>JGI20225J20221_1000289_pt3 | contig 121215 bp, 70 predicted proteins | sample BioMet4_FD_20221 | JGI IMG/M metagenome (IMG submission 20221) | reverse complement strand
ATCCTCGGAGGGGTTAGATTCCCATGAGGCAGGAGCATCCTGCCGCCTGATGATTTCCCATATCCCAGGGGCGTCGAGGACAAATGTGGGTGGATTCATAAAACATGTGAGGTCAGCCGGACGGTTCGCCCAACCGCAGCCGTCCGGCGCGCCTCTTTACTTAAAAGAAAGAGCGGAGGCTTTTATGTTGAAAAAAGATTGGGAATTTCATCGCGGCGAACTTTACTACGCGAATCTGAATCCGTTTTTCGGTTCCGAACAGGGAGGCAACCGTCCGGTATTGGTTCTCCAGAACAACGTCGGGAATATTTTCTGCCCCACGCTGATTGTAGCGCCGCTGACAAGCAATATTTACAAGAAGGCCAGCCAGCCTACCCATTACATACTGGAAAGCGTCAGGGGCCTGAGAGGCCAGTCGATTGTTCTTCTGGAACAGATCACGACCATCGACAAGCGCCGCGCAGACCGATATATCGGCAAACTGTCCCGTGATCAGATGGATGGGATTGACGAAGCAATCCGTGTCAGCCTGGATATCGACATTCCCGAAGAAGTCGAAGCACCGTAAAGGAGGAAATGATAATGTTTGAAGAAAAGATTGCAACATTGAACGAACATGGCCCAATGCAGGGGCTTGAAGACGTTCCTTATGAAAAACGCACATATACAGTCGAAGAAATCCAGAACATTCTCGGAATAAGCCATACTTCCGCGTATTCGTTTGTAAAGCAGGGCTTATTTCGCACTGTCAGAATTGGAAACAGCATCCGTATCTCAAAGAAAAGCTTTGACGCCTGGCTCGACAGCCAACTTTGATTTGTCAACGATGTCGATTCAGAAATCGGCATCATTTTCTCCCTTCGTTTGATTGGATAGAATAGCACCAGATCCAAAAACTTATGAAGGGAGAGTACATAATGTTTGAAGAAAAAATCGAAGCCGTGAATGCGGCGGCACGTCAGACCTCAGTCATTCCAGAAGGTGAATTTCAGAAGCGAACCTACACAGTCGAAGAAATCCAGAACATTCTTGGTATTAGCAGATCTTCGGCATATAACTTCGTGAAAAAAGGCTACTTCCGTATTGTGCGGGTCGGGGGAAGCATCAGAATTTCCAAAAAGAGCTTTGATTCATGGCTGGATGAGTGGTTGGAAGCAAAGCCCTGACGTGAAAGAAGGAGAACATAATGGAAAGCGTAAGAAAAAAGACAAGCATGTCTGTGCATGAAATGGCAAAAATGCTCGGGATCAAGAAAACGGATTCGTATTGGCTGATGAAAAAGCACCTTTTTGATGTCATCATCGTTGATAAGAAGATGCGTATTATGGTCGACAGCTTTGAGAAATGGTATGCCGGCCAGACGCATTATCATAAGGTTTCAGGCTGAAAATAGAGGAGGGATAAACGATGGCCTCAATTATCAAACGGAAAAACAAGTATTCAGTCGTTTATCGTTACATAGACGAGAGCGGCAACCAGCGGCAGCGCTGGGAAACCTTCGCTACCAATGCCGAGGCAAAAAAGCGTAAGAGTGAAGTAGAATTTCAGCAGGATACCGGGACATTCATCGTCCCGACAGCAAAAACGCTGGATGATCTGCTGAAAGAATATATTTCAATCTATGGCGTAAATACATGGGCAATGTCAACTTATGAATCCCATGCGTCACTGATCCGCAATTACATTTCTCCGATCATTGGGGATATGAAGCTGGACGATATCAGCACCATGGTTATGGACCAGTATTTCAAAAGCCTGAAAAAAGTGAAATGTACGTCGAATAAGTATGTCACAGCCAAAACAGAATTCGTGACAGTCCATATCATCCGCGAAGTCTACAAGCTGCTGAGGAATGCTTTCAATCAGGCAGTAAAGTGGGAACTGATTCCTAAAAATCCGGTTTTGAACTGTACCATTCCGAAAGAAGAACACGAAAAAAGAGCGATCTGGACGGCAGACATATTGTTCAAAGCCTTGGAGTCGTGTGATGATGAACTGTTGTCCCTTGCAATCAACCTCGCGTTTTCATGTTCTTTGCGAATGGGCGAATTACTTGCTTTGACTTGGGACTGTGTGGATGTGTCAGAAGGAAGTCTCGCAAAGGGTCAAGGCAGTATCTATGTAAAGAAGGAATTGCAAAGGGTATCACGCGGAGCGTTGCAGGCACTCGATGGCAAGGACGTGATTTTCAAATTTCCGCCGGCGCTGGCCAGCACCAGCACCTCGCTTGTTATGAAGACTCCAAAGACAAGAACGAGTGTCCGGCGTATTTATCTGCCAAACACGGTAGCCGATATGCTCATCAAGCGGAAGCAAAGCATTGAAGACATGAAGGATTTGTTCGGAGATGAATATACAGATTACCAGTTGGTTTTCTGCTCTACCAACGGACGGCCTATTGAAGCAAGTGTCATCAACAGGGGATTTTCAAAGCTGATAAAGGACAACAATCTTCCCAAAGTCGTCTTCCACAGCCTTCGCCATTCGAGTATTACTTATAAATTGAAGCTCAATGGCGGCGATATGAAATCCGTGCAGGGCGACTCCGGTCATGCTCAGCTGAAAATGATTGAGGATGTTTATTCTCACATCATTGATGAAGACCGGTGCGTCAACGCCCAGCGGTTTGAAACCGAATTCTATGAACAGCACAAGCACAAAACGGAAGAAGCCCCTGAAACAAACGCTGCTGAAAGCACTCCTGGCAAGACGGAGAAGGACAAAGAAACGCTGCTCCGGCTGTTGCAAAATCCAGAAATGGCAAAACTTTTGAAAACCATTGCCGCGAGCCTGTGAGAAGAATATAATAAAAGCCAGAGAGCACTTGTGAAGCCCTCTGGCTTTTCTTTTCGGTATTGTTTTGATCGCAATTTCAACCGGCAGCGCAGTATGAACACATCAGCATCAAACGGAAAGATAACCTTGCATCGGTAGTTCACCGAGGTGCAAACAACCAGCCACCCGTAGCGAAAAAAACAGCCGATTCTTGGCTGAAAGTCGGAAGCAAGGAAAAGCAAGAAAACCATTGTACAGCCTTGCATTCAGCGTATGAGATGGCTGCCGGCATAAGGCCATTTCCTTGATTTGGCGGCTCTCCTAAGCGAGGGGTCGGAGGTTCAAATCCTCTCGGGGACGTCATAGAAGCCGCGACCGCGACAGGTCGCGGCCTTTTCATTAGAAAATATTGTAATCGGGCACCTGCCCGCGTCGTTCGCGCTTGGTCTGGATGGCACTTTTCACGCAATAGTCGATTAGAGTGAAACGGGGCGCGCCATCTCTAAGCGTTTGTATGAATTTTTACATCCGATCGCGATGCTGTAATCTTGCCGAAATCAAACCCTTTCACATTTGCCTTTACCAGCGCGGACCTCATTTTTTCGGATATAAAATAAGAAAATCTGGCCTCTTCAATCTGAAAAAAATCCTTATGCCCGATTTTGCTGAGCAGTATCGCAGGCCTGATCGCGCTTCAGGCAGTTCACCAAATATCCGATCGTATCTCCGGTTTTCTGATCCACGACATCAATGAACTGGCAGCTTTCAATATCGTGGCAGGTCATAATGGCCTTTACCTTGCCGCTGACAATGAAAAAGGCAAGGTTGTTGTCCAGATAATCACGGGAATCAACTGCCCCCTGTTCCGCGGTACAATAGATTCGTTCCGCGGGCAAACGCTTTGTTTGGTAAACCTCATACCGCCCAAAGGGCAACTCCGATTCATTCATTTTCAGACACAATCGCGAATCGCCTGAATCCGCGGCGGAATAGATCTGATAATAGTTTTCCGTGTCAGACTCAGGCGCCTTTTTCAGCTTTGCGGGGCGATAGTCCGGATTCTTATAGAGCATTTTCAGATCGCCGTCGACAAAGCCGATGCCGATTCCGGCTTTTTCTTTCAGCTCGTCTTTGTATGTACCCTGATCAAGATAGGCACTGATCCATTCTTCGACGATTTCCAGAACCTCTTGAAACGGCCCGCCATATCGCGTGACAAACGGATTTTTACGGGTGGCAAAGAGCTCCTCGCATGCCCAATCCGTAATCTGTTCTGAAAACGCGCTTGTGCCGACCAATTCAACTGCCCAATGATGATCGGCATCCTCATAGCAATTGAAATTGAAACCGACGACTTTGTCCAATTTCTGCTTCGGTAATTGTTCGTCGAGCCAGCTGTTAAACCCATCAGCCGCGGTTTTACTAATTTCATCAAATGATCCCATTGATTTTTTACCTTCTTTCCGCGGCATAGGCGGCATACTGAAAAAACGTGGCAGTTTGCCTTTTGAACGGAAGAAATGAGCGGTACCGCGAAATCACTGTTTTTACTGTATTCCATTTTCAGCTAAAAAACAATGCCGCGGGTTTGCTCTTTTCTCGTTTTTTAATCAGCCAATTTTTCTGCTGCCGCGGAAAAGCAAAGTTTTTATAAGGAACTCCTTTATTTCATAGGTTTTCGCCTTACAAAATCAAAATTACAATCACGCCCCCCCAAACCCCCCTGAATACATGATTTCATCATGTGACCGCGCAGGGAGACTCCGGTCACTCGCAGGTCAAGATGGTTACGGATGTGTATTCTCATATTCTGGATGAAGACAGAAAAAATTACGCCCAGCTTTTTGAAGAAGCCTTCTACTCCGGCGCGGGCAAGGATCAGACAACTGAACCCCAGCCGGAGAAAGCTGAGGCAACGGATTCGGATACCGCTCAGCTTCTGAAGCTTCCGCGGAATCCGGAGATGGCAAATCTCTTAAAGACCCTGGTAAAATCCTTATAAACGTACATAGCGGACAGCTTTTCCGGAAAGGATAAGCATCTCTTTTGGAAGGTCGGGGCGTTGTTATTGGTTACCGGCTTTATAACAAAAATGGCCTGACAACCCAGATCAGCAAGCGCGTGGAAGTGTTATCCTCCGCGCGAGCATAAAGAGGAGTTTGAGCAGCTGATTTCAATCGTTGCCAATCAAATTGGAATTCCATCAGACGCTGTTATTCCAAATGATGACCTGAATAATAAAAGTACGCCATATTAATGATGTAACAGTTTTGTTTCAAAGAGCAGATATCCAGGCATTTTCGAAAATCAGTCAGCTGTTTGGTGAGATTGGTGAGTGATTGCAGTTTACTTACATACCGGTATCCGCGAGTGAAACAGATGCTGGTATGTTTTTCAGCATAAGTCCATTTGCCTTGAAAAGCATGACCCTATGGATATTTCGGTGGGTCATGCCCGGCAAAACTCATATTTTATGACGACACGAATAATATGTTGATTTCCTCCATATAATATATTATAATATGTATTAACAGGAGGAAATCGACATGATTATTTCTTCAGAACAATTACTTTATGAAAACAGAGCCTATGCGGTTCCTCAGGCCAGAATTCAAAATATGGTAAAAAAGGGTGACCTAATTCCCTTGAAGAGGGGATTGTTTGAAACGGACTCTACCGCGCCGGGATTTCTTATGGCAAACGCTATACTGGGGCCGTCCTATATTTCGTTTGAGTACGCGCTTTCCTATCATAGTATGATACCTGAAAGAGTTGTAACTTATACTTCAGCTACTTTTGGTCAAAACAAAAAGAAGGAGTATAGAAACCAATTTGGAACATTTACTTACAGAGATATTCCGCAGAGGGTTTTTCCGTATTACTACACCAGAGAGCTTTCGGGCAATCGTCCGTATCTGATTGCCTCCAGAGAAAAGGCATTATGTGATCAGCTGTGTATTACAGCACCGATCCGCGGAATACATGATTTTACAGAATATCTTTTCGATGGAACGCGGTTAGACGAGGAAATATTTGAGGAGCTTGATTTCGAGAAAATCAAGAGAATCGCGCCTCTCTATCACAAAACAAACCTTGATCAATTGGTGAAATTACTTGAAAAGGAGAAGTACTGAATATGAATGACGCGATTCTTTCCATGACGCGGCGATATGATTGTAAAAATAGCGAAGATTATGAAAATGCCCTGAAGGAAATTGTTCAGGAGGTAGCGCTGCAGGGGCTGTCCAGAAGCAATTTCTTCTCGAAGGCGGCTTTTTATGGCGGAACGGCACTGCGAATTTTTTATGGCTTGCCCAGATATAGCGAGGATCTTGATTTTTCTCTGGAACTGCCGGATCCAGCATTCGATCTTGTGTCATATTTATCTTATGTAGAGAAGGAACTGAAAGCGTATAACTTCAGTATGACCGTAAGAAAGAAGGAAAAGACAAAAGAAAGTGCTGTACAATCGACTTTTATCAAGGGAAACACCACGCGGAATATTCTGGAGATCACTTCGGATGATGCCAGCATTTACGGTTTGAATCCAAACGCGCTTGTAAAAATCAAGTTCGAGATTGATACCAATCCGCCGGAAGGCGCGGGATATCAGTATATGACCGCAATTAATCCCGCGAACTATCGGGTCAGGTTATATGATATGCCATCTCTTTTCGCGGGAAAGATACACGCGGTTTTATGCCGCGATTATAAGCGCCGTGTGAAAGGCCGGGACTTTTATGATTATATCTGGTACTTGAAAAAGGGCTGCAATGTTAATGTGTTTCATCTGCAAAAGCGAATGGAACAATCCGGCAAATGGAATCCGGAAGAAGATCTTACTATGGAAAAGCTAAGAGAGCTGTTGGAGAAGAGATTTTCCTCTGTTGATTTTACCAGCGCAAAAGAGGATGTTTCCCCTTTCCTGTCCACCGCGGAAAAGGATGGCTTGGAATTATGGGATGAAGCCTTCTTTATCGATATCACAAGACGATATCTGAAATAACAACAGCGCAATATGAATTTTTTCAGTATAAGTCCATTTGCCTTGAAAAGCATAACCCTATGGATTTCTCATTTCAGCAGCCGCGTGAGGGGGTCCGTTTCCTTATCCAGCATTTTCAGCATGATATATACCGTAAAAACACCGTTTTCCTCCCGAATCTTCATCTCTCCGTTGTAATTCCTTACAACCGCTTCCACAGATTCGAGCCCGATGCCCGCGTCGCGGCGTCCCCGCTTATCAGATAAATAGGCGCTGTCCTGCATGGAGGTGTTTCCGTCGTAGCTGTTGGCGATGGTGATCGCGAGATATTTGTTTTTCACCGCGGATTCCACCCGCAGACAGCGCTTTTCTTCCGGCAGCTTCCGACAGGCGTCAATGGCGTTCTCCAGACAGTTGCCCATCAAAACGCACAGATCCGTGTCGCGAATAAAGCAGGCCTCCGGAATACGCAGATTGAAATCCACATGGATCCTGTTCTGTTTTGCCACAGACAGGTAATGTCCAACAATCATGTCGGCTGTATAATTCCCGGTATAGAACGCGTTATCACTGTTCGGCAATGACTGACCGTATTGAGCGAGATACTGCCGCAGGCTCTCCTTGTCGTCCGCCTGAACCATGCCGGAGATCACGTTCATATGATGGCGCAGATCATGGCGGGCCTGCCGGGTCTGGGCAATGGAATCCGACAGCTTTTTGTATTGCTCCTTTTGAGACGCCAGAATCCGGTTCGCGCTTTCCAGCCGCGCTTCCGCTTCCGCGGCCCGGATAGAAACGCTGAGGCTGCGCAGCGCTACAACATCCGAAAGAAACAGAGCGATGTAGCAAGCCGTAAAAATGAACAGGATCGTCATGTTTCCGGTCGTAAAATCAGTCAGATAATAGAACGCGCCAAGCGCCGCCGCGCCGCTGAGAGGCGCGAACATCAGCCGTTTCCATCCCTCCGCGCTTTGGTTTTCACGAAATAATGACGCGGCAAAACGACGGAAAGTGATAACAATCAACGTATCCAACAGGGCAAGCGGCGCGACGCGCCCCAGGGCGGAAAGAAAAGGAGCCGTGACAAGGGCAGGCTGCGTGATATCAAATGTCTCCAGCAGGCCGCTGATGAAAAACGCCTGAATCGAAACGCTTCCGAGGCAATAGAGATACTGAGGCAGCGGGATACGCGTCAGGAAGAAAAAAGCGCAATAGGGGATAACGCCAATGATTAATAGCATTACGAGCTGCTCTTGCCATCCATACCCGAAATTTTCCGCGGCAAGAAGATCGAGCAATGTGCCCAGCAGACAGTAGATCGTCGTGCCAAGAAAAATGACGAGCTTTGTCGGACGGAAATAATCCCATAGATAAGCGATCAGCAGCGCCGCGAAGACACATAGAAACAGCGATCCGATTACCAGTCGGCCAAGCCAGAAGAATAAATCATTCAAGCCGCTCATCCATTCCTTTCCAAATAAAATCCGCGATCTGGCGGCGCAGAGACGCGGCATTCTTGCTGTTCAGCAAAACCCGGTCTCCGTTCGTCAGAAGCACAGTCGTGTCGGTCACGTTCTCCACTTCGTTCAAATTGATGATGTAGCTGCGGTGGCAGCGGATAAAGTTTTTATATGAAAGCAGAAGCGCTTCCGCCTCGGCCATAGTCATGGGAGACTTGACAGTATCCCGTTTCGCGTGAAACAGCAGGCAGTGAATTCCGGTTTCCACATAGAACAGCTCCCGTAAAAACAATTTCACATTCTGCCGTCCGCTGGGGACGGAAATATAGGAAAGGGCGGAGCTCAGGGTATCTCCGCTTTTCTTGATGGCCTTAAGGAACCGTTCGTAAGAAAACGGCTTGACAAGGTAATCCAGCGCGTTTACTTCGTAGCTTGCCGCGCCGAACTCTTTGGACGTCGTGGTAAAAATGATACCGCCGGAATATCCCCGCGCGAAAAGCTGATTCGCGGCTTCCATGCCGTTGGTCTCCTTCATGTAAATATCCAGAAATAAGACATCCGGCATCGTCTTGTCCGCCAGCAGCGCTTCGGCGCAGTCGTATTCCCGCAGCTCCAGATCGTCTATGCAGTTTTCTCCGATGTACCGTCTGATATATTCAACCAGCCTTTGCCGGTCTGATAGAATGTCGTCACAGATCGCGACTCTCATATTGCGTCACCTGCCTTTTCTAATTATATCGTAAAAAAAAGTCGGCTTCAATGCTGATGACCGCCGTTTAGGAAGAGTTCGCGCCGTTTAAGAAGAGTTTTGTTTTTAATTGGCAGGAAATGTTATAATTCCTGATAATATAGAAACGCGCGCTGAGGCAGCGTGTTCCGGGCGCCTGAAAGGAATACGGCCGCTGCGCGGGATGTTTCCGGTCGGCTGTCACGTGTCGGCATGAAAGGGCTTTGCGCGTATCTTTTTTACGCGATAATCTAATTGAATTATTGTTTTTTGCCTGAAACAGCAACGTAAATCATCAAATCGAACAACGGGGGTAAATAATTATGGCTTTGATTGGAATTCTGCTTGGGGCCGGGTCATCCTTTTCAGCCGGTTCCAGCGTTTCTGGACGGATGCCGTCGCGGCTTACTTGTTCGGCATCCGCATTGTTTTCTACGGCACCTATCAGATTATTTCCGGAATCCAGAATTTAAAGATTTCAAAAGGTAGAGCCATCTGCGCCATCATTCTCGGGGCCGTTTCCGTCGTGATCGGGCTGTGTTCCGTCGGACATCCGATCCTGACCTTGATCTCATTGGGCTATCTGATTGGAATCATCCTGATTTCCCAAGGTTTCGATATGATCCTTCTTGCTTCATCCGCGGGAAAAAAGAAAGAATAATTTCATTTTGAATCCAGCGGCCGGATTAAACGGTCATCATGGGGAGAGGAACGAAAAATGCGTAAAAACCATAAAACAGGCAGAAAATGGACAGCGGGAATCCTGACGCTGCTCATGGTAATCGGAACTTTATTTCCAGGTTCAGCCATCGGCGGACAGAACGTCTATGCCAATTCGCGGGAAGATGCCTCCGGCTCTGCTCTTGGCGGCAGCGACTCAGATGTCATCGAAGATGAGAACTACATGAGCGATGAGGAATATAAGGGGTTCGGATTCTCCCTGACGGATCCGGACGAGTTTACGAAGGACAGTACGGAAGATAATCCGCTTAATGATTACCAGCCTACCATCCTTTCAGAGCTTTATATCGGTTCAATGAACCGGGAGTATGAATCGCCCCTGAAAGATGACGAGGATTACCACGGGCGGTTCACGGTTGCTGAAAATGTATCCGCTGTTTCCACGGGTGCCCTGAATCTGGACAATATGGCGAACCATGCCGTTGTTTCCACACAGGAATACGATGTTGACAGTGATGACATGAAGACGCAGTGCGTCAATGCCATAGCCATTACGCCGGGTAAAATGTCTGACGCGGACGCGGGAGTGAGGAAGCAGCTGATCATAGAAGACAGGCTGTATTAAACTGTACCCTATAAGGTGGACACGCCCACAAGACGTATTCTACCCAATAATTATGGTGATACCCTTTTTTCAGGACACGTTTTCCCGCGATTCATCNCCCCCTTCTCTAAAAGACCGCGGTACCTTCAGGGCTTTTTAAGGGCCGAAATGGTTCAATAGGCGCTGGCCTCGACCATACATAGCGGAAGGCGTAGGGCCGCCAACCATAAGCGGAACGCCTAGCCCGGTTTATTTCCCAGTATAAAAAAGTACCTCTGCGGCCTAGAAGGAACTCTAAGTAGTCTACCGCGCTGAGCTTCCTCGGAGTACATCTATGGGGATTGCGCGGGGAAAAACATTGGCGCTATTAACATCCGAAGGGTCTTATTCTCGCTTTAGGAGAAACAGAGAGAAAAGCGCCTCGGAGGGAGCGGGCCGCACGGAGGGCCTAGGTCAAATTATCATTTGGTCTGGGACCTGTGCGGTCGCTCCCTCGTTTCGACGGGAAATGTCATTGGAACAAGTTCGAGGCAGCGAACCCAGACAACTAGGTGAGCTTCTTACCTAATAGGAACACAGCGACTAAACGGAATTTTTAACTTAAAAAAAATTTTATGAGGTTGGTAGGACGAGGTTCAAACAGGTAGGCCAGGACCTTAGAGGGACTGCGGAACAGGGCAGAAAAAGAAAAATTTCCAGAAAAACCTACTTCCTCAGGTCGGACCCTGACGGACCTTACTAACCTAAGGGCGTCCGGGAGACCGCCTCCGCTAAAGTGGAACTTTATGAAATTCCCGCCTCATTTTAGCCCCGAAGGGGTCGTCGGAGCTGTAGTATAGGGCGGGGGCGAACTTCTAGACCTGGCTCCTGTGAGGGGAACCGCGAAGAAATTCCCGCATAAAGACTTAAAGTTCGCACATCTTTCCATCGTACCCCTTTGCAGTCGCCATATACCCAAGACCTCGCTTTCATTCAAGGGTAAAGGAGAAACCCATTTAAAGCGCCGCCAAGTTATTCCCATGAGGTTAAGTACTTTATTTATATAGTGTTTATAGTTCTTATCCAAAATCCACTTGCCGGGAACAAATTCTTTCCCATGTTGGTCCCGTTGGTGGCAAAGGTAATCTACTTAAGCGCCCCTTTTGGCACNCCTGCGTTAAGTTCCGTCAGCTTCTTGAGAATTATGGCCTTCGTCAATCCATGTCGAGGAGAGGGAACTGCTGGGATAACGCGCCACAGGAAAGCTTCTTCGGTCACATGAAGGATGAGCTGAAACCCCAGATGAGACAATGGAAAAGTTTTAGTGATGTTAAAGCCAGCGTTGACGACTGGATAGATTATTACAACAACGAACGGGGACAATGGCAGTTGAACCGCCTGGCTCCCAATGAGTTTTACAGTTACATAACAACCGGAATAGATCCTTTATCAAAGAATAGGAATTTAGGTAAGAAGAAAATGTGTCCGTGTCCTTGACAAAGGGTACACTTTATATTATGACGACGACAGTGATGACAGCCGTCAGAGGATTCGCGCTTTTGCCGTAAGCGACAGCAATCAGTATATTAAAGGCAAGGCGACGGATATCTGCCTGACAAGCGATAACGACTGGGTCGGCGATATCACGATCCGTGAGCAGGGCGGCCTGACTTCGATGGCAGTCGGTGATTACGACGCGGACGGCTATGAAGAAGTGGCGGTTCATATCCCTTCGGATGACGGCGGCAGAATCCAGCTTTACCAGCCCATTGAGCAGAGTAACGGAAGCTATAATCTGCAGACAGACGGCAGTTTCTATCTGGGAGGCATCGGAAACCGGATTAAATGGTCCGACGGAAAATGCAGGCCTCTGGTCAATCTCCAGACGACCGATATGTCCGGCCGGGACGACCTGGTCGTCAATGTATCCCTGCCCTATGATAACTACTCAAAAGCCTGTGATGCCGGCGGCATGGCGGTCGTCCGTTTTGACGGAGGAAGCGCGACCAAGCTGTTCCTCGACCCGATGGTCATCGGCAAGGAGGCTTCCAGGTTCAAGCTTCAATCCGCGATCAACGCGGATCTCGACGGCGATGGGAAAGATGAGATTGTCGTTGCGGGATATAAAAACTATGAATATGAGAATGGGGAAAAGCGCGGGAAGATCGATACATCCGTGATGCTGCTGAATGTCCTGCGATACACGAACGGCAGCTACTCGTTTGAATGGTCGGATGATCAGGTCAAGGAAGTGGCGAGGCATCCGGAGATCCATGTCGATGATTCATCCGGCGACGGCGCTTCGGAAAACTCCCCGATCGCCATGACGGCCGGTCGTTATAATGTTTCCGCGATAACGGACACGGTCTTCTGCAACGGTGTATTCCTTCATTTCACGCAGGGAGCCGCGGACGGCGACGACCTTATCAAGAATGGCTATTTCACAAGGAATTCGAATGAAGACCTCGAATTCTCGAACGATGACGAAGCCTTTATAGGAAGATGCGCGACAGCCTGCTTTTCGGAAAATGAACGTTTCGCGGATCAGACGGTCGTGATGACGGGATACAACTCGTCCGGCGACGACACCTGCCGGATCGATATCTCCTGGTTCTATTACGGCCAGAAGAAGGATGACAAGACCGGGCAGACGGTATCGATGATCCTGCATTCCATGACGAACAAGAATTATTTCGACGACAATCCCGATGAGGACGACAACGGCACGACCATGGTGCTTGCTCCGGTAAACGTCGACAGGGACAGCACCTATACACAGTATGTCGGGAAATCGACCGGCTGGTCGAAGCCGAATGTTTACTGCGTCCTGCTCAGCCCCCCGTATTGGGAAGAACTGAACTACAGCCGTGGGACAAGCTCTTTCGGCATAAGCTATTCGACTTCCACAGCCGAGCAGAACACCGGCGCTAACGGCATGTATCTGGGCCTGAGCATGCAGGCTACTTTCGGGACTACCTCCAACTGCGGTATCCTGGGGCTGGATGCTGCCATGACCTATTTTTCTCTGTCGTCATATCAGGATTCGGTGGTCAAGGGATCTTCGCTGACCATCAGTACAAGCGGGGTCCAGGATTATGTGGTGCTTTTTGCCGTACCTACTGTCAAGTACCGGTACAGCGTTTTTCTTCCGGCCCATACGGCGAAACAGGAAGATGTGGATACGGGAGCGGCTGAGAAGGTCGGCGACTGGGTAAATGAGACGACCGGCACGATGGAAACAGAAGTGGATTTGGATCCGGTCAAATCGGAAATGCCGTTAAGTGATTACAACAGGATAGCGAAAGAATACAACAGCAAGGTCACTGAAAGCAGTGAAAAAATGCTGAAGATCGATCCGGAGGCGCTCTATCCAGGACGTACGATCGGAGATCCTTCAAGCTATAAGAGCAGCACGAGCGAAATCCCCGGATACGACGCGAGCGCCTATTCTTCTTCGGAGGGCTCTCTTTACCAGGTGCCGCTGGATGTGAAGGGCGGAGCCACCATGACGACTTCCCTGACCGAGAGTGCCACCCATTCTGATTCAGACGGCAACAGGTCTGATTTTAAAATCGGCTTGACAGGCGGCGACAGGGTGGGCTTTGCGCTCGGAGGAAGCTTTCAGATTACCGGTAATACGGGCTTTACAGGCAGCTGGTCTAATACAGTCACTACGACGGATACAAAAGGCGACTCCTACAGCAGCACGCTTTCTTCACTTCCGAAAGAAGCGGCCACGGGAACAGATACGAGCGGCAATCCGGTTTCTGCCTATACCTACAGCGCGAAGATGGTCAAGTGGGAGCCTGCTTCGCTCCATGATGAAGACATCTGCGACCTGAAGGTTGATATTGACGGGACTACATATCTCAGGAACAGCATTCCGGTAATAGGCTATATCGTTCAGGGGGCGGACAAGGCACCGGCAAAGCTGCCGTCGGATCTGAAGGTAGCGGCCACAGGCAGGAACACGGCACTGCTTACATGGAACAGGCCGGTTGAGTCGATTTCACGCCTTACCGCGAAATCATACAGGCTGTTTGTTTCCACAAGCGCGGACGGAACCTATACAGCGGTCACGGACAAGGACAACAATCCGGTCCTGCTTTCGGCTGATACAAAGTCTTATCTTGTTCGGGGACTTTCTGCAGGAAAAACCTATTTCTTCCGGATGCAGAGCTTCACGGACGCTGCCGGAACGGCTAACGGCAGCGTGCGCGGACCCTACGCGCAGGGCACGACTAAGAGCGGCAGCGACATAGAACCGGTCATCGTGACGCCGCCGGCGGACTGCTATACGAACATCGGGCAGAAGGGCGAGTTTACGATTGAAGCCACACCGGCACAGGCACAGGATACGCTTACTTATCAGTGGCAGAAATTGATCGATACCGGATACGGGGCCAGCTGGACGAATATAGAGGACGCGGCCGCTTCCAATTCGACTACCTTCAACGCGGCGTATTACCTGACGAACGGACTCATTACCGACACACAGGCTGAATATCTTGACGGAACCCTCTACCGCTGCGCCGTAACCGAGAAGGTCAGCGGAAGCCAGACGGCGACTACTATCTACAGCAGGGCGGCAGCCTTGTACATCGGCAGCGAAAAATCGGAAATATCGCTTGGGCTGGACGCTTCATCCGACAGCATTTCCGCGTCGGATCAGAAGCTTACCGCCATCGAAGGAAACACAGTCAGCTTTGAGGCTTCTGCCGTTACCGGTACCGGTACGGCAGCTCAGGCCGTGGCAAATGAGACGCTGAACCTTACGATCGCCAAGGCGGATGAAGTATCGGAAAATGAATATAAGGCCACAGAACTGTTCGGGACCTATCAGGTCACGACAGACAGCAAGGGCGACGCGGTATACGAGACTTCCGCTCTTCCGGAAGGAAATTATATCGCGGCCGCGTGGCATCCGCGGACAGAAAGCTACAGGCGCGCCTATTCCGATACGGTACTGCTCAAGGTGGTCAGCTCTCATACGATTTCATACGAGCTGAACGGGGGCTCCAATTCCTCGGCCAATACGGCTTCCTTTACCTCTGAGACAGGAAGCGTTACCCTGGAAGACGCGGAAAAGGCCGGCTATTCCTTTACGGGATGGTATACGGATGAAGCCCTGACGCAGGTCGTGACGGACAATGTCCTCGATACTTCCCAATACGGCAGCGACATTACGCTCTATGCCGGCTGGAAAGCGGATACCTACAGTATTTCCTATGAACTGAACGGAGGAAACAACAGTCCGGATAACCATTCGTCTTATACGACAGAGGACACCTGGACGATTGCGGAAGCAACCAGAAAAGGATACAATTTCTCAGGATGGTATCTCGATGCCTCATTGACAGAGCCCGCGCCGTCTTCTGTCAGCGGCCTGACAGGGGATCTGATCTTTTACGCGAAATGGGAAATTGAAAACTATACGATTCACTATATGCTGAACGGCGGCAGCAACGCGTCACAGAATCCGGAGAGCTATACTGTCGAGGATGAAGTCGATTTTACCGATCCTTCCAGTGAGTCCTTCCGGTTTACAGGCTGGTACTCCGACGCGGAGATGACTTCGGCTGTCGCTTCGATCCCGAAGGGCAGTACCGGTGACGTAACGGTCTATGCCGGGTGGCAGGACGATTCCAAGGTCATTGAAATCAGCAGTCTCGATGAGCTGCGGACCGCGGCGGAAAAGGTGGAATCCGGTGAATATCAGAACTCGTCCCTCGTCCTTACGGATAATATTTACGGCCAGGGAGAGGACTGGGAACTGCCGATCGGTACGGAGGCCGTGCCTTTTGAAGGAACCTTCAATGGAAATAATTATTACATCTGCAACCTGAACATCAAATGCGGTGCCGAGCAGGGAATCTTCGGCGTCATCGGATATTCGGGCAAGGTCAAGAATGTGAAGACGCTGGCCCTTTATTCGGACGGAGAGGGAACGACCGTCGGCGGGATTGCCGCTGTCAATCAGGGGACGATTGAAAAGTGCAACAGCGGCCTGTTCCTTCCGAATGCCTACTGGATCACTGATAAAGTGGAAGAACTAGAAAAACTGAACAATAAATTGAAATCGAAGAATCTGGCGGGCGGGATTGCCGGTCTTAACATGGGACGGATTGAAGATTCCAGTTCCGCCTCCACCGTGACGGCCGCTTCCGAAGCCGGCGGCCTGACAGCGGAGAATTCAGGGGATATCCTGAACGGCTATAATCTGGGAGCGGTCACAGTCAGCGGCAGTACGGGAAAAAGCGGAGGGATTGCGGCCCAGAACCTGGAGAACGGCCGGATCTTCAATCTGTACAGCGCGGGAAATGTGTCCGGCGGATATTCGGGCGCGATTGCGGGAACCAGCGTCGGCACGGAAATCTATAAGTGCTATTACAGCGGTACGCGGAGCGCCTGCTCGAACCAGAAACTGGACGACGCGGTCAACATGACCGAATCCGCCATGAGGCAGGAAAATTTTCTCACTGTGCTCAACGACAACGCGCAGTCCTACAACAGCGGAAGCTCAGAACTGAATTCCATGCTCCGGGCGCTTGAATCTTCCGGCAGCGATGACACGGCGCTGAATGACTGGGAAATCAACAGCGCGCGGAACGGAGGCTTCCCGAAGGTTCTGGATAATGACCTGGCAGCAGTCAGCCTTCAGGATAGCGCAAGCCATATCGCCCTTACGGGACAGAGAATTCATAAAAGCGCCATGCTCGTCGTAAACGCGTCCGATACTTCTTCCGATGCCTACAAGGCGCTTGTCAAGGCGGCAGACGGGAAAAAGATCCTGTGGTCCGGCAGCAATTCCCTGATGTTCTCCAATGCCCTGTCGGCTCCCTATGACGGAAAACTGGTATGGACCATGAGAACCGGAACGAATACGCCGGCTGCTTCCCTGAAGCTGCTTCAGTATACCGACAGCGGTGATGTCGTGACAGTCAATAATGAAAGTACGGAGGACGGAGTCTTTAAGGGAACCTTGAATACCGTGTCGGCCATGGCGCTGGTGGATACCTCCTCGGCCGCCGATTCAGGCGGCGCGGCAGCCAGTACAGGCAGTTCTTCTGTCATTCCGGCAAATGAGGCAGGCAGCACAAGCACGCGGATCAAGACCCAGTCCAATGTCAGGACGGGGGATGAAAGCAATCCGGTCCTCCTGATCCTGCTGATGCTCGCGGCCGGGGTTGTCATCCTGACTGTCGGCTGCTTCAGATACAGAAAAAAACGGATCGCGGCGGCCGTTCATAAAACGGTATCGGCAGGCCCGGAGAAAGGAAGAGGGAAATGAGCCGTAAGACAAAGCTGATTCTGACGGCGGTCATCCTCGCGGCTGCAGGCATCGCTGTCTTTCTCATCTTGAAAACCCAGGAAAACGGGCAAACAAGCCGGACCGGAACCGAGGTCGTCGACTGGGAAACGGGAATCGAAGGCAGCGGCACGACCGGGGAGTCGATTGAAGTGCCCGGCTATAATACAATCTACATGAAAGCGGGACAGAAGACGCTGCGGATGAGCATCGGAAATCCGAAAGAGAATTCCTGCTACTTCAGGGTTCACATCCTGCTGGAAGACGGCACGGAACTGTTCGTGTCGGAGATCCTGCCGCCGGGGAAGGGAATGATCGAAGAGGAGTGCGCGGAAGCGCTTACGGCGGGCACCTATTCTGCCTCAGCCATGTCTGTTTACGCCGCGCGGACGGCATCCGGTGTTTCCTCTGAATCTGACGGTTTCAAAGGGGAAACGACCGTCAAGGCGGAGGTCGTAGAGGATGACAGCGGAAGCCTGTCTCCGGCCGGATCTTCTTCCGTTTCCGGCACGCCTGCCACGGGCGATGCCAGCCCGGTGGAATGGCTCCTGGCAGTCAGCCTGCTGTCCTTCGGCACGGTGGTCTTTTCCGCCGTCCGCGAAATAAAAAAAGAAGGTGATGAAAGAAGGGCTAAGTAAACAGAACACAGGGCATCGCCTTGTCCGCCAGCGAATGTTATACTTTCTAATAATACTTCATCGCGAACGGAAGGCAGTGTGTTCCGAAACGCGATCAGTATCCCAAGGTTTCTGGACCGATACGGTATAAATTCACAGCAAAGGACAGAGAGGATTAACACATGAAAAAGGTTTTTGCTATCATCATTACGGCGGCGCTGCTCGTATGCTCCAGCTCATGCGCGAAGAAAGATCCGACGGAAGCCGAGCAATGGGAGCTGTTGTCAGAAGCGTATCGCTATACATTTCCGTTGGTGCTGATGGACATGACAATGAAATCAGCCACGAACACAGAGACAGCCGATTTGGCAGGGCACGCGCCGGTTAATCAGCTCATCCACTCGCGGAATCTGGCGAACGCTGATACCAAGATGGTAGTTACGCCCAATGTCGATACTGTCTACACACAAGCGTGGCTTGATTTGTCGGCAGAACCCATGATATTCGTTCTGCCTGAAACGGATCGTTTTTGTATGACACAGGTGCTGGATGCCTGGACAAACACACCAGCCACGCTGAAATCCGGCAGCTATCTGCTGGCGCTCGCCGGCTATACCGGCGCGGTTCCGGAGGGTGTAACACTTGTTGAAATCCCTACTAGCATGGCATGGCTCATCACTCGAATCCTGATAAACGATGAAGCCGACATGGAAAATGTCCGAAAAATTCAAAACGGTACGCGTCTGCTTCCTCTGAGCTGCTATGAAAGCGGTGAGGAGTATGTTCCTCCAAAGGGCGAATATAAGGAAGAAAACAATTCTGTTCCCTTGAATTCTGTTCTCTCCATGACTCCGAATCAGTATTTTTCCGCCGCCAACGCGCTGATGGCGTCTAACCCCTCTCCCGCCGCGGACGCGGACGCTCTGGCGCGTTTCGCCGCGTTAAACATCGGGCCCGGCTTAACGTTTGATGCCTCTGTGCCGCAAGGGGATGTCCAGACCAACTGGACGCGGATGCTTGAAGAAATGAAGGAGATCGTGGTCGCCGCGGGAGCTGAATATCAGATAAAGCTGGGTGATTGGAGCTACTTTGGAGATCCAATCGCGCGATTTGGGACAGCTTATGACTACCGCGCGATGATTGCGCTGGGCGGCTTGGGCGCGAACCCGACCGATGTCGCGATCTACGCGAAGACAGGTGTGGATGTGAACCAGAAAGCGCTGAATGGACAGAAGCAATATGTACTGCGTTTTGAAACGCTGCCTCCCATACAGGAGGGAGGGTTCTGGTCTGTGACAGCCTATGGCAGCGATGACTTTCTGATCGCGAACGAGCTGAACCGGTATTGCGTCAATGACCGTTCCGCGTTTGTTCTCAACGAGGACGGATCGCTGGACATCCTGCTTTCAGCCGTCGCCCCGGAGGAGCAATCGAATTGGCTTCCGGTGGGCACGGGTGAATTTCATCTGTTTCTGCGCGTATATCTTCCTGATACCGAGGCCGTAAAAGAAAGCTGGACAGCACCGACAGTCACCGAGGCGCTGAAATAACTACCCAAATCTTTTGAATCGCGGAATCGCGAACAAATCCGGAGCTGCCGGGGCGATCACCCGGAATTGGGATGGCAAGAGGTTTGATATAGCAATAAGACCGACAAAAGCATTTCATGGCGAAGCCATCAGAATGAAACATGCCGTGATTATGCTTCATGAATCAGTTCAGCCCAAACACAACGCCTGGCTTTAATATTGTGAAGCCGTAATGAAATTCGGTTTGAATAATTTTTTTGGATGCTGCTTACCCGGAGAACAGAATCAGCGTTTCCTGGAGAGCAGCATTATTTTCGAGAGTATATACTTTTTTATTCCACTCAAGATTCGGTCCGTTAAAGCAGAATGGTATTGAGGTTCCATAGTGGCTGTAAAACAGTATCTTACCGTATTCGGGGCGACCATGAAATATAGTTTTCCGCCCATGTCGATGTCTCACTGCCGCGCGAGACATCCTCTACCGCGAGGCGCGCCGGAACGATCAGCGCGTTTCCCTCGCGGACGGCAGCAATGTCCGGTCGCGCGGTATGTCGACGCGTTTACGCTGCCGAAAATCGGCTGGCTGTATCTGCTGGTCTATGGTGTGTCGCTCTCCGTGATGCTGTGGATAAAGGCGTGGGGCGTCTTGTTTTGCGTCGTGCTGGCTCGTTTTGCCTTCAACATCCTATCGAAACTATATATCGGTATTAAAGGCATCACGCGATTAAAGGGACGACAAGGGAAAACGGGCCATACCACGGTCGCTAAAATCGCCATCGTGGTTCTCGCTATTTCTTTTGCCTATTTAGTGTACCGTTCCTTCAGCGGAAGCGCCAACTGGCCGGCAATGCTCAACCCACCGATCAGCATCATAATTCTTGTCGGTTTCATTAAGGACGCGGGGCAAATCGAATGAAGATGAATAAAATGAAGAAAAAATCTGCTTTACTGCTATGTGTACTGATCATTTTCCTCCTCTTCGCGGGCTGTGGAAAAATGGCCGGAGTACTATCTGAAAAGCAAACTGCCGGCATTGATAAGCTTAAACAGTCACCGATTATAGTTCGAGCGCTAACTGGCTGGCCCTGCCCGCGGAAAACAACAAGGCGGTGGTTGTGGTTTACTTTTATCAAGACTTCATAACATGGTTGAGGACCGAGTACATGTATTCCGGATCAATAGGCTTGGACAGATGCGCGTTCATGCCCGCGGCGCGGCTTTTTTCCACGTCCTCATCGAAGGCGTTCGCTGTCATGGCTATTATGGGCACGGTCTTCGCGTCCGGCTTATCACAATGGCGGATATTGACCGCGGCCTGCAGACCGTCCATCAGCGGCATGCGGATATCCATGAGGATCGCGTCGTAGTATCCGGCCGGATGTTTCAGGAACAGTTCCATCGCCTTGAGTCCGTTGACCGTCGTCTCGACAGTAAAATTCTTAGCTTCCAGCAGTGTTTTGGCAATCTCGGAATTGATCTGATTGTCCTCCGCCACCAGAGCTCTGCGCCCGGTAAAGTCGAACGATCGAATTTCTCGCGTTTGGGGTGTCTCTTGTCCCCGCGCGCGCTGAAACGCGGAAATCAGTGAGGTTTTTAACAGGGGCTTGGAGATCAGGAGGTTCGCTCCGGCCGCTTTCGCCTCCAGTTCAATAGATTCCCAGTCATAGGCGGTAATGATGATAATTGTCACATCCGGCCCGACGACACGTCGAATCTTTCTCGTGGTTTCCATGCCATCCATGTCCGGCATCTTCCAATCAATCAGAATGTAATCGTAATACACGGATTTTTCGTGATTCGTTTTGACGCGGCTGATTGCCTCCGCGCCGGAGGTTACCCATTCGCCGGTCATCCCGATTTCGCGCAGAATCTTTCCAGTCTGTTCGCAGACGATCAGATCGTCATCCACGATCAGAGCGGACATTTTCTCAAGACTTGGGTCGAGCTTTGGCCGCGTGATCGCGTTTTCGTCGATCGTAAGCGGCACGTCTATCGTGAATTCGCTTCCGATGCCGACGATGCTGCGTACGCGTATGCTGCCGCCCATCAGGTCAACCAGATTTTTCGTGATAGCGAGACCCAGTCCGGTGCCGCCAAAGACCGCGGTCGTAGTGGTGTCTTCCTGTTCAAAAGGAGAGAAAATCCTATCCAGATGATCTTCGCGAATTCCAATACCGGTGTCGTTAACGGTGAAGCGAGTGATCGACTGGTTTCCTTTTTGGGAAACGGGCCGGATGTCCAGCGTGATCTTGCCCGATTTTGTAAATTTGACCGCGTTGCCGAGGATATTGAGAAGCACCTGCTGGAGCTTCATAGCGTCGCCGACGTAGGCCTCCGATATTTCGCCGGAGACGGTACACTCGTAGTCCAGTCCCTTGCTTTTTGTCTGATTGTAGATCATTGTGTTGATATCGGCGATCAGCTCACTGAACAGAAACTTTTCATTTTTAAGCAGCATTTTTCCGCTCTCAATGCGTGACATATCCAGAATGTCATTGATGAGGGAGAGCAGATATCGCGCGGAAAGTCCGATCTTGGCCACGCAGTCGGCTATCTTTTCAGGATTATTCACAGCCTGCGCGGCGATGGCGTCCATTCCGATAATACCGTTGAGCGGCGTGCGGATTTCGTGGCTCATACGGGAAAGAAAGTTAGATTTCGCGTCGCTGGCCTGCTTTGCCGCGATCAGCGCCGTTTCCAGCTTCTCGCGGGCCGCGCGCTCCTGCTCGTATATTTCCGTAACGTCTGTCAAAAGGAAAGTGAGAACATCCTTATGCTCATCCAGATAAAAGATATCGTTCTTCATCCGCCTAAGAGGCCTGCCGGGAAGCGAGTCTACCGTCTGGCGCCTGCGGTTGTATACGGTGTACAGGCGATTTTTCGCCAGCGCGGCTGTAATGGACTCGAGGGAGAGTTCCTGTTTATATTGCTCGACGTCGCGTTCCGCCACAAACTCTTTTTCGGCTTTTTCCAACGCGTCCGCGAAAAGCATGCCGTTCAGCGGACGAAGATGCTCATCCGTGCCGGAGAGTACGTTGTAAACACCGGTCTGTAGATTGAGAGTCGAAACACAGGCATAATTTCTTTGAACGATGTTGGAGCGGACTTTTTCCCGTATGACCTCGTCGTTGATGTCAGATGTATAGTAAAAGGCGAACAGATCGCCGCTTTCAGGATCGGGCAACACCTCCGCGCTGGTGGAGACCCAGACAATTTCGTTATTGACCTGACGGCGATAACGTATGGTTTTGAAAAAATGTCCGTCCCTGACCGCGGCGCGAATCGCGTCACCGCTGCAGGTGGTGATAAAGACTTGTCTGTCCGCATCGTCCGGAATCCGCGCGGCGGCCAGTAACAGAATATCCCGCGTGGCGGGGTTTGTTGATTTCAGCGGCGGACAAAGCGCCAGCGCTTCTTTCAGTAAATCAGCGCTGATCGAGCCTTTCATCAACCCGCTGTCGGTGGTACGGACCTCGGGATCGGAGGCTTTTGTCAGGTTAAAGGAAAAAGACTCAAATACGCCGTTTTCCATTGATTTCAGACGCAGCCGCTCTTTATGTATCCGCTCTTCCGCTTTGACTTTTCCGTTGACATTGACGGAATAGCCTTGTCCGCGGATGGTTTTCCCCTCACTGTCACGTATGGCGGTAATATGGATTTTTTCCCAGATGAACCCGTCGTTATAAGAAAAGCGCGTCATACACTCCGCTTGGTCCTCGCCCCGGTCGATCGCGCGGATCATCGCGCGGTACGCTTCGGCGTCGGCGGGAGACACATTTGTGTATTCCAGAAAATCATCCGGGTAATGTTCCCATACTGTAGGAAGCTTTGAGAAGCGGTTATTCAGCATCAGGTTTTCGCAGCGACCCTGCCGCGGATAGTAGGTGAAAAACTGAAGATCCGTGTTCAGAAGCGCTTCTTTCAGGGCATTCTGGCTTTCAGAGAGAGATTCCTCCATCGCTTTTTGCCGGTCCATGCCGGTATACGCGGCGTAGTAATAGGGAAGTCCATCCTTTTCGTAAGCCGCGCGGAACCGGAGGCCGACCCAGTGAAGCGCTCCATCGTCACCGACAGAGCGATAATTGACGATGCCTACCGCGCCGGGATGTTTTTCGACTCGTTGTAATTCCGCCGCGACTGTTGCTCTGTCGGCTTCATAAATGGCGCTGATTATTCGGGAGCCTATCAGCGTATTCATTTTGGCGGGGCCAAAATGGTGAATTTTGAGGCATCCATCGTTGGCGTAATCCAGATAAGCGTGTCCGTCGCGAAGATGAAAAATGGAAACGCCGCCGGGGATATGATTGATCATGTCGATGAAGTCTTCCAAGCGCTCATTTGTCTCATTCATTGTTCTCAACCTCACTTTCGCGCTTTTTCAGAATCGCTTCCGCGAGCGCGCCGTACAGCGTCTCCGGGTCGATAGGTTTCGCGATATGTCCGTTCATTCCGGCGTCGAGGCATTTTTGTATATCCTCGGAGAAGGCATCCGCGGTCATAGCGATGATTGGTATCGTTTTAGCGTCGGGCCGACTAAGCGCTCGGATGATGCCGGCAGCCTCGTAGCCATTCATAATGGGCATTCGAATGTCCATCAGGACGCAGTCGAAAAAACCGATGGAAGATTCTTTGAAAATCTTCACGCCGGCCGCGCCATTGTCCGCTGTATCTACTAAAAGACCGCGCTTTGTCAAAAGCGCTTTCGCGATTTCCTGATTCAGCGGATGGTCCTCGCAGAGGAGGATCCGCTTTCCGATCAGTGATTTGCTCCGCGGTTTCCGCAAGGCGTTTCGAGGCGCTTCGGAAGGCGGCGAAGACGCGCGTTCGAATACAAGCTCGATATAAATAGTCGTTCCTTTGCCAAGCTGGCTTTTTACGCGGATACTGCCGCCCATGGTGTCCAGCAGTTTTTTAGTAATGGCAAGCCCCAGACCGGTGCCGCGCGACTCGGAATTGTCGACCCGATTCTCCTGGGTAAAGGGCTGAAACAGAAGCTTTTGAAATTCCGGGCTTATTCCGGTTCCCTGATCGGAAACCTCTATTCGGTTTCGTACCCGGCCGTCCGGAAGAAGAGTGGAGATATCCCGATATCGGATTTCACTGTTTTCCGGAGAGTATTTTACGGCGTTTGACAGTAAATTGAAGACAATCTGATTCATCCGGAGCTTGTCGACAAGCGGGACACAGCCCTCCGGCATTATAAATTCCGCGGTCAGTTTTTGGCCCTTTTCATCGCAGAGCGGACGGATAACCGCGTCAACGTACTGTTTGAATTCCGTCATGGAATAAGGTTCCGGACGCAGCTCGATCTTACCGCTCTCCGCCTTTGACATATCCAGGACGTCGTTAATGAGCGACAGCAGGAATTTGGATGATTTGTCGATTTTCTCCAGATTCTCGCGCGCTTTTTCGGGCAGCTCCATTGTCCGCGTCAGATATGTCATACCGATGATACCGTTGAGAGGAGTGCGAATATCGTGACTCATGCGCGAGAGAAAATCAGACTTCGCGATATTGGCCGCGTTTGCCTGGTCGCGCAGGAGTTTTTCTTCTTGAAGCTGACGCTCCAGTTCGGCCTGAAGCTCAACTTCATGATCCACCACGCGATAACTCGCGTAGAAAACGCGGCAGTCCGGCCGTATCTCGCGCAGAATAGCGTTCTGACTTACCCAGACAGCGCTTCCGTCCTTCTTCGTTATACGGTAATTACCAACGTTAAAATAGTTGGCGCGGAAGCCTTCATGAAAAGCTTTCTTTACCTTCTCGCGATCATCCGGGTGGACGGCCAGGAAAGCGTTCTTCATATACGCGCTGACCATGGGGTCGCGCAGCATAGCCGCGCGCGCCCCGGGGCCTTCAGGCGGTGTGAGCCCCAGGATGCGGAACATTTGCAAGTTCACGAATTCGCCCAAGAGATGATCCGCGTCCGGCATGCGAAAAACACAGATACCGGTTCCTACGGAGTCTATGATGTCCTCAACGCGCCGCGCCTCCTGTTTCGCGAGCTCTGTCTGCTTTTGCTGCCGCGCGATAATATCGGTTACGTCCAGCTGGATCAGCAGTACGGTGTCCTTGCTGTCGTCCAGATAATAGTGCTGGATTTTGCGGTACATAAATTCATCCGGATGACCTGTATAATGGCCGCGGAGCGTGATTTCGCAGCTTTGTTTTTCATTGAGCTCATCCGTAATAGCCTTGAGTTCACTTTTCTTCAGATAATAAGCCCGGTCTTCCTCCGCGATAAATGTAGATAACGCGAACTGGCGGATCGCGGAGTAATCGAACAGTCCGACCGGGTTTTTCAAAGATGTATGGTATTTGGGCAGGAGCCGGGTGCTCAGATTCAGAAACTCAAACTTTTCCGTTCTTACATGAAGCAGGGCGACATAGTCATATTCGCGGTCGCTGATCAGGTGAAAAACTCTTTTGTTCAGGATTTCTCTTGTAATATCCAGCGCGCTGGTAACGCATTCAGTGTCTCCCGTATCCGGGTTTTTGAGCAGGGTAAAGAAAGCCCTTACCCATATCACGTCACCGTTTTCGGCCCGGCTCTGATATTCGGTGGAGAGTCTTGTCTTGCCTTCCAGCGCCGCTGACACTAAATTTTCCCGGTTAAATTCCCGCTGGTATTCCTCTCGCTTTTCGGGATTGATTATGAGCGAAGAGACATTTTTAAAAAACTCGTCTGCCGTGTCAGACGGCAAATTGTTTTCAATGAAGGCGGAAGAGGAAGTCCCGCCAATAAACCTGTTCTTTGAAAGGTTAAGGCGATAAGAGCCGATGGATTCCGGATTGGCGGAGAGCATGGACTGTGTCATTTTCTGAAAACGTTCATGTTCCAGTGCCTGTTCCGTAATATCATATCCGATGCCATAGGCAATCGTCGGACTTTCGCCGTTTGTGTCTTCCACGGTATAAATGAGTCTCTGAAGGCGCGGAGGCATGTCCCGCGCGACGCGGATCCACACGTCCGCCCGGACTTCTTTTTCGCCGCGCTCGATTCTTCGGTACATATCCGCGAATTTCCCGCGGTCTTCCGGCTCGCAAAGAGGGATCATACATTCCGGAACGTTGTCCAGGACCTCCGGGAGACCTTGCGGGAAAGAGCCTTTTCCGGCACGGCTGATCCGGTGACGGCGGATATCATAAATCCATACCTGAAAACCCGCGCCCTCCACCGCTGACATGTATCGCCGCGTATCTGTCAATATCTTTTTTTCACTCGCGTCTCTGGAGAGGGCGCTGCCAACAGAATAAGCGAAGGAAAGAAGAAGGTCCGGAGAATATTGAAATTTCCCGGCGGGCGGGTTGTCCGCGCCGATAAAACCGATCAGGTTTCCCTTAACGATGATCGGCGCTTCTATATAAGAATAGATATCCTGCCGCGCCATGACGCCGTATTCGTAAGGATTGCTCTCGCGGATATCTTCGATATTCTTTTGGGCAAAAACCGCGTGGCGCTCAAAAGCGTCCAGCCAGTGGTCAATATAATGAATGTCGCCGCGCTGAAGCGTATCAATCTGCGGCTCAATTCCGTTACGGCAGCATTCGTATGTGTTGCTGATTGTTTTGCCACCCTCGTCGATCATGAAAATATAGGCGCGGTCCGCCTCATAGTATTGCCGAATGATTTCCAAGGCTTCATTTATCCTGTAGTCGATATCACCCTGCTCGTTTAATATTCGCGTCGCCTTCAGCTGCAGACTGTGGAGATTTACCATTTCCTTCAGCTCAGTCTGTCCTTTGACAACTTCCGTGATATCGGTGATATATTGAATAGAAGCGTCATGTCCACGCCAATCGAGGTATTTTCCCGTAACATGCTCCCAGGTTCCGCGCGAGGCATTGAAGCGGTCCTGATTCAGAACTTCGCCGCGCTTTACCGCGCGCATAAAGCAGTTTTCGCACGGAGCGTCTTTGCCCTGGATCATGGTGTAGCATTTTGTTCCGGGCAGAATGCTTTTTTCCGATTGGCCGGCGTATTCTCTCGCGGCCTTGTTCGCGTAAAGGATTTCATAGCTGTGGCAGTCGCGAACATACGCCATGGTCGCGGAATTGTCGACGACGTCTTTGTACAGATCCTCATTGATTTGATATATGGCCGTTTTTTCGCCGTTTTCCATCAGATACACCTCCGCGATAACAATTAGCGACTCCGCGCTGAATCGTATTCATAGATAGTTATATTATAATATCATTTATTTGTCATATCAACGTTTGTCAACTCGAAAACTTCAAACTCTGACTGGAATTCGCGATTTTTTCGTGTTTACACGTAAAGCGATCGCTTTGTAAAAATATTAGGGGCTAAACGCGAAGGACATGATAAAAAGCTTGATACCACCGGGAAATGACAGTAAAATATATATAAAGCAACCTAATATACGGAAATGATTGATTTTTCAAAGCGATATAAAGCGGCAGGTTGAAAATGTTGGAAGGAAGGGGCCTGATTTTATGGAACTGACAAAAGAACAGCTGCGGCTTCTGGTGGAATGCGCGCCGGAACCAACCGTTGTTTATCTGATCAAAGACGAAGCGTCCGCGCCGGTTCCATTTCTCTATAGCGCGGACGTACCCGCGTTTTCGGGCCTGACGGAAGAAGAGTATCTGGAATTGTATCGGAACGACGCGGAGCAAGTTGTCCTGCCGCAGGATTTGCCGGCGCTTAGAAACATGCTGGCGGCAATTTTGCGCGGCAGCGACGCCGGAACCTGCACCTACCGGACCTATCACAAGACGATGGGAACTATATGGACGCGCGCCGCGATGAAATGGATCGGGCAATATGAAGGAAAAGAAGTCCTTCTCGGCGTTTTTTCGGATGTAAGCAATCAGGTCGCGGAAGACACGCCGGGCGGTTTTTTTGTCTACGCGGCGCGGGAGGATGACCAGTTTTTCTTTGTCGGCGAGAACATGCTTAAAATGCTTGGCTACTCAAGAGAGGAATTTGAGAAGAAATTTCAGAATCGTTTCCGTTACATGGTGTATGAAGAAGACCGCGAAGCGACACTGAAAGCCATCGAGGATCAAATCGCGGAGAATGGCCATTACGACAAAGTTGATTACAGAATCGAGAAAAAAGACGGAAGCATCATCTGGGTTCACGATGAAGGTCACTATGTCGTGGATAATGACAATCGTTCGTGGTTTTACGTAACGATCAATGACATAAGCGAGATTGTCGAGGAGAAAAACGAGCTTCGGGAAGAAAACATGAAGCTGGGCGCGATCATCCATTCTATTCCGGTCGGTCTCGCCGTCTTCCGTCTGGAGCGGGATCAAATCACGCTGGTCGCCGCTAATGAGGCAATCGGGGAAATTCTGGAAATCAATCCGGATCAGATGAGCGGACAGCATATAAACCTTTTTTTGGAACGTGTTCAATCGGACGATTCTGTCAGTCTGGCCCAAACGATTCGGGAAATCCGGCGCGCGGGCCGGCATATAAGCAATCCATTCCGCTATTCCGAACGAAGTCGGAACTGGAAATGGCTGCGGCTGGAAGCGGAAACGGTAGAATTGCCGGATGGCTCACTACTTGTATACAATGTACTGACAGATTTGACGGCGGAAAAGCGCGCTGAGGAAGAGCTTGAAAAAGCGCGCCGCGCTCAGCAGGAGCAATTTAAAGCTTCCATACAGGCGTTGTTGTTCGCCAATCCGCAGTCTTTGTGCACCGTCCGGCTAAATCTCAGTCGGAACAGCCGTGAGGAATGGTATGGCACTTCGGAATACGTGGTGGAGACAATTAAGGCGGACACGGCGGAAGGCGTGATCGACAATCTTTCCGGCATCATCGTCAACGAAGGGGATCGCGCGATTTTTCGCGAGCGCTTCAGTCTGTCCGCGCTGCTTGACGCCTACCGGAACGGCAATAGAAGCATGACGGCGCGTTATCGCAGAACCATCGAGGACGGCACCTTCATCTGGGTCAAAACAGTCGTGAATATGGTTGAGAACCCGGACACGCGTGAGATTGAGGCGGTTCTTTTTTCGGAAAATATCACCGATCAGGTTCTGAATGAGGAAATCATCCAGAAAAGTTCCGACGCGGGTTACGATTTTATCGCCACGCTTTATCTGCCGGATCGGATGTTTCAGTTCCGCTATCTGGGCAATAGGATTCCTCGGAAATACAAGGAATTGTATAAAGAATTCCGGCAGACCAAGCCATACGCGGAAATCGTGAATTACGCGGTAGAAACCTGGGTCGCGCCTGACGAGGCGGAACGCTTTGTGAAAGAGACTTCTGTAAACAGCGTGCTTGCCCGGCTGGAAACGGAAGACAGCTATACGATCGATCTGAAATCACGCAAGCAGGATTTCTCTGAGGGCTGGAAACAGCTGCGCCTTACATGGCTGGATGAAACCAGGAACTGGATTTTGATTCAGCAGACAGACGTTTCGGAAACTGTGCGCGCGAGACAGGAAGAGCTTCTGGAGCGGTTGGCCATGGAAAGAGCCTTGCGCGATGAGGCGGATCGGGCCAACGAGTCCAAATCCAATTTCATATCGAACGTCAGCCATGATATGCGCACGCCGCTGAACGCGATTCTGGGCTACGACCGCCTTGCTTTGGAGACGGATTCCGCCGCGTTAAAAGAGGATTATCTGACAAAAATCGGCGCGGCCGGCGAGACGCTGCTCTCTTTGATCAACGACACGCTCGATCTTCAGAAAATCGAAAACGGCGTGACGACGCTTCATCCGGCGCCCGTGTCATGCGGCGCGGTCGTGAATGGTATTCTGACGGCTGTAAAGCCTCTGATGGAAGCGAAGAAGATTCATTTTGTTTTTGATAACTCCAAGGCGGCGTGGGCGACGATCTACGCCGACGCCATGAGGGTCGAGGAGATTTTTATTAACCTGATCAGCAACGCGGTGAAGTTCACGCCGGAAGGCGGGGACATACTGCTGGCAGTGGAATGCGTGAAAGAGACGGAGGACGAGATTAGCGATAAACTGACCGTGAAAGACAGCGGTGTCGGTATCTCTGAGAGCTTTCTTCCGAAGATCTATGAGCCATTCGCGCAGGAACGCTCGGAAAAAACAGCTGAAATAGGCGGCTCCGGCCTTGGACTTTCGATCGTGAAAAGACTGGTCGACCTGATGGATGGGCGGATCGAGGTTAAAAGCAAGCTGGGAGAAGGTACCGAGTTTACTGTGTATCTGACTTTTAAAAAGGCGGATAGCGAGACGAGCTTCGCCGGAGCGGTACAGGCGGAAGATCAGTCGGCGCTGCGAGGTAAAACAATTTTACTGTGCGAGGATAACGAGATGAACCGGGAAATCGCGACCGCGATTCTGGAGAAGGGAGGCATGACCGTCATCGCCGCGGCAAACGGCAAAGAAGGCCTGGAGCGCTTCATGGAGTCGCGTCCCGGTGAGATCGCCGCGGTTCTGATGGATATCCGCATGCCGATCATGGATGGCTATGAGGCCTCCATGGCGATCCGCGCCGCCAATCATCCGGACGCGAAACGCGCGCCGATCATCGCGCTGTCCGCGGACGCTTATATTGACGATGTCAATAAAGCGAAGGAGTACGGAATGAGCGGGCATCTCCCTAAACCGGTCAATCCGGAGCTTGTGTACAGCACGCTGCGACGGCTTATTTGCCCGGCGGACTGATTGGTTGGCTGCCGCGCGAACGAAAAAGGGAAACTCAGTTACGGACGGTTTTCCGGCGGTATTCTGTCGGGCGTATTCCCGTGATTTTCTTAAATGTGTTGCTGTAATGATAAACAGAACTAAATCCGAGCGCCTTCACAATCGTTTTTATGGGCGTATTATGTTGAAGCATCTCCATGGAGCGCTCGATTTTAAAACGGAGGAGAGCGTGTTGCGGCGTTGTGGAAAGAATTCCGCGGAATGTCTTTTCCAGCGTCGCTTTGCTTATTTTCTCGGCTTTCAGAATTTCCTCAATTCGGATCGGATCGGAAAGGTGTTCGGCGGTATATTGGAACGCGCGGTTGATGACCGCGGATTCCCTTCCCTTCTTAAGATTCCCGAGAGTGACGACGTCCGACTCGGGCTGGTCATAAATGATCTGGGCAATAAGCAGCTTAATTGCCTGCTTAAGTATACCGGCCCGGCCGATTTTCGCCGCGTCGTCTTCGACTAACTCGTTTAGAAGAATTCCAAAGCGCCGATATTTCTCGCCTTCAAAAAGCGCGTCGGTGGAATAAATCGCGCATAGACCAAAATTATAACGCTCCATGAAAGGCGTAATATCGAATCGGGTGAAGACAAAGCTTATGGTTTCCAAGCCGACTTTCTTCCCGCTGTAGACATCATGCGGGCGGAAAAGATAGAAAGACCCGGGCTTCAGAATAGTCGTGTTTCCGCCATGTTGGATTTCGACCGAGCCGCTCTTGTAATACACGGCTAAAAAAGTCGGCACCGTGAAGTTATTCAGTTGTGAGATCGAAAGCGTCCGGACGCCGTGTCCGATCAGCCGGATGTGAATATTCTCAATAAAATAATCTACCAGATTCTCGGGTACTTCTTCTTCATTCGTAAAACTGTCAGCGATATTAAGCGCCATCATTATCACTCCTTTATCTATAAAAATTATAACATTAAAGATAAAATAATGATACATCAAAGCGTAATTTTGATATATTAAAGTGTCACGCGGAAAGGAAACATGTTATGGCTGTCAACACATCAAAAGAATTACGGAACAAGGTCATGTACTCGATCTTTGTCCGTCAGTACAGCGAGGAAGGGACCTTTGAGGCGCTTCGGAAGGATCTCTCCCGGATCAGAAATCTCGGAACGGATATCATCTGGCTGATGCCGATTCATCCGATCGGCGAGGTCAATCGTAAGGGATCGCTGGGAAGTCCGTACGCGATACGCGACTATAGGAGCGTGAACCCGGAGTTCGGGACAATGGAGGATTTTAAAAGGCTGGTGTCCGATATTCATGGACTGGGCATGAAATGTATCATCGATGTCGTGTATAATCACACGTCACCGGACTCGGTACTGGCCAAAGAACATCCGGAATGGTTTTACCACAAGCCGGATGGCTCTTTTGGAAATAAAGTCGGGGACTGGTCGGATGTCATTGATCTTAATTATGACCAGAGACAGCTTTGGGATTATCAGATTGAGACACTGAAGCGATGGACCTCGATCGTGGACGGCTTCCGCTGCGATGTCGCGCCGCTTGTGCCGCTGGCTTTCTGGCTGAAGGCGCGGGAAGAGACCGCCAAAGTGAAGCCGGACCTGCTTTGGCTGAGCGAAAGCGTGGAGCCGGACTTCATCCGGGAATTACGCTCGCGCGGCGTTACTTGTCTTTCGGATTCGGAAATTTTTCAGGCGTTTGACGTCAGTTATGAATACGATGTCTATTCTGATTTCAACGCGTACTTGAAGGGAACGGGCTCTCTCGCGGAATACGCCGCGGCGCTCAACCGCCAGGAGAGTATTTATCCGGACAATTATGTCAAGCTGCGTTTCCTGGAGAATCATGACAGGGAACGGGCCGCCTCTTTGATTCCGGACGAAAAGGCGCTCCGGAACTGGACCGCCTTTAGCTATTTCCAGAAAGGCTTGACGCTTCTTTATAACGGTCAGGAGGCGGAAGACAGGAACTGCCCGAGTCTTTTTGATAAGGATTCGGTTCATTGGGACACGGGCCATGATCTGTCCTCGCTTACGCGGGAGCTTTACGAGATAAAAAAAGACCCGCTCTTTACGGACAGCGACTATCGCGTCAAAGACGCCGGTAATGATGTTCTGGTCGCTGTCCACAGCCGCGGCGCGAGAAAACTCGTCGGAATATTTTCCCTGAAAGGCAAGGCGCCCGCGGCGCGGGTCGGGCTGCCGGATGGCGCTTACCGCGATATACTGGGAAAACGGTCTTTGGAGATAAAAGATGGTCGGATTCAGACGGATAGGAATCCGATCATACTAGCGCTTTAGATCGTGTCCAGAATTTTATAAAGCAGCCGATAAAGCGTTTTACTGTCTTCTTCTGTCAGGTCCACGCAGGAGCGTATTTGCTTCGGGATCGAGACCGCCTTCTGTTTAAGGGCTTCGCCCGCGTCGGTGATTTTCACGTTGAGAACGCGCTCGTCTTCCGGGTCCCGCGCTCTTGTGACGAGGCCCATCGCCTGCAGGCGTTTCAGAAGCGGCGTCAGGGTGCCGGAATCCAGCCGCAGCGCCGCGCCCAAATCACGCGCGCTGATTTCCTTCTTATCCCACAGGACCATCATCGTGATGTACTGCGTGTATGTCAGGCCGATCGCGTCCAGAAAAGGCTTGTATCGTTTGATGATTTCCCGCGAGCAGGCGTAGATGGGAAAGCAAAGCTGATTCTCCAGCTTTAACGCGTCTGTGTCACATTTCATATTCATCCCTCCGTATTTATGTACTGAAATAATCATAGCAATAAAATCAAGATCGCACAATTAAATTTGAAAAAATCGTTGACAAACGAGCTTAAAAGGAATAAGGTTCAGTTATAAAGATTGGGCACAATTAAATTTAATAAAATCGAAAGGAGAAAGCAAATGAAAATAACAGCGCTTAAGTTTTATAAAAATGGAGAGATGAAAGAGGCGTTCGCGATGGGAGGCTCGCTCGCGCCGGAGAAGATCGACGCCGGGAAGAAATATCCCTCAAGCCTTCAGAACTATCTGATCGACACGGGGGAAGAAGTGATCCTGATCGATACCGGGCTTCCGAAGGAAACAGAGGATTTTGAGAAGGATCCGGACGCGATGCTCTATGTCGGCGAGAAGATTCGGGCGTTCCCGGAGGCGCTGGCCGAGGCGGGATATAAGCCGGAGGATATTTCCAAAATCGTGGTGACGCATAAACATCCGGATCATACCGGTGAGCTTCGGATGTTCCCGAACGCGGAGGTGTTCATATCGCGGGCGGACGCGGACGCGCTGGGGCTCAAAGGTGACAATATCGTCCGGGTCGATTATACGGACGGCGCGTATCACAATTTTGACAGAAGTCAGAAAATCACGAACGCGCTCGTAGTTCTGCCGGCTCCGGGGCACACAACAGGAAACCAGATCGCGGTTCTCGAGTATGACGGGAAGTTCTGGATGTTCCACGGAGACATCTCCTATACGGACGAGGCGCTGCGTCGGAATGAACTCTCGGTCGTGTTCGAGGATAAGGAACTCGCGAAGGAAAGCGAGGAGAAGGTCAGGGAATTCATTAAGAAAAATCCGACCGTTTATCTTTCCACGCATACGCCGGAGGCGTTGGAGCATTTGGAGAAAGAAGAAATTTTTCAACTATAAATTCAATCAAAGCTCATGATAAACGGGCCGCGCTTTGTCGAAGGTACAGAAATATTGATACCCCAGTTCGCGAAGCGCGGTCTTTACCTGTGGAATATGATCCGCCAGGTGTTCGGTATCGTGCGTATCGGAGCCGATGGTAAGGATTCGGCCGCCCAGTTCAAGGTATCGTTTCAGAATGGTCTTCGAGGGTGTCAGGTCACGCAAGTCATAGCGAAAGCTCGAAGTATTGACCTCGATGCCTTTTCCGTCCGCGATTGCCTGCCTCAGTATCGGGTCAATGTATTTCAGTGCCAGCTCGTCGGGGAATTCGCCCGCCGGGTCGTAACGCTTGATCATATCGAGATGACCGAGAACGGAATAGTCTTTGTATAAATTCATTACTTCGTAAATCGCGTTATAATAATCGCGCTGGTATTCTTCCTGGGATTTCCCCGCCTGATAGGCGTAATTCCAGAATTCTTTATTATCGATCTGATGATTGCTCAGAATGACGAACTCAAAAGGGTATCGCTCGAAATCCTTCTTATATTGATTCACGGTATGGCGCTGGACACCGAACTCGATTCCGGCTTTTATAAGAATACGGCCAAAATAACGCCGCTTCATTTCTTCGATTCTGTCAAAATAAGCTTCATAATCGCAGTTGAGATCTGTTTTGACTCCATAATCCACATGCTCGGTGAAGACGATTTCGTCGAGTCCCAGGCAAAGCGCCCGCTCGATCATGTCCGGCATGGGGCATTCGGAGTCATCGCTGAAGGATGTGTGTGTATGATAATCCGTTGAATATTCATTCGCTTTCATGAAAAGCTCCTTTCTTCTATAGTATTGATAGGTTCCAATATGTTGTCCGCGTTTTCTTTCTGACCGCGGTTTACCCATTCGAGTAGAAAGGTCATTAACAGGATAAAGAAAAGAAGATAAACCGGGTAGAACCATATTCCGATTAATCCGGACAGCGCGCCAAACAGCGGGGGCATGAAGGTAGAGCCGACGTTGGCGGAAGCCATCTGAGGCCCCATGATTGAAGCGACGTTTTCCTTACCAAAATTGTCAGGTGTTTTGTGGAGCAGGCTTGGGAGAATCGGCGCGCAGCCGGCTCCGATCAGCATTAATCCGGTAAAAGCCATGCCATTTCCCAGAGGAAGCAGTAAACAGACTGTTCCCAGAAAAGCGAGCGCTTGGCCGGCGCGTATCATCATCGTGTCTCCGAGACGATCCGAAACAAAACCACAGACCAGCCGCCCGAACGTGATTCCCAGATAGAACAGCGATGTCCATCGGGCGGCCTCGTTTTCGGAAAAGCCTTTGTTCAGAACCAGATAGCTGCTCGCCCAAAGTCCCGCTGTGACTTGCAGGGCGTGATAACAGAAAAAGGAAAGCAGAACAGCCTTCGCGCGAGGAAGGTGGAGCGCCTGGCGCGCGGAAAGCTTTTTCGCCGCAATCTTCGCGGGCGCCGGTTCTTTTGACGAATGTTTCCACAGAGGCAGTGACATGACCATCATTATTGTAATTCCAATGTATATTATACCAATAAAACGATAACCTGTGTTCCAATTTGATCCGTTTGTAAGGCAATAGCTGATAATATAAGGACCCGCGGCGGAGCCGACACCCCAGACGCAATGGAGCCAGTTAACATAGCGTGATTTGTAACGCGTGATAACATAATTGTTTATCGCGGTGTTTTCGATTCCGATGCTGATGCCGTACAATACGGACCATAGACAAAGCTGCCAGAAATGGGATGAAATCGAATATCCGATTAACGCGGTGGTCGACAGTACCGCGCAGCCCAGTAAAGTGGCTCCGGTTCGTAACTCGCGAATCAGACGGTCACATAAAAGACTGGAAATAATCGAGCCTCCCGCGATGATCATACTCAGAATTCCGGCCCATGACACGGAAACACGTAAACTCGGATACATGGCGGGCCATGACGATCCTAATAAAGAATCCGACAGACCCAGACTGATAAATAAAAGATAAATGACAGCTAATAGTATCGACATGGCGATTCCTCCTTATGTATGGTATAATATAGCCAGATTGGAAGAATTTCCATACGATAGACGCCATAAATCATAACAAAAGCGACGCGAAGGGGGCCGTGAAATGTCTTTGAGAACTTGCGCTCTGAATCTGGATCAGTCAAGACGCGAAATGCAAAGTCAGGGAACCGCGGACTTTCCCTGCGCCGGATATAAGACACATCGCGCGGGGCGGTCGGAGGAGGAAATTCCATGGCACTACCATGAAGAGATGGAATTGCTCATGATTTCGGAAGGGACACTGACGGTCAATGTGCCGGGAAACGAGATGGTTTTGGAAGCGGGAGACGGAATCTGGATTAATTCCGGCGTGCTGCATTCCGCGAGGGCGGTATCTGACTGCGGCTTCCGGACGCTGGTCTTTTCGCCGCTTCTGGTAAGCGGGTCCGTAGACAGCGCCATTTCGAGAAAATATATTGAGCCTTTGACAAAGTGTAAATCCATTTTGTATTCCTGTTTGTCTGAGAAAGAGCCGGAGCAGAGCGGATTTTTTACGGAGTTTGGAAACGCTTTCGCGGCTTTGGAAGAAGATAAGTTCGGGTATGAGATTCTCGTAAGGGGATTTTTGTCGCGCTTATGTCTGTATTTTCGAGGTAAATACGCGGATATGCTGGAAACAGACAATGGCGCGCCGCCGATCGATGTGGCCCGGGCGCGGAAAATGCTGGATTATATTCACGCGAATCCCGGAGAGAATCTAAGATTGGCGGATTTGGCGGGAATTGTGAATATCAGTCCCCGCGAGGCGCTCCGTTGTTTCCAGCGGGTGCTGCGTATATCGCCGATTCAGTACGCGCTGAAATACCGCGTGATGAGGAGCGCGGACGAGTTATCGCGGGAGCCGGGGAAAAGCGTTCAGATGATCGCGGAACAGTTCGGGTTTGAGAGCTCAAGCTATTACACCAAACTGTTCCGGAGATATACGCGGTGTACGCCGACGGAGTATCGGAAGATGAAAATGGAACAGTCTTAGATTCGCGGCATTCGATACCCAATGCCGATATGAGTCTGTATATATTTAGGAGCGGAGGGATCCGGCTCGATTTTTTTGCGAAGTGTCGCCATGAACACCCGGAGAGAGGCGATGTCATTGTCCCACGCGCTGCCCCATATATCACGCGTTATGAACGTGTAAGTCAGCACTTTTCCGGCGTTTTTCGCGAGCAGAGCCAGGAGCTTGTACTCGATGGGAGTCAGATGAATTTCTTCTTCACTCATATAGACACAGCCGGCCGCGTAATCGATCTTCAGATCTCCGTTGATGAACACGGATCGCTCCGCGCCGGCGGATTCCTGTATGTACGTGAGTCTTCGCAGCGTGACCCGCAGCCGGGCAAGCAACTCTTCCACGGAGAAGGGCTTCGTGAGGTAATCGTCCGCGCCGGCGTCGAGCGCGTCGATTTTGTCGTTGTCCTCGCTTCGGGCGCTGATTACGATAATGGGTTTATTAGACCACGAACGGATCTTTTTTATGATATCGATTCCATCCATATCGGGCAGCCCAAGGTCCAGCAGCACCACGTCGGGGTTGCGCGAGACGGCTTCGAGGATCGCCTCTTTGCCTGTGGCGGCGGCGCGGTAATGATAGTCATGGGTCTCCAATGTCGTTGTGATCAGAGCGCGGATGGCCTGGTCATCCTCGACGACAAGAATCAAAGGTTTATTCATGAATCGTCACCTCTTCTAATGGTAATGTGAACGTGAAGACCGCGCCGGCTGGCAGCGCGTCCGAAACGGATATGTTTCCTCCGTGCGCGTTAATGATACTCTTGCATAAAGCAAGCCCGATTCCCATGCTTCTGCGGCTGTCGGCTGTCTTTTCGGCGGTATAGAACATGTCAAAAATACGAGGCTTGGACTCGTCTGGAATTCCGGGGCCATTATCGGCGATTGTCACGATGGCTTCTCCGTTTTGACCGCGGCTTTGAATTATGATTGTGGAGCCCTCCGGCGTGTATTTGATGGCGTTGTCCACAATATTAATTATTACCTGCGTAATCAGGCGCGCGTCGACCTTCACAAGCAGAAAATTCTCAGAATGCCGCGTGATTACGCGATGCTTCGCGCTTTCGCGGCTTACGTGCCGTAAAGCCTCGTCAATGATTTCATCCAGCAGCTCCGCCGTCAGCTTGAGACGCGCGGAGCTGTTTTCGATTCTTGTAACAGCAAGCAGATTTTCCACCAGGTTGATCAGCCACAGGGAATCGTCATAAATACTGCCATACAGCTGAGCCTTCATTTCATCGGTCATGTTGGAGCTGTTCTCCACCAGAAGTCCGGCGTTGCCTGAGATGGCAGTCAGGGGCGTGCGCAGGTCGTGGGAGATGGAACGCAGCAGGTTCGCGCGCAGCTGCTCGTTTTTCGCGAGAATCGCCGCCTGCTCCTTCTCGATCGCGGTTTGCTCGTTTTCGAAAGCCAGCGCGGATTCGCCGAGGATGGAAAGCAGTATGCTGTACTCGAAGGAATCCAGCGTGTCCTCATTCATGGCGATACCGACGACACCATATACTTTTCCGCGGACGCGGACCGCGAGATAAAGGCATTTGGAATTGGAAAGCGTGGCGGTCGTAGCGCCCGCTCTTTTGTTGTTCTTATATACCCAGGCAGCGACAGCTTTTTCGTTTTCGGTCACATAAGTGGAATCGATCTCGGATTCGCTACGTGAAAAAGCGAGTGGTCCGGATAAAACGGGACCATCGGAAAAGTAAAACAGGATGTCCCTGTCCAGAAGCTTGATTAGCTGGGAAGACATAAGCTTCGCGATTTCTTCTTTGCTTTTTGCCTGGGACAGCATTTGGCTGGTGTCTAAAAGTATTTTTGTCCGGTACGCCGCGGAAGCGGCCTGCCGGGCTTGGCGCTTGATTTTGACGGCCAGGGTTCCCGTGATGAACGCGGCGATGAACATGATCAGGAATGTGGCCGGATATCCGGAACCATAGGCGTTTAAAGAAAATCTCGGAACCGTGAAGAGAAAGTTAAAGATCAAAACGCCCAGGATAGAGGAAATCAGGCTGTAGACTCTTTTGTTCGTGACGATCGCGGTGATCAACACACAGAGAATATAAATAGTAATAATATTCGCCTCGCTGAAGCCGAGGAGGTCAAAAAAGTAGCCGATCAGGGTCGCCGCCGCCAGGATGCCGGCGCTTTTCAGGATATCGAGCGGCTGAAAATCGGCGCGGCCATTCGTGTGTTTTCGCTTCGCGCGCATAGCCGCGTGTTGGTCCGGTATGACGTAAACATCCAGATTCGGAGCGTACGCGATTAATTTTTCCGTGAGAGTAGGACGGCTGAAAACGCTTCTCCGGTTGACGCTGCTTCGTCCTACGACGATTTTGGAAACACCGGAAAGACGGGCGAACTCGGAAATCTGCAAGGCGATGTCATCCCCGTAGCTGGTCTCAGTCGTAGCGCCAAGCTGCTCCGCGAGATGGACATTCGCGCGCAGGCTTTCCTTGCTTTCCGCGCTCATGGACGCGAAGGAGCTCGTTTCGATGAACAGAGCGGTGAAGCTTCCGTGAAAAGCCATCGCCATACGGGCGGCGTCGCGGATAATCTTCTGGTTCGTCGGGGAAGCGGAGAGACAGACAAGAATATGCTCATCCGTATAGTATTCGCCTCCGCTTCTCGTCCGCGTCATTTCCGTGAGATGATTGATCCGGTCCGCGCAACGGCGCAGGGCGATTTCCCGCAGCGCGGTCAGATTTTCAATAGTAAAAAAGTTGTCCATCGCCTGTTTCGCGCGATCTTCCTGATAAATTTTACCTTCGTTCAGACGTTCGATCAGTTCCCGCGGCTCAATATCTACCAGCTTGACCTGGTCGGCGTCGTCAAACATCTTATCGGGCACGCGTTCACGGACGACTATGCCGGTAATGGAGGCGATCATGTCATTCAGGCTTTCGATGTGCTGGACATTGACGGTCGTGTAAACGTCAATTCCTTCGGCGAGTAATTCCTCCACATCCTGATAGCGTTTCTCGTGGCGGCAGCCGGATACGTTGGTATGGGCGAGCTCATCCACGATTAGTAGGCGCGGATGGCGCTTCAGGGCGGCGTCCAGATCAAATTCCCGGACGGTTACGCCATTGTGAAGCGCGCGCTTGGGCGGCAGCGTCTCCTGACGATCCAGAAGCGCCATTGTTTCGGGACGGGAGTGCGGCTCCACATAGCCTATGACCGTGTCGAAGCCATTCTTCCCGGCCTGACGCGCGGCTTTCAGCATGGCGTAGGTTTTACCGACGCCGGCGGCGTAGCCGAAAAAGATACGCAAATGGCCGCGGCGCGCGCGCCGCTCTTCTTCCTCTACGTTTTTCAGAAGCTGTTCCGGGTTCGCTCTTTTCTCTTCCATCCTTGTCTCACCACGCTCTCTTTTTTGTATTATAATCTATTCGTTATGGAAGTTCAATAACGCCAAAGCGCCGTTAAAAGCGCTATTTCAGAATACCGTCAAGTGTCAGGTTGACTTTCAGGACATTGACGGTTTTCTCGCCGAAAATACCGAGAAAACGTCCGGTCGAGCATTTACGTATGATGTTCCGTATTTCGTCCTCGGAACGACCGGTCGCGCCCGCGATCCGCGGAACCTGGTACTCAGCCGCGGCCGGGGAGATATCCGGGTCAAGCCCGCTGCCGGAACAAGTGATCAAATCGACAGGAACAGTGGTTACGTCCAGGTCCGGGTCAGCGGCGCGCAGTTTATTAAGACGCTCCGCGATCAGCGCTTTATACTCCGGGCCGGAGGGATTTATGTCGGATGGTTCGGCGTACATCAGGGCGCGGCCATCTTTATCCTTATAGGTAGTCACGTCCAGGTTCATTACGCGGCCCCACATATGGCCGGCGTCGGTATATTGCTGGCCAAGCAAGGCACAGCCGTATTTTTTGCCGTTTATTTCGATGACGCTTCCATTGGCCTGGTAAGGAAAAAGCGTTTCGGCGACGCCGGTCACGATACCGGTGTAGATTACGCCACAGAGAACAACCAGGACCAGAAAGAACAAAACACTTGTCGGTAAAATATTTTTTATTGTTTTCATAAAACCGCGCCTCCTGATATTTTTTACAGACCGGATAACGAAAGCAGCAGGTCCAAAAGCTTGATAAAGATAAATGGCGCCATGAGCCCGCCCAGTCCATAGACGAGAAGATTGTGAGAAAGGAGCTTGCCGGCCGGTACCTCGCGGTATTTTACGCCCTTGAGAGCCAGCGGAATCAAGGCGATAATGATCAACGCGTTGTAAATGATCGCTGACAATACCGCGCTTTGAGGGGAGTGAAGCCCCATAATGTTAAGAGAGGCAAGCCCCGGGTATATACCGATGAAAAGCGCCGGAATAATCGCGAAGTATTTTGCCACGTCGTTGGCGATTGAGAAGGTGGTCAGGCTTCCGCGAGTCATCAGAAGCTGTTTTCCAATCCGCGTGATGTCGATCAGCTTTGTGGGCGAGGAGTCCAGATCGACCATATTCCCCGCTTCCTTCGCCGCCTGTGTGCCGGTGTTCATGGCGACCGCCACGTCGGCCTGCGCCAGAGCGGGAGCGTCATTCGTGCCATCGCCTGTCATGGCGACCAGATGGCCCTTGGACTGAAAATCGCGAATCATATTCAGCTTGCCCTCCGGAGTCGCTTCCGCGAGAAAGTCATCCACGCCGGCCTCCGCCGCGATCGCGGCGGCCGTCAGCGGGTTATCCCCGGTGATCATAATAGTCTTGATGCCCATTTTTCGAAGATCCGCGAATTTCTCCTGTACACCCTGCTTGATAATGTCCTTTAAGTAAATAGCGCCGAGAATTTTGTGATCCTTGGCGACGAGTAGAGGCGTTCCGCCTTGATTCGCGATAAATTTCGCGGTATTTTCGCATTCCTCGGAATACGTCTGTCCACCGTCTAAGGCGTACGATTTCATGGATTCCACCGCTCCTTTGCGGATTTCATGACCATCGTAATCCACGCCGCTCATCCGGGTCGCCGCTGTAAAGGAGATGAAGGTCATATGCTTATCGGAAAGCGAGCGCTCGCGAATGTTGTATTTTCTTTTGGCCAGAGTTACGATACCGCGGCCTTCCGGGGTCTCATCAGCGAGAGAGGAGAGCCACGCCGCGTCGGCGAGTTCTTTTTCGTCCGCGCCGTCGACCGGGATGAATTCGCTGGCCTGGCGGTTTCCTAAGGTAATCGTTCCTGTTTTGTCCAACATCAGGATATCGACATCGCCGGCTGCCTCGATCGCGCGCCCGCTCATCGCCAGCACGTTGGCCTGGTTAAGCCTGGACATTCCGGCGACACCGATCGCGGAGAGCAGCGCGCCGATCGTAGTCGGGGCGAGGCAGACAAGCAGAGCGATCAAGGTCGTGACGGAGGTGGGATTGGCGATTCCCGCGAGCTTGGACGTGAACGCGGAATAACTGTAAAGGGACAGCGTAACCAGTATGAAGATCACGGTCAGGGCCATCAGGAAAATCTGAAGGGCGATTTCATTGGGTGTTTTCTTTCTGGAAGCGCCTTCTACCATGGAAATCATCTTGTCCAGGAAGCTGTTTCCGGCCTCGTTTGTCACGACCAGAACAATCCAGTCGGAAAGAACGGTGGTGCCGCCCGTTACCGCGGCCCGGTCGCCGCCCGCCTCGCGGATGACAGGGGCGGACTCACCGGTAATGGCGCTTTCGTCTACGGAAGCCGCGCCATCGACTACGTCGCCATCCGCGGGGATCAGCTCGCCCGCTTTCACAAGCGCGAAGTCGCCTTTTTTGAGTGTGGCGGACGAGACCTCTGTAACCGCGTCTTTTCGCTCGGGGGAGGGAATCTTGTGAGCCATGATATCTTTTTTTGCCGATCGGAGCGTGTCCGCCCGCGCTTTTCCCTGTCCCTCGGCGATCGCCTCCGCGAAATTCGCGAAAAGGACCGTGAACCAGAGGATGATCGAAATTGCCAGGGTATAGCCGCTATCGGCGTCTTTTACGCCGAAAAGTGAAAGAATCCAGAGGATCGAGGTCAGAATCGCCGAGACATAGACGAGGAACATGACCGGGTTTTTGACCTGCGTTCCCGGACTGAGTTTGAGGAAAGAGTCCTGGATCGCGCGGGTGAAAATTTTCCGATCGAAGAATGAAGTTTTCATATTGGATTTCATAAGTCTCGCCTCCTGTATTAAGCGGCGCCGCTTAAAAACGCGGCGATGGGGCCAAGCGCCAGAGCCGGGAAAAAACTGAGGGCGCCGATTAAAAGCACAACGAAGATCAGTAAAAAGACAAACATGGCGTTTGTGGTGGACAGCGTTCCGGCAGTCACGGCGACTTTTTTCTTATTCGCCAGGCTGCCGGCGATCGCCAGTGTTCCGCCGATGGGGACAAAGCGCGCGAACAACATGACGAGTCCCAGAGAAAGATTTAAAAATACCGTGTTCGCTTTAAATCCCGCTAAAGCGGAGCCATTGTTGCCGCCGCAGGAGGAAAACGCGTACAGCAGTTCGGAAAAACCGCGCGCGCCGGAGTTTGTCAGGCTGTCCGCAACATTCGGGACAAGCGCCGCGACGCCGCTTCCGACCAGTATTGAGACCGGTGTCGCCAGACAGACTACGACGGCCCATTTCATCTCATAGGGCTCTATTTTTTTGCCGAGGAACTCGGGGGTTCGCCCGACCATCAGGCCGGCGATAAACACGGTCAGTATCGCGAACGCGAGCATTCCGTACAGACCGCTGCCGACACCGCCGAAAACAACCTCGCCCAGCTGAATCAGCAGCATGGCGGCCGTTTGCGAAAGCGGCGTGTAGCTATCGAGCGAAGAGTTAACGGAGCCGTTCGAGGCGGCGGTGGTAAAAGCGGTCCAGGTCGAGGAGGAAGCGATGCCGAAACGCGCTTCTTTACCCTCCATGTTGCCGGCTGCCTGTTCGCTCGCGGCAATAACACTCAAAGCGATTACAAGGCAGATGAACATCGCCATGAATATCGCGGCGCCCTGTTTTTTATTCCGGACCGCTTTGCCGAAGGTGAAGCAAAGCGCCGCCGGTATCAGCAGGATGGAAAGCGTCTCAATCAGGTTGGTGAAAGGAGACGGGTTCTCCAGCGGGTGCGCCGCGTTCGCGCCAAAGAATCCGCCGCCGTTCGTGCCTGTCTGTTTGATCGCTGCCTGGCTCGCCGCCGGGCCCATAGGCACATATTGCTCTGTCACGATTTCCGCGTCCGGCACGACCGCTCCGTCAACGGTTATGGTCTGGGTATCCGCGTCGATTTGGGCGTTTTCGATGATATTGCCGTCGGAGCTTACCGCGATCGGTTCCAGAAGCGGAACGGTTTCGGCGCTTTTCCAGTTCTGAATTACGCCCCCTCCCGCGAGGCAGATCGCGACGATGACGTTGAGCGGAATCAGAATATGGATGATCACGCGAGTCATATCTACCCAAAAGCTGCCAAGGCCGCTTTCTTTGATTTTGGTAAAACCGCGGATCAGGGCGAACAATACCGATATTCCCACCGCGGCGGACGCGAAGTTCTGGACGGTCAGTCCGAGGGACTGCGTCAGATAGCTTAATGTGGACTCGCCGCTGTAGGCCTGCCAGTTCGTGTTGGTTATAAAGCTCGCGGCCGTGTTAAAAGCGAGCGGCCAGGAAAGTCCCGGAAGCCCTTCCGGGTTTCCAGCGAGCGCGCCTTGAAAAAGCAGCAGCAGGAACAGAAACAGGAAGCCGATACCGGAAAAAATCAAAACGCGGGCCGTGTACTTTTTTGGGGACATTTCCTCGCTCGAGTCAATACGGGCTATTCGGTATACAAATTTTTCGCAAGGCGTCAGCGCTTTTGATAAAAAAGTCTTTTCACCGATCATGACCTTGTATATGTAGGATCCCAGCGGTATCGCGAGAAGCGTGAGTATAGCGAGATATAAAACATATTGTAAGATATTGTTCATATAGATCATTCCTCCCTTCCTTTGTAATCTGTATTTTACGACAGAGCTTTTTAAGATGGCGTTAACGAATAAGCTCTGATATTAAGGTTGTATAAAGATTCTTTCAGGTACTTGACAAGTGTTGTTAAGGCCCCTATAATAAAGCGAAATTAATCTCTTTGCGCTGCGTAGCGTCCCAAATCCGGGGCGCGGAGTCAACAGTACAAACTGAGCAGACGATACCTCGACAGGGTACGCGTCGGGCCGCCCGGCAAGCGGCAACAGAAAACGCTGTTAAGCGTGTCTGTGGGACAGTTGTAAGGTTTCACGGGCACGCTTTTTTTGTGCCCTCGTTTCTTCGAAACAGGTGACTTTTAATGGAGTGCCCGGGAAATATGAGGAAAGAAGGCTGAGCTATGACACAAGGAAAGAAGTACGAGAAGAAAGATTTGAGCGCCGCGGGAAAACGTCTGCTGGAGGCGGCCGGGTTCGCGGTCGATGAGTTGTTTAAGGCCTATGATCTGCCTGAAGATGGCTTTGACGAGGAGTCCGCTGAAGAACAGCGCGTACGCTTCGGAAGCAACGCGGTCGCGAAGAAAAAAAGGGACAGCGCGCCGAAAAGGCTGTTTTTTTCCTTTGTGACGCCGTTCACGATCGTACTGTTCGCGCTCGCGACGATATCTCTTTTTACGGATATTATTCTGCCGGCGCCGGGAGACCGGAATTATATCACCGTCGTGATGGTCGTGTCGATGGTGCTGATCAGCGGGCTGATGACGTTCATACAGGAATCCCGCTCCGAGAAATCGGCCGATCAGCTTTCGGCGATGGTAAGGAATACGGCGGCGGTCCTGCGGAACGGAACGAAACAGGAAATCGCTTTTGACGAGATCGTTGTGGGCGATCATGTATATCTCGCCTCGGGCGACATGATTCCGGCGGATCTGCGTCTGATCACCGCGAAGGATCTTTTTATCAACCAGTCCGCTCTGACCGGGGAGAGCGAGCCGATCGAGAAATATTCCGATTTGGGAACATCCGCGCCGGGCGCGCCTCTGGAGTGCCGCGACCTCGCTTTCATGGGAAGCAATGTGGTCAGCGGCTCCGCGGAAGGTATTGTCATTGCCGTGGGAAACGAGACGATTTTCGGGAATATCGCCGAGAAGCTTACGGGCAAAAAAGAAGATACCAGCTTTGACATTGGTATCAAAAAAGTTTCATGGATGCTGATTCGGTTTATTCTTGTTATGGCGCCGGCTGTTTTTCTGATCAATGGTCTGTTCAAGACCGGCGATAACCGGTGGTTGAACGCGCTTTTGTTCGCGCTTTCGGTGGCGGTCGGTCTGACGCCGGAGATGCTGCCGATGATCGTTTCGGCGAATCTGGCGAAGAGCGCGGTTGTCATGTCCCATAAGAAAGTAATCATTAAAAATCTTGGCGCGATTCAGAATCTTGGCGCGATGGACATTCTCTGCACCGACAAGACCGGCACGCTGACAGAAGACCGGATCACGCTGGAGTATCATTACAATATCATGGGCGAGGAGGACATCCGCGTCCTGAAGCACGCGTTTTTGAACAGCTATTTTCAGACAGGGCTTAAAAACCTCATGGATGTGGCTATTATCCGCCACGCGGGTGAGGACGAGCTGAAGCCTCTTCAGGAGGAATACGCGAAGGTGGATGAGGTTCCTTTTGATTTCGAACGCCGCCGTATGAGCGTGGTCGTGGAGGACAGGAACCGGAAGCGCCAGCTGATTACGAAGGGCGCGATTGAAGAGATGCTGGGCGTATGCTCCTGCGCCGAGTACGAAGGAAAGGTCAGACCGCTTTCCGAGGATCTGAAAACCGTGATTCTGCGCAAGGCGAACGAATTCAACAAAAACGGTTTCCGCGTATTGGGCATCGCGCACAAAAACGAGTCTTTCACGGATAACGAGTCGGCTTTGATCGAGGAAAAAGAGATGGTTTTGATCGGCTATCTCGCGTTTCTTGACCCGCCGAAAGCGAGCGCGGAAGAAGCGGTTTCCACGCTTCGCGACTACGGTGTGGACGTGAAGATTCTTACCGGCGATAACGACGCTGTTACCGGGAATATCTGCGAAAAAGTCGGAATTCCCGCGGATCATATGCTCTTGGGAGCCGATCTGGAAAAAATGACAGACGATGAGCTTTTTAACGCGGCGGACGACGTAAGTGTTTTCGCCAAGCTGAGTCCCGATCAGAAAACGCGTGTCGTTACGGTGCTTCGCGGGCGGCATACAGTCGGGTTCATGGGTGATGGCATTAATGACGCGGCCGCGATGAAGGCGGCGGATGTGGGAATTTCCGTGGATACCGCGGTGGATATCGCCAGAGAGTCGGCGGATATCATTCTGACGGAAAAAGACTTGAACGTGCTGGAAAACGGCGTGATTGAGGGTCGGCGGACATACGCCAACACCATTAAATATATTAAGATTACGGCCAGCAGCAATTTCGGGAATATGTTCTCCATTCTGGCGGCCAGTGTTTTCCTGCCGTTTCTGCCGATGCTGCCTGTACAGCTTTTAATACTGAACATGATTTATGATATTTCATGCCTGGCGCTGCCGTTTGACAACGTCGATTCCGACTACCTGAGAATCCCCCGAAAGTGGAACGCGGATTCCATCGGGAAATTCATGCTGCGGATCGGCCCGACGAGCTCCGTGTTCGATATCGCCACCTATCTGATGATGTTTTTCGTGATCTGTCCGGCCGCTCTTCACGGCGGCTACAGTACGTTGGACACCGCCGGAAAGCTCGCGTTCGCGGCGCTTTTCCAGGCCGGTTGGTTCGTGGAATCGCAGTGGACACAGACACTTGTCATTCATTCGCTGCGGACGGGGAAAACCCCGTTTATTCAAAGCCGCGCCTCTCTTCCGGTGTTCCTGCTGACCGGCATGGGTATTATCGTCAGCACAGCGCTCGCCCTGTTTGTGGGCTTTGGCGCGGGTCCTCAGCGGCTGGGAGCGGTGTACTTTCTGTTCCTCCTGGCGGTGATTATTTTGTATTCTGTTCTCGTGTCTTTTGTCAAAAAAAGCTTTGTCAAAAAATACGGAGAGTTGTTATAATAATCCGCGCTCCTGGTGGAAATGGGAGTACGCGAAGAACTCGCCTCGGTATCGAGTCGGCCGGATACCGGTTACGGCTTTAAAGGTATTGCTGAAATGATAGACCGAGTAAAAGCCGAGATCCCGCGCGATGGTCTGGACCGGCGTGTTCAGACGGAGCATTTCCATGGAATGATCAATCTTGAGCCGCATCAGCGCTTTCGACGGCGTTGTGTCCAGAATATCGTGAAAAGCCCGATCCAGGCTGGTCTTGCTTGTTGACGCTTCCCGGATAATGTTATTGATAATAAGCGGCTCGTTCAGATGGTTCTCGGTATATTGAAAAGCCTGAGAGATCAGCGCGTGTCCGCGTCCGTGCTTCATCAGCGGAAGGTTTTTGCCGGTGACATGCTGGTCGTACAGAATACGGGCCAGAATCAGCTTGATCAATTGCCGAAGTGTCGCGGAGAGGCCGTTTTCAAGTTTCGCGAAGGAAGAAAGCTCTTCCAAAGTGAAGCCGAATCGGCCATACTGTCCTTCCTGAAGGAATAGCGCGTCCGCGGAAGAAAGCGCGGAGGCCGCCAGATAATAGCGGCTCATATAGGGAGCGACATTGAACATCAGATAATAAAATTTCACGCGGGTTTTGCCAAGACGGGTCAGGCTGTAGAGCTCATAAGGACTGAAGATATAGAGGGAATCGGGCTCCAATATTGTATCCTCGCCCCCGTGAGACAGCCGGAGCGTGCCTGTTTTGCAGTAGACCAGCAGGAAGGTAGGCAGCACAAAGTCACGCAGATTGGTAATGCGGGTCTCGCTTTCGCCGCGCCCGATCAGCCGGACATTGAGTGTGTCGATAAAATCATCCAGGGGTGTTCTCTCCCCAGTATCTATATCTCTGAAATCATCAAATAAGTTTTTAGCCATCTATTAAACCTCACATATTGTTTAGTGCTGAAATTCGCTTTGCCGAGGATTATTTCTGTCTTAATCATAGCACGCGGGAGTAGTTACACACAAGAACCATTTTAGTATATATGGGAATTCTGATTTAGTATTCTTTTTATTGACATCTTGACGGACGGGAGAATTTCCGCCGCGTTTTTCAACTTTTTAAACTTCCGAATAGCAGTGTAATATTTTGAATTCGCGACGATTTCCGCGAAAAAAATAACGAGTTTCTTCTATATTAATAGGACCAAATTCGCGAAGTCTGATCAAGCGCCGCGTATAAACTACGCGAAGGCGGTTTCACAGGAGGGTTTTGTACGAGTTTCTTCCTATTATAATAGGACGATTATCGCCGCGGAGACCGCGCGGTCGCGCGGACCGGGGAAGAAGCTTCCGGGAAGCGGGTCCTGGGCGGACGATTCGGTGTTTACAAAGAAGAACCATTTCGGAAAGATGTTCGCGAGGCGAAAAGAGAACTGCCGCGTTAGAACTGATTGTCAGTTCTAACACGGCAGCTTCTTCTGTCGAAACTTAAATGCCAGGCTTGCCCAGCGGATTTACATTGTTACTTGTTCTCATCATCATTGCAATTCATATTGGTCAGTCCACAGCTGGTGTCATCCTCGTCACCCTTGCAGTTCATATCGGTCAGGCCGCAGTTCGTATCGTCCTCGTCCTTGACGCAGTTCATATCGGTCAGACCACAGTCTTTATCATTGTTGGATGTGATTCCGTTCATGTTGTTGATATCGAGTTTATCTTTCTTGGCTTTCATTGTAGGCCTCCTTCACATTTAACTTTAAGGCAAACCAGGCACTGCTTATAGTATACTCGAGGAAATGTAAAAACGCAAGGGAGTATATTGATAAAAGTCTGAAAATTTTTCTTAATTTTTAAAACTACTTGAAAACTACTTGATTTCTTTCGCGTCTGTTTTTATACTGAGGTTAGGACTCTGTAACTTTTTATTTTATTTACGGACAAGAAGGAGGACGCAACATGAGCAATATGATTCATTTCACGCCGGAGGACTTTAAGGTGAGCTATTTCCAGAATGGGGAAACGGGAGAGCTGACGCTTGACGGTCTGAAAGGCCACTGGTCAATTCTGTTTTTCTATCCCGCGGATTTTACGTTTGTCTGCCCGACGGAACTTGGGGATATGGCGGACGCTTATGACAAGTTCCAGGCGGAAGGCTGTGAGGTTTACTCCGTAAGCGAGGATACGCATTTTGTGCACAAAGCATGGGCGGACGCGTCCGACACGATTCGCAAGATTAAATTTCCGATGCTCGGCGATCCCGCCGGCGTTCTCGCGAGACAGTTCGGCGTTCTGGACGAGGAAGCGGGACAAGCTTACCGCGGGACTTTTGTGCTGAACGATAAGGCGGAGGTCGTGCTTTATGAGGTCAATGACATGGGCATCGGCCGGAACGCGGACGAGCTTCTGCGTAAGCTGCAGGCGGCGCGTTTCGTGGCGGAGCATGGCGATCAGGTATGCCCGGCGAAGTGGAAACCAGGCGCGGAAACTTTGACACCCAGTCTGGATCTGGTCGGAGCGCTCTAGAAGAAAGGAGACCAATATGGCTTTTTCGTTGGACGCGCTTTCGGACAGAAGCCCGCTTATTTCTGACGAGCTGGAAGCGCAATTAAAACCTCTGCTTGAGCGGATTGAGAAACCGCTTACGCTTGTCTGCGTCGTGGACGGCGGCGATAAGAGTGAGGAGATGGCGACATTTCTGAAGCAGCTGGTCGGATACTCATCTGAGCTTTCTCTGACGCTTCTGGATCCGGGACAGGACCCGAAGGCGGACGAGGCGCTTGACCCGACATATCTTCCGGCGACGGGATTCCTTTCGGGCGAGGATTACAGCGGCATGGTATTTCATGGCGTTCCCGGCGGTAAGGAGTTCAACAGCTTCGCGGCGGCGCTGCTGGTAGCGGCCGGCGCGGCGAAACCGCTTGATAAGCCGACACTGAAGGACATTTCCAAGATCAATCAGCCCGCGAGGCTCGACGTATGCGTTTCGCTGATGTGCCATCACTGCGCGAAGACGGTCATGAGCGCGCAGAGGATTGCCGCGGAGAACCCGCTTGTGAAAGCGCACATGATCGACGCGAATCTTTACCCGGATCTTGTGGAGCGATATCATATCGAGCGGGTACCGATCGTAATCGCCCGCAATAAGATTGTCGGAAATGGCGAAATGACGATTCCGGAACTTTGCGGAGTTATCAGAAAACTGAAATAGAATTGCATATCCCTGTATACATGTGGTCAGAAAAAGGTTGTCATTACACGTTATAAACGGCGAAACGACGGCCTTTTTTGACATTTTCCATAATGCCGAATAAATATTCATTTAAAAATTTGAGCAAAATTCATTGCAATTTTTGAAATATGGTGTATTATATACGTGTAATTGTTCAAAAATTACCGAGGCGCCCGCTGATTTTATAACAATTCGCACAAATAGTATCGTTTTCTTTTATTTCGTATTTTTTCGGTGAACTAACAGGCAGAACCAGGCACGGTAATGTCTGTTGTAGTTAGCAAACATCTTATCATCAAAGGAGGACGGTTATGGCAAAATATGTATTGGCATTTGATTCAGGCACAACATCAAATCGGTGTATCCTGTTCAACGAGCGGGGTGAGATCTGCAGCGTAGCGCAGAAAGAGTTTACGCAGTATTTTCCGAAACCAGGATGGGTAGAGCATGACGCTAACGAAATTTGGTCAACTCAGATCAGTGTAGCTGTTGAGGCTATGCAGAAGATCGGAGCGACCGCGGCGGATATCGCTGCTATTGGTATTACCAATCAGCGTGAGACAACGATTGTATGGGATAAGAATACCGGCGAGCCGGTTTATCACGCGATCGTCTGGCAGTGCCGCCGTACATCAGAGTACGCGGATTCTTTGAAGGAGAAGGGTCTTACAGATACCTTCCGTGCGAAGACAGGTTTGGTTATCGACGCGTATTTCTCAGGCACAAAACTTCGCTGGATCCTTGAGAATGTTCCGGGAGTCCGTGAGCGCGCTGAGAAGGGCGAGCTTTTATTCGGCACAGTTGATTGCTGGCTGATGTGGAAACTTTCCGGTGGCAAGATTCACGCTACAGATTATTCAAACGCTTCCCGTACGATGCTGTTCAACATCAACACGCTGGAGTGGGATGACGAGATTTTGAAGGAACTCAATATTCCGAAGTGCATGCTTCCGGAAGCGAAACCTTCAAGCGGTATCTTCGGATACACGGATCCGTCGCTTTTAGGCGGCTCGATTCCTATCGCCGGAGCTGCCGGCGATCAGCAGTCCGCTTTGTTCGGCCAGACCTGCTTCAACGCGGGCGAAGCTAAGAACACATACGGAACAGGTTGCTTCATGCTGATGAACACAGGCGAGAAACCTGTATTCTCCAAGAATGGTCTTGTAACCACCATCGCTTGGGGCCTTGACGGCAAAGTTAACTACGCTCTTGAGGGCTCGATCTTCGTAGCCGGCGCGGCGATCCAGTGGCTGCGTGATGAGCTGAAGGTTATCGATTCCTCACCGGATTCAGAGTATATGGCGCAGAAGGTGAAAGACACCAACGGCTGCTATGTTGTCCCGGCGTTTACAGGACTCGGCGCTCCGCACTGGGATCAGTACGCGAGAGGCACAATTGTCGGCCTGACCCGAGGCTGCAACAAGTATCATATCATCCGCGCGACTCTGGACAGCCTTTGCTATCAGGTAAACGATGTTCTGACCGCTATGAAGGCGGATTCCGGTATCGATCTGGCAGCTCTTAAGGTAGATGGCGGCGCTTGCGCTAACAACTATCTGATGCAGACACAGGCTGATATCATCAACGCTCCGGTTAAACGTCCGACATGTGTTGAGACAACAGCTATGGGCGCTTCTTACCTGGCAGGTCTGGCAGTCGGATACTGGTCAAGTAAAGAAGACGTTATCAAGAACTGGGCAATTGACCGCACATTCGAGTCCAAGATCGGCGCTGAGGAAAGAGACGCTCGTATCAAGGGCTGGAACAAAGCAGTTAAATGTTCTTATGGTTGGGCAAAAGAGAACTAGTAAACCGTAAAATTCAATAGCAAATGGAGGGAGATATTATGCTACCTTTTATTGGTGAGTTTTTAGGTACAATGATTCTGATTATCCTTGGTGATGGTGTTGTAGCTAACGTAACACTTAATAAGTCTGGTATGAAGGGAGCTGGTTCCATTCAGATCACGCTTGCCTGGGGCCTCGCGGTTATGCTTCCCGCGTTCGTGTTCGGCAAAGCGTCCGGCGCGAGCTTCAATCCGGCTCTGACGATCGCTTTGGCGGCGCAGGGCAAGAGCGATATTTACACATGGGCGAATGTACCGGGACTTATTATTTCTGAAATCCTTGGAGCTTTTGTTGGTGGTATTATCGTTTATATCCTTTTCAAAGATCAGTTCGACGCGACAGATGATGGCGCTACGAAGCGCGGTGTTTTCTGCACAGCTCCCGCTGTTCGTAACATGGGACGCAACTTCTTCAGTGAGGTTGTAGGCACATTCATCCTTGTATTTACGATTTTAGGTTTGGCTCAGGTTCCTGAGCTTAACGCCGGCGTAGCTAAGCTGCTCGTATTCGGTATCATCGTTTCCATCGGCATGAGCCTTGGCGGTCTGACAGGATACGCGATTAACCCGGCCCGTGACCTTGGTCCCCGTATCGCTCACGCTGTACTGCCGATCAAGAACAAAGCTGACAATGACTGGGGTTATGGCATTGTAGTTGCTGTTATTGGGCCAATCGTCGGAGCTCTTATCGCGCTTGCTATTTACAACGCGATTCCGTGGTAAAATAACCTAAGTCTGTGAGGCAAAGCGTATAAACTGGCCTTAAGATTAAAGCCGAATAGTTTTGTCTGCCGACCAAGGCAACAAGGCTATTCGGCTTTTTTAACAGAAATTTCGCGCGGAAACGCGTATACAAAGATAATAAAGGAGAGAGAGACTATGTATGATATAGTCGTAATCGGAGCAGGCGCTGTAGGCTGCAGTGTCGCGCGGTTTTTGTCCCGTTACAAGGCGAATGTATGTGTCGTCGAGAAAGCGGAAGACGTATGCTGCGGGACCAGTAAAGCGAACAGCGCGATCGTCCACGCGGGCTTTGACGCGGCGCACGGCAGTTTGATGGCGAAATACAATCTGCTGGGCAATCTGATGTTCCCGGACCTCGCGAAAGAGCTCGATTTTGATTTTATCCAGAATGGCAGCCTTGTCGTCTGCATGAATGAGGAAGACAGGCCCGGACTTCAGAAGCTGTATGATAATGGTATAGCGAATGGCGTAAAAGATCTTGAGATTGTGGAGCAGGATAAATTAAGAGAGATGGAGCCGAATATCAGCCCGAAAGCGGTAGCGGCTCTTTGGGCGCCGACAGCTGGTATTGTCTGCCCGTTCAGTTTTACGATCGCTATGGCGGAGAACGCGAACACAAATGGTGTTGAGTTCCGCTTTAACACAGAGATCACGGCAATCGTTCATAACGGAGATCATTGGACGCTGCAGTCCAAGGGCGGCTCGATCGATACGAAATATGTCGTGAACGCGGCCGGTCTTTACTCGGATATGTTCCACAACATGGTTTCCGAGGACAAGATCCACATCACGCCGAGACGAGGCGATTATTGTCTTCTTGACCGCGCGGTCGGTGATTTCCTTACACACACGATTTTCCAGCTTCCTACGAAGCTTGGCAAGGGTGTTCTGGTAAGCCCGACGGTTCACGGTAATATTATTGTCGGTCCTACGGCAATCGATATTGAGGACAAAGAGGGAACCAACACGACATCGGAAGGCATTAATGAGCTGATTGAGAAGGCGGGCAACACCGTTAAGGATCTGCCGATTCGTCAGGTCATCACGAGCTTCGCGGGACTGCGGGCGCATGAGGACCATCACGAGTTTATTCTTGGTGAAGTCAAGAACGCGCCTGGATTTATTGACTGCGCCGGTGTTGAGTCGCCGGGACTTACTTCCTCGCCGGCTATCGGCAAGGCGATCGCGGAGCTTTTGCGCGATAAGATGGATCTTCAGCCGGATCCGGACTTCAACGGCTCCCGCAAGGGAATCGTAAGACCGAAAGAGCTTTCCATGGAAGAAAGAACCGAGTTGATCCGTAAGAATCCCGCTTATGGCAGAATCATCTGCCGCTGCGAGAGTATTTCCGAAGGCGAGCTTCTGGACGCGATCCATCGTCCGCTGGGAGCGAAGAGCCTTGACGGAATCAAGCGCAGGACACGCGCCGGCATGGGAAGATGCCAGGCAGGCTTCTGCTCGCCGAGGACTATGGAGATCCTCGCGAGAGAGTGGGGCGTTGACCAGAGCGAGATCACGAAGTGCGGCGGAGACTCCAAGCTGATCCTTGGAACGCCCAAAGACAGAGAGCATAAAGAGGAGGTGGAACGCTCATGAAAAATTATGATATCGTGATTATCGGCGGCGGACCCGCCGGACTCGCGGCTGCCGCGGCGGCATACGAAGCGGGACAGCGCAATATCCTGATTCTCGAGCGTGATACCGGACTTGGCGGCATTCTGAATCAGTGCATTCACAACGGTTTCGGACTCCATACTTTTAAAGAGGAGCTGACAGGACCGGAATACGCGAGCCGTTATATCGACCGCGTAATGAAATATAATATTGAGTACAGGCTGAACACGATGGTCATGGAAATTTCCGCTGACAAGGTCATCACGGCGATGAACCGCGAGGACGGACTTTTCCAGATTCAGGCGAACGCGATTATCCTGGCGATGGGCTGCCGGGAAAGAAGCAGAGGCGCTCTGAATATACCGGGCTTTCGTCCCGCGGGAATTTACTCGGCCGGCACAGCGCAGCGTCTTGTGAACATTGAGGGCTATATGCCCGGACGCGAGGTCGTCATCCTCGGCAGCGGCGATATCGGACTGATCATGGCCCGCCGTATGACGCTCGAAGGCGCGAATGTCAAGGTCGTGGCGGAGATCCTGCCGTTCTCCGGCGGACTGAAACGTAATATCGTGCAGTGCCTGGATGACTTCGGAATTCCCCTTAAGCTCAGTCACACGGTTGTGGATATCGAGGGCAAGGAACGTGTTACCGGCGTTACGATCGCGGCGGTAGACGAGCATATGAAGCCGATACCCGGAACGGAAGAGCATTACAGCTGTGACACGCTGCTGCTTTCAGTAGGTCTGATTCCGGAGAACGAGCTTTCCAGAGGCATGGGCGTCGATCTGAACCGTGTAACGAACGGCCCGGTCGTCAACGAGAGTCTTGAGACTTCGATCCCCGGCGTATTCGCCGCGGGCAACGTGCTTCATGTTCATGATCTGGTCGATTTCGTTTCGGAAGAGGCGGAGACGGCAGGACGCAACGCGGCGGCTTTTGTGGCGGCCGGCTGCAAGGACGGAGAGCTTCATGAAATACCTGTAACAGTTGAAGGCGGTCCTCGTTACACGGTTCCGACAACGATTGACCCGAAACGCGCGAGCGATAAGCTTACGGTACGTTTCCGTGTCGGCGGCGTTATGAAAAACCGTTTCGTGCGCGTGTACTTCGATGACGATTGTGTTGTGCAGCGTAAACGTCCGGTCATGGCGCCCGGCGAGATGGAAGAGGTTCATCTGACGCGCGAAATGTTTGATAAGCATCCGGATCTGGGTAATATCACGATCAAAGTAGAGGAGGAATAATCGATGGAGAAAAGAAATCTGACCTGTATCGGATGTCCTCTCGGCTGCCAGATCGAAGTGACCATGGAGGACGGGAATGTCCTTAAGGTAGTAGGAAATACTTGTAAAAGAGGAGACGCGTACGCTCGTAAGGAAGTTACGAATCCTACCAGAATCGTGACGAGCACGGTTCGCGTTTACGGAAGTAAGACCGGAGCGGTAGCGGTTTCCTGCAAGACGAAAAATGACGTGCCCAAGAGCAAGATTTTTGACTGCGTGCGTGATTTGAGAGGCCTTTCCGTACCGGCGCCCGTACATATCGGAGACGTGATCAAAGCGAATGTCGCCGGAACAGGCGTGGACATGATCGCGACGAAAGACGTCGAGTAATTTTATCCTGAACAAATAGAAGAACTGTGAGAAGAGGAGTATTTCCGTAATAAACGCGGAAATACTCCTCTTTTTGCTTTTCTGGTTCCCGCGGCGGTTTTTAGGATTTACAAGAACGCTTTTCTACGTTAATATAATAGGTAGAAACATACGGCAGTTCCGGAATGGGTTCGAGCTGTCAGAATGGAGGAATCATGATACGGATCATATGTCTGCTCATCGGTTATGGATTCGGCCTGATTCAGACGGCCATGATCTTTGGGAAAATTAAGGGATTTGACATCCGGAAGCAGGGAAGCGGCAACGCGGGAACGACCAATATGCTGCGCGTCAAGGGGACGGCGGCGGGATTGATCGTGTTCGCCGGTGACTTTTTCAAGTGTTTTATCGCGGTCATGCTGACGACAGCGCTTTTTAAGGGCAAGTATCCGGATCTCGTTTATTTGCTCAAGATTTACACGGCGTTTGGCGTAGTATTGGGTCACGATTATCCGATTTATCTGAAGTTTAAGGGCGGCAAGGGCATCGCCGCGACAGCCGGATTCATGAACGCGTTTCACTGGACATTCATTCCGGTCGGCATTCTGGCGTTCTTTGTGCCGTTCCTGTCGACGCATTTTGTTTCGCTCGGGTCACTTTGCCTCTACGCCGGATTTTTTATCCAGACGATTATCAGCGGGCAGCTCGGTGTTTTCGGCTCCGCCTCACAGGCGACGCTGAACGAGATTTATGTTGTGGCCGGCATTATGACGGCGCTCGCGTTTTTCCAGCACCGCGCCAATATCGGACGCCTGGTACACGGGAATGAGCGCAAGACTTACCTCACCAAGAAGAATAAAGTCTGACAAAGGAGAAGGAAACAGTTATGAACTTACCGAATAAACTGACGCTTACGCGTTGCGTTATGATTCCGTTTTTTGTGTTGTTTATGCTTACGAATATCGGCGGTGCCGCGAATAAGTGGATCGCGCTCGCGATTTTTATCGCCGCCAGCCTGACGGATATGGCGGATGGGAAGATCGCCAGGAAGTACAATTTGATCACGGATTTTGGCAAATTTATGGATCCGCTCGCGGATAAGCTGCTTGTATGCTCCGCGCTGATCTGTCTTGTCGCGCTCGCGAGAATCCCGGCGTGGATTGTAATCGTGATCATCGCCCGCGATTTTATTATCAGTGGTTTCCGCCTGATCGCGGCGGACAACGGTATTGTGATCGCCGCCAGCTATTGGGGCAAATTCAAGACGACTTTTCAGATGATTATGATCGGTCTGATGATCGCGAATCTGGATAGTCTGGCGATTCTGACACAGATTATCATGTGGGTCGCGCTCGCGCTTACGATTATTTCGCTTCTGGATTACCTGAACAAGAACCGGGGCGTATTGAAGACAACGAAATAGCTTGATAAGAAGCTGGCGTGTCCGGGAATTATTACCGGACACGCTTTTCTTTTTTAAACGGGGGAGCGCCGATGAGTGAAGGAAAACAAAACGACCGGGATATTGAACGGAGAATCGCGGAACAGATTCTGAGGCGGAATTATGAGCGGGTTTCGTATTACGATGTCCGATCCGGCAGAATCCATCTGAAGCGAATGGACGGAACGGGAGAAGTCCCTTATATTAAAAAAGACTACGAGGACAGCGTGGAAGAGGCGCTCGCGCTTTACGCGGACGAGGAAGAATGGCCGAAGCTCCGTCGGAAATGGACGGTCGCCAATGTGATGGCCAAGCTTGAGGAAGCGGAGGTTTATTCTGTTTTTTACAAGGGCCCGGTAAGAGATCTGCCGGATGGGCGCCGCCTGCGCGAACGGCGGAAAACGGAATTTTTTTATCTGGATGAAAGTCATGATATCATCGTGATTTTATGTAGTGACATAACGGCAGCCTACGCGTTGGAAACCGCTTCCCGCGACGAAGCCATGAAGGCGCTGGAACAGGCCAATAACGCCAAGACTGAGTTCGTGTCCCGCGTCAGCCATGATATACGGACGCCGATCAGCATTATCAGCAGTATGACGAGTTTCGCGGAGGAGGATATTCACGACGAAGGAAAATTGAGAGATGATCTGGACCGGATACGGACGGCAAATACGTTTCTGCTGAGCCTGATTGATGATGTCCTGGATATTTCAAAGATTGACAGCGGGAAAATTACGCTGAATCCCACGCCATATGTATACGAAGAGCATACGAATATTACTTTGAACGCGCTGAAAACGCTGTGTGAGAATAAAGGCCTGAAGTATTATTATGAGCGGCGCCGGAAAACCGGCGTGATCGTCGCGGATCGGGTGCGTTTAAATCAGGTTATTTTCAATCTGATCTCCAACGCGGTGAAATACACGCCGCCCGGCGGGACTGTTTCCTATATTTCGGACAGCGAGGATTTACCGGACAACACGATACGGTTCGGGTTTGAGCTGCGCGACACGGGAATCGGTATGAGCGAGGAATTTCAGAAGGTCATGTTCGAGCCTTTTTCACAGGAATACAATAACCCGGATCGGCCTAGCGGCATTACCGGCACAGGACTCGGGCTTTTCATTGTGAAAAGAATCGTCGACTTGATGGGCGGAACGATTCAGGTCGAAAGCGCGGTTGGGAAAGGGACGACAATACGCTGTTATATCGTGTTTCCGGACGCTTTACGCGACCCAAAATACGTTGGGTTTAACGAGAAGAAGGAGACAAGGCCGGACACCGGGGAATGTCTGGAAGGGAAAGCGTTGCTTGTCGAGGACAATGAGCTCAATATGGAAATCGCTGAGAGAATTATCACGAAATTCGGAATGAAGGTGGATAAGGCCGGAAATGGCAAAGAGGCTGTGGAGAAATTCGCCGCGTCGAAGCCGGGCGAGTATAAAGCGATCCTGATGGATATCCAGATGCCGGTCATGAACGGCTACGAGGCGACGAAGGCCATACGGGCGCTTGACCGTCCTGACGCGGGGAACATCCCGATTATCGCCATGACGGCGGACGCGTTCAAGGACGCGATGGAGCGCGGCCGCGCGGCCGGAATGAGCGAATATCTTGTTAAGCCATTGGAGCCGGACAAAATCTTCGAGGCGCTGCGGAAGCTGTAACGCGGGTTCATAACGTAATCAGCAGAAAAGCAGCTCGAAATGGTTTTTACCTTTGTTTTTGGCGGCGTAAAGCGCCTGATCCGCTTTGCGGATATAGCTTTCGATCTCGCCGCGGCCTTCCGCGACATAACAGATACCGATGCTGCAGGAAATCGCGTATTTTTCCCGCCCGGACAAGTTTTGAAGCGCGGCCAGAATCTGTTCCGCCTTTCGCGCGGCCGTGTCCTCGCCGCTGAGATCCTTGATCAGGATCAGAAATTCGTCGCCGCCGAAACGGCAGACGATGTCGTCTTTGCGGCAGACGGATTTCAGAACGGCGCCGATCTTTCGGAGAAGCCGGTCGCCTTCGATATGTCCGTACGTGTCGTTGATTTTCTTGAAGTCATCCAGATCCACGAAAAAAACGGCGAACCGTTTCCGCGGTTTTCTGAACTCATGTAGATATTGCTCCGCCGCGGTAAGACCCGCGGCTTTGTTCTGGATACCGGTCAGCGCGTCATGGCGGCTCATCACGAAATATTGATCTTTCAGAGTCTCGGTCTGGATTCTTGTCCGCGTCATCAGGAGTATGGCGCAAATAGCCATGACGAGCGCGGTAACGGTCTCAAAAAGCTCATGCTGCCACAGTGACGCGGGTTTGTACAGCACGACCAGGACAATGAACGCGGCCGCGCCGCTTACGGTGATCAGAAGCTCCTCCAGGACCGGCAGAATGAAGAGTACCGGGCCGATGATCAGAAAAAGCGGCAGATACACGGCGGGCAGATCCGGATGCGGGAAAACGCTGAGGAGGATCATCTCCATCATACAAAGCGCGTACATGATAAGTGTCAGGCGTCTGGCCGCGCGGAGCTGAATCGTCTTCGCGCGAATAAGCTTTCTCGCGCGGAAATCGATATACAGCATGGCGGGAATGTATAAAGCGTATAAGGGAGATATCATCAGACGCGGGAAAAAGAAAAACGTGACCGCGAAATATAATAAATAAATCGATATGGCGATCCGGCTGACAATGCCGGTAAGCTCCATATCGCGGAGAGCGATTTCGGCGCCCTGCTCATTGAAGTATTCTCGCTGTGTTTTCAAAGACAGTCTTAAAGAATCCAGTAAATTCATCGCGAGTTCCTTTCTGATCTAATAAAAATTTCCAGTATGTTAGTTCCTTTCAATATCCATCTTCAACCCTTTACAGGTATCAATTTCTGGCTGGCGATTATTTAGTCACCCAATACCTGGGAAATCCTTGAATCGGGTGTGGCCAGGCAAGTTAACGTTCATTGCCAGACTTTCACCGTAGTACGCGGCGGCTCGTCGGCTTGGATTGTTTAATATTCATGATTAATTTCGTATTTTAAACAAATGACCGAGCTCTTTGGAGCGTGGGTACTTCTTGACCGTCAGTTCAAGAAGGTGGCAACGCGCGAATGGTATGACTCACCCCCCCGGTTAAAACGAGTTCAGAAGCCCAGAAAATCCATCCCGGCGAAACACATCCTTATAGTATTGTAATTCCTGGCCGATATAGGCGTCAAGAGTCCGGGCACCCAGCACCTCTACCGGCGCGCGGTCGTCCGTCATGACCTGTTTTCCCGGGTTATAAGCGCGCAGGCCGGCGGATACTTTCGTCATGAGAGCGCGCAGGTCCGTTTGCCGGAGCGACGCGGTCTCTTCCTGAAGCGTCTTTTTTAAATCAATCCCATTCGCCGCGAACAGCTCCCGGTTGCTGTTTCCGGGGATATCCGCTGTCAGGACCGTGTCAAAGACCCGCGAAATCGTGTCGCTCAAAGCGGAGTCGATGCCGTTCTCCGCGTCCGCGGTCATGTTCATGTTCACGACCATCACGCCATTCTCTGTCAGATGATCCCGGACCAGAGTAAAAAACTCGACGGAGGACATCTGAAAAGGAATCGTGATATCGTGGTACGCGTCCACGAGAATGACATCGTACTGATCGCGCGAAGCGGCCAGATAGGCGCGGCCGTCATAGGTACAGACATTTACGGAATCCGGAAGATTGAAATACTTGTAGGCCAGGTCGGTGATTTTCTCGTCAATTTCCACGCCGTCAATGGACGCGTTCGGAAAATATTTCTCGCATTGCGAGGCGTAAGTGCCTGTGCCGTTGCCGAGAATCAGAATTCGGGGCTTTTCCGCTCCGGCGACCCGGGCCATGACAGGCGCGGCGAGCGCGTAATCGTAGTACATGCCCGTCAGCTCTTCGCTTTTCATCTTTACGGACTGGACGCCGAACATGACATTTGTGGACAAAATCTCGCGGTCCGGCAGATCCTGGACCTGAAGATAATTATAAATAGACTCACCCTCATAAACCAGGTTTTTGTCCCAGAAGGCGAAGCGGTCGGAATAACCGAAAGCGGCGCACAGGACAAAAAGCGACAGCGACACGACAGCGCGTTTTCGCCCGGCGCGGGCGCTCAGAAAATAGACCAGCCCGACAGCCAGCAAAAGCCCTGAAAAAAGAAGAAAAGTCACCGAGGTTCCGATGGCGGGGATTGTCACGAAGGTCGGTATAAAAGTACCGATCACGCTGCCGACCGTGTTGAAGGCGCCTAGCGTCCCCGCGGCAGCGCCGCTGTCATCCAGGGAATGGATCGTGTATTTGACAAGCGAAGGCGTGACGGTGCCCAGAAGGAATAACGGAAACACAAAAAGCAGCAGACAGGACAAAAAAGCGGCGATAATCAGGAAATTCGAGCTGATTGTCAGCACAAGAAGCCCTGAAATCCCGACGATCACGTACTTGCCGACGACCGGTATCGCGGCGATCCAGACCGCGGCAAGCAGAATCCGCCGATAAAGCCGGTCCGGGTCCGGATTCCTGTCCGCGGAGCGTCCGCCCCAGAAATTACCGAGAGCCATGGCAATCATGATCGTGCCGATGATGATCGTCCAGACGATTTGCGATGAACTGAAATAAGGAGCCAGCAATCGGCTGGCTCCCAGTTCGACGGCCATGACAGACACGCCGGAAAAAAATTCTGTTATATATAAATACCATCTGTTTCTAAGAATAGGGCGTTCTTTCATATCATATTCCTCATGGTCGGCAAAAATCAGTTGGTCGACGGAATCTCATTGAAAAGAGCGAAAAGAATCTTGGCGCTTTCATTAGCGCCCCAGTAACGAAGTTCCATTCGAATATAGCGCTTCTCGCTGTTCGCGCTTATTAAACTGTATTCACAGGAGGCGTCCCGTTTCGAGACGACAACCTGACGGAAGACCGCCAATACCGTTTCAAGCGAGCTGCCGCGCAGATGGCGCGGATAACGGCGGTCGGCGTCGGCGCCGACTTCTTCCCCATAGCCGAAGAACCGGTTGTATTCGCTGTTCACGCGAAGCGCGTGGAAGCTATCATTCTCAAACTCGTAAATAGCCGCCGGCTGCCGAAAACTGTCAAAAAGCAGCTCAGAGACAAGGCTGGAATCCCAGATCGCGCCGACCAGCGCCTCCAGATTCTCCGATAAGGACTGTGCCGGAATCGGACGAGAGCCGCGAATCAGTTCCTCATAATCACGGACGGGCATCGGGCGCGCGAAATAAAAGCCCTGTACGTAACCGCAGCCGATGCTTTTAAGGAAATCGACCTGCGGCGCTGTTTCCACGCCTTCCATAATGACCGGTATTTTGAGCCAGCCTGCCATATGAATGATTGAGGCGAGGATACACTCATTGCGTCCGTCGTCGTTGTCGGTCAGAAATTTCATGTCAATCTTTAGAACATCAAAGGGGATATCCTTCAGCGTATTTAAGGAGGAATATCCGCTTCCGAAATCGTCCATCATAATCAGAAAACCGGCGTCCCGCAGCTTCTGGAGCACGCCGCGCATAATTTCCGGATTGTCCATATAGGCGCTTTCCGTGATTTCGAGATTCAGAAGTTCGGGGGAGATGTCATATTTTCGGACAAGTCCCGTAATCAGCTCCACCAGGTTAGGGTTATACATATTGACGCGCGACACGTTCACGGAAACCGGCGCGGGATTCAGCCCTTGGTCGATCCATTCGCGCAGCAGCGCGCAGACATGCTCCCACATATAGGTATCAGTCTTGCCGATAAAACCATTTCGCTCAAAAATCGGGATGAAGATACCGGGGGATAAAATTCCCTTGTCGGGATGGTTCCAGCGTATCAGCGCTTCCGCGCCATAAGGAACATCATCCCTCAGATTATATTTGGGCTGAAGGTAGACCTCGAACTGCTCTTCCTCGAGCGCGGACTCCATCTCGTTGAGAATGGACTGCTCCTGGGAGACCTTCCTGCTCATCTCCGGCTTGTAATAACAGCAGTAGGTCAGATAACTTCCCTTGCATTCCATGGCCGCGAGCGCCGCGTACTCATACATACGCTGGATCTTCTCCTCAGGATGGTCAATAACGTAAATACCGAAGGAAGGCTTCACAAGGTAATCTTTATTATAGGCGCTGAGCCGCTCGCGCGCTTTCTCGATTTCCCAGGCAATCCGCTCCTTGTCATAAGGAAGGCATACGCAAAAAGTGTCCGCCGAGATTCTGGCGTATGTACAGGGCGAGACACTCGCCGCGAGCTGTCTCAGGGAATCCGCGATAAAGCGCAGGAAACTGTCTCCTTCCTCTTCGCCCCAAAAGGAGTTCAGAAGATGAAACTGGTCAATGTCAAAGCGCACTAACGCGAATTTCAAGGAAGGATTGTTATTTAAAGTAAGACGGGTCTCGTCAAAAAACTTCGTTCGATTATAAAGACCGGTCAGGGAATCATGCTCATAGGCGAATTTCATTTCGTTCAGAAGATAGAACTGGCTGCGGGTAATAACGTTCTTCAGGCGCAGCAACAGAACCTGGGGCTGATAGGGCTTGGATACAAAATCCCAGGCGCCGAGGTCGAGCACCTTCTGTTCCGTCGATTCATCCTTCTCGCTGGTCACAGCGATGACCGGGATGGTAGAATAGGATGAGCCCTGAAATTTATCCAGAAAAGCGTAACCATCCATGACGGGCATGATCAGATCAAGGAGAATCGCGGAAATGCCGTCTCGCTCCTTAAGCCGCTCGAAAGCCACTTCTCCATTCTCTGCCTCGATTACCTCATATTCCGCGCTGATGATATGGCGTAAAATCTGCCTGTTGATGTCCTGGTCCTCTACGATCAGAATGACTGGTCTGCCGCTTGTCATGGCGTTATCCTCCCCATGCTGTGATCCTAGCTATCACTTTAATTTTACAACAGCGTTAAAGGGAAAACAATAACGAATTGTATAATACCCGCGGCGCGTGGTATAATACGTTCAGGAATATCTGGTGGAGGGTATATGAAAACACATTATACGAGCCATGAGCTGTGTGAGGAAATTAAATCGCTTAAGAATACGTTCGAGGTTGTAAGAGTCGTGGATTCGCGGACGAAGAGCGTTTATGAGTTCGATGAGGACGGATCCCGCGGAAAAGTCGGGAATTGCGAGTGCTACAGATTTTGGGAAAAAGGCTCCGCCTGCTTTTATTGCGTGTCCGCGCGCGCGTTATTAAATAGAAGTATTGAGATGAAGATTGAGTTCAAAGCGGAACAACCTTATATTGTTTTCGCCAAGTATGTAAATGTCGACGGACGCGAATTCGCGTTGGAGATTACGACACCCGCTCTGACAGACGCGATTTTGGGATCGGACGGAATCAGTAAATACGCCAGTCTGATTAATCACTATAATGACGCGCTGTTCAAGGACACTTTGACCGGCGTGTACAACAGGCGATTTCTTATGGAGAAGCTGCCGCTTTTGCTGAGAGCGGAAACGGCGTCCGCGGGCCGGAAGGTTGGGGTCGCTTACTTTGATGTGGATCGTTTGAAATACGTGAACGATACCTATGGGCATCTGGCGGGAGATCAGCTGCTGACCGCTGTGGCGGGGTTGATCCGGAGTGAAATCAGTGAGCGCCGCGGCGATTTTATCAGCCGGATCGGCGGGGATGAGTTTGTTATTGTTTTCAATGGAATCGAGCCGAATCGGTTTCGACAGAGATTAGAGACGATCGAGCGGAGCGTGGCGGATCATGATTTCCGCGATATTATCCGGGACGCCGCGGACGGACTGAGGGTGACAATCAGCGTTGGGGGCGTTTTATCGGATGAGCTGCCACCCGGCGCGGAGACACGGGATTACCTTTCGCTCGCGGACGACAGACTATATCAATCGAAGAGAGCGAAACACGAAACAGAAAATTTTTAATAAACAGACTGCCGTTTCAGTTTATGAAGCGGCAGTTTTTATTTTAAGGTAAAATGATTTCGATTGAAGGAAAGCAGTCCGGCGTCGCGCATACGGCTCAACTCCGCGCTCATCGCGCTGCGGTCTACCGATAGATAGTCCGCGAGCTCCTGGCGGTTAAAGGGAATGTCAAAATCAGACGAACCCTTCTCCGCGGATACCGCGGACAGATAGGCGAGAAGCTTATCCTTCGTTGTTCGCCGGGAAACTTGAATCAGCTTGCGGTTTATCAGGAGATTCCGACCCGCGAGCGCGGACAGTAAATTGCGGATCAGCTTTACGTGATGCGCGCAGGCGGTAGGACAGGTTGTAAGAATTTTCTTCACGTTCAGGAAAATGATGTCCGTCGGCTCACTTGTTATGACACTAACAGCAAGCGGAGCGGAGGAACAGGCGTAGACCTCCGCGAACAGCTGGCCGGGAAGCGCCTTCGTCAGGATGTCGCGGTTGCCCCAGAAATCCTCGTGAATTACCGTAACGCTTCCGGACAAAACAATTCCCAGCGAGTCGATTACGTCGCCGACGCGGAAAATCGTCTCCCCCTTCTCAAAATGTCTTTCAATAGAAGAAAGACAATTCAGCATCGCGGCGATCTCGTCTTCTGAAATCCCACTGAACAAAGTCGTAGAGTGTAGAATCGGGTAAATATTTTTCAAAAAATCACCTCGCGTTGTAATTACAACAGATTTGTTTTAATTATCATAGTACAATACGGTCATGAAGTCAAGAGAAGTTATCGTGTCAAACGAGGAGGTTCCTATACATGAAAAGAAAAATTGTGCGGATTGACGAAGAGAAATGCAATGGCTGCGGCGCTTGCGCCGAGGCGTGCCACGAAGGCGCGATCGCGATGATCGACGGTAAGGCGAAGCTGATACGGGACGACTATTGCGATGGTCTTGGTGATTGTCTCCCGGCCTGCCCGGCGGACGCGATCACGATTGAGGAAAGAGAAGCCGAAGCGTATTCCGAGGAAGCGGTTCAGGCGAAAAAAGCGGCGGTGTCGGAGCCGGTTTCCCGGCTGACCCAGTGGCCGGTACAGATCAAGCTCGCGCCACTTAACGCCCCATATTTCGATGGCGCGAATCTTTTGATCGCGGCGGACTGTACCGCGTACGCGTACGGCAATTTCCATGAGAAGTTCATTAAGAATCATGTTACTTTGATCGGCTGCCCGAAGCTGGACGCGGTCGACTACTCGGAGAAGCTGACGGAGATCATAAAGAATAACGATATAAAAAGCGTGACGGTCGTTCGCATGGAAGTGCCATGCTGCGGCGGAATCGAGTACGCGGTGAAGACGGCTCTTCAAAACAGCGGAAAATTCATACCATGGCATGTCGTGACGATCGGGATCGACGGCGGAATTCTGGATGAGTAATCATAATAATAGGAAAAACAAGGAGGATTTTCAAATGGATAACAAAATGTTCTGTTTTCAGTGTGAGCAGACAGCCGGTGGCTGTGGCTGCTGTGGATCAGCCGGTGTGTGCGGCAAAAAAGCGGAGACATCCGAGCTTCAGGACGAGCTTCTCGGCGCGGTCGTGGCGCTCGCGAACGCGGCCCGCGCGGGCGTTCCAACCGATAATACCCGTAAAGTAATGCTGGAAGGTCTTTTTACGACGATTACCAACGTGAACTTTAATGACGCGACCGTCAAAGAGATGACAGAAAAAGTCCGTAAGGAGACACGCGCCCTCGGCGCGGCCGGAGACGAGTACGATATGATAAAAATCTGGAACGCGGATGAGGATATTCGTTCTCTGAAGTCCCTGATTCTTTTCGGAATTAAAGGTATGGCGGCGTACGCGTACCACGCGATGGTTCTGGGCTACACAGATGAGGAAGTGACCTCCTTCTTCTATGAGGGAATGTCCGCGATCGGTCAGGACTGGGGCATGGACGAGCTTTTGCCGCTTGTTCTGAAAGTAGGCGAGGTCAACCTGAAGTGCATGGGACTTCTGGACAAGGCTAATACGGAAAGCTACGGAACACCGGTTCCGACCGTTGTTCCGCTGATGGTCGAGAAAGGCCCGTTCATCATTGTGACCGGTCATGATCTGAAGGATCTGGAGCTTTTACTCAAGCAGACAGAAGGCAAGGGAATCAATATCTATACGCATGGCGAGATGCTGCCGGCGCACGGTTATCCCGAGCTTAAAAAATATTCCCATCTGAAAGGCAACTTCGGAACGGCGTGGCAGAACCAGCAGAAGGAATTCGACAATGTTCCCGCTCCGATTCTTTTCACGACGAACTGCCTGATGACGCCGAAGGCGAGTTATCAGGACCGCGTGTTCACGACAGAGGTCGTGTCCTTCCCGGGTCTTACGCATATCGGCGAGGAGAAGGATTTCACGCCTGTAATTGAAAAAGCGCTGGCGCTTGGCGGTTATAAGGCGGACACGTCCTTTACGGGAATCAACGGTGGAAGCCAGGTAATGACAGGTTTTGGTCACGGAACGGTCCTCTCTGTCGCGGATAAGGTCGTGGAAGCGGTCAAGGCGGGGGAGATCAGTCATTTCTTCCTGGTCGGCGGCTGCGACGGCGCGAGACCCGGACGGAATTATTACACAGAGTTCGTGAAACAGACACCGAAGGACTCGATCATCCTTACTTTGGCCTGCGGCAAATATCGTTTCAACGATCTGGACCTCGGCACGGTAGCCGGTCTGCCCCGGATCATGGATATGGGACAATGCAATGACGCGTACAGCGCGATCCAGGTAGCTGTGGCGCTGGCGAACGCGTTTGGCTGTGGAGTCAACGACCTGCCGCTCTCGATGGTGCTGTCGTGGTATGAGCAGAAGGCGGTCTGCATTCTTTTGACACTGCTTCATCTGGGCATCCAGAACATTCTTCTTGGGCCGACACTCCCCGCGTTCATCTCCCCGAACGTGCTGAATTATCTGGTAGAGCACTATAACATCGCTCCGACGACGACACCGGAAGCGGATCTGGAGAAGCTTCTGCGGAAATAGAAAAATAATTTAATAAGCGGATTGATATATAATTAAACTATATCAATCCGCTTATTTTCGTGTCCGCGTTTGTGTGTTACAATAAAACTGGTCAGAACTTTTGAGACACACAGGAGGCGCGGCATGGGAAGATTAAAAGAACTCAGGAAAACAGTGGATAAGGAACTGCGTAAAATGCCGGACGAGGAGGAGCGGATCAAGGCCGCGAATCATTTGTACGGCGTTTCGCTCGCGGCGACACTGATTTCGGAGAAATGAAAACAGAACACGGAGCTCGCGGCGATGGCGGCGATGCTGCATGATCTTTACGCTTACAGAAGCGGCAGCTACGAGGATCACGCGGCGAAGGGCGCCGATCTCGCCCGGGAGATACTGGATAAGCTTGGGATCACGAGCGCGGAGGAGAACGAAATCATCTGTTCCGCGATCCGGAATCACGATTATAAAGAGCGCGTCGACGCGCCGATGGACGAGGTACTGAAGGACGCGGACGTTCTTCACCACTGCATGAACGATCTTTCGAAGGATGTGAAGGAGCGGGAGAAGGCGAGATACGCTTCCCTGCGTAAGGAGTTCGGAATCGACAGCTGATGAACTGTCGGGAAACGGAGCCGGAGGTGGCGGGATATGAGGTCCGATTGGAAAAAGAACTGGCGCGCGCTGATCACGTTTTTTGTTCTGCTGACTACGGTTTTCGTAATTTTTATGAGCTGGGGCACGATCCGGGTTCCGATGATCGACACAAGGGAAGAGCAGGAAACGTTCGATTTCTCCGTGGAAATGGGGCATGTCAGCCGGAATCTGTTCGACTGTTATCCGAACGCGCTGTACACCCCGGAGGATTTCGCGGCAGGCGTGACGGGAACGCCCGCCTACACGATCGACTCGGAGAATAACGGCGAGAGGAAGAAGCTTTCCTACGAGACGGAACGGCTGCTCGTAAACCTCCCGGAGGGGCAGGTCTACACGATTAACGCCGACAGCGCGACTTACGCGCAGAAGGTCTGGGTGGACGGGCAGTTTCTGTCCGAGGTCGGGCAGGTCAGCGACAGCCCGGAAGGGTTTGTCCCGAAGACCGATAATTACACGATTTCTTTTACGGCCGGGAGCGGGCCGACGGAAATTGTTATTCAGAGATCGAATTTCGTTCACGCGGAGGGAACCATCTTCGAAATTTATCTGGGACCACAGGAGCAGGTTCTGCAAATGGCCAATCTGCGACTGGTGCGGTCTGTTTTCGTAATCAGCGCGCTGATTACGGCGGCGATGTTTTTCGCGAGTGTTTTCCTGTTCTTCCGTGACCGGAAGCAATACCTTTGGTTCGCGCTGAGCTGCCTCTTTATCGCGCTGCGGAGCGCGTTTGTGTCCCCGAAGCCGATCATGATCGTGTTTCCCTCGCTTAACTGGTATTTCGGGCATAAGCTTGAGTGCTGTCAGCTGCCGCTCGCGCTGTTTTTCCTGCTGCTTTTCTACGCGGATGTTTTCCGCGGGCGCGTGCCGCGGAAAGTCCGTCTCGCAGGGTATATTGTATGCCTCGGAAGCGCCGGCGTTTACGCCCTTTTGCCTTCCGTGGTCTACAGTCGGGTTACGCAGACGGTTATATACGTGATTTGCGGGTATATGCTGGTCTACATCGGATTTCTTTTTGCGGGCCTGCGAAGAAGCGGGAAGGAGTTCCGGCAGCAGGAATATGTTCTGATGTACTGCGGCGTGGTCGCGTCTTTTCTGATGGGCATGCTCGATGGGATGCGCTATCACCGGGCGGCGGACCGGAATTACGGGCAGATCGGTATGCTTCTATACGTGTTTCTCAACACGATGGCGCTTGTTCTGGAGCTTCGCAAAACGGAGGACGCGCTGGATGAGGCGGCCGCGAGAGAAGAGGAAACGCGGCAGGCGAATAACATGCTGACGAGATTGATTCAGATTCGCTCGAGCTTTCTCTCGGATATCAGTCATGAGATGAAAACCCCACTGACTGTTATGAGCGGCTACGCGGGTCTGACGAAAAAACAGATCGAGAAGCAGGCGGTCAACGCCGAGACGCTTGAGAATCTGGAGATTATTCAGCAGGAGTCGGTCCGCCTGGGGCATATGGTAGAGCAGATGAAAAATTATTCCGCGTCAAAAGATCGGGCCATTACGCTTGTGGACACGAACCTGAATGAGTTATTATATAAAGCGGCGGATTTTTGCCGGCCGATCTGCGCGAAAAATAACAATACTGTGGTAGTAGATACGCCGGATACGCCCATTATTGTCAGAGCGATGTCCGAAAGTGTCCTTCAGGTGTTATATAATCTGATCATTAACTCGAATCGTCACTGCCAGAACAGCCTGATTACGCTTCGGACGAGGCGCGAGGGTGGCAGGGCAGTCGTCTGGTTGATTGATCGGGGCGACGGAATCGAGCCGGATATTCTGAAACACGCTTTTGAGCGCGGCGTGAGCGGCGACAAAAGCACAGGACTGGGCCTGGCGCTTTGCCGGGATATCGTGAGCGATCATGAGGGGGATATTTCGATTGAAAGCGTAATCGGGGAAGGCACGACGGTAAAATTCACGCTGTGCCTGAAGGAGAGTGAACAATGAGCAACGCGACTATTTTAATCGTGGAGGATGACAGCGACATCCTCCGCGCGAACCGCTCCATTCTGGAGCTGGAGGGATATACCGTGTACTGCGCGGACACGCTCGCGAAGGGACGCGAGCGTATGAGAACCAGCAAAATCGACCTGATTCTGCTGGATATCCTTCTGCCGGATGGAAGCGGATTGGAGCTCTGCCGCGAGCTGCGCGGCAAAAGCGATGTTCGGATTTTATTTCTGAGCGCGTTGAATACGAAGAATGACGTCATCAACGGACTGCGCGCGGGTGGTGATGATTACCTGGCGAAGCCTTATCTGACGGAAGAGCTTCTCCTGCGCGTGGAGGCGCTTTTGCGCAGAGGGCCGATGATGTCGCTTACGAGTGACGCGGGAGCCGTGAGAATCGGACCATTCACCTGTTATCCGCTGGCGAAGCAGGTCTACGCGGACGGCAGGGATTTGCGGCTGAAGCCGCTTGAATACGCCGTGCTCGCGCTTTTGCTGGAAGGGGAAGGTGAGTATTACGAAGCTGAAAACATATATAAATTAGTATGGAACGCCGAGCCGCTGACGGATCTGAGTCCGGTGCATAACCAGATTTACCATCTGCGGGGAAAGCTGAAACCGTTCGGCGTTGGGATTGAGTATAAACGCAATCAGGGTTATCGGATTACGTGGCCGGAGTAGGCCGTCTGGTTCGCGGGACAACAAGCCGCTGTTTTTATAAGTTGGGAAACCACTTATAAGAACAGCGGTTTTTTCTCGTCAAAAAACGAGGCGTTTCGCGCCGATTTTTGTACAATACACATTGACAAGACACTAAGAAAATTTGTAGAATGTATATAGCAATTAGCGCCCTTTTTTGGAAAAGACAGATAATTTCACAGTATCAGAATATATTGAGATTACAATATTCCGGTTAACGCATATATAGGCGAGATCAGACTATCAGCTCTTCCGGGCCGCTCGGACCCGGGGAAGGAGGACATATGGAAAGTTATCAGATGGAATTAAGAAGAGGAAGAATAAGAGGAAGCGGGAGGAAACGACTGGAAATACTCTTTATACTGGCATTCTTAACCATTGGATTTGTCTATATGACCCCGGTAAGAGCTCACGCTTCGGAAGGAACTCTTAGTGGGGCGGATAGTTCTGCCCTGACATCTGAAACGACTCTCACGAGCGCCGATTCGGGCGTGACTACGCAAAGCGTAACGACACAGGATACTACGGCTCAGGATACGAAATCCCAGAACGTCGAGACAGTGGTTCCGGCTTCCGCGGCGACAGAGACACCGAGCGCGGCGTCCACGTTAGAGACGGCTTCCGTGACAACGCAGGGAACGGAAGGGACTACTTCCGGAAGCGGTGAGGAAGGAACAGAGGACAACGCGGAAGATAAAGCGGCCGGCGCGAACGACATTGACGAGACGCCGACACCTCCCGCCGGTACAGCGACAATCATCCAGGATATGGACTCGACCGGCTCGAACGTAATCTCCGCGGACATAGCGGATAAGACGAAGAACGACGGCAATAACTTTTCTTACAACAACGAGATCAAAACAACGACGACAACGACTCCGGGAACAGGCGAGGGAAGTAAGCCTGTTACGACAACGACGACAGAGAATATCAACGCGTTGAAATCCGCTGTGGATTCCGCGCTTAAGAATCTCGCGACAGACTCAACGAAACAGATCGTGATCAGTCTCGCGGACGGAACCTACTCCGGTGACGTTACGATCAGCGCGGACGCGACAGACAATGGCGTCAGCAAAGATTTCGTTCTTTATATTCTTTCGGAAGCTTCTTACACGATCGACAAGACAACGAAAGCCATCACGATTAACGACCAGTATCTCGGGTCAGGCAATGGCGTCAATGTCGATGGCAATATCACGATCGACGGGATCACGGTTTATCTCGGCGGCATCTATCTTTCTCTTGGTCATACCATTTCGGTGAAGGACTCCATTACGACTGACGCGAGTACCGGTAATCTTTCTTACTACGGCACGACGGCGGCGGATCAGGTAAGCGTTAATCTCGCGAGCGGAACAGCGAAGGTTTCCACAGGCGATGGCGCGGATTCCATTACGATGACAACGAGCGGTGAGGGAAGCTTCAATATTTCTTCCGGAGCCGGAGATGACACGATTACATTGAACGGAACGAGCGGAGCGGTAAAAGCGAGCGCTGTTTCTTCCTATATTAATGGGGATGCCGGAAGCGACACGATCAACATCGACACTTCCGCGGCGTATCAGCTCAGCAAAGTTATCGTGGACGGCGGCGACGGAAGCGACGTCATGAATCTGACCGGCGCTCTCGCGAAAGCTCCGAGCGATGTAGCGGACGCGGACAAAGCTCTTCTTCCTGTATCGAGCGCGACACGCGGAACGAACGACTCGGCGGACATCACTCTTGTGGCGGCTTACAAATATGACAAGAGCGCGGCAAGCGCTGACAAGAAGATCACGGACAAGGCGGCGATCGCGATTCAGGCATTGAACGTTGAGAGCTACGCGGACACGCTGACGAACAAGGATAAGGTTTCCGTCAAGTCGAGCGACATCGTGAACAACATTCTGAAGATCACGAAGAGCTTCGCGGATTATGTATACTCGGCGGACACAGTTGAGAAGCTTGAGCTTCAGCTCGACGAGGGACAGACGAACAGCTTCCTGACACAGCTGACGATCGACGCGGGAACGAAGACTTTGACGATCGGCAAGGAAGGCATGAACGCGGCAACGGATACCGCGATCGCGGCGGCGCTTTTCAATCTGATCCTCAAGGGCAGCTCCGTTAAAATTTTCGGAAAAGTCACGGCGAAGAATTTGACGATCACAGCGGCGGATGATGACATACTTTTCTCAGTCGACACTTCCGACAGCTCGATCCTTTCGAATGTAGGTCTTGGAAATTCTAAGACGGATATCAGTCTTTTTGACTGCTCCTCCTCTTCCTCCGTTACACTGGATAAGGACGCGGCGATTGAAACCGGCGAGTCCGTGTTCATCACGGCGGCGACTTCTCAGAAAGCTCCGATGGTTCCGTTCGCGGCAGGAGCGAACGCGGTCAGCGTTAAGGTCGGTAATGTATTGATCGATATCGCGGGCAGGATTACATCGGGCGCGAATGTCAGCGCGAAAGCGAGCGCGGTTGTCGTGATCGCTTCGAACAACTCGCTTCTCGCGAAGGTCTTCATGCCGGTCGCGGTCAGTGTCGCGGTAGTGGACAGCAAGGTTCAGGTAAACGGAACGATCGTAGCGAAGGGCAGCGTTACGTTGGCGGCCAATTCGGATATAACGGTGACGACGCTTTCCACGACAGGCAAGCTTCCGCTCGCGATCGCGGTTTCGGTCGTGGTCAATGATGTCAGCAGCGAAGTGACCGGTTCGGTTCAGGCCGGCGGCACAATTGACGTGACAGCGAATGGCTCTTCCGTCGTTACGACGAACGCGAAGAAGAGCGGCGCGTCCGGCAGCAACCTCGGCGGGTTTTTCGCGATCGGTGTCGTGATCCAGAATACGGACGCGGCGGTCAAGGGCGACGGCGTTTTGGACGCGGTCGGCAACATCAACGTTAAATCGACTTCCAATGAGAACGCCGCGACGAACGCGACGAGCGCGACACCGGAAGCGGCGAGCGGAGAGAAAGCGGCGAGCTCCGGAAGCGTTTCTTCTTTGAAGGACAGCGTCGTGAATATTCTGACGAAGACGGTGGGAGCTCTTGGAACGAAATACGGATCTCAGTTCGTTTCGAAGATCGGAACTTCACTTGGCTTCATCAAAGGAACAGATGGTTACACGATTACATGTGACGCGACGGAGAATGGTTCCATCAGCGCGCCGGGTAAAGCGCCGGAGAACACGACGGGTAACGCCAGCAAGGTCAATGTCACGGTAACACCGAATAAAGATTATGAGCTTGACGCTCTGACTTACACTTATCTTCCGAAAGGCGAGTCCGCGTATATTACGAATTCCATTACCAAGGATTCGGAAGGCAATTACTCCTTCCTGATGCCGGCGGCGAATGTCACGATCAAAGCGACGTTCAAGAAAGCGGCAGCTCAGGCGGAACCCGAGGATGACGGCATCGGTGATCTTTTTAACGAAGACAATTCCAAGTCGGGAATCGACGAGACGTTTAACGATGGCACGAACGCCGCGGGCGATGAGGGCACGGAAGGTCTTGTGACAAAAGACAGCGAGAACGGTTACGCGATCACGATCAAAGCCGGAACGAACGATACGACGAAGGGATCTCTTGTCCTGGATGTTAAGAAAGCGGACACGGGAAGCAAGGTCAAGATCACGGTCAATCCCGCGGAAGGCATGAAGATCAAAGACAGCTCCCTCACCGCGACATCTACATTTGGTGTTGGTACGGCGAATGAGCGTACGATCACCACGACGATTTCCAAAGACAGCAACGGCAATTATATTCTGACTATGCCGGCCGGAGCCGTAGTCCTTACCTGCGAGTGGGAGAAAGACGAGACAGTGGACTCGACGACCGACAAGGACGGCAACCAGACGACGACTCCGAACGCGGCGTCGCGCTCAACGGTCCAGGCGACCGGCGCGCTCGCGGTGACGGTAGCGGTCAATAAGAACAGCGCTTACATCGACACGACGAAGACGGTCAATACACAGGGGACGTTAGCGGTTAAAGCTTCGGCCGTGACAAACTCTTCCTCGACGGCGGACGCTTCATCGGTCGGCAAGGATACGGCGGACGCGGCGAAGACGACAGCCTCTGAGGAAGCAGGCTCGGGTGACGTGATCACCGGCGCGGTCAAGAGCGGGATCGTGACATATGGCCCGACGACCAATGGCAAGCTTACCCAGATCAGCTCCGCGACTCCGACGACGGGAACGACGATCGCTTTCACGATCACGCCCGACGAAGGCTATAAACTTTCCGCGGAAGCGAACGCGGTAACAGCTGTTCTTACATATAAGAGTGGCGTGTTGACGAAGACGGTCAACTTCACATTGGCCGGAACCGATGACGGAACGGGAACGATGATCAACCAGATCATCAAAGAGACGTTTAACGGAGTCGTACAATATCGTTTGACGATCAAGGTCAGTGGCGTGACGACACTTGACCCGACGACGACAGCGGTTGTGGTCAAGGCTCTTTTCGTAGAAGATCCTCACGCTGTAACCGTTACGACCGGTACCGGTACGGCCGGCGAGACGACACATGGCACAGCGGTCTCTGACACAGCTTCCGCTAAGCAGGGTGACACCGTGACGATCACGGTCACACCGGACGCGGGTTACAAAGCTGTCCTCACCGCGGCGGGCATTACCTTCGCGGAGGGAACAGAGGACAATACATTCACATTTACGATGCCGGGCGCTGACACGACGATCAATGTCAAGTTCGCGCTGAAGCAGTTCAAGATCGACGTAACGACACTCGATGGCGAGAACCAGGAAACGAATCTGGAATCCTATATCTCAGTTGACCCGTACGCGGACCGCGGTGACACGGTTACGGTTACGCTTTCAGACGAAGGTATCGCGAAGGGTGTTAAGCTGGATGATATCAAAGCGATTGTTCACACGGCAGGAAACACGGAGAGCGGAGATTATGTCACGCTGACTAAGAAAGAGGCGAATGTTTATACATTCACGCTGGGCAGCAATTCTTCCGATCTTCCGGATGGCAAAGCATTTTTGATCAAGGTATGGTTCGCGGATAAGGCTCACGCGGTAACGGTAGATTCGACGATTACGAACGGAACCGTTACGACGCAGGCAAACGCGGACAGCAATGACACGTTGACATTTACAGTCACCCCGGCGGCGGGCTACAAGCTGTCGGATGGCTCTCTTAAGGTTACCATTGTGAAGTCGACGACTACGAATGGTAAGACGACGACAAGTGAAACTGTCGCGGCGGCGACGAAGAACGCCGTGACCGGTAAGTACACATACAAGCTTCCGACACTCGCGGCTTCTGACACGATCAAGGTTACCGCGGCTTTTGTAGCGGGCTCCGATACAACAGCGGCGACGACGACCAGCCTCGGCATCGCGATTACGGTTGCTGTTACGAAGCATACGAATAACGCTTATATTAAGAACGGTACCATCACGGCGGACGGCGTCACGGTTGAGGCAGTCTCCGGGAGTGACAGCGCGAAGGTCGTTTCCTCCGCGGTTTCCAAAGCAGGTTATTCCAAGGGCACGACAGGTCTTGCCGGAGCGATCACGGTTCACGTGGTTTCCGAGAAGACAAACGCTTTAATATGTAGTAACGCGGTTCTGAATCTCGGAAGCGGGTCTCTTAAAGTGAACGCTTCCGCGGTGGACAGCTTTACCACAAAAGCCGAAGCGTCCCCGATGGCGGGAGCGACCAGCTCCAGCGCGGGAATCGGTTCGGGTATTTCCGTGGCTGTAATCGGTTGTAACGTTATCGCGGCGATCCGCGACAAGGCGACGATCAACCAGATCCAGAATAACGTACCGACGACACTTGATTCCATCAACGTGACAGCGGCGCGCGACGGCAGTGAGATTATCGACGCGACGGCCGGAAGCGCTGGCGGCGTTTCCGTAGCTCCGGCGCTCGCTCTTCTGATTTCCGGCGCCTATGTTAACGCGTATCTCGGCAAGACAGCCGGAACGGACACGCTTTCCATGAGTGGTGACCTCGTAATTGAGGCGACGAACGCGAGTGACAGACAGCTGGCGGCTAACGCGGCCGCGGCGGGCGGATCTGTCGGAGTCGGCGGCGCTTTCGGCATCTCCATCATCAACGACAGCGTACGCGCTTCTTCGAAGAAGAGCTCCAAGTCCGCGTCCGTTAAAGTCAACACATCCGCGAAGAGCTCTATGAAGTCAACGGTTCGCGCGGGCTCGAAAGGCACCGCGGGCTCTGATTCCGCGAAATCCTCCGGCGGTGACTCGGAGTCAGGTTCCGGGGACGATTCCTCAGACGGGGGGTCGGACTCGTCGGCCTCGGGAGATAAAGGCAAGGCTGACCAGACAGCCGATAACGCGATTTCTTCAGGAGGCAAGCTTTCCAATCAGACAGGTACCAAGAACGCGAACAGCAACGCTGTAAACAGTGTTTCCGCGAACCGTAAGACGGCCCAGACAAGTGAGGGCAGCGTTCAGGTAGCGGCAGGCTTCGCGCTTAATATCCAGAAAAATGTTTCCGAATCCTCAATCAGCGGCGACATTACGGTTACGACCGAAAAGAACTCCTCGGACGCGACAGGTAACGTGGATGTTACGTCCTTTAACGAAACGGACGCGGTTCTTTCCGCGAACGCCAGCGCTACAAAAGCGAAGATCGGCATTGGTGTCGCGATCGCGATCAACATCGTGAAATATAACAACCTCGCGCATATCGACGACGCTTCCGTTAACGCGGCCGGTGATCTGAATGTCACGGCTTATATGATTCCGGGCAAAGACAAGTCAACGGATGACACGGAAGAGAAACAAAGCCAGCTTATCAAGACCGATAATATTATCGGCCAGCTGGTTCAGGAAGCTTTGACGAAGCTGATCAAAGAGTACGCGGCTGATCTCGGGCTCAGCGATCTTTTTGACAAGCAGCTTTCCGATGACAAGAACGCGCCGACACTGGCGGAGTTTATTAATAACACGCTTACTGATATTATCCAGGATTCCATGAGCCTGCTTCTCTCCGGAACAGGTCTGGAGAGTTTCCTTGGAAAAGATATCGGAACCAAGCTGAAAGACCGGATCGATAACTATGACCAGATGGACGATGAGGCTCTTTCCGTCCTTCAGTCCGCGATCATCACGAAGCTGATCGGGCTGATTGAAAAGCAGGGCGCTGACTTTATCGCGTCACTGAATGACAGCAAAACGTCTCCGAACAAGGATAAGGTAGTTGAGAAGACAGGAGCGCAGGAGGATGGCTCGACCCTGTCGACCGATCTCCAGACAGTCGCTGCCGATGTCGCCAATGAGCTTTTCGGCGAGTTCGTCAATGTTAACGAGTTCGCGTCATTCCTTAAAGCGGGTGTCGGGACGACACTGAGAACGAATCTTCTTAATGTATTCAAAAACGCGGGCAAGAGTCTGATGAACTCAACGCTTGATCTGCTCAGCTATCTGATTGATCAGGACGAGGAAGAGGACAATGGCCCCGAGAACAATATCACGACCAGCGCGGTAGCCGGCGCGGGCGCTTCCGACGTAGGTATCGCCGGCAGCGTAACAGTCACTGTTGTCAAAGGCACAGCGAAAGCGTATATCGCTGACATGACCGAGGGCAATCCTTATTCTATCGTTGCCGCCGGCAACATCGTTATCGATTCCAAGGCTACGGAGAATGATGATTCCACCGCTACTTCCTCTGTAACCAAGGACGGAACACCGGATAAGAATCTGGCGGGCGCGGGAACCGCGGGCTCTACAACGAATGGCGGAACCACGGCCGACGATGTCACGGACGCGAATGGGGACACGAATCACGCTTCCAAGGAAATAACCGTTACAGGTTCCGTGAAGAATGGTACGACAATTGAGAAAAACCAGACGATCACGCTGGTAGTATCGAACCTCGCGTCGGATAAGACAGCCTCGGGAATTACCGGAGGTTCCGTTACAGCGCAGCAAAACAAGAACACGGTCGAGATGAACGTGAGCGCGGATTCCGGATACAAGCTTACCGCGAATTCAGTCAAAGCTTACGTCGTAACCAGAACGGACGCCGGTATTTACGACATAGTCAAAGAACTCAAGGTAGTCGTTCTTTTCGGCGAGTACTGCTTCAATATTCCGAACCCGATGGAAAGCGGTCAGCTGCTTCTTGTCAGCGCGGAATTTACGGGCAACGCGGTGACCCACGCGATTAACGCGGATACTACCGATAACACAGCGACCGGTTATACGGAGTCTACAACGACAAACGGCACTACGAATACAACGACACCGAAATCCAGTAAGGATTTCCTTGCGATCACAACGAATACAGGCAAGAACGACAGTGGCGCGGCAGTTGCCAAGGCCGGTGAAGTCGTTACCGTAAAAGTAACGGTCCCGACAGGCTTCGCGATCAAAGCTCTTACATATGAATATATGCTGAGCGGCGTGAAGAAGACGATTACGGTCACAACAGTGGAGAACGCGAATACTCATACTTATTCCTTCACAATGCCGTCCTTTGACAAGACGGATTCCACTTCTGTCGTAACGCTTCATATTGTATTCACGAAATCGACGACGGCGGCGACGACTCCTGTCAATCCGGCAGGCCAGGGCGTCGGCGTTGGAGCGGCGTTCAACCTTATATACTCGGATCTTGACACGGAAGCGTATATCGGAAAGAACCGCGAAGTAACAGGCGGCGCTATTACGGTCCGCGCGACAGGAATTCATATCGCGAAATCAGCCAGTGTTTCCGGCAGCGATCCTCTCGCGCAGCAGGGCACGGCTCAGCAGTCCGGCTCCGGCAGCGGAACGGGAAGCGGCTCCGGAAATACGACATCCTCGACATCTACTTCGATGAAGACCTCGATCGACGCCTCCGCGGCGGTCAACCTGATCGACAACACGATTCACGCGATTGTTGACGAGGGCGCGAAGATCAACGCGACCTCCGGCGACTTTACGCTGAACGCGGAAGAAAAAGGCAAGACCGAAGCGCTCGCGAGCGGTTATTCCATGGGAACCTCAACAGCGGTCGGCGCGGCGGTAACGGTCAATATTATCGGTTCCGACGTGATCGCCAAATTCCTCGGAAACGGAGTGGCAGCCGGAACAGCGAATATCACGGCACACGCGTATGACAGAGACGACAGCCGCGCGGCGGCGACAGCGATGGGCGCGGATATGCAGCGCTATCTGTCGAAGTTCGCGGATTCCAAAGCGACTCTTGAGCAAAATGTCAATTCTATACTGGATGGCTCACTGTTCGACTCGGCAGCGAACAAGGGCAATAATAACAATGGCAATAGTGGCAACAGCGGAAACAGTGGCAACAGCGGCTCGAATAACAATAATGATACCGCGGGTGACATTAATAATAAGCTTGACGAGAACACGAATAATGAAAACGCTAAGGAAGTGTCCTCTGAAAAGAAGAAATCGGATGTGGATCCGGTCTGGGTCGACGCGCTTACAAACGGCACGATTACCGTTACGAAAGATAGCTCCACGATTCTTCTGAAAGTGCTTGGAGCGGATGGCTATCAGGTAACCGCGAATTCCGTGACCGGCAAAGTCCTGAATTCCGATGGCGCGGAAGACACGACCAAGACGATTCGAATTGTCTGCTTAAACGGCGTGTACCAGTTTAAACTTCCTACGCTTACGACAGGACAGACGATTCTCGTAGGCGCGGAATTTGAGACGAAAAAAGCAAGCGAGAACCTGTCGCTTTCTCAGAATGTCCTGCGCACGCAGAACACGAAGGGAGAAGGCACAGACTCCAGCGGCGCGGATAATGTACAGGATAAGGCGAACAATAACGTCGCGAATAATACAGAGAAACAGGATACAACGGGTAAGAACGGCACGACAAACTCGAACAGCGCGAGCAGCGCGGGAACGACGACGACGGCCACCAGTGTTCAGGTAGCGGCCGCGGTAGGCCTTAATATCACGAACCATATCGCCAACGCGATCGTGAACGGCACTCTTACCGCGAAGGATATTACGATCCTCGCGAACAACAACGGTAACTACCGTACGCTCGGAACTGGCGCGGCGGTCAGCGAAGCGGCGATGTCCAATGGTATCGCGGCAGGCGTGGCAATCTCTCTTAATAAGAACAAAGCGCTTGTATCGGTCAACGGAATTCTGATCGCTCTTGGAGCGGACGGAAAGAGCGACCCGGCGACAGGTGTTGTGACAGGAGCGGACGGAACACTCAGCGTATCCTCTAACCTGACACAGAACATGGACGGTAAATACAAAGGCTACCTCGGCGCGCAGGCGCTCGCGGGAGCTTCCAGCGGCAAGGGCGGTACAGTAACGATTGCCGGCGCTGTCGCGATTATCGTGTCCAAATCCGTAACCGATACGGAAATCGCGGAAGGCGCGAAGCTTACAGGCGGTGCCATCAGCGTAACAGCGTATGACAAGAGCAAACAGGCAGTCCGGGCAGGCGGTGTCAGCGTTTCCAAGGGAACGGCTGTCGGTGTCGGCGCGTCCTTCGCTCTGGTATACGGCCACAATATCGTATTGGTGAACATCGGCGATAACGCTGTAATCACCGGCACTTCCTTTGATCTGAAGGCAGTGAAGGAAAAAGTGACTTACGACGATTACCAATGCGCGTACACGCTCAGCGACGTGATCTCGATCGACCGCGGCGATGGCAGTCAGACGAGCTCTAAGAAAGCGGTTGTGGAGCTTAAAAAGACAGACGACACGTATACAGTTAAGATCAACACCAGCACGGATCAGCTTCTGGACTCCATCAATCTGCTGAACTTCCTGTCCTCCGTGAACTATTACGTTGAGTCTATCGCGGGCTCGATCGGCACGGATCCGGCGGACACGACATCCAAAGCCTCGATCGGCGGCTCCATCGCTATGGTCTTCTTCTATAACACGACGAAGTCCCTGATCGGCAAGAACGTCATCATCAACACGACCGGCGACACGACAATTCTCGCTTCGGAAGAATCGAACGCCAGAATTATCGCGGGCGCGCTTTCAGTCGGCGGCGCTCAGGCAGGCGTTGGACTGACAGTAGGACTTCTGATCAATAACGGCAAGGTTCTCGCGGAAGTCGGCGAGGGTTCGAAGATCACGACCGGCGGCGCTTATACACAGACCGCGAAGGACGGCGTGAATGTACTGGTCGTAACGGTAGCGGCAAGCATCGCCACCGGCACGAGTTCCAAATTTAATCTCGGAGGCGCGATCGACGCGATCGTTGAGAATAACACAGTGAAATCGATCCTCGACGAGAATACCGCGATTCTGGCGGACGGCGATGTGGATATCGCGGCGCTGATGAATTCCTCTCTGATCCTCGCTTCCTTCTCAGCGGCCGCGGGCAAGAGCCAGTCGGCGGCTGTAGGCGGCACGCTCGCGGTAATCGTTACGAGTGGAACAACGGATACGGAAGTGGGAGATTACACGTCGATCACGTCAACAAGCGGCGGCATTAAAGTACGTAGTGACTCGGAGGATCTGCTCGTAAGTGGTCTCGCCTCACTTTCCGCTTCGACAGGCGCGAGCGTGGCAGGCACACTTTCCGTTATTATTCCGGAATCCACCACAACGACTACAGTTGGAAACCATGTAACGATTACGGGAGTGAAGGACGTGGAAATCCTCGCGAATTCCGCGGCCAAATCGATTATCCTCGCGGCGGCGCTCGCTGGCAGTACCCAGAAAGCGGCGGTCGGCGCGACAGTCAGTGTCAACGTTTACGGAAGAACGACATCCGTGAATGTCGGCGACTATACGACGATTATTTCCACCAATGGCAATGTGCTGATCAAATCCGCTTCGGATGATCTGACACTTATGATTACGATCGCTCTCGGAGCGGCCTCAGGCACCGGCGCGGCGATTTCCGGAACGATTCCGGTCGTGGTTGGCAGTTCCACATCGAAGACTACGGTTGGAAGCAATAACACAATTCAGGCATACGACTCCATCGGCGTGATCGCGAATCTGGAATCTGATGTCTATCTGATTTCACCGGCAGCGGCGGGTTCCGCCAGCAGCGCGGGTGTCGGCGCGGCGCTTGTAACCGCGGTGTTCAAGAACACGGCGGAAGTGAACGTCGGTGACGCGAATACTTTCTACGCTTACGCGATACCGGGTTTAACAGCGACGAGCAACGGAATCGAGAATCGCTCAACGAGACGCCAGGGTATTATCATCGGCGCGTACGCGGACAATAACGTTGTAATGATCACCATCGCGGCCGGCGTGGCGCCCGGATCGGTCGGAGTCGGCGGAGCGGTGGCGACCCTCGTCGAGAAAAACACGGTTAAGACGACCATTGGTAACAGCGCTTTGAATTCCGGATACAGAGAGCCGGAAACACAGGCGGAAAAAGCGACCGGAGATCTGGTAAAAACATCAGACGACGGTAATGTATATCTAGACGCGGAAGACGATTCAGACGCGATTGACATCGCGGGCGCCCTTGGCTTAGGCAGCACTGTGGGTGTCGGCGCGACGGTTGTGGTCCTCGTTTACGGCAAGACAGTGGCTGTATCAACAAGTACGGGCACTGTGGTCAGAGCGTCCGGAGATATTATCGCGAACGCGGACGGCAAAGATGTTCTGGTCCTCTTCGCTGTGACCTTCGCGATGGCAAGCACGGCCGGTGTGGCGGGCGGCGCGAATGTCCTGGTATATCATAATAAAGTTTCGTCCGCGATCGGCGGAACTTTGAAGGCGGATAAGGCGATCCGCGTATCAGCGACAAGCGACAGCACATTGATCAACGCTTCACTTGCGGTAGGCGTCGCGTCAACAGTCGGTGTTTCCGCGGTTCTCGTTGTGACTTATTTCTATAATGAAACAAGCGCTTACGCGAAAGAGAACGCGAAGCTGACGGCAGGCGGCGATATCGAGATTACGGCGAATTCAAAAGAGTTCGTGACAGCGGACGGAGTCGGCAGCGGAAACGCCGGCACGGCAGGCGTCGGTGTTACGATGGATATCGTCATAACAAAGGTCATCACTAAAGCGTACACGGAAAATGGCGTGAATCTGAACAGTAAGGCAGGAAACGTCGATGTCACGGCGAATGACGAGTACCAGCTTCTGGCAATCGTAGTCACGGAAGCGGGCGGCGGCACAGCCGGCGTCGGTATCAGCGCTCTTGTCAGCGTCGCTTATAACACGGTTTCCGCGGCAATCGGCGAGAATAACACAGTCAGCGGTTTGAACGTATCCGTTGAGGCGAAGTCGAACAGAAATGTCATTACGGTAACCTCCGCGATAGCGGCGGGCGGAACGGCCGGTGTGGGCGTGTCCTTAGCGGTTGTTGTAGTCGGCTGCAAGATGGACGACGACTCCTCCGCGGCGATCAGCTCGGATAACTCAAAAATCAAGTCACAAGAGACAGTAGATCATTCGCTCAGTTCGGATTCCGGAACGAATACGAAGCATATTTCCGATAAAGATAAACCTCAGGATAGTTTATTGGAGCTTCTCAGCGGGAATGGGACAAGCGCGGACAGCTCAGTTGGAAACAGTAAGACGACGGATAGCGAAGGCAACACGACTACTTCGAATTCTTACAGTGATTTTGGGCAGGATACGAGTACCAGTACTTCCGGTACAGGCTCGACTTCGGGAACCGGAGCGTCTTCCGGTACAGGAACTACAACGACAACCGGCCTTTCCGGCACAGATGACGGCAGCGTGGCGAAGGAAGAAAACTCCGCGGAGACGAACGGTACGTCCGTTTCCAATATGAATGAGGAAGCGTACAATAAGGCCGCGGATTCTGATCAGCGTAAAGCTTCCGTTCCGAATGTTTCAGGAACGACATATGAAGACGCGGTAACGGCTGTTATCAACAAAGGCAGTGTTATTACGGCAGTCGACGATATCAAAGTCGCGGCGACGGACATCCTCAGCGCGACGCTCATATCCGGCGGCATTACCATCGGTGGTACCGCGGGAGTCGGCGCCGGGATCTCTGTAGCGGTTCTGAATTCCAATGTAATCGCTCTTGTTATGGAAGGAGCGACGCTTAACGCAGGAGGAACGATCTCGGTTATAGCGAGCGCGGGCTCGGAAGCGCCGGCAACAGTTACAACAACAGGCGGAAGTACAGAGACGGCATCTCTTGTAACAAAATCCGGCTCTGTTTCCCAGGAGGATCAGACCAAAGCGAAACTTAAGAGCAACATGGCGACCGGAACGAAAGCGGTCAAGGATACCCTCGCGAAGAAAGGTGAGGACTCGACCGGTTCTTCCATGATTCTGGTTACCGTTGTAGCGGGCGGCGGACTTGTCGGAGTCAATGTAACGGCCGGCTCGCTTACCGTATTCTCATATGCCGAAGCGATGATGAACGGCAATATCGAGAGCGCGGGCGACGTAGTCGTGAACGCGAACATGAATTACGCGAAGATACTCGCCGTGACAGCGTCTGTAGCGGTTGGCGGTGTCGGCGTAGGCGTTTCTCTCGGAATCACGTATTTCCAGGGAACGGTACAGTCCTCGATTGGCCAGAAAGCGACTATCAATAACGTAAAGAACACGATTCAGGTATTAACGACCGGCGAGACAACGGCCATCGCGGCTTCGGCGGCCATCGCGGGCGGCGGTGTCGGCGTCAGTGTTACCGCGGCGATCGTGATCAACCGGATGACGATTAATACCTTTATCGGACAGGCTGTAACGGTTAATTCTCCGCTGGCGGCCATAACGGTTAAAACAACATTTGAAACGAACGCGAAAGCGTATATTATCGCGGCGTCCGTAGCCGCTATCGGTGTAACCGTATCCATCGCGGTCGTTGTGAATAAAGCGGACTCCAGAACGTATATCGGCTTCACGCCGGTTCTCTCCGGTGAAAGCGCGAAGGACGTTATAGCCAGCGGCTCTATGGTGGCTGGCGAGAACGGAAACGCGGTAATCGGAACAATAACAGCGAACAGTGTAACGATCGTCAACGATCTGTCCGGTGATACCAGCGTAATCGGTGTGGGTGTTTCCGCCGGGGCGGTAGCGGTAAACGCTTCGGTTGGTCTCGCGATCAGCCTGATGAAGGGCATCGCTTCTCTTAACAGGACCAACGTGACAGCGAACACGATTCTCGTACAGGCGCTGATGGACGGCGATGTGACGACGACGATGGTCTCACTTGTGGGCGGCGCGGTAGCGGTAGGCGCGCTGGTAGGCCTTGGCTATATCAAGACGACAAACGAGGCGCTGATCGATGTCAGCGGCGTTACAGTCAACGCGGACAAGATTAATGTGAAAGCGGGCGAAGAGGACAAACCATACGCTTCAAAGGCTCTTGTTACGGAAATCACAGGATCTGCCGGAAGCGTGGCTGTGGCTCTTAATATCGCCATCGCGATCAACGCGGCCGGAAACTACGCTTACGTAACCGGAGCGGCAGGCGGAAGCCTCGCGGCGAACACGCTGAATCTGTACGCGAATGGCCGGACACTCGCTTACGCGATTATCGCGAACGCGAGTATCGGTGGCGTAACAGCCAATGTATCTGTGGCAGTCGCGACACTTTCGAGCAAACAGACAGCGGAGCTAAGCGGTAAAGCGAAATACACAATCGGCTCAGGAACGACGGCCGGTGTCTTCAGTGTCATCTCACTTCAGAATGATGGCATTACGGACTATGGCTTTTTGAATCTGCTCTTTGACGAAGGTAAAGAGAAACCGGCGGATAATCTGACGGAGAAAGTTTCTTTTGAGTCCATGGCGGAAGCGTTTATCTTCTCAGCGGCGGCAGGCTTTGTATCCGTGAACGCCAACACGGCGACGGCGGTAACGGACGCGTCCGGAATCGCCAAAGCGGACGCGGCGAATCTCACGGTTGTGAATGGTAATATCAAAGTAAACAGTACAGGCAGTTCCGTGTCGAAGGCATGGGTCGGAAACTTAAGCTTGACTCTTGTTTCCGTCGGACTGCAGTTCGCGTCCGCGTACGCGAACGGTGATTTTGAGGCAATACTCAATATCGCGAAGTTAGATGGTCAGGCGGCAGGAACCGTTAACGCGGCAGCGAACGATGTTGAAGTAAAAGTTAATTATACAGGCATTGCGACGGCGGATCTGACACCTTCGCTTGGCGGTCTCTCGGATGTCACCGGAGCTTCGCTTAACGGTTATATCTCCGTGGCGCGCGTGAAGACAATCGCCAAAGCCCTGATCAGCGGCGAAGGTTTACTGAAAGCTTCCGGTAAAGTCGAAGTAACGGCGGATGGAACCGTTAAAGCGGACGCGGTCGTCAACGGAGTCCTGTTTGAAGCTTCTGTAGTGAAAGCGACAGTCAATGTTGTTGTGGCGAGAGTAACCGCGGATCAGTCGGCGGCCATTACAGGCGCGGATGTGATCGCGAACGGCGATGTCAATGTTAAATCAACGTATAACACAAAAGACGGCACAGACTCGACCGGAGGCGCGACGGCGACAATCGGAGCGAACGCGGGTAAGAAAGAAACAAATAAACCGGGACTTTCACTTGCCGGACTGGAAGGTAAAGTAAATGTCGCGGTAGCGGATTCCGATTCCGCGAACTCCGCTTATATCGACAAGGCCAGCGTGACCGCGGCGAATCTGTACGTGAAATCGCTTGCCAGCTCTACGGCAAACGCTTCGAACGCGACGAAATCCTCATTGACGGGCGCTTCATTCGGCGTGACGATACTGGTCGCTTACGCGGCAGGAAATTACAAAGCGTATATCAATATGGAGACAGGCGACATCGTTAAAGTCGGCGGTTCTCTTGAGGTTACCAATTTATACAACACGAACGCGACAGCGGCGAACACGATTCCGGATTATGGCGTTAAAGCGTCAGGTCTTGCAATCGAGCTGACGACGGCGATCGCCAAAGTGAAGACAGAAGCGGACGCTTATATTAATGGCGGCGCGGTTACCAAGACAGACTCCGCGGCTTCTGATCCGATCATTACAGTTAAAGTGACAGGAACCGGTTTATCCAAAGCGTCGATTGAGTCACCGATCGCGGCTGTTGCCGGCATCTCCGTCGCGGCGAATATCGCGGTGGCGACACTCGCCGCGGTACAGAACGCTTATATCAGTAACGCGGACGTGACCGCTCAGTCAGTCAATGTCACAACAGAATGGAACAAAGACAAGAAGTCGACAGACGCGAATCCGGGCGCTTTGGCGGAGCTTGGCGGCGCGGGTATTGATATCAGCTATATTGGCGTGTCACTCAGTACGGCGACGGCGACTTCGGACGTGACATCGAATTCTTATGTCGATTCCGCTTCGATGAACGTGTCCGGCGCGTTGAGCGTTGATGTGACAGCGACGTCATACGCGCTTCCGACACTCCTTAAAGGAAGTAAAGTTGGATTTTACAACATGGGAGTGTCCGCTCTTTACGCGAACGCGAACGGAAGTTTCAACAGTTATATTAATCAGAACGCGGGGACAGAGATCATCGCCGGTTCCATTTCCGTAACGACGACACATACAGACAACGCGGTCGCGGAGACGATGCCTCCTTATGGCGGCTCCGCTTTGTCAGGCACTGTTTATTCAGCGGATCTGAATACCGCGGTCGCGATTGTAAAGGCTGCCGCTAAAGCGTATATCAGCGGAGCGGGAACCGTTTCCGCTCCGAATGGTCAGGTCACAGTTACGGTAACAGGCAACGGTATAGCGAAAGCGCTTGTGGATACGCCGGACGCGGCATTAAGCGGCGTGAGCGTTTCCGCGAACGTGGTAATCGCTACATTAAGCGCGGTTCAGAGCGCGTACATCAGCGGCGTGACGATGAAAGCGGGCGGAGTCAGTGTCCTCTCTTACTGGAACAATGGTAAAACAGAAGGCGCTACGGCGCTGCTGAATGGCGCGGGAACAAGTATTACCCTTGTCGGAGTGAATACGAATACGGCGATCGCTTCTTCTGAGGCGGAGAGCTACGCGAGTGTCAACTCCGCGAATATAACGTCAACCGGAGCTTTGAAAGTCGATACGAACGCGACATCATACGCGAAGGCGGAGACAGTAGCGGGCAAGGACAGCAATGGAGCGTCGATCGGATTCGTTTCCCTTGGTATTGTATATGTGGAAGCGATCGCGGAAGGCGTATTCAAAGCGTACATTAATGAGACAACAGGAAAAATCAGCGCGAACGGCATTTCCGTGACAACGACCTATACGTCACAGGCCGACGCGACAACGATACCGACGACGAACGCAGTGGGAGCGGCAGCTACAGATGTCAATATCGCGAAAGCCATCGTAACGACAGGAAAGGGCGGCACCGGCGGCGGATTAAAGAGTGAAACCTCGGATAAAATCAGTGGAGCGCTGACGACGGCAGTTGCCGCGGAGAACGAAGCCTCGATCAATGGCGCGGGCGGCACAATTATTTCGACCGGCGCTGTTAAGGTCATCATTACCGGAATCGGTTTCGCGAACGCGACGATCGGCACACCGAAACTCAGTATCAGCGGCGCGTCAATTGTGGCGAATGTCGCCGAAGCGGACCTGGCCGGAACGCAGAGAGCGGCAATCTCGTTTGTCAATTTATACGCGGAGGGACAGACAATTGAGATTCACGCTTACTGGAATAACGGTAAGACAACCGGAGCGACCGCGACACTTGGCGGAACCGGAAGCGGAACGAATATAAGCTTTGTCGGAGTCGCGGTTCATAAAGCGACCGCGACCGCGGACGTCAAGAGTTACGCGGATATTATAAGCGCGTCAATTAATCCGACAAGCGCGGGTTCCGCGGCGTCAAGAGCCGGGAATATTACGATTCAGAATGACGCGACATCTTACGCGCTGGCTGCAGTAGCGGCCGGTACAACTGTCGGGTTTGCGAACATTGGCGTTACACTTGTGAAAGCGGACGCGAGCGGTGATTTCCGATCCTTTATCAACCTGTCTGATGAGAGCGCTTATAACGCCGGCAGGACCAATATCAACGCGGCTTCGCTTGATGTCAAGGTAAATTACGTAACGAACGCGAAAGCGAGCGCGACGCAGTCTACAGAAACCAAAGATATAAGTTTGATTAGCGGTAAATTTAACGAAGCGGACGCGGTGGCCGAATCAAAAGTGGAAGCGTCGATTCAGGGCAGCGGTGTTCTTGATGTGTCCGGAGCGGTCAGTGTCATAGCGAATGGAACGGCGGACGCGAACGCGGAGCTTACGACACCGGCAGGGAGCTTCAGCGGAGTCAAGATCGCGGCGTATAAAGCAGTCGCGAAAGTGACAGCGATACAGAATTCGGATATCCATGGGGTAAGCTTCCGTAACGCGGGAAGTATTGACGTGAAATCTGTTTTCAATAATACGGACGATCACGCGGCAATTAAAAAAGACTATGGTAAAAACGCCGGCGGAGCGACCGCCCTTATAGGAGGAAACGGCGGAGTCAGCGGCGCGGCTTACAGCACAAACACAAATAGCGCCACAGCGACGAACAGTATGATAGCTAACGCGTATATCAGCGGCGCGCGTATTGACAAAGCGGGAAATATTACAGTAAAAACCGACGCGAACGCGAACGCGTACGCTGCCTTCGCGAATGTTGGCACAAACGTCTCGCTTGTCGGTATCGGCGTGAACCAGATTACCGCGACAGCGGAGGGATTATTCACATCTTATATTAAAGACTTGATACTCATTCAGGCGGAAGAAGTATCTGTCGAAGATATATACTATGTGAATTCTTACGCGAAAACGAGTCAACCTGAGAATGGCGTAGGAGTCGCGAACCTCAGCTACAATAAGGCGACAGCTACTTCCGGAGCGCGGTCAGTTAAGACTACCGTTGATGGCAAGGACACAATAGTACTTGAGTTTTCCACGGCTTATATGGATGGCGTGAACGCGGGGAAAGACAGCAGTAATAATACAATCGCTTCTAATATCAAAAAGCTCACGGTTAAGGCTGACAGCTCAAGCCAGGCATACGCGGAAGCGGCCGAGTCGTCTGTCAGTGTAAGTGTGGCTAACGTTGGCGTTAACCAGGTGGAAAGCATTCTTTCCATTAATCAGAAAGCGTATGTCGCGAACAGTAAACTTGAGGTGACAGGAGACGCGGAAGTCAGCTCGATTATCCAAGGCTGGTATTCTCGAAAGTATACAGAGAATGGAACGGAGAGAACAGAGCTGACCGCTCTTTCGGAGGCAAAATGTGGCGCGAATTATGGAGTAAAGGTTGAGCTGGCTCAAGTAGGGGTCAATACAGTTACATCCAACCTTTCGAATCTCAACTACTCGTATATTAGCGCGTCTGAGATTACAAACAGCGGGCACGGCAATGTAACGATTGACGCCATGACATACGCGTACAGCCATTCATTGAACGCGAGCGGCGCAATCGATAAGTCTCTTGTTGGTTTTGGAAAGACAGATGTAAACGCGAACGGCTCTTCAGAGGTCTACGCTTATATTGACGGAACTTCCGTAATCGTGACCAATGACGCTTCTGTTACCGCGCTGAATACAACAAAGATAATCGGAAAATTATCTCCCCCGGCTGTTAATATCGCGCTTGTGAACGAGACCGAGATGAAAGTTAGCGCGACGGCGGACAATATCCGTACAGAAGCCTATATCGGCAGTGGAGCGACAGTTCACGCCGCTGGATCGATTGATGTTGAGGCGCGGGGCAACACGACATTAAGCGCGACGTCGGATGATTCCAGTGATTACAGTTTTATAGCGATCACGAAATATGATATCGCGACAATAGTTAAGAAATCAAGCGCTTCCGCTTATATCAATGGCATCGCGATTGCCGATGGAGCGGATGAGGCGAATAACGCGATTACTGTATCCGCGCTTGACAAGATTACGGCGACCGCGACAACAAAAGCCAATAGCGCCGGAGCCGGATCGGGCGGCACATCGCTCGTCAGCAATACGGTAACAACGCAGGATGCTTCCGCGAAGGTAGGGATGAACGCGGTTCTCAGAAGTACGGGAAGCGGAAATATTCTGATTCATTCAGACACGCAGGACACGCTGAACGCGTCAATCGAAGCAAGTAACGTAGTGCTGGCAGACTTGGCTGTGGTCGAAGCGGCTAACGTGTTAAAGAGAACAAGTACTGTTGAAGTAGGCAGTGGGGCGGAGATAAGCTCCAGATACGGAAGTGTCATGATTTACGCTTACACAGCCGCCAATGACATGGAAACGAATGACGATAATAATGATATGTCTGCGACCGCGACACAAGGCAGCAAAGGTATTGCCAGCTTTGAAGCTGGTCCGAAAGCCGGCAATACGTTGACACAGACCGCGGAGATCGATATTTATCAGGGATCGAGGATTACCGCGATCTTTGGCGATTTGACAATCAAAGCGGTTACGAATAGTCGGATCAGAGCAACCGTGGAGCGGCCGTCCACAGCGCTTGTCGCGAATAATCTTAGTGAGACAACCGCGGATATCCTGGATACGGCGATCGTTAAAATCGGCGTGATTCCTAGTGGCTCGTTAAAAGGAACACAGGCGTATCTGAACGCGACACGCGCCGCGATTGGCGCGTATATCGGAATTCAGAGTGTTATTGACTCAGCGACATCTTATACGGGGTCTGCCGGTTCTAATACGAAAGCGAATGATACGATCGCGTTTACGGATAAAGTGAACGTTGAGATCGACAACGCGTATATCGGCGGAATTGACTCGCTGACGATTGAGGCCAAGATTCTTGGAATGAATATTCAGTCGTTGACATATTCAGAGATTGTTGGCTTCACAGGAAAAGTTTACGCGAATTCCACGATTAAAGCGAAAACAGACGGTGTGCCGGCGGCGTCCGCTTCTATTACGACGACAGCCAACACGGATCTCGCGGGCTATAATATCACGCTGAACGCGGAAGCGCCGAATATTTCAAACTCGACGATCACGCTTAAGGCGACAGCGGTAGCGAATACGGTTGTCAATTGGGTTCATGAAGCGGTTACAAAAGTAATTCAGAAAGTAAAATCATGGGTCTGCAAGATTCCGTTCCTTGGCAAATTAATCAAGAAGATCATCGAATGGGTCGAGGAGGTAGTGGATTGGTTCCATGAGGTCATTACGTATTCAGACTCGGAGCCCAAAGAAGACAGATCCACGCTTACCAGCAGTGGAAGCGTAACGCTTACAAACAGCCGGATTCACCTTGGCGGCGGATCAGCCGGACTTTATGTTGACTTTATTGAAAACGCCTCCGGAACGTTGACAGCGCGTTACGCGGGTCTTGATAAAGTTCCCGGTAAGGGTGAGACAGATAACTGGTCACAGGATCTTTACAGTCTGGTAACGAACGCGAACGGAACGAAGACAATAGAACTTAACCGTATTTTCAATAACGACGCGGGCGCTATGACAATCAACAGCGTGTCAGCGAATATTACCGGAACAGTAATGGTTTATGACAATTCGTATCTGCCGAACGTTGTTATTACGAACAATACGAATTACGCGCTTCAGACCGCGAATATTAATGTAGTTAACGTGAATAACGGGAATCCGTCTCTGACAGGGTTCAATAATATCAAATTGACCTACAAAGACGAAATTCCGAACTTTACTTACATATCGGAAAGAGGAGCGGATCTGACGATCGGCGGCATGGTCGACGTTGGCGAGGGAATTGTCAACATTAATATGAATGGAGGAAATCTGTATAGTACAGTTCTCGCCACTGGCAAAGTAGACACATCCAGACTTTCGGCGAATAAGCTTACGATTATCAACGCGGGCGAAATCGGCACTTCGGATGTTCCGTTTATGATGTTCATTTTCGATATCGCGGAATACGCCGGTATCGTGAATGTAATAGAGGATATGCCGGAACGTCTGAACAGCGTTACGATTACGGAAAAAGAAGGGCTCTCGAAGAGCTTCTATCTGGCCTTCACGCATGTGGTCGCGAATGTCTACAGTACGGATGAGGATGGCAACGCGACATTGAAGAGCCAGCCAAGCTCCATAAGCCTGAATCTCGCGAAGCTCGCGACAAAGGGTAATATTACAGTTACGGTTGAGGCGCCTTTGGAGACAAGGTACGACGCGTATGGGAGTGATGGTACTGAGATTTACTACACAATTCCAGGCGAGTCAGCCATTTACGAGCTGAATCCGACAACGAGCGGATATGAAATTCTGGACAGCGCCGGCAACGCGACGGGATACTATATGACCAAAGAAGGATTGATTACGCTTAAGGAAGCGATCGCTGTTTACGGATCCGATTATTTAAGTGTGTCAGAAGCCGCTTATGATTATTACACACTTCCCAGCGGAGCGCTTGTCAAGACAGATAAAAATGGCAAGATTATGAGCGTCAGCGCGATTCTTTCTGACGGAAGTATTAAATACAACTATGATCTTGAGAATGTCGTATTTGAGGCTTATCAGGACAACGACGACAATAAGGGCAAAATTAAATCCATTGTGATATACAACAGCGCGATGGATAAGGCGTTTGGGAATTTCGCTTACAAGATCGAATACACGTACGACAGCAATGGAAACGCGGCAACAACTCTGTTGATCGGAGCGAACAGCACCGCGTATATACAGTATAATAAGGATCAGCTGGGATGGGTTCTGCCGAATGATATTACTGTATATTACAAGAAGGTATTCTTAGATCTGACAAATGGCAGCAAAGAAGTGACACCAATCGCGATCGGGAATAACCTGTATGTTCTGGAGGATCCGTTAAGTAGTGATAACAGTTCAAGAACACAGTTCCATGTGTTCGAAACGGACGAGAATGGCAAATTCGTATACGGCTATATTTATTCGAGAACCAGCCTGTCCGGATTTACCATAGTATCTTCACGGAATGATGATGGGACAGCGCTTGATACAATCGCGGCCCTTATCGAGAATGAGATGACACAGAAAGCGATTACGGATATTCTGAACGGTTTTAAAGACAATTCCGTGACAAGTGAAAGGAATAACGTTACAACAACTACCTACACATATGACTTTAGTAACATAGGCGAGGAGCTCGCGAATGAGATTGTGACACAAATACTGAGTAAATATCAGTCAAGCGTGCCGTATACAAAGACAATCAAGCTTACGGGAATACACCTGGAGTATACGCTTGCCTATGAATCAAATTCGCTTAATAGTGTCACGGTAAATGGATGCTTAATCAATTTCAAGATTGGCAGCGGTAATGACTACAGAGAATATAAATCGAGTGTTTCTCTGGAAGTGCCGATTACGCGTAATATGAGTTCTTACGCGTCAGAGGGCGGATTAACTGATTATTCCTCCAACAACGACTATACACCGACCGGGACCGCGGCTGACGGATACAATGGAACCGGCGCGCTTGTGATCGTTAACGAGGAAAGTAAGGAGATTGGCCTTTCGGAGAACGACCAACTGATTTATGATCAAACAATCACAAGGAAGGACGCGGCGACAGACGCGGTAATCGCGTACAGCGCCCGGTATTGTGACAACACAACCGCGAAATCTCCTGTTTATACCGCTGTTACTTTGAATCAGCTGAAGGCGGACACGATTTCCGGCGATACAACGACAAAATACCAGTACATAGAAATCGCGGGCGCGGTATTCCTTCTCTCGATTACATTAGAAAAGGACAATATGACCAATGTCGAAATTCTGAGTTACCTGGTGAATGACGACGAAGCGTCGCTTGACAAGATCGCGGACGCGGTTAAGAAAGCGCTTACGGCTGACGCGATAACATCAATGCTGAATTCTTATAAAGACAGCAGCGAGACAAGCACTATCAACAATATTACAACAACCACTTATACATATAACTTCAGTAACTTGGGCACAAAGCTCGCGGATCAAATCGCGGATCAAATACTGCGTAAGTATCAGTCCAGAATACCGTTCACGAAGTCGATCACGCTTACTTCTGTTAAATTGTATTACGCGCTTACCTATTTAAGCAGTACGGATGCTAATAATAAGACAGTTTATACGCTTAATGGAGTCACGGTTAATGGATGCGATATCGTGTTCATGATTGGCGGAAAAGAGTATACAGACAGCTTAACAGGCCTGAAAGTAGAGATCTCTCATAATATGGATACGTATGAGGCCGGTAAAGACACAAGCAATAATAACACCGGAAGCTACAAAGTATCCGCGAACGGAACAAGCAGTTATACAGGAACCGGATCACTGGTGAAAAATTATGAGGAATCCTGGCATATTGGGGCTTCTTCAGACGATGAACTGACATACAAGTTAACGATTACTCAAACAAGCGCCGCGGCAACAGCGACTTTGAAGTACAGCGCTACTTACAGTGAGAATTCAAAAGCGACGTCACCTGTTTATAATGATGTTACGCTGAGTACGCTGAAAGAGGACGTGGTTTCCGGGACGACAACGACGAAATACGAATATGTGGATATTTCCGGTATAAAAGTAATCCTTGTCGTAACGGTCGTGGATAACATTTTGCCTGAAATCGACGCGCGAATGCTTAAAGTCGAAGGAAAAGGAGAAGTGAACTCAGGCATCGCCTTAAATGGCGGGTATATTAATTACAGCGGAAACGCGTATATGTTCGTTGACAAGGAGGATCAGAATACAGGTATCCTGTATGTTGAGAAATACGCGGCGGTCGTGTTCGGTGACGGCACGCTGAAGCTGGTGTCCCTGTCACTTGATATTATTGAGCAGATCAATAATAAAAAGCTGACAATGGAGCAGGTGGCCTTCGCGTTTTCAAAGAATATGCCGCAAATGACCGACAGCAACGGTAAGCTGGTATACGCGTCGATTAAAAATGGCGAGTATGATACGACCAGTCTTCCAATCTATGTGCTCACAGGTAAACTGACCTCGGAAAACAGCGCTGGCGAAACAACGTATTTGTATTATGAAATTGAAAATGACAAATACATAGGAACGGTATATCTGACAGAGAAAGAAAGTGAGTCTAAAAACAATATGTATCTCCTCACAAAAACTCGCTATGTGCGAGCTGGCGCGGATGTAAAGGATACAACAGTTGTAACGCCAATCAAGAACACTGCCGGTGAAGTCATCGGAGCGACCGTCAGCTATACGACACCGTGGGATAAGGATTACGCGATTCTGACGGATAAAATAATCGACAGCCTCGGTGATTATGGTATTGTAAGTCAGTACGTACGTGTCACGCTCAAAGCGATAACACTGGCGGATGGCACTGTACTTCCGGTCGGCACGTTGGTTTATATCGATGAGTCCAATAACATTATCGCGTATTACACAGCGAATTTCAGCGCGGCGGATACCTCAGGCAACGCGGCGGTTCTCCGGATTTATGATACGGCGGAAGCGGCCGGTGACACGAAGACGACGTACGCGGACTACTCATATGATAAGACGAACCAGATGTTCCAGGTAAAATGGTCACAATACACCGCTTTGAATCCGCAGCTTATACTTACGAATTATTACATGCTGCCGGGGAATGGAACAACGTACAAAGAGAATAACGCGGTATATAACAGTGACGGATCGATTGCCAGCGGAAACACGAACGTCCAGTATAATAAGGCGGTTTACTTCGAGTACGTGAAAGGCAAAATGGTTCTGCTTACGACATCACAATACACAGAATCCAAGTACGCGAAGTTCTTGAACGCGGATGTATTGGAAGTCCACGACGCGAAAGGAACTATGGCGTACAGAATCGTGAAGATGACCGTTGACAACAAGCTTAAGACCTACTTCTGGTATCCGGACGGTTCCTGGCTTGATGAGACCGGTGATATGGGCGCGGAAAATAACGCTTTTGTCAGAAAATACTACGCTTATCCGACCACTCTGCCGAAAGACACCGTGAAGCTCGGCACGATCGAGGCGAATCAGTTCTCACTGACGATCAACGGTGATGTGGATGTCAAGGGAACGGACGAGAACTCGAATATCAAATCGAACATTGTTTACCTGATGATGTCCGAGAACGGTGATATTTACACAGAAACGAATCCGCTTCTTGTATCGCCGGTAGAAGGGCAGACAGCGGTAACACTGGTAATCGGCAACAAGTATCAGGAGAACACGACCGATTACGGCAACTATTCCGGTAACGCTTACGTGAAGGCGACAAGCGGGAGCCTGAACATTCAGAATTCCCACATCGGAAGCGCTACGAACGGAACAACGACAAATTACGGTGATGTCCACATGGAAATCGTGGATGGAAATCTCATTATTACGGGATTGACACTGTATGACGGGACGAAAGCTCATGTAACGCTTGACGCGAAGAATAGCGTAATCAGCAACGCGAACGGCCAGACAGGCACGCTTGTCCTCTATCCGGGCAGCCAGTTTGAAATCAACACGGCCGGTGATATCGGAACTAGTACTACGCCATTTACGGTGAAGAGCGGAACAAGCGTGGACTCCGCCGGAAAAGTAACGAACGCGGAGATTTTGATCACAGACGCGGTCAATACGTATCTGGAAGGCATCAAAGAAACATCATCGGGCTTCAGGACCGGGCCGCTTGATATTCATATCGTTTCAAGCGAAGGCCAGGTCAACGTGAAGAACCCGGATGACATCAACATAACAAAGACATACAACAACGGTACGCAGGATCTGCTTCTTGGCCGGATTGAGTCGACCATGGCGGAATCCGGGACCGGTAAAGTATCCGTGGAGAACACAACAGGCAATATCGTGAATGACCTTACAGATGACAGCGCGAACATTATCGCCGCTGAAATCGTACTGAAAGCAAGCGGCGCGATCGGCGAAGACACGAAGTCTGTTAAACTTAACGAATACGGAATCCAGTCGGCGGGCGGCGCGCTTTCCGGCAATACCGAAGCGGCCGGCAGAGTATACGCCGAGGCGGATGGAATCATCAATCTTGAGGAAACAGAAGGCAATATGGGCATCACGAGAGTCATTACGCCGAACGGCCCGATCCTTCTGACAGCGGATGGCAGTATCTATAATATGAACCCGGCATTCGGCGAGAACGCGGTCGTCACAGGCGGTGACGCGGTACTGATCGCGAAGAACGGCGTAATCGGCAGCGACGGAAATGATCTGCCGGTAGATGTTGGCACAGTACAGACAGACGGAACGGTCAAGGGAACCCTGACGGCGGAAGCGAACGGCAATATCCGCGTCAGCGCGGCCGGTATGGGCGACGCCGGGACAGAAGGCGCGAACAGCCTCAATCTGATCGCGGACAGCAAGACGGGCGAGATCTACGCCAAAGCGGCGGACAGCCTGACAATCACGAATCAAGGCAGCGCGCTGAGCGGCATGCCGGATGACCTTACGATCGGTCACGCGGCGGCAGGTGTCAGAGACGATGGCAATCGGAGTGATGACACGCTCGCGGTTACGGCCAAAGGCTCGATACTGGCAAGCAAAGAACAGAATCAGTTCGGTACCGCGGACGCGGCGAAGACCGCTTACGTCGAAGGCGATAACATTATCCTGACGGCGGAGAACGGCAATGTCGGAAGGCTTGACACCGACGCGGCAGACGCGAACGGCGACAGATACGATCCGACTTACCTGACCAACACCTACGGCGGAACGCTTTCCATCCGGGCGACAGGCGGTATTGTGGCGAAAGAGCTCAGTACGACAGCGGCGTCGGAAAATGTCAGCCTCAAAGAGCTTACGGCGGGCACGGACGAAACGGCCGCGGATCATAACATTATCTTCACGTCGGTAAACGGTGATATCCGAAACGCCAACGCGGACGACACGAACGGCATTGTGATTACGGCCGGGACGGACAGCGTGACATCGGATCTGATCATCGCTTCGCCGAACGGAAGCATAGGAGTCGCTTCCGGAACAGACGAGAAACTGATCACGGTCAGCGTAAGCGGCAAGATTACCGCGGCGGCTCTGACACAAATCGGACTGAAGGCGCTTGCCGGCAACCTGAATATCGCGGAAGCGACGACAGGAACGGCCGCGACAGACGCGAACGGCAAGAAGACAATTAACGTTTTCGGCGGAGACATTACGCTTGAGACAAAAGTAAGCGACGCGGATCTCGCGAACGGCGGCGGCAATATTCTTATGAACAACGCCGACAGCCAGATCACGATCCTTTCCAACGGATCGGAAGCGGCGCCTGGAATCCTGAAGCTTTCGGCTTCCGGAGACCTTGGAACCAAAGACATGCCGCTTCTCGCGGACATTCCGGAGAATAAGTCGGACGAGACAGCGTGGATGGTACATGTACTGACCGCGTCGGCAATCAACCTCAGACTTGTGACGGATGACCCGGAGGAGATTCACTTCACCGGAACGACGAAGGATGGAAACGAGCTTACCGGAATCTGGGTGGCGTGGAAGAACGGCAACAGAGTAACCCATAACTATCAGGTCGCGGCGACAGACAAAGAAGCGGCGGAAAAACTGATCAGCGCGCTTACGGAAGGCAGAATCACCATTACCGAGCTTCTCAATTTCCTGGGAACCTCCGGGAAGAGCGGAGACGGCGTTCTGACGGCGGCTGACATCGCGAAGCTTCTGAATATCACGGACAGTGATATTGAGAAAGCGGCGGACCAGATGGAAAAAGACTACAAAGACAGCATTAAGCAAAACATGACAGACACTACAGAAGAAGCGGTCAACAAAGCAGTCGAGGCGGCCAGAGAGGCCGAGGCGGCGGCGAAGCTGAAAGGCGCGAATGGTATTCTTAACGAGACGACGGTACTTACGGACGAGGAGCTTACATATCTCGACACGATCGGAACTTTCGGGACGACGGGCAGTGAGATTCTGGCGGCACTTAGAGACAAAGGTCTCACCGGAAAAGAGTTGAAGCTGATCCTGAATCTTACGGACGCGAAAATCGATTCCTGGATTCTCGGACAGGACACAGGCGCGGCAATTGACCGCGCGAAGCTGAAACAATACCTCGCGGACGCGTTCGCGTACGACACGAAGTCGGCGGAAGCGATTACGTACCTGACAGACAACGGCTTCTTAAGTAAGACAGACGCGGCGCTGATCACGGCCTACGTCAACGGAATTTTATCCGGACAGAAGATCAATGACATTTATGGCCTGACAGACACGGCCGAAGGCTCGGCGTACAGCAAGCTGCTGAAAGCGGCGGCCGATAAGAGCAAGGAACTTCTGACCGCGGAGATTAAGAAGACACTTGGCGGAACAGACCCGCTTTCCGCGGACGCGATCCTGAAGCTGAAAGACTACTGGCATATTCTGAACTGGAGCCTGACGGCGCCGGCGGACACGGACGATCTGATGACATTGACGCTCGCGGGTCTGATGAATATGAGTGATTCCGACAAGTTCCTGGAGCTTTACGAGAAATCGCTGACAGATGACGATTACCAGAAGCTTCTGGAAAAAGCGAAGGCAGAGGCTGACGCGTATCCGGATCCCGCGAATGAGGAGAATCCGAGACCGCTCAATGTCCTGATCGACAACAGAAACACAGAAACAATAAACGGTACTACGAGCTACGTTGGCAATACCAACATCGGAAACCGCGGCGATATCCGCGTGACGCAGACGGACGGCAGGATGAACGTAGAGGAAATCATCTCGATTCTCGGAAACGTGACTCTGAATGTCGTGAACGGCTCGATTACAGGCATGACCTTGAACGCTTCCGGCACGGAAGGAGCGAATGAGGCGAATATCGTTGGTCATGATCTCAGTATTACATCCGGCGGCTCGATCACGAACCTGACAACGGACGAGATTACATGGATTCTTACGACGGTAGCGAACGTATATGGCAGAAACAACGCGGCAGGTGACGCGGATAACTGGACATTCACCAGAAACACGGATGGTTCCATCAGCGTGATGGTCGCGAAGAACTTTGACACGATCCGGACACTGGACAAAGAGTCGGCGGCGACGCTTACTGTAAAAGCGGGCGGCGATGTCGAAATCAAAGAAGTGACCGGAGACATGGGAGTTAAGACAATCGAGGCAGGCAGCGCGTCGGCGGCGGGCGGCAATATCAGCCTGGTGGCGGACGGCAGCGTTCTCGACGCGGATCCGACAAGCGCCGAGCCGAATATCCAGGCACATGAAGGCATGTTTGGCGGAAACGGAAACGCGGTAATTACTTCCGAGAATGGCAGTATCGGTACCGGAAGCGACTATCTCCGGACAGACGCGGACGGCATGATCACAGCCAGAACAATACAGGCGAAAGACATCAACATCGCGGATCAGGGTGACCTGGAGCTTACCGCGATCGCCGGACAGGATCCGACGACAGGAACATTCGGGCTTACCAACGCGACAGCGGCCGGAAACGCGGCAATCACCAATAATGACGGCGATCCGGCAACAGACAATGATTTCCATACCGGTCTCATCATAGCCGGGAAGAATCTGGATCTGGGCGCGGAAGGAAACCTGAAGCTTTACGGAACTACCATGGCAGGCGGAGACACCGCTCTTACCTCAGCGAAGGATATGACAGAAGAAACAAACGCGAACGGTAAGAAGGCGGTCGTAATGGCCGGCGGCAGTATCTCGCTTGAAGCGGCTGACTGCGGAGTAGGAACGGCTGACAATTATTTTGACATCGATACCAACTACGGAAATCCGAACGGCGCGGGCGTATTGAACGTATCCACGAACACAGTGCCTCAGCCGACAGATCCGGGAAGCGGCGACGCTTATATCAATGAGCTCACCGATAACCTGATCATCGGAACCGCGAAGGTAGACGGCGACCTGAATATCAAGGCGCCGGGCAGCGTGACCGATAACAGTGACAGCAAGGTAAAAGACGCGGATGACGCTCAGAAAGCCGCGGACAACGCGGTCGACAAGTATGACGAGGCCGACACGAGCGCGACAATGCTTGAGAAGGAAGCGGCCAATAAGAAAGCGGAGCTCGATAAGGCTCAGGCGGCAAAAGACGCGGCACAGAAAGATTATGACGACGCGAAGAAGGCGCTGGATGACGCCGAGGCGGCGGTTCAGAAGAATGAAAGCGACCTGACAGCTTCCGAAACGGATTTACAGGCTAAGAAAGCGGCGGAAGCGGCGGCGAAGACCGCGCTCGATACCGCGAAGACAGATCTTGATACCGCGAATAAAGCGCTCGAAACCGCGAACACGGCTCTTGAGGCGGCGAAGAAAGCTCTTGCCGAAGCTACGACAGAGGCGGATAAGGCCGCGGCGAAGAAAGCTCTTGATGACGCCCAGAAAGCGGCGGACGACGCGAAGAAGACAGCGGATGACGCGAAGAAGGCGGCAGACGAGAAGCAGACGGATTATGACACAGCGGCCAAAGCGACTCAGGACGCAACCGCGAAGAACGACGCTCTTAAGAAGCTTCTTGAGAATGAGAAACAGACAGTAACTGACAAACAGAAGGCAGCGGATGACAAGCAGGCACTCCTTGACAAGGCAGTCGCGGATCTGAAGACGGCTCAGGATAATTACAATCTGGCGAAGAAGAACGCGGACGACGCGAGAGCGAAAGCGGATCAGCTTCTCCAGCAGGCGAAGGATCTTGAGGCGACAGCGAAGAGTAAGCTCGCGGCTATCGGGGATCCGGCCGTTAAGGCGGCAGGCGACCTTAACATTGAGGCAGGCGGAACGAACATCGGCGAGACAGACAACGCTCTGACAGTGGACGTAGACGGCGATATTTCCATCACGGCGCCGAAGACTAAGCTGGTGAACATTGAGTCTACAGGAGCGAAAACGAACCTGAAGAAGATCGAGAACGCGGATGACGCGAAGATCGATATCGTGTCTGTCGGAAACATCAATAACACATCCGGTTCTGACAAGCCATTACTTACAGGAACCGAAGCCAATATCGACTCGCTGACAGGCGATGTGGGAGCCAAAGACACGCCGATCATCACTGACCTGGATAAGGTCGGCGCGGCTGGAAAGAATGTCTATATCACGAATATAGGCGGTCTGGAAGCGAACATACACGCGAGAGGCGGGGACGAGACAAACGGCGAGACACCGAAGACGAATGGCAAAGCGGTAATTAAGCTTACAGATGGCGATTTGAGCACCGGAGCGGATGGCATTATTTCCGCGGAGGACGTAACAGCGTCCACACCGGGTAATGCCGGAAGTGATGGGAATCCGCTTAAAGTCAACGCGAAGAACATTGTGATCAAGGCCGGTGGCAACGCGAACCTGAACACGAAGTCGACCAACCCGAATATCAGCGGAACTGAAGTAGGCGGCGACTTAAGCGTAACGGCGGACGGCAATCTCTATGGCGGCGGGAAATACGGCACAGACATTGTGGCCGGTTCCATCCGCGCGAAAGCGGCCGGCGATATCGACCTGACAGCGTATGTACCTGGCGAGGCCATCGTCAAAGAAAGCGAGTATGGCACAGTAAGATTTACTAATACGTATCGCGCGCCGGTATATCCGGAAGAGCAGGAAGCAAACGGTGAAACAGAAGAATCCGGTTTCGAGGGCATGACACTTGGAACAAGTCCGAAGACAAGCGATTCAGCGGATCCGACGACTATGTGGATCATCCTTCTTCTGGCGGCGGCAGCGGCAATGACGATCAGCCGTAAGCGTAAAAACGCCTGATCCGTCAAGTAATTGAACAACCATATAGAAACGGCGTGTCTTCTAATCGGTCCGGTATAAGGACCGAAAGGAAGACACGCCGTTTTTCTTTTCGTCACCACCCGGCGGGCGGCGCGTGAACTTAAAGATTCAGTTTTTGCCGCGGTCGGGCAAATTTCCATCTCCATCAAAAGAAAGCGCGTACGGCGCGGACAATATCTCCATGTTGCCGTTTTGTTCTATTTCCGGCATCAGGCCGACGGACGCTTCCAGCGTTCCAAGCTCCAGCGTGTTCCGGAACCGGACGAGCCGTACCTTCGATTTATCGAGAATGTTACAGGTCCGGACCGCCGCCTGGAAAAGCAGCCGGTCATTCGCCAGAACCATCGGAATCTTCACGCTGGCGGGCACCGTGCTGGTCAGGACATTGGGATAACTCTGTTCCGGCCGGAACTTCTCGTATAGCCGTCTCGTCGTGAAATCCGCCATCCCGATTCCGTTGGCGTTGCCGTGAGATTCTTCTGTCAGATCCAGGATACCGAGCTTCGAGATCCGCGGCCCGCCGCTCGCGTAAGGCGTGTGATAACGCCCGACGACCGCGGTGTCAAAGCCCGTTCCGCTGATATTTTTGCCGATCTCGTCCATGACGCAGACATCCAGCTGATCAAAATAAAGCCTGGGCGCGAGCTCTCTCGCCCGCGTAAGAAGCGCCGGCTCCCGGTCGGCGATTTCGTCTTTATTCAACACTTCTATGATACAAGCCTCGTGATACGCGTTTTCCACGACACCACAGGCAAAGAGGAAGTTTTTCTCTCTGAGCGCCACTTCGGCGATCGCCGGAATGTTCTCCGCCATGCGCCCGAAGCCCAGCTCGTGGCAAAGACCCGCGCCCGCCTGTTTGCCGATCCCGATCGTGATCATCTTCATCAGTCCGCTTTCGTAAGGCCCGCGGAAGGAAGTATGCGGCTTGATCCGGTTCAGAAAAACAATCCCATCCGCCTCGGCGGCGAAACGGTCCATGACGACAGGAAGTCCCGTTTCGGTCGTCCCGACCCGGACAGTCTCCATCGAGGAAAGAATGGGAACGCCCATGCTTTTTTCGGTGATACCAAGCTCCGCGAGAATTGCCGCCTGTCCTTCGGCGGTGGCGCCGCCGTGGCTCCCCATAGCGGGAAAAATAAACGGCCGGGCGCCTTTTTCTTTCAGAAGCCCGACCAGAGCGAGCGTGAAATCCCGGATATGAAGAATCCCCCGGCTTCCGACCGCGACCGCGATACGCGCGCCGGGCTGAACGCTTTGATATCCCTCGTTCGCCAGAATCTTCTCACGCAGTGTTTCGACAGGATCGCGAAGCCTGGTGTCGTCGAATATCTGCCGGACACGGACGACCTGAGGAAGCGGCGTGTCTTTTAACAAGTTTTCTATCGCGTTCATATGATCACGTCCAATCTGAGACTACCGGCGCGCGCGGCGCCATTTTTCGTAATACGCGTTTTTATTCCGGAGCATTCGCTGATCGGCCGACTTTACCAGTTCATCCAGTTCCGCGCTGCCCGGCCCGTCCGCGCCGTAAGAAATCGAGTAACCGCTTCGCTCCACGAGCGCCAGAAGCTTCTTAATGGCCTCATCTGCCCCATTTCCCGGCGCGAATTCGCCTAAGACCAGGAATTCATCCCCGCCCAGACGATACACGTCCCCTTCGGGAAAAGCGTCCCGGCAGGAACTCGCGATTACACGCAGCATCTGGTCGCCGGCGTCATGCCCGAGCTGATTGTTGATGCCGTGCAGTCCGTTCACGTCGATATAAATAGCGGTCAGGCGTGACACCGCCTCCGGGTTCGCCGCCGCGCGGTACTTGTTATAGCTGTTGCGGTTGAGAAGCCCCGTCATTGTATCGATGGAACTTAGACGCTCTACCTCCTGCTGATTGAGAATCAGCTGATATTGGTACCGTCTTGTCCGGATTTCGATGAAAACCGCGAAAGCGAAGGAAATCAAATACAGAAAAGGAAACCGCAGCAGAAAAGTCGGGTCGTACGCGAATTTCAGCAGCGCCCGCAGCGGTGTCTCAAAAAGCAGCAGGAGCATAATTTGAAAATATAGACTGATCAGAAAGCCGTACCGCAGATCGATCACCAGCATGGCCACGAACGGCGCGAGAATCAGCCAAAGCGCCGCGAAGCCCTGATTACCGCCGATTACTGTGTAAAAGGTGAACACGATCAGAAAAATCATTAAAAAAACAGCCTTCAGAAGTTTTATGTTTCTGCGCTTCCGGCTCACGAGATAGCATAATAAAAGAATCGCGGAGCTGCCGCCGGTCGTAACGAGCATGAGAGTCGAGTGTTGAAAAATATTCAGGAAACTCATGATCAGAAAGCTGATGGAAGCGATCAGCGTGATGCTGACCTGATTCTTCCACTCGGATTCCGCGTTGTGCCCGGAAATATATTTATCGATGTATAGAATCTTTTTGATGTATTTCATAATAATGCCTCTGCTGTTATATTTTAACGTACTTATATACTTAAATATTCTATGATGGTTCTTGTAATGATCAAAAGGGGTATCCGGGAGTACACGTTCAAACCGTTCACGTCCATAATCTGCTCAGAATGCCCGGTAATGACGATGTCGGAATAGTCCTCCAGATTTGTCGGTGATTTGCAGCAGCAGGTAATGACCTTCGCGCCGACCTGCCTGGCCGCGCGGGCGGATTCCGCCAGTTCCTTCGTCGAGTTACGGACAGAAAGAATGAAAACAGCGTCCTCAGGTTTGACAATTTTCTTCGTGTTTTTCATCCATATCACGTCTTTTACAATTACGGCGTCATACCCGAGTATCTGCAGATACATCTGGAATTCCTCAGCAATCAGCGACGTAAAGCCTCTTACGTAAATATAAATTCTTCTGGCGGATTTAATATATTCAATTGCCTGAAGAATCGAGGTGACGCGTAAATTATCGATGGTCTGAGTGCATTCACGGTAGGTCTTCGCGAGAATCTCATTGACAAGATAAGGTGACTTATTGTCCGCGTCGTCATTGTTCTGGCGCGAAATTTTATACCGAAGCTCGGATATTCCCTGAAAACCGCATTTCTGTATGGCTCTCGAAACGGTCGCGGTCGAGGTGAAGGTTTTCTCCGCGATATTCGTAATCGACAGAAGGGGAATCTTCTGCTCATTCTGATTGATATAATCCACCACGCTCTTCTCGGAATCCGACAGCTTTTCATAGGTGTTCTTGCTGATTTGGATGATCATGACCGCGCCTCCTGACTCATGTTATAAATATTATAGCATGGATAGCGTCCGTATTCACGGACACGATGTTCCGTCCTTGAAAAAATTTTTACGACACGGCTTTTTGGGGCGAAACGTGAAAGCATTTACGCTCCCGACGCCTTTAAAAACAAGAAAAAATCCTGTATGATGAATTCATAGATCAAACGTACGTACAAGTTGATCGCGTTAGTTCCGTACATTTCCAACGGCCGGCGAAATGTACTCACAGAGAAAGAGAAGGGAGTTCAGGATGTATATAACTTTAAAAGAAGCTTTAAAGGAAGCGGACGAGCTTAATATGGCGATTGGCGCTTTTAACACGCATAATCTTGAAATGCTGCCAGCCATTATAAAGGCTGCCGTAAAACAGAAGACGCCGGTCATTATTCAGACGAGCTGCGGAACGGCCAATTATATAGGACATAAAAACCTGGTCAACATATGTAAGTCCATGGCGGAGGAATATGGCGCCGACGTCGTGCTCCATTTGGATCACGCGAAGGACTACGATGAAATACGAAAAGCGATCGACTGCGGGTACAGCTCCGTAATGTTTGACGGATCGTCCCTGCCGCTTAAAGACAACATACTCGGGACGAAAAGAGTCGTTGAGTACGCGAAGTCCCGCGGAGTAAGCGTGGAGGCGGAGCTTGGAACGGTAGGCGGCACGGAAGACGGAATCGCCGTAAACGCCGAAGAGGCGCGCTATACCGATCCGGCGGACGCCGTGGAATTCGTGAAGTGTACGGGAATCGACGCGCTCGCGGTCGCGATTGGCACAAACCATGGTCAGTATAAATCCAAGACAAACATTAATTTTGAAAGACTGAAGGAAATCCGGGACGCGGTCGATCTGCCGCTCGTGATTCACGGCGGAACCGGTGTCCGGGAAGAAGACATACGAAAAGTCATCGATCTCGGAATTCGCAAATTCAATGTAGGCACAGAGCTCCTGGTAGGCTGGAATGAGAAATCAAAGGAATGCTATGACGCGCATAAAGAGAATATTTCCAGCAGAGAGAACATCGTTCCCTGCCTGAACGCGATTGACGAAATTGTGGAGCGGAAAATAAGTCTTTTTAAGAATATCGCTTAAGAGGAAAAAGCATGAGAGCTGGATATTATGTTGGGAATCATAGCTATGAAGTTCGTGACATACCGGACAGAGAGCCGGAAGGCGATGAAGTAAAGATCCGCGTCGCCTGGTGCGGACTTTGCGGCACGGACGTTCGTAAGTTTAATGGGAAAAGCGGGGCAAGCCAGGTCATACCGCCGATTATTCTGGGTCATGAGTGTTCCGGAATCGTGGAAAAGGCCGGAGCGGACTGCTCGCGATTTAAACCGGGCGACAGAGTCGCCTGTGACCCGAGCTGGAGCTGCGGTAGCTGTGAATGGTGTAAGAAAGGCTTTCCGAATTTTTGCGAGAACAGACATGGAGTCGCGAAGGGCTTCGCGGAATATGTGTACCCGCCGGAACGGAACGTGTATCCGATAGCGGATGACTTGGATCTGGAGACCGCGGCGTTCGCGGAACCGCTGTCCTGCGTCATTCACGGAATCGACCTGCTTCACATGGAAAGCGGGAAACGCGCCGCCCTTTTCGGAATGGGATCGATCGGGGCACTGGCGCTTCAGCTTCTGAAGATAAGCGGAGCGGCGGAAATTATTGTGGTCGAAAGAGAAGAAAGCAAAAGAAAACTGGCGCTGGAGCTGGGCGCTTCCAAGGCCGTGACGGACCTGGAAATTGAGGAAACCGCGGCCGCCGGGAACATTGATTACGTCATCGAGTGTATCGGTTTAAAAAACACGATGGAGCAGGCGATCCGCGTGGCGGGAAAGAACGCGAAGGTCCTTCTTTTCGGACTGGGAGAGCCGGGAGCGATGGTATCTTTTGATCAGTTCGAGGCCTACACAAAAGAACTGAGTATTTACACATCTTACCTGAACCCTTGTACAACGGCCAGAGCGATCGCTTTGCTTGAGAGCGGATCCATCAACGTAAGAAAAATCATCAGCGCGGAATGTAGTCTTGAGGAAATAGGGGATGAATTGAAAACACCTCGGTACGCGAAGCAGGGCAAGGTCATGGTCGCGTTAAGCGGGGAACAATAGGAGGGAAAAACATGATACTAAAGGCGATACTGATCGCTCTTCTGGCGACACTGGGACAATGGTGGTTCTTTGGCCCTGTGACAAAATGCCTGGTCTATCCACTTACGACCGGAACGCTCGTCGGAATTATTATGGGCGATCCGATGACAGGTATGCTGGCCGGCGCGAATATCCAGCTGATTTATCTGGGATGGATATCGGCAGGCGGAACAATGCCGAGCAACACGATCGTAGCTGGTATTTTCGGCACGGTCATGACAATCTTATCCGGAGCGGATCCGACGATGGCGGTGACCTTCGCGATTCCGTTCAGTATGCTGGGACTTTTATTGAACCAGCTTTATATGACATCGAACGCGGCCTGGATTCACAGAGCCGATAAGCTTCTCGAAAAAGGAAATTTAAGAGGCGTGCGCCTCATGAACTTTGTCCCTTCCTTCTGCACAGCGTTCGTTTTATACGGCGTTCCGGCATTCCTTATGGTAAGGTTCGGAAGCGGCTGGGCGCAGAACCTGATCAACGCGGTACCGGCAAGCGTCATCAACGCGCTTCAGGTCGTCGGCGGCATGATGCCCGCTCTTGGAGTCGCGATGCTTTTGAACTATCTTGGCAAGAAAAAACTGATTCCCTGGTTTTTCGGCGGCTTTTTCTTAAGCGAGTACTCCGGTCTTGATTTGATGGCAATCTCCATTTTCGCGGCGATCATCGCCCTGATTCTTTATCTCAACGGCAGTAATAAGGAAGCGGCCGCGGCAACGTCCACGAAGAAGGTCAGAAGACTGTCCGTGGATAAACATGTCACGACGAATGAGATCGAGCAGGCGGAACCGGAAAATACGGAAACGCCCGTCGTTGAGTACAAGAAAAAGCTTTCCAAGAAAACACTTATAAAAACATGGCTCTGGTCGACCAGCACAGAGGCCTGCTATAACTACGAAAGACTGCAGGCTCTTGGAATCGCCAACCTGATGCTGACACCGATCCGCGCTCTTTATGAGACGAACGAGAGACGCGTTGAGGAATTAAAGAAATACATGGTTTTCTATAACTCAGAAGTCTTCACGATCGGGCCGATCGTCAACGGCATCGCCTGCTCAATGGAAGAGGCGAGAGCGAACGGCGAGAATGTTTCCGCCAAGGATATCAACGCGGTCCGCACAGGTCTGATGGGTCCCGTCGCCGGCATCGGTGACACGGTCATGCAGGGCATTCTTTTCCCGATTCTGTTCGGAATCGGCTGCTCCATGGCTCTCAGCGGAAGCTACTTAGGACCGATCCTCTCCTTCGTGGTATTTGAGGCTCTGATTTTCGGATGTGGCTATTTCATGTTCATGACAGGCTATAAACAAGGCAAGACCTCCTTGCTGAAGGTATTGAAGAATGGCACGATCGACCGCATTATCAACGCGTTCAGTATTGTAGGCCTGATGGTAGTCGGTTCTATGTCCGCGACCCGCGTGCTTGTCAACACGCCGCTGACGTTCGCGATCGGAGAAGGCGTGACATCTCTGCAGTCCGTTTTGAACTCACTGGCTCCCGGCCTGATTCCTCTGGGCATCACGATGCTTGTCTGGAAGTGTCTTAAGAAAAAAGTGAACACGGTTTGGATTATCATCGGCATCTTCGTGGTTGGTATTATCGGGTATTACACCGGCATTCTCGGTTACGCGGGACGATAGGAAAGGAGAAGGGTATTATGGTAGGTATTGTATTGATCAGTCACGGAGCGTTTTGCGAAGGGCTTCTCAGCTCGCTGAAGATGATCGCGGGGGATGATTGCGGAATCCGGGCGGTTCCGCTCTTCCCCGGGATGACCGCGGAAGCGTACCGCGCGAAACTGGCGGAAGCGCTGCGGGAGACCGAGTCGGAAAGCGGAACTTTAGTGTTATCGGATATTAAAAGCGGGACACCGTTTCAAAGCGCCGCGTATCTGGCGAAGGACTTCAAAATCGGCCTTGTCTCCGGCATGAATATGCCGATGCTTTTATCCGTGGCGCTCGAGAGAACGGAAGAGTCAACACTGGAAGAACTGGTAAAACAAGCGTCAGATCCGGAAACAATTGGCGTGGAAGGCGAGCTTTTTAAGAAAGGGGAGCGAAAACATCGTGAAAAACTTAGTATTAACAAGAATTGACGATCGTCTGATTCATGGGCAGGTCATGACGGCCTGGATTAAAAACAGGAAAGCGAATCAGGTCGTGATCGTGGATGATGGCGTCGCGAATGACGATTATATGATCGAGGTTTTGGAAATGGCGATCCCGGAAGAAATCGCGATCGGCATCTTCACGAAAGAAGAAGGCGTACAATTCTTTTCCCAGGGTCTGGACGAGCCGACGATTCTTCTGGCGAAAGGACCGGGCGTCTTGAAGTACCTGGTGGATCATGGAATCGATATCGAGGAAATCGACGTAGGCGGAATGGGCGCCCGCGAAGACAGGAGCGTTTTGTACAAAAATATTTCAACAAGCCCTTCAGAGAACGAAGAGTTCGAGGAGCTGCTGAAGAAAAATGTCAATGTGTATATTCAGGTCATGCCGCAGAATAAGCCGGTAAGTATCTCTGAATATCTGAAGAAATAGAATGGAGCGAACAATGAATACTGAAAAAATGTCAGGAAAAACGATCGTGATCACAGGAGCCGGCAGTGGAATGGGAGCCGCGATGGCAAGAGATTTCGCGTCCCGCGGAGCGAGTGTCGCGGTGCTGGATCTGAACGAGGATATGGGCGCGAAAGTCGTGGATGATATAACCAAAGCGGGCGGCAGAGGCGCGTACTATAAGACGGATGTCACGAAGAAGAGCGAAATTGAAGCGGCGGCGGCGGACATCGAGAAAAATCTGGGTCTGATCACTTCCTGGGTCAATTCCGCGGGCGTGTCCAGAATGCTCCCGTTTCTGGACTGCGACGAATCTTTATGGGATCTTACGATGAACGTGAACCTGAAGGCGACTTTTCTGTGCTGTCAGACCGCGATCGGGAAAATGCTCTCCCATGGAGGCGGAACGATTCTGAACATGTCCTCCCTTTCGGGAAAGAAAGCGAGTTCATGGCAGACCATCTATTGCGCGAGTAAATTCGGCGTGCAGGGTCTGACCCAGTCCATCGCCAAGGAATTCGCGGACCAGAATATCCGCGTGAATTCCATTTGTCCCGGAATTGTCCATACAGAGATGTGGGACAAGCTGAAATTTGAGTACGCCAAAAAACGTAATCTGGATCCGGAGGAAGTCCTGCCGTATTTTGAAAAAAACATCCCCATGCACAGACTGGTTGACTTACAGGACGTCATTCAGGCGGCTGTCTTCCTTCTGACGGACTGCTCGGGATACCTGACGGGCCAATCCATCAACCTCGTTGGCGGGGAATGGATGGACTGATCCGGCCGACCCTATGAAAAAAACGATATTATTGCTGGCGGGCTATCCGGGAACCGGGAAAAGCTATCTGGCGAATAAGCTGATGGAGCGTTTTCCGGGTTTCGAGGAGCTCTCTCCGGATGAGCTCAAGGAAAAATACTGGGATGAGTATGGCTTCGTCGATCTGGAGGAAAAAGAAAAGCTGATTCTTCTAAGCTGGAAAGAATATTACCGGGAGATGGAAGACGCGTTGTCGAGGGGTCAATCTCTTATCTCGGACTATCCATTCAGCGGCAAGCAAAAAGACAGAATTGAGGAGCTTCGCGCCCGATATGGATTTCAAGTTATAACGATCCGGCTGACCGGTGATCTAGAGGTCCTGTTTGAGCGGCAGGCGAAACGGGATCTCAATACGGACCGGCATCCGGGACATGTCATGAAAAGCTATCATAAGGGCGGCGTGTCCGTCCCGCGCGAAAACGCCGACAATCTGCTGGACCACGCGGAATTCATAAAAAGATGCGAGGAACGCGGCTATGGAACGTTTTCGCTCGGCAGGACATTTGAGATTGACGTAACAGATTATAACGCGATTGACTACGACGCGCTTTTCGCGGAGCTTACCAAAGCGCTTAAGGAGAATGAGCAATGAAAACATTTACGTACGTGATAACCGAGGAACAGGGAATTCACGCGAGACCGGCCGGCGCGCTGGTGAAAGAGGCGAAAAAATACAGGAGCCATATTACTTTGAAAAACGGCGATAAGGCCGCGGACGCCACCAGACTTCTGGCGATTATGGGCATGGGCACGCAAAACGGCGAAGAGGTGCTGGTTGAAATTGACGGCGCCGATGAGGCGGAAGCGTGCCAGGAAATCAAATCCTTTTTTGAAAAAAATCTGTAAGCGCGGTTTTGTGAAGAATTACAGAATATTGAAGATTCGAGCTTTTCTCGAATAAAACTTAAATAATGGCGTATTTAAAGGGAAATCAGCGTGATTCCGACTCTCGGAAAAGCGCTGATTTTTTGTATCTTGCGACAGGATAGTGAAGATACGAGTCCGAAATCCGCGGTATACTTATATCATCAAAAGGAACAAGGAAACCGAAGCGAAAACAATAGATAAGTCGGAAAACAGGAGGAAAAGAAATGGGAATGAATATTTGCGGAGCGCCTTGCTGCTGGGGAGTCGACAACGTGGAAAACCCATACCTGCCGCCGTGGCAGAGAGTGCTCAAGGAAGCGGGCCTCGCGGGCTACAGAGCGATTGAGCTCGGGCCGTACAGGTACCTGCCGATCGACGTGGAGCTGGTCTCCGCGGAGCTCGCGAAAAACAACCTCGCGATCGTCGCGGGAACGATTTTTGAGGATCTGGTCAGCGAGGACAATTACGAGAACGTTCTGCGCCACACCGAAGAGATCTGCTCTTTGATCACGAAGCTCCCGCCTCTTCCGGTCCACGAGGGACAGCATTTCCCGACACCGTACCTCACGGTCATGGACTGGGGACACGATGAGAGAGATTACGCCGCGGGCCACTCCGACCGGGCGCCGAGACTCAGCGCCGAAAGGTGGGACGGCTTGATCCGCCACATCAAGGGCATCTGCGCGAAAGCCGCGGAGTACGGTGTTCGTCCGGTGATTCATCCGCACGCCGGCGGCTATATCGAGTTCGCGGACGAGATCGAGAAGATCATGAAGGATGTGCCATACGAAATGGCGGGCCTCTGCCTCGACACCGGCCACCTTTATTACTCCGGCATGGATCCCGCCGAGTGGCTGATCAAATGCGCGGAACATCTGGATTACGTTCATTTCAAGGACGTCAACGAAAAAGTCTACCGGGAAGTTCTGAATGAGAAAATCCGGTTCTTCGATGGCTGCGGCAAAGGCGCGATGTGCCCGATCGGCAAGGGCACGCTCGATTATCCGGGTATCAAGAAAGCTCTTGAGAAGATCGGCTACAACGGCTACATCACGATCGAGCAGGAAAGAGACCCGAGGAACTCGGACACAAGTCTCCGGGACGTGAAAGAGAGCGTGACATACCTGAAAAGCGTAGGATACGAAATATAGTTACAGCGTCACTGAAATAATAAAAACAACGAACAAACGCGTGCATGTGAACACGGTAGCACGCAAACGCGTAAAAAGAGTGTAAAAATCATAATATGGAGGTATAATGAATATGTATTACGGAGAGAGAAAAGTAGAGAATCCTATTCGTTGGGCAATGGTAGGCGGAGGCAAGGGAAGCCAGATCGGTTATATCCATCGTTCCGCGGCTCTGAGAGACTTCAGCTTTGACCTGGTAGCGGGCGCTTTTGATATTGTTCCCGAGCGCGGCAAGGCTTTTGGCAAAGAGCTTCACGTGGCGGAAGACAGATGTTATCCGGATTACAAGACGATGTTCGCGGAGGAAGCGAAGCGCCCGGACGGAATCCAGGCGGTTTCGGTAGCGACACCGAACGGCACGCACTATGAGATCACGAAGGCGGCTTTAAACGCCGGACTTCACGTAATCTGCGAGAAGCCGCTCTGCTTCACGACAGAGCAGGCCGAGGAGCTCGAGAAGCTTGCTAAAAAGAAGAACCGCGTGGTAGGCGTTACGTATGGCTACGCCGGACATCAGGTAATTCAGGAAGCCCGCGAGCTGATCGCGCGGGGCAAGCTTGGCAAGATCCGCATCGTGAAGATGCAGTTCGCGCATGGTTTCCACAACGTGGCCGTGGAGAAAAACACCGCTTCCACGAAGTGGAGAGTCGACCCCAAGGTAGCCGGCCCGTCTTACGTGCTGGGTGATGTCGGAACGCATCCTCTGTATCTTTCAGAGGTCATGATGCCGGACATGAAGATCAAACGCCTTATGTGCAGCCGCCAGTCTTTTGTGGAGTCCAGAAAACCGCTCGAGGACAACGCCATGACGATCATGGAGTACGATAACGGAGCGATCGGCTATGTCTGGTCCTGCTGCGTGAACTGCGGTTCCATGCACGGGCAGAAGATCCGCGTCATCGGCGAGAAAGCCTCGATCGAGTGGTGGGACGAGCGTCCGAACCAGCTGACCTACGAAGTGCAGGGCGAGCCTGTTCGTATTCTTGAAAGAGGAATGGGATATCTTGACGAATCCGCTTTGACGGAAGACCGCATTGGCGGCGGCCATCCGGAGGGTCTCTTCGAAGCCTGGAGTAATCTTTACGGTCGTTTCGCGATGGCGATGGACGCGGCTGATAAAGGTAAGACAGTGGACTTCTGGTATCCGGATGTTCACGCGGGAGTTGAAGGCGTGCGCTGGGTAGAGAATTGTGTTCGTTCGGCTGACGAAGGAGCTGTCTGGGTAGATTATAAATAGATTCAGTAAGGAGGCTTAAAAGATGAAAATCGCGTTTGATGTTGATGTGCTTTCGAAGCAGATGAGTATCAATGATTTGGTACATCAGGTAGCGGACTGGGGCTACAAATGGATTGAGCAGTCCCCGCATCCCCGTATTAACCCGTTCTACAAGCACCCGCTTTTCTCAGAGGAGTGCGAGGCGGAGTACCGCAAGGCGTTAAAAGAAACCGGCGTGGGAATCTCATCCTTCATTGTTGTGTATCGCTGGTCAGGGCCCACGGAAGAGCAGCGCAAGATGGCGGTAGCGAACTGGAAGAGAATTGTCGAGATTGCTGTTGACATGGACGTTCATGTTATCAACACGGAACTTTCCGGCGACCCGAACCAGCAGGAAATCTGCAATGGCATGTGGTTCCGCTCTATGGACGAGCTTCTTCCTCTCTTCGAGAAGGAAGGAATCCGCGTAGAGATCCAGTCCCATCCGTATGATTTCTGCGAGCTGAACAACGAGACCTGCGACATGGTCAAGTCCTATCGCTCACCGAACCTGGGCTACGTATACTCGGCGTCACACGGCTTCTTCTATGACCAGGGCAAAGGTGACGTCCGCTCGATGCTCAAATACGCCGGCGACACCTGCACACACGTGCTGTTCGCGGACACCTGGAATCAGACAAAAGACTGCCGTTACATCCTGAACCCGCCTTGGCTTAACAGCCGCGGCCATGAGGACGTCACGATCCACCAGCACAATCCTCTCGGCGAAGGCGAAGTCGACTTCGAGGGAATCTTCGAGACACTGCGCGAGCTGAACTTCGCGAACCGTATGCCGAAAGTCGGCGGCGACACCATCTCCTGCGTATCACTCTTCGGATACCCGGAGCGCATGGACGTGGAAGCTCCCAGAACCCGCGAGATCATCGAAAAAGAGCTGCTGGGGAAATAGATAAGAATCACGTAAGCCACCTGGCGGCGGAGTGATTTCCACAATTTAATCTTGGATATGAGGAGCCTTCGGAATCCGTGAAAAAGCGGAAGCGGGGGCTCCTTTTTTGGCCATGAGGCGGGGACGCGGGGCGCAATTTGAGCCGCGGAAATGGTGAGGGCGCGTCTTGCTAAGCTGGCAGGAAGGCGAATTGTCTGGCATAGCCATTTCCTTTCTCCGGCCACACAATCAACACGTGAAAGCCACCGATATAGCTCCCTTACAAGCGCCATTTTCTGGCTGAAGCCAATCACGCGCTCCTATACCGCGGGAATCCGAAAATCGCGGGTATTAAAGCAAGTCGGTGTCTTCCGCTAGACTTTGCCGACGAAACGGAGCGAATCGCCGGCTGGGATTTTCCAATGGGAGAAATAAGGGGGCGGATTTACCTAAAACGCGCCGGGGCAGTGTCGCGGGACACGCTTCGAGTTACGGAAATGGTGGGACGCGTCTTGCTTAATTATAAGGAAGTTCCACCTCGCCTATGCTCGGTGGAACGGCTGATTCTCTAAGCGCGGATCCGCTGACGCGACTCCTTGCCAAGAGAATCATGCCGGGCACGAATTGTCTTGCATGGCCATTTCCTTTCTCCGGCCACACAATCAACACGTGAAAGCCATCGATATAGCTCCCTTACACGCGCGATTTTCTGGCTGAAGCCAATCACGCGCTCCTATACCGCGAGAATCCGAAAATCGCGGGTATTAAAGCAAGTCGGTGCCTCCCGTTAGACTTTGCCGACGATAAACTGTACCCTATAAGGTGGACACGCCCACAAGATGTATTCCACCCAATAATTATGGTGATACCCTTTTTTCAGGACACGTTTTCCCGCGATTCATCTATTGGAAACGTGGTTGCCCTGGTTGTACCCTTTCTTAAACAAGGCCGTTCACCTAACCTAATTCATTGATATTTGTGATATATTTATTTCATGAATTGGAGGTATCCTTATGAACCGCGCGAAATTTACCCAAGAGGAAATGGAACTACTCGCTCAGAACCCTTATACCGCTGACGTTTCCCCATGTTACCTTTTCTACACG
>JGI20225J20221_1000243_pt3 | contig 123098 bp, 109 predicted proteins | sample BioMet4_FD_20221 | JGI IMG/M metagenome (IMG submission 20221) | reverse complement strand
GGGGAAAACTGGGGGGTTCCCGCTCGCTCCGAACGGGGGAAAGGAATGTGTGGTTGGGCATTAGAAATCGTTAAGCGTAGCGATGATGTCAAAGGTTTTCAAGTACTTCCTCACAGATGGATAGTAGAACGTACATTTGGATGGCTGGGAAGATATCGACGTTTGAGTAAAGACTACGAAGGATTAACAGAATCAAGCCAAGCATTAATATATGCTGCTATGATCCATATAATGATTAGACGGCTAGGTCGGATAAAAAACGTAAGAAAATAAGAGAAATATAATATTCAGACAGCCTCTTAGCAACGACGAGATCAACATCGTAATGGTTGTGGGTCAACGGTTGCGGGTCAATGGTTGTGGATCAACGGTTGCGCACAAAGGGGGCAGAAACAGGTTAATTTTAGAAAAAAAGAAAGGAAAGAAAAAGGAAAAAATAGAGTTCGAATATAGAGTTTTATTTATCCTGAGCTCTTTAAATTGGTTTTCTTCTGACAAGGGTCCTTTTGCCAAAGGTGGTCTTGTCCCGGAAAAGCAGTTTTTTCAGGGAAACCGAATCATCGAGGCTTATTACAACTGCTGCAGCAAGGATGAAAATGCAGCCAGTAAGCATCCCACTGTGAATCGGGTTTCCCAGTACCGTATAATCGAAGAATATACAGGAAACCGGCTCAAGCAGAGTAAGGAGACTGCCTGTAATAGCGTTCACGCCTGTTACACCCCTTATATAAAACACTGCACCGATTCCTGTAATCAATACCCCGAAGAGCACCAGGACTGGAAGGTTTGCAGTAAGTACATTTCGTGGAACGGAAACTGCAAACGGTGAAAGGAAGAAAAGGCTGATTGCACTCTGCCAGAAGAGCTGGGTAAGCCCGTTATATTCATCTCTGATATAACGAACCGAGATTATTACACCACTGCTGAAAAGACCTCCTGTAAGCCCGAAAAGCACTCCCTTAAGATAACTACTGCCAAATTCAAGCTGTTCAAAACCTCCTTCCGGCCTTGTTATATAGAAGATCCCTATCAAGCCAAGGAAGAGGGCAAGAATAGTTTTTCCCGTGTTCTTTTCTCCTAGAATCAGAGGGGCAAGAATAGTCAGATAAATCGGGTCCGTATAGAGCAGAAGAACGGCTGAAGAAGCTCCAAGATACCGAATTGCCGAATAATAGGAAAACATTTGCGAAACATACAGGACTCCCAGGAGGAGCAGGTACTTCTTCTTTCTTTTTAGAGCTAGCTGGCCTAAATTCCCGGTAATTGCAAGATAGAATAAAAGGGCTGTTAGTCCGAAGAGTATTCTGTAGAAAATAATTGAGCCTATGGACATATCCTCAAGCTGTTGCATGTAGATTCCAACGGTACCGTAAATGACACAGGCGACTAGCAATTCAAGGTGATGTTTAAAAGTATCAGTCATATATTATTTAGAGTGATCAAGTGTATATATATTTTTAGTAAGATAACACATTTTAATATTTATTACACTGTTTAGAAAACAGATTTATCGTAAGCTTCCTACTCAGTTTTGAGATCACAAACAGTTTTTACAGGTTACAGCTTTGTGTTTTTTACAGGCTACAACAAATTTAATTTTAAAATTTTTGGAGGCTGAGTACCACATGCTGTCTGCTTCCGGTCCTGTAGATAGTAAGCCCCTTTAATCCCTGTTTCCAGGCATAAACCAAAGCCTGTTTGATATCCTCTTTTCCTGCGGAATCAGGCATGTTAATAGTTTTTGAAATTCCGGCATGGCAGTGTCTTTGAAATGCAGCCTGCATATCAATATGGGCCTTCCAGTCAATGTTAAGGGCTGACCTGAAAAGCTGCTTTTCCTCTTCGCTTACAAGTTCTGGATTTTCCACATCCTGCACGGTACCGTATTTATAGACATGATCTAGAAGCCAGTCATAGTCAGCTTCCGACAGTTTTGATTTGAAATGCGCCTTAAAAAATGGATGAACAAGCATAAATTCCCTGCCTACGGTCTGAGTTCGTCTGTAGACCCAGCTGAAGACAGGTTCAATTCCTGCAGAACAACCGGCAAGAATGCTGATCGTGCCTGTCGGAGCAACTGCGGTTAATGCAGCATTCCTCATAGGAAGTTCCCATGTTGAATTTTCATATTCCGGAAAACTTCCTTTTTCCGCAGCAAGTTTCCTTGATTCCCTGATCGAAGCCCAGGTAATCTGTTCCATAAGCTTTTCCGCAAGCTCCAGGGCTTCCTGTGAGTCGTAGGGCAGCCCGAGCTTTAAAAGCATGTCGTGAAGCCCCATTACCCCAAGCCCTACTTTTCTGGTCCTCTTAGTTGCAGCCTCTATCTCCGGAACAGAATATGCATTCTTATCAATTTCGTTATCCAGGAAACGGATAGCTTTTCCAGCTACTTCCCTGAGAAAGTCCCAGTTTACTTTTCCATCCATAACGAAAAGAGAAAGGTTTATGCTGCCCAGGTTGCAGGCTTCAAAAGGCAGAAGTGGTTCTTCCCCGCAGGGGTTTGTGGCCGAGATATCACCAAGGGCAGGCGTGAAGTTATCCCTATTTATTCTGTCATAAAAAAGAATACCCGGTTCGCCGTTTCTCCAGATCCCTTCTACAATCTCGGAAAATATGCACCCGACTGTCACATCTGTTTGCCTGTTCCAAACTTCATCAGCCTTATCTGCTTCAACAAGTTCCATGAAAGCATCAGGCACCATAACCGAGAGATTGAAGTTGCTCAACTCTCCTTCGACATGCTTTGCCCTGATGAAAGAAAGGATATCATTGTGGGAAATATCAAGGATGCCCATATTGGCACCCCGTCTCCTTCCAAACTGTTTTACGATCTCAGTTGCCTCATTAAAAAGTTTCATGACAGCTACAGGACCGCTAGTCGCGTCATCGCCACATGAGCTGGAAGAACCTTCAGGGCGTATTTTTGAGAAATCAAACCCTGTGCCTCCTCCGGTTTTCTGGATCAGGGCTGCATTTTTTATCGAATCGAAGATTTCCTCAACCCTGTCCTCTACAGGAATCACAAAACAAGCTGCAAGCTGCCCGAGTTCGGTGCCCGCATTCATGAGCGTGGGCGAACTCGGAAGAAAAATCTTTCTGACCATGAGGTCTTTGAAATCAAGATACTCTTCCTCAGTTACTGCAACTGCCTTTGCAACTCTCTCACAGACATCCTCCCAATTCTTTTCTCCCTTGCGCAGATACCTGGCTTTAAGGATTTCACTTGCCAGAAAATCCAGTCCCTCTTCTGTTTCCCACACAAAAATCTCTTCTCCTGTAAACATTCAACAGGCTTCAGTCTCCGATAAAATAAATTATATTCTTATTAGGCGGGCTTTTTTAATCATTGTATCCGAAATTATGATTAGAAATAGTGATCAGAAATTATGATTAGAAATAGTGATCAGAAATTATGATTAGAAATCATGATCAGAAATAATGGTCAAAATGATGGTCAAAAATAGTGGTCAAAATGATGGTCAAAAATAGAAATAAAAAGCAGAATGTATAAAAATAGAAAGCTGGAAAGATAGGAAAAAATAAAAAGCAGTAGTTGCTCCTAAGTATAAGAAGTCTCAGACCAGCTCAGCCTTTATAATTTTTACTTCGGTTTTGGGGCGGTCCTGACGGTCAGTTTTCACTTTTCCTATAGAATCCACAGCATCCATGCCCTCCACTATCTTTCCGAATACAGGGTGCATCTTGTCGAGATAATTATTGTTTACAAGGTTGATAAAGAACTGGCTGCCGCCTGTGTTCGGGCCTGCGTTTGCCATGGATAGAGTGCCCCTGTCATTGCGGTTATGGTTTGTGAATTCATCCGGAATCTCGTAGCCTGGCCCTCCCATGCCTGTGCCTGTCGGGTCTCCGCCCTGGATCATAAATTTGTCGATCACCCTGTGGAAAATAACTCCATCATAGAAGCCTTTATCCACGAGTTTTGCGAAATTTCCTGCCGTAATCGGCATGTCTTCAAAGAGCTCGATTGTTATATCGCCCATAGTGGTATGCAGAACCACTTTTTTTCCTTTCCATACAGCCATTGCTTTTCCTCTGCTAGTCATCTAGTTTTATTTTTATTTTCGCCTGTCTTTTTGTCGGCTTTTTGTGCACTCTATGTTCACCTTACATGTAAATGCTTCGCTGCCCGAGTCCCGTCTCGGGAGGACGGAGTCCTTTTCGCTACGCTCAAGAGGGCTGAATTAGGGACAAGAAAGGCTATATTTTCAACGAGCTCAGGATGTCTGATTTACCTTAATTTCTTTTTGGGACATGCGGCGAGCGTGATTACGACCCTCTTTAATAAAGGCTTGACCGCAAGCTTTTTAAAAAAGGCTTGACCGAAAACCCAATAAACGTTTGAGTTTGATAGCCTTATCCTCAAACCCTATCGGCGTGATCAACCGGCGCAACGGTTGCAGCACAACCGAAAATTGATTATATAAAAATTATTAAAGAACGAAGTTTTACTGAGGAAAATCGGTTTACAACTAAAATAATTGTGTAAAGTTTTAAAGTGTACTCCTCTTCTACTTCACCACAGCCCTATCAACTTTAGAGAATACAAAAACGTGATCCCTGACAGGATATTGAGTGCTACAAGTTGACCTTTTATTTTCCTCCATTTTTTTGACATGATATGATTTACCCAGTAAGCCATCGAAGTCGCCAGCATCCCGACAACAAAAGCAACACAAACATCAGGGAACCCAAAAATTCGACTGAGAATAAATCCGATTCCTCCAACTATACATACTGGGCAAACCATAGTTATCCTCTTACTCTTTGATTTATATTCGGAACCTTAATTTTACCTTAGGCTTTAGTTTTCGATTTAGATCCAGACGTTGAGATTAAATCTATAAGTTAACGTTTCGTTTCATTTGCTTCTGCTTTTTCCTGTTGAATAAGGGAGAGATCCAGAACCTTTTCAAATATTTCTTCGTCAGTATCATTTCGTCCAACAAACCTGGCCTTAGATCTGTCTGTGCTGACATTTCCATTATCCTGCATATAGACATATGTTCCATTTTCAATGCCCACAATCACAAAAGAATCAGGAATAAATTCTACTTCAAAATATTCTGCAAGTTCTGGGTTTTTGTCTGCATCTATGGCAGCAATAGTTGCTTTTCCCTGGTATTCTACTGCTAATTTATCAAGAACGGGCTTCAAAGACCGACACTCTGGACACCATCTAGATCCTATCTTCACAAAGACGGGATTTTTCTGAAGGGATGTGTTTACCTGCTCCAGTTGGGTTATAGCTACAACACTTTTCTCCATATTTGCCTCTGAGCTTGTTGAATTTGTTGGAGTTTTTTCATCACATCCAGCCGTAAAGAGTGCTAATACAAGCAAGACCAGTAATATAACTGATTTCTTCATGTTTGGTCTTCCATTACTTTCAATATTATACGGTTAATTTTTAAGATCTGTAAGTGTAAACATCTCTTGCCAGTTTCAATAATTAATTAATTTTTAAAATCATCTGGACTACGCATCCATATTGTTAACATAATGAGCCAAAATTTATTCCACCTAAGAGCATAAATGTATATAACTAGATAATAAATAAAAACAGCCGAACAATTTATCCTTATTTTTAAAAACTTTAAAAAATAGACAACTTCAAACATATTTAGTTGATGTTGTTCTCAAGGTACACTTAATATCGTTTCTTAGCTTTTTGTTCCTCGCTTCGGTGAAGCTATAATAGATTTCACTGCCATCGGTTAAGGAATATTTTGGTTCTTCGCTGTTTGCATGAATTGAAAATAGTTGCTTAGTTATAAAGTATTCAGACCACATAGGAAAATATCAAGCTTGAATGTGATTTTCAGCAACAACTATATTTATATTTGATCTATGTGACTTCAACATTTAGGAACTAAATGTAAGTTACCCACTCGAAACAGCGAAGAACCACAATAGTCCCTAAAGAATATACCTAATATCTTTTCATCCCTTAGACAGAAGAATAATACATAAACCTCTACGGATTCGATATAACTGACCACAAAAAGCTTGAAATAGCTCAAGTTTTGTCTCAAAAACATTATATTAAAATCAGAATTGTCATATTTATGAAGAGGTTTCTGGCTTCTTATTAGATGGGATTACAAGTTTTTCCAAGTTAACAGGCTCGTATTGACAATATACAATGTTACTACTCATTGTCAAATAGAAATATCCGGAAGTTGCAGAAAGGTTATACTTGAAAGGATAAAGCATGGGTTAAGAAGGCGTTTATTTTTCTTAAATAATTTCCCCTCAGAAAACGATGGCTACTGATTAGACCCCTGGATTCAGTTTTCAGTTTTTAAAATTCATAAGTTTTTTAAAAAGAGTTAGTTTTTTTAAACCAGGTAGCTTTTTAAGATCAGTCAACTTGTTTAAAACCAGTTAGTTTGTTTAAAATCAGTCCTTTTGTTTAAAATCAGTCCATTTACGCGAATTAGTTTATCTGCCATGGATAGGTTTATAAATTGTTTATTACCTCGATTGATGAATCATTTCCAATAACTTACAAAAACAGATTTATAAATTGCTTATCGTAATGGGTTTAAGAGGCGCTTTTATGATTAAGATGAAATTACATGGTACATACAATATCTATTATGCCATTCTCGGCATGCGGAACCCTATGAACTCCTGGCATCTTATGGACAGCAGTAAGCCTGATGAGGCTGGAAACTGTACTCTCGGAGAAAAGGACCTGAACCTGGCCCAGCGCCTGACCCTTGCAGGGAACGAGCACGGCAAATTTTTAAGGTTCATTACAGTCTGTTTTGATCTGACAGCCCCTCTCTACTGGTGGAAAGAGTTTGACACCTACAAGTTCGCAGAAAAGAACTCCACTTCAACGATGCACAAGCTGACCAGCAAAGAGCTTGCTCCTCACGATTTTTCTTTTGACACCCTAACAGATTACAGGAACGACCAGATCCGACACCTGAACGACCTTATCAAAGCCTACAAATCCCGCGAGGGAGATAGTGAAGAGGACAATGCATACCGAAAAGCGATTTTCAGGGAACTTGTCCAGGACCTGCCGAGTGCGTTTCTGCAGAAAAGGACCGTTATAACCAATTACGCTGAGCTCAGAAATATTTACTTCCAGCGCCGCAATCACAAGCTTGATGAGTGGAAGGAGTTCTGCGCCTGGATGAAAGAGACGCTTCCGTATGCAGAAGAACTCATCTGCCTGGAAAAGAAGGAGTAAAACCGGAAAGATCTTTTCAGTAACCTCTGCTGGAAATAGATTGATCTCAGACCCCCAGGCTCTCACCGGTTGTGTGGACACGACCGGCTTTCCCATAAATTAAACCGAAAAGTCTGAAAACTTGCTCTCTCCAGCTTTATATTGTAAGCTCTTGCCATTTAAGTATGGGATTAATAGACTTAATTTTCATGTTTTCAATGAGTTTTTTAAGGGATTAAAACATGAATTTTCGATTGCTTACTTTTTCTTTTTACACCAATTTAATTAAAATCGATTTGAATTTCCGTGAGTTTTATTGTGAGTTTCGATACCTTTAAAGCTGAATTTTGTTTTAATTCATATTTTTAAGTTTTAAATATTATTTTTATTGCTATATACACTTTAAATTTATTAATTATAAAGTCCAAATAATAATCGGTGATCTTTTTGGAATTCTCTTCTATTGATTTTCATATTACCCGATCCCACGAAGTATTTCCTTATAAATAACTCCTTATAAATAATGTGCCTCGATTCTGGAGAATGGGAATGTTGTAGCAGGCAATGATTTCGAACTCTGGCAAGATCTGAAACTCTCTCAGATGCTTGAAAGTATAAAGAAAAAAGTTACTGATAGCCCTAAAGAGCCAGAGAATCAAAAGGAAAAAGTAGAGGCACGGGAAGAACAGAAGAGAGAAGAGCCACATATTGAACTTGGGAAAATGCTTTACAGCAAGGTGTTTTCCGGTCAACTCGGTGAATATTTCAACAAGTCCATACAGGAAGTCCAGGAAAATGATGGTGGACTCAGGATTTCACTCAGGTTTGATGAAGATATTCCGGAAATTACGGCGCTACCCTGGGAATACCTGCACGACAATGAAGATTTTCTGATTCGAAGAAGAAACATCCTGATTTCAAGACTGTAAACAGGCGTGAAGAGGAAAAAGCTTGAACCTCTTGATTCCTTGCTCAGGGTGCTGGTAATAATTTCTGGTCCGGATGACCCAAGGATTTTACTTTTGAACACGGAAAAATAACAGGAAATTATCCTTGAAGCAGTGGACAAACTTCAAAGAGACCAGACAATAAAAGTGGATTTTACTGAAGATGCAACCTTTGAAAACGTCGAAGGCTACCTGAACGAACAAGATTATCATATTATCCATTTCACAGGTCACGGAATCCGCACTGAACTTAACCAAATCCTGAACCAGCAAGTCCCACTTGAAGTTAAAACTTCTCTGCTGGTCTCAATCTTAGATCAAATAAGATTTCTGGTCATATTCGACAATTTTGAAGATTGCCTGACCGAAGACAGGAACGATATAGAAAATCCCTAACTTAAAGCGTTCATCCAGCAATTCCTTAATACCACAAACCAGAAACACAAAATTCCTCATAACAACCTGCTACGATTTTGACCCCCTCGAAGGCAGGCTTGCCTCCGGAATTGAAAATATTTTCCTTCCCAAGCTCCGTTTCCCCCAGACAAAGGGGCTCAGGAACAATTTTACGGAACCGGCAGATCTGGGAATCCAGAAAAAAAGAAAATCTACGATGTCATAGGCGGCCACCCCTGGACGATAGGCCAGTTTGCAAAACATGCCGCCGTTCAGGGAGTAGATGATTTACTGCTGGACCTGGCGCCCCTGAAAAAAGAGCTTGTTGAGTTCACCTTGCTGGACAAGTCTTTTTCCAAACAGGACAAAAAAACCAGAAAACTGCTCCTCTGTGCTTCAATCTACGAGGGAGCTGTACCTGTTGAGGCTCTATCCTGGATTGTCGGGGATGAGAATGATGAAAGTCCTTCTGTCGGAGAATCTCTAAACAAACTCCTTCAATGGGGTTTCATTTCAAAGGAACAGGAAGATGGCAGGAATGTTCACTCGGAGCATACTATTGTGAAGGATTTTGCTCTCAAGAAACTGGAAAAAGAATAACTGGATAATAAGAACCCACATTCGGCAGGTCGACATAAAAATCCATTTAATTTTTCTATTGATATCGTTTTTTTTGAAACTTTTAAAATTTAATTTAAATCAAAAATTACTAAATGTTAACCATAACATAATTAATATATATCTATATTAAATGGGAAAAATGACAAATGAAATTAGATATGCAGTCTGCATGATACTGATTTATAACTGAACCTACAAAAAATAACAATTAAGGATATTTAAATGTTGGGATGTACTTGCTGCCGAATGTAGGATAAGAAGTTACTCATCAGGGCTGTTCAATACTATGAAAATCTGGTTTCTCAATATTAAAATCTCTGGGATCATAAAACCTTTGGGATCATATTAGAGCAAGAGATTACTACTTTCAGGCAGAATATTGGGTAAGTGCAAACCAAATTGTAGAAAATACCTCTCAATATGTTCACGTACCATCTGCACTTCTTCAGTCTCTGGCATTGAGTATAGAATTGTCTCAAGATAACCGCGTTCTCTGAGAAGGGCAAAAGCCGCAGGAAAACTAATGTCAAAAATCCAGCTAAGGCGGAGGAGTTTAATATCATTCCGGTTTTTTACATCTGCAAGCTTTGCCATCCTGTTATTCAGGATATCCGCAACTATATTTTCCGAACATCCGGGCGTATCGGGAATATTGAATTCAAGGGCTGGATTCCTGAACTCTTCTTCTTTCTTGTAATCTTCACTCACAAGCTTCAGGATATCCAGCTTATCGGCGTCCCGGATCAATTTCAAATAAAAAAGGAATTCTCTGGTAGTTTCTGTGCATTCGGGAATTTCCATGCGATTATGATATTCCACAGCTTTCAGGATTATATCTTTCTCTTTCCGAGATAGAATGGAAAGAATCCCGGTATTTTCCAGGATTTTTACGCCAAGCAAGGCATGATTTTCAGATTCTGAGTCTTTGAACGTCCTGTATTTAGTAAACTGTTCAAAACGGCCCAGGTCATGAAATAAAGCTATTGCTTCAGCGAGCCTGCAGCCTTTCTCCTCCATATTTTCCGCTTTGGCAATTAAAAGGATATTTTCACATACTCTCGCCGTATGTTTGATTTTTAGCTCAACGTTTTCCTGGATAAAGACCTCAGAAGAGGAAAATTGGTCTACATAATCCAGAAGCCATTTTTTGAAAAAGTCCAGGTCTTCCTTCTGCATGCTTTTTCAATAGGAGTTTCAATGTATAATATTTTCGTATATCTACAGAGGTTTTAAGGCTATAATTTAATCGTTAATTTTAGTCTTTATTATTAATTTTTATATTATTAATTTTAGTCTTTATTATTAATTTTATATTATTAATTTTATTTTACTGTCCAAATGTTTCTATTTTACTATTTATTATTTCTCTAACCATAATATACTGTTGAGTTAAATATAATGACGATCCGGGGGATCTTTTTAAACTCCACAAATTTTATATGGGGGAACTCCTTAAATTAAGTGGTAATGCATGAGACTGATCCCTTGAACTACATAAATTATCTACTGGGAGAGAAATAAGATTTTATCTAGTTATTTTATTCTTTAATTGTTCGCGCTTACGCAGGTATATAGACAGTACAGAATAGTGAGTGTAATGATAGTTTGAGACTCTTTGTGAAAAATTTTCATAAGAACTCATTAGAATAAACAGGGGTATTTAATGAGCTCAGTTAGGAAAAATAACGTGATTGTTGGTTCTTTTATTCTCCTTGCATTGATGCTATATTTCTTTTCAGGTTTTTTATCTGTGGCAGGAGCTGTTACAGGTAAGGAACTGGTTGCAGAAGACAATGAGAAGAATGAAGTTAATGAAAAAACTGAAGTCGCTCCTGATCTTTATGAGATGATGGCACAGCGCCCATTTTCTATAGAAGGCCTGATTGATAAGGGAAATGCGTTATACTCTCTTAAAAAATATCAGTTATCTATAAACTGTTATAATGATGCACTTAATATCGATCCTAATTCCTCATTGGCCTGGTATGGAAAAGGGCGTTCTCTGGCTGCACTGGGAAATAATGACCAAGCAGTCAACTGTTATGAGAAGGCTCTTTCGACCTTTCCGGCCTCTTCCGAAAACTGGTATAATAAGGGTAACAAACAGCTTGAGCTAAAGAAATATGTTGAGGCTATCAACTGCTATGACAAAAGCTTTGCTGCCAATACATATATCTCTACGGTGTGGTACCGAAAAGCTCTTGTTTCTGAGCAACTGGGGCTTAATCAGGAAACTCTGAACTCTTATGGTAAATCTATTGAACTGAATTCCAATTCTTCCAGCTCTCTGCAGATGCAGGGAATGGCTTACCTCGGGCTTGAGAAGTATCCTGAGGCAATTGAGTGCTTTGACAGCGCTCTTAATATCACTCCTGACAATGCTGAACTCTGGTATCAAAAAGGAATAGTTCTTGATAAGTCTGGTGATTACAAAACTGCAATAGACTGTTATGACAAAGCAATTTCTTTTAATCCGGATATGGTAAACGCCTGGCATAATAAAGGTGTTAACCTTGAAAAGATGGGAATTTATGATGAGGCGCTTACTTGCTACGAGTTTGTTCTTCTATCAGAGCCTGAGAATCTTGATGTTTTACAGAGAAAGGGCGTATGCCTTGAAAGGTTAGGGAGAAATGATGAAGCTCTTCAGTGCTATGACGAGGTTCTGGTCTACAATCCTGGCAATTCCGAGGCCTGGTATAGTAAAGGCTCTCTGCTTAATAAGACCGGTCAGTATGACGCTGCAATAGAATGCTATGATAAGGCGCTTAACCCGGACACAGGGATTCAGGTTGAAGAAATCGGAAGTGATTCACTCGAACAGCTAAGCGTTTACGAAGCTGCACTTCCGTCTTATCCTGAAAATCCTGAATTTAAGTCGCCCACCGTTAAGATCTGGTACGAGAAAGCCCTATCTTTTGATAAGCTTGAAAAATACGAATCTGCAATTGAGTGTTATGATAAGGTTCTTGAAACTGAGTCTGGACATGCTGTTGTCTGGTATATGAAAAGCCTGGACCTTGAAAGGCTTGGCAGGTATGAAGAGGCAATTGAATGCTATGACCGAGCCCTGAAACTGGATTCCGGGTATGCTAAAGTCTGGTGCCAGAAAGGTTTAGACTCTTCAAAAATCAAAGACTACAAAGATGCAGTAGAAAGCTATGATAAAGCTCTCGAGATTGACGAAAACTATACCCTTGCCTGTTCTGGTAAGGCTTTTTCCCTGGCGAAGCTTGGAGAATACGAAAGCTCGCTCACATGTTACAACAAAGTCCTTGGGGCTGTGCCCAGCAGCGCAGTTGCCTGGTACAATAAAGGGCTTGTTCTTGATGAACTCGGAAAGCATGAAGAAGCTTCAGAATGCTATAACCAGACTCTTCTGATCAATCCCGAATATTCGGCTGCACGCTTTAAGTTGAACAAAAACATGGAACAGGACTCAACAGAAACTCCAATATCAGAGCACGTTAAAAACAATAGTGCAGATGCCAATCCTGCCCAGATTCTTTCTGGAGGTTTCTGGGCTTATCTTCTGAATTATGAATACGCAAGTCCAGAAGACCGTGCCGAGCCTTCCGAAGATCTGGACCTGTTTAGTCCCGAGATCAGTTACGATGCTGCATGGTATGGAAAGGCCTCAATCTACAGTAAACTCGGAATGTACGACGATGCACTTACTTCTTATGATATGGCACTTACAATTAATCCGGCACGTGCCGAGGCCTGGTATGAAAAAGGCTCGATACTTGATAGGTTAGGCAGAAGTGAGGAAGCTCTGGAATGTTACAGGAAAGCCCTGGACCTTGACCCACATTCAAGTACAGCTCTTTACGGGATAGCTTCTACTGTAGGTGATCTTGGAAAGCTTGAAGAAGCAGTCAGTTACTATGACCAGTTGCTTGCTCTAAACTCCAGCAACTCAGATGCCCTCCTTGGGAAAGGTCTTGCCCTCTCGAATCTGAGCAGGTATGACGAGGCAATCTCCTGTTACACTACACTTCTCAAATCTTATCCTGAAAACCTTGAGGCTCTCAGAAGTCGGGCTCTTGCTCTATCGAAATCCAATAAATCCGATGACGCGCTGGCAGATTACGATAGAATAATTAAGCTTCAGCCTGAAAATTCCCAGGTCCTGGCTGAGAAAGCCTCTTTACTTGAGGCACTTGGCAGGTATCAGGAAAGTGCTGCATGTTATGAGAGAATACTTAAAATCTCACCGGGCAACAGGGAGATAATTTACAAACAGGGAAAAGCCCTGGAGAACAGCGGAGACTTTGAGGGAGCAGTAGGCTGTTACGATAGAATTCTTGCGCTGGACCCGGGCAATGTGGATGCCTACAATAACAAAGGCTTTGCGCTCTACAAGCTGGAAAAATACCAGCAAGCTATTGACTGTTACAGTAAAGCTCTGGAATACAGCCCAGATAATGTTACAGCCTGGTATTTCCAGGGATGCACTTATCTCACGTTAAGCAGCAATAAAGCAGCCCTTAATTGTTTCAACAAAACAGTACAGCTTAAACCTGATTGTATCACGGCCTGGTATAACAAAGGATACATTCATAACATGATGGGAGAAGCTGAAGAAGCAGTTTCATGTTATGACAATGTCCTTGCAATTAACCCGAACTCACCTTCTGCCCTTTACAATAAACGGTTTGCACTTTATACTCTAAAGAAATTAGATGAGGCTGCTGCATGCAAGGCAAAATTAGATGAGATCGATCCCGGTTTTGTGGACGCTCTGCAGGAAAGAGGAACTAAGTTCTTCCTTCCTGAGTATTATAATAGCACTCTGAATTACTCCTTGCCTTCAAGATGGTACGGAGGAGAAGAAAATGTCTCAGGAAACATAAGTACAAACACGACTGCACCTTCTCAATCAGGAAAGATAACTGAACCCTCTGACAGCCCGGAAAATAATAGCAGTTATACTACGGAGCTTGATGATGGACAGGAAAGTGAAGATTCGGAGCTTGATGATGAACAGGAAAGTGAGGATCCAGATTACTGGTATGTTCCCGAACCTGATGAGTGAAGAAAAAATAGCAGTGAAGAATGGAGTATTACGGAGCCCGGCTAAAACTCGAATTCCTGAAAATTGAAAATCAGAAACCTTTTCCGGTATGCAGATAAATGCATACCGGTACGATTTGCCTTTATCTTTTTATGCTACTGCCCTGGTTTTTAATTTTTTTCGTCTGGCTTATTATTTTTTTCTTCTAGTTTATTAGCTTTTTATTAATTTTTTCTGGCTTATTAACTCTCCCACTTTTGCAAATAAAATTCTTTATCCTGAAAGTTTTAAACTTCATGCCATCCTAACCGTAAGCATCCATGACAGATAATTCCAATGAGATCGAAGCAAAGCCTAAGGCTGATGCCCATACCTCGAGAGAAAACAAGCATACACCGGAAGATTATATCGAAAATCCAGATCACCCTGGCTCCGACTCCTCTTCTTTAAAGCCTGGTATTCCATCTAATGTAGTCATAGTTCGGTATGGTGAACTAGCCCTTAAAAGTACAGGAGTTCGAAACTGGTATGAGAAAATTCTTATGAAGAATATTGCGGCAATGCTGGATTCTCGAAATATTCCATATTCCCAGATACGTAGGGAATGGGGCCGAATATTCATCGAGACTACGGATTTCCGTGCGGCTAAAGCAGCTGCTGACGTTTTTGGAATTGTCTCTACTTCCCCTGCATTGGCAACTGAGCCTACTCTTGAGAGTGCAGCCAGTGTATGTGCTACCCTGGCTAAGGACCTTGTTTTAGAAGGCGAATCTTTTGCGGTCAGGGCTAGAAGAAGCGGAAACCATCCTTTTTCTTCGGTGGACATAGGCAGAAACTGCGGAGATGCCGTCTGGAGTGCTCTGGAAAAAAAAGGAAAGCATCCTAAAGTTGACCTGAGTTCTCCTGATAAGGAAGTTTTCGTCGAAATGCGGCAAAATCTCGCTTACGTCTATCTGGAAACATTCAAAGGAGCAGGGGGTCTTCCTCTCGGCACGCAGGGAAGTATGGTTGTTTTAATGTCCGGCGGGCTTGACTCTCCGGTTGCAGCCTGGCTTATGATGAAACGCGGAGTTATGATTATTCCGGTATACTGCAATACTTCGCCCTATGCCGAGAATGCCGCAAGAGAACGCGCTTTTGAATGTATTCGTCAACTCCAGAAATGGGCTCCAGGGTATCAGTTTAAGACTTATGAGCTCCCTCACGGCCCCAATCTTCGGACCTTTATTGACATCTGCAACCGAAAAAATACCTGTCTTCTCTGCAAACGCATGATGTACAGGGAAGCCTATGAGGTTATGAAAAAAGAAGGTGCAAGCGGGATTATTACCGGTTCTTCCCTTGGGCAGGTAGCTTCCCAAACTGCTGCCAACATGTATGCTGAAATCTATCAGCTTGCTATCCCTATTTACCATCCTTTGATTGCCTTTGATAAAACAGAGATAATAGACATTGCCCGCAAAATCGGAACCTATGATATTTCCAGTCAACCCGCAGGCAGCTGCACTGCTGTGCCTGAGCGGCCTGAAATAGGAGCAAACTACGACCTTGTCGTAACTGAAGAACAAAAAATGGATATCGAGACTATGGTTTTCAATGCTATGAAAGCAGCAAAAGTCTTTAAACTCTGAAAAAAGTGATGATTCTTCAATTAATATCTAATGCTTTCAATTAATATTTGATACTTTCAATTAATTTTTACTGCTTTCAATTAATTTGTTATAGTATTAACTTGAGCTCTAAAAGCTCTCTTATTTTTTCTTTTTTGACCTGTTTTTAATAAGAGCGGTCTCTATATTTTTGCATAGGTCTTCTTCTTTGAAAGGTTTCAAAATATATCCCTCTGGATCTGTTAGCTTTGCTCGTTCGAATGTCTCAAAATCCGTACAGGCAGTAAGGTAAATTATGGGTATTCCAAAGCGTGATTTAATAATTCGTGCCGCTTCAATTCCATCCATATCTCCTTTTAGCATAATATCCATCAAAACGAGATCAGCGTTTGCAAGCTCAGCTTCTCTTATCGCTTCTTTCCCTGAAACCACAGCACTCGGAACAGCATACCCTAAATTTTTTAGTCGGTTTTTAATGTTCAGGGCCACAATAGTCTGGTCTTCAACAACCAGAATTTTTGTTTTGTCCATTTTTTCATCCATCTTTTGTATTTTTTGAGTTATGTTTCTATTTTTTGTTCATTTACTGTTTTTAACATCTCTAAAATCGCGCTTCTCTAAATCTATATGTTCAAAGTCACGCCTCTAAAACTGCATCCTATTATCTCGATTTTCCCCTTTAACGAAATAACTGCAGGCTATAAGCTAGATAAGTTGCAGAGTAATAAAACTCCCAATCTCCTTACTCTCAGGTTTACGTATGACCACCAAAAATTATACAGTTATTTTAAACTCTTTTTTTATTAATGTTGCTGTTGCCCGCAAGTCTTTAAAAAAACTGCTTGATCGCAACCCTTTTGAAAAAAGGCTTGACCGAAAAACTAAGCAACAAAGTGGTCGGCGTGATCAACCGGCGCAACGGTTGTGGCACAACCCTTTTGAAAAAAGGCTTGACCGAAAAACTAAGCAACAAAGTGGTCGGCGTGATCAACCGGCACAACGGTTGCTAGACGAAGCATATTCTAAAAAATGAGCGCTGGCATACTTTTAGCTTTTAGTGGTTTTCATTGATTAGAAAAGAAAGTAAATAAGACGTTTTTAGTGAAAGAAACCGTTTTGAAGAAAAAACTTTCTTAGTTTTAATGTTACAGGTGAAGCAAAATAGTGTTTTTGTCTGTTATATAAAAGGGTTCAGAGGATTCTTTTACCAGTGGCTGAGATTATTCTCTCTGCTTATTTTCTCCAATCTCAATTTTACTTTTTTCTGGTTTTCGAATTCTCTGTGTCCAGTAAGAATTTCCTCTAAAGTTTTTATCGAGATATAACAGGTCCCGGTATGTAGTGAAACATTTACTCAGGAATCTTTTCATTTTCTTTTCCAGCTTCTTTTTCAGCCTCTTTTTCGGCTCTGTGCTTGTGAAGTGCCATTTCGATATTGCTGTGCAGGTCTTCTTCCTTAAAAGGTTTTGAGATATATCCTGCAGGCTCTGTTGTTTTTGCCCTCTCAAGAGTTTCATCATCAGTGTAAGCGGTAAGATAGAGTACTGGAATCCGGAGCCGGTTTTTAATTTCACGGGCAGCCTCAATTCCATCCATTTCACCTTTTAACATGATATCCATCAAAACAAGGTCTGCATTCGTCAACTCTGCTTTTCTTATTGCTTCTTCTCCTGTGGATGCAGTACCCGGCACGGTATAACCAAGGTTTTTCAGTTTGTTTCTGATATTTAGAGCCACTATATTCTGGTCTTCGACAACCAGAATTTTTGCTTTTTTCATTGTATCTCCCCTCTGATATCGGATAAGCCTCCGGATAATCAGTTGTTTTCCCTAAATAATATTTTGAAGGTAGTTTCTGAATCTTTTTGAAGTTCAATTGTGCCTTCCAGTTGTTCAACAAGAATGTTTACAAGCTGTAGACCCAGAGAATCAGTATTCCTGAAATCAAGGCCTTCCGGAAAACCCAACCCATTGTCCGAAACTACCAGCGAATATTGACTATTTTTATTAACTGAGCTCTTTGCACCAATATTATTGGTGATATTACTTATACTTTTATTCTTTACATTCTCTTCAGCCTTGCAGAGTTTTATTCGGATTTCTCCTTTTCTGCCCTGAGGAAAAGCGTGTTTCAAAGAATTGGATACAAGTTCATTAATAATTATTCCCAGAGGAACTGCAGTGTCCATTCCAAGAAATGTTTCTTCAACATCCAGTTGCATCCTGACATCGCCTCTGACAGTATATGAGCGAAGAAGATCTGCAGTCAGTTTTTGAAGATATTCCGAGAAATCGAGGACTTCGCTATTTCTTGACCTGTACAACTCTTCATGAATTATAGCCATTGTGGCGACCCGATTCTGGCTTTCACGGAAAGCTTCAAGGACTTCATTCTCGTTGAATCTTTCAGCCTGGAGTTCCAGAAGGCTGGAAATAACCTGGAGGTTGTTCTTTATGCGGTGATGGATTTCTTTTTTACGGATTTCTTCTATTTTCCTTAGAGATTCTTCAGCTTCTTTTTGCCCAGTTATATCGTAAACTGCACCATGCATGATTCTTTTCTTGCCTTTAGGGTCTGCAATATTCTGGACAATTTCACGAACCCATTTTATTTTTCCGTCCCTGTGCCTTATACGATATTCGTGCTCTATGAAAAGTAGTGGATCATTCTTTAACCTTTTATTATTATTAGCAAGTTTCTTCCAGTCTTCAGGAAGAACAAGCTGGCGCCAGTTTACGTTCCCGGAGGTGAAGTCTTCTTTCCGGTATCCTGTAATTTCCTCTACACTTCCTTCCAAAAGAATGAGTTTAAAATTCAGATCTCCCTGGAAGGCTATACCTCTGAAATTCTTCATAAAGGATCTGTAACGCTCTTCACTTTCTTCCAACTTTTTTGATGAGAGTTTTATCCATGTAATATCTTTCATTACCCCAATATCCCTGTAAAATTGTCCCTGTTCATTTTTCAGGAAAATCCCTCTGTCTTCAAAATACAGATATGTTCCGTCTTTTCTTCGGAATCTGTACTCGATAACAAATCTCTCTCCTCTCTCCCTGTACTTTTCAAGCTTTTCAATTATCTCTTTGCGGTCCTCGGGATGAATATGTACTTCCCAGTCTTTCCTGTTTAAATTCTGGAACTCTTCCAGGCTATATTGAGTCAGCTCTTTAATGGCTCCTGCCCATTCGATTTTACCTGTGAGCCTATCATAATCGTATATTATCTGGCCTGTCTGTTCTGTGACTATGCGATACTTTTCTTCACTTTTCTTGACCATTTCAGTTGCTTTCTTTCTCTCAGTGATGTCTTTAATGACCCCAAGAACTCTGTATATGTCCTTGTTTTCATCTTTCAGGTAAACGCCGCTGTCTTCTACAGGAAAATAGTTGCCATCTTTTCTACGGAATCGATATTCTTCAAGGTATTTTTCCCCATTATTCATGCAGCTTTCATGGGCTTTTATAGCTTTTTCCCTGTCTTCAGGATGGACGTGATCAGCCCAGAGTCCAGGAGTGAAACCCTGAAACTCTTCAAAGCTATATCCTGTAAGTTCCTCAATTGCGCCTACCCACGAACTGCAATTACTTTTCACATCATAATCATAGATGAGCTGCCCGGTCTGTACTGCAACTGCCCTATACCGTTCCTCATTTTTCTCAAGAACTTCTCCGGCAAGTTTTCTTTCAGTTATATCTTTTATTACTCCGACAGCTCTGTATGTCTGACCTTTTTCATCTAAAAAGTAAATCCCGCTGTCTTCAGCATGGAAGTAACTCCCGCCCTTCTTTTTGAACCTGTATTCTTCAAGGTATTTTCCATCGGTTTTCATACAGTGCTGATGGGATTTCCATGCTCTTTCTTGATCTTCTTCATGGATACTTGTGATCCAGCCTTTGATGTCTACCTGTTTGAAATCCTCAGAACTGTAACCCGTAAGCTTTGATATGGCTCTTGCCCAGTCAATCTTCCCGGAATCTAGATCATAATCGTACACAAGCTGCCCTGTCTGCTCGGCAGCAATTCGATATCTCTCTTCACTTTTCCTGAAGGTTTTTTCAGCCTCTTTACGCTGAGTTATATCAAGCATTATTCCGACAATACCGGCTACTTTCCCTGACCTGTCCTGATAGGTGGCTTTGTGGAAAAGGAAATCCCTGTACACCCCGTCAGCACAGACCACCCTGGTTTCGTAATAGTTGCTTCCCTTTTCTTCAATAAGGTTCCTGTCATCCTTAAGATATATTTCTGCAAGCTCTTTTGGAACTCGTTTGTGAAACTCAAGGAAAGAACCCCCTATAACCTCTTCTTTGGGAAGCCCCATAATCTGCCTGGCGAAGCTCTCATTACAGTTTACATATGTTCCATTCAAGTTCCTCTGGAATACAGGGCTTGGAATACTATCAAGCAGAGTCTCCAGAAACTGCACATTATCCTGAAGTTTACTCTCAATTTTTCTTCTTTCCATTACTTCATGTACAAGTTTTTCATTTGCTTCCATGTACGCAAGGGTCTTTTTTTCGACGAGCTCTTCCAGTTCTTGCTGATGAATCTGAAGTTCTTCCTCGGCGTGCAGGCGTTTTATGATCTCAGACAACAAAAAAGCGGCAGAGTTCAGGAAATATATATCATCCTCAGTGAATTCTCTCTTTTCTCGACTGTAAACTTCCACTACCCCAAAAGGCTTATTTACTTCCACTACCCCAAAAGGCTTATTTACTTCCACTACAGCAAAAGGCTTATTTATATCTCCTATCAGGACTGTTACTCCGCTGGCTATGCCATATTGCCTGAGATACTCAATGCATTCAAGGCGGGTTTCGTTTTCGATATCTTTCAGGATAATTGGTCTTCTTAAAACAAGGGTACATTCTGCCTGAGCCTTTTCTTTTATGATAACACTGTCTATGGCTCCGTCTTTCCAGCCATATCCTGCCCTCATAGTGAAGGTTCCATCAGGCTTGAGTTCCAGGATCCTGGAAAATTCTATATCAAGGCCCTTAGCAATAATCAGGGCACTTTCTTTCAGAATCGCCTGAACATTTTTGCATGTTAAGGATATCCTGCCGAGGTTACTAAGGGATCGGTATTGTTTTTCTTTTTTACTAAGTTTTTCTTCGGTAAGGAGTCTGAGACTTATGTTAAATCCCTCAAGATTTACATACTCTTTTTCCGGAAAAGGGTAGAGTACTGCAACATATGTTGTTTTCCCGGCCTGAATCTCAAGATTTTCCGGATTTTCCTGTGTGAGAACTCTTCTTATACTGTGCCTTAACTCCTGAGGAACCTTTTCTCCTTCTTTTATATTCCAGTATTCGAGAAGAGCATTAGCTGCCTCGTTTGCACAGAGAACTGTTCCTTCTTTTCCTATATTTAGGAAAATACTGGGGTTTGTTGGAGAAAGCTCCTCTATAATTTTTTCTTTACATCTTTCGGGTGTTTTTTCTGTTTTATCGAGTAAATTGCTATTTTTAATGACTCCCAGTCCTCCATTTTTTATTTGCATATTTTCCAGCTTACAGGAACGGGTATCAATATCTTGATTGAAATCCAGGCTAACAGCATCTTATGAGGGTTTTCTACTTTTATATTTTTTATATATTTAGTCCAACATTTCTCAGTTTCTCCAACTTAAAAAATTGATATAGATCCATATGTATTCACTATTTAAAAAGTTATATGATATTATTAAAATTTTTATAAGTTCTGCAAGTTATTTAAAATTATATAGGTTAAAGTAGAGTATGTGGGGATACAGTTTTTCTGAATATCTGCCAGTATGCAAGGATACATTTTTTCTAAATATCTGCCAGAGTATTGTCGGTTTACTTCGAATATTCTCAGCCTGCAGGAGATTATCTTTAATTTAAACGCTCCTATATTTTAGTGGCAAACAATGGGAGAAATATTTAATTTTAAAACCGTTTTCATAAAATTTTACAATTTGCGAGTTTACTATCCCTAATTTTTTAAGAATAACTAGTACTAATTTTCATCAGTTTTCAGGGATTAAGAATTAGATTTAAAGTTAATTGCAGTTGCTTTTTATGGGAAAAGCTTTATGTTAAACTCGTAAAAAAACTTAGTAAATAATAAAATCATATTTAATATTAAATTGTTGTCCGCTAAAAAAACATTTTACATAGGAATATTTTTTGGTTGCAAACAATTTTTCATATAATTTATTTTAAATAAGTTTAGGAATAATTATAGATTGTAAACTGAAGAGAACAGGTAAAAGAGATCTGATCAAAGCGAATAGATTTCGACAACGGTAGAAAAAACGGATGGATCAACACAATGGGAAATGACTGGTAGGGTATGTGAGTAAAGAATTGCCTGGAAGAGATTCAAATCCGAATAATATAATAGGATATTTTCGGAGTTACTGTATCGGGGGCTACAGTAAAAGGAATGAAACTCTTCCAGGCTCTTTCTATTCTTCTTAAAGCGCTTTTTTAGGATTTCAATTGTTTTTTTAGGATTTCAATTGTTTTTTAGGGTTTTAATTGTTTTTTAGGATTTCAATTATTTTTAGGGTTTCAATTGTTTTTAATTGATACTTTTTGAACCGTGCATCCATAAAGCGAAAACTCGCATCAGACATTTTTAAGTAAAGATAGTCCTAAAAAAAGTGGCATGCATATTGGTTGAACGGTGCTGAACATTTTTTCCGTGTGCGAAGTAAACTTTTTTAGTTGCCATTTTTGTTCATTCTTGCCGATGCAATGGCAACGCCCGTTAAAATAGGGTGCTCGATATTCGGGCCGGTAATTCTAGCTCTCAGGGCGATACTATTTGTAAAAACCAATGACAGTTTTTTGTCGAATAAAAGTGCCTTTTACTATCTTTCCTTTTACTATCTTTCCTTTTACTATCTTTCCTTTTACTATCTTTCCTTTTACTATCTTTCCTTTTACTATCTTTCCTTTTACATTCTCCACATTTTTCTCTTATTGAGCCGTAATTTTCCCATCCACTAGCCTGATGATTCTATCAGCTTTTAAGGCCATATCATCGTTATGAGTAACTACAATAAATGTCTGATTATACTCCTTATTCAGCTGCCTCAGCAGTTCATATATCATGTCACCCGTTTTTGTATCAAGGTTGCCTGTTGGTTCATCTCCCAGTACAATTGCAGGGGAACAGCTTAACGCTCTTGCTATTGCAACCCTCTGATTCTGTCCCCCTGAAAGTTCACCGGGTTTGTGATCCATCCGGTCTTCAAGTCCTACCTCTTTCAGTAGTTTTTCGGCAATTTCCTTTGCTTCTTTCCTCTTTTTTCCAGCAATCAAGAGCGGTATCATTACATTTTCCAGGGCTGTAAAATCAGGGAGCAAATGATGGTACTGGAAGACAAAACCAAGCATTCTGTTCCTTATCTTAGAACGTTCTTTGTCTGACATATTTGTTACATCATTTCTGTCTATCAGTAGAGTGCCTGAGCTCGGAGTATCCAGCAAGCCTATTAAATGCATAAGTGTACTTTTGCCTGAACCTGATGGCCCGACAATTGCAACGAATTCCCCCTTTTTTATTTTCAGAGTTGCATTATCGAGAGCATGGAATTCCATCCCATTTTTATAGGTTTTTGTCAGGTTTTTAAGCTCGATTATTGGGCTTTCTTCTGTCATACTTTTTCTGCGCCTCATTGAGAGTTATTGAAATTTAAACAGTCAGATTTTTATTGACTCTTACAGTCAGGATTTTATTGGCTCTTACAGTCAGGGTTTATTGACTCTTTTTGATTTTAACTGCGCAAGTTCTCAAATTTTATTATGTAGGCATTCGGTGAATATTAGGCGGACAATCTTAAATATATAAATCAATTCTACGCTAAAACCAGGCAGCAAACAGCTTTTTTACACCCGTAAAAATGACTGTATCAGGCACTTTCTATGGCTTTTACAGGGTCAAGTTTTGCAGCTTTTCTTGCAGGGTAGATACCTGAGATTATGTTGATTATGAAAGCGAAGAAAGCAGCATATACAAAGTTGAGAGGTTCGACTTCAAGAGGAAGTGTCTGAAGCCCGAAATACATCTCCTGAGGGACTGCGATTTTATAACTCTGCAGAGCAATGGTTGCAATATAACCCAGAATAGTGCCCAAAACCAGTCCCATAGCTCCGAGAATTACAGACTGGAAAATAAAGACAATCATTATGCTTTTTTGAGAGGCTCCCATAGCTTTTAAAATGCCTATTTCTCGGGTTCTCTGGGCAACAATGGTGATAAGTGTATTTGCAATCCCAAACCCTGCAATCCCGTAAATAAGGACGTAGAAAACGTTTACAAAAACCTTCTGAGTGTTTAGAAGATTAAGGATTTCTGCATTTGCTTCTATCCAGCTTACTGCGTTAAGCTCGGTTTCTCTTTCAATTGAGCCTGCTACAACGTCGGCCTGGTATGGGTCTGCGACCCTGATTCCTATTGTGCTTACAGCTCCGGGTTCATTGAAAAATTCCTGCACCGAGTCCAGCCTTGCATATGCTGTTACCTCATCTGTAGCCGTTCCGGTATGGATCAGACCTATAACCTTAAAAGAAGTTGTTTTTGAGCCCGGAAACACTGCATCTACCCGGTCCCCAGGCTGAACCTCAAGATTTTCCGCAAGCTTGTCTCCAAGTACGATTCCATGTCTTGTATGGGTAAGCGATAGAAAGCTCCCTTCTACTATATCCTTGCTTACTCGCATAACCTTATCTTCAGCCTCAGGTTCAACCCCCTGAAGTGAAATACCTTCTGCATTATCCTTGTGTTCCAGGGCTGCCTGACCCAGATATTTGGGAGACACCGCTATAACTCCTTCTTTTTCCAAAATCAGGGCCGAATTATATTTATAAAGATGAATGAACCCGTCTTTTTCATCCTGAGGATTGATAACGATATGGGGACTGTTCTCAGTACTGGACTTTATAAGTTCTCCTTGAAAGCCAGAAAGCATTGCCATCATTACCGTAATTACGGCTACGGCAAGGGCAACTGCAAGTATGGCAAAAAAGGTTTGCCTTTTTCTGGAAAAAACTTGCCTCAAAGCTATTTTCAATTCATACATCTGAACAAGCTCCTGGAGATGATACATCTTGGGGTTTTTAGTCAGCTGGGAATCTCATAATTTCCAGAATATATAATCTGTTAAAATATTTTATTGATATAACTTAATAATTTAATCTTAAATAAGCCAGGGAATAATCTTAAATCTGTACTTATTTTGAACTGATAGCCTTCACAGGGTCGAGTTTAGCTGCCTGCTGGGCAGGGTAAATCCCGGCAATAAGGTTCAGCAGAAAAACTGCAATAATAATGACCAGAATATCTCCAGTTCGGACTATGATGGGAATAGTTGCCATGCCGCCGTAAAGTTCTGAGGAAGCAGCTGGCATTTCGTACTGGCCTAATCCCAGAGATATTGCAATTCCTGTAAGAGTCCCGATAAGAGCACCTAACAGGCCCAGAATACCGCTTTGAAGTACAAAAATTGTCTTGATACTGGAAACCGTAGCTCCCATAGCCCTAAGCATACCGATCTGGCTTGTAGCACCGATAACTGAAAGATTCAGAGCGCTAACCACTCCAAAAGAAGCAATAACTACAATCAGACCAAGGACTACATTGTTGGAAGTGCTCTCAATGGCAATGGTCCGAAGGATTTCAGGATTGGTTTCGGTCCAGCCTTTTGCCCTATAGCCGGCCTTTTCTATCTTAGCAGCAACTTCCCTGTCCCTGTTAAAATCCTCAAGCCTGACAGAAAGACCGTTAATCACATCCGGAACATTGTAGAATTTCTGGGCGGTATCCAGGGATGTATAAGTAAGGGATTCGTCCAGAGGCGAGCCGGTATGGAAAATTCCAACTACTCTCAAGGACAGAGGGTTTGCATTCGGAAAAGACACATCAACCGAGTCTCCGGGATTAACCTCAAGCTTATCTGCCAGTTTTGAGCCGATTACCACCGTATTTCTCGAATATTCAAGTTCCCTGAAATCTCCTTCAACCATATCAGCTTCAATAGCGCTGATATTGTTTTCCTGTAGAGGGAGAATGCCTCTCAGTTCGGCGTTAAAGGAATTTGTCTTGAACTTGAAGGAGGCTTTTCCCGTAAGAAACGGAGATACCGCAGAAACACCCTCAATTTTTTCGGTCTCGTCAACAAGGGTTCTGTAAAGGTAAATATAGTCTTCACCTTCCTGCGGAGATACCGAGACGTGAGGAAGTTTATTTACGGTAGTGTTATAGAGTTCGCCAGTAAAACCAACCATAACCGCCTGGGAAACGGTCAGCACCATCACAGCAAGAGCTATAGCTCCAACTGAAAGAATTGTCTGGAATTTTCTTGCCCGAATCTGCCTAAGCGCAATAAAGAGTTCATAACGCATGGGACTCACAGCCTTCGATCTGGTTTCAAATTTTATTCCTGAAAAGGGCAAAAATCGCCGCAAGCCCTGAAACTAAAGCTGCCGCAGAAAAACCCGGGATTCCTTTTTCATCTGAAGTCTCTGTTTCTGAAGTAGTATTATTTACCAGGTTAACGCTGGAGTTCTGGGAGAGGTCGGATTCGATAACCGTCTCCCTGTGCTCAATAACATCACCGTCGTTTCCCAGAAGTTCGATCTCAAGTCTGTATATCCCTTCAGGAAGCCTGTGGCTCCAGGCTACTTCAACGGTTTCGTCATCGTTATTCAGCAACACTGGAACCCTTTGCTGGACAGATTCAACAAGACTGGAGTTCCCTTTTTCAGAATTTGCTTTCAGTTTGTATACCGAAAAAACCAGTTTTCCTTCAAAAGGCACCTGAGAACGCCCATAAACAGTTGCACTTGCTCCGGTCTCATCTTTGTAGATATCGGTAATCTCTGCATCGTCTCTGGCAGTAAATCGCTCGGCTGAGCTTATAACCTCCTTATCAGGAGAATAAACCTGAATCTTTACTCTTCCAGCATACTCTTTATTGTTTTCAAGAAGTGTACCCCAGGGAGCGGAAAAAATATCCGGAGCGCTGGTAAGTGATAATTTTTCAGCTTTTGTTGTATAAACGACATCCGAACCATTTACAAGCATATATTCGATATCAAAAAGTGAGGCTTCTTTTGGAGAGAGTGCGACACTGATTCCCTGGGAGTTAGCAACCAGGTCATTGACCTGAAGCCTTGATGCAGAATTAGTACCGTAAGCAAAATTATACTCAGACTCTGAAAGAACCTTGTTTCCTTCAAGAAGCCTGGCCTTTATCTTATAAGCTCCACGTTCGGAACTTCCAACATTCCAGAAACCAACCTTTATTACCTGTTTATTTACAGGAACGCTATCTATTGAAAATACCTGTTTGTCAAGCGTTTCCTCATTTGTTCCCACGGGTCTGACAAGAAGCACCTCAAGGTTCAAGTTGTTTTCTGGCTGGTCCGAGTAGAGGGTTACATCAAAGGACTCAAGATCACTATAAAGATTGGCTATGTAGGCTGTACTCGTTTCTCCAGTGTGAGAATTCTCGGATGCAGAGGCCGGAAAAACTGATATAAGGTAAAAAGTAAGTAAGAAAAGTGCAGCTTTCATTGTCTTTTACCCCGGTTCTGAATTATAATAATTATTAAAACATCTTTTTATAAAAATTGTTGAACTGCGGTTCAATCTTAGAGACTTTGAATTATTAGAGACTTTGAATTATTTCTGGACTGTGTATAAAATTCTATTAATATTTAATGGATACAACTTATTAATAAAGATTTTTGAACATTGTTCACTTAGGGTATCGATGCATTCAATTTATTAATAAAGTTTTGAATATTGTTCACTCAGGAGATATCAGATGCGAGATACTGTAACTATTAAAAAAGATCAAAAGAGTACAAAACGGGATAAAAAGACAAAAATCATCTCCATCCAGGATGCCATGTGCATGCTGATAGAGACAAAAGGCTATGAAAACGTGACTATCCGGGACATAGCTGAGGCTGCCGGTGTGAGTATAGGACTGATCTATAAGTATTTCCCGGGAGGCAAGTTTGACATCCTTAAGGAGATCGGTTATAGATACACGGATGAGTTATTGAGGATAAAACAGCCAGAAACTATTGATTTTAATGATTTTCCGGGTTACATGAGGGATGTCATACTAAATATGCAGCAATTCTACAAAGATAATAGTCCTTTGATAAAGGCGTTGATCATGGCAACACTGAGTGATAGCGAAATCATGGACGAAATCAAAAAGATGGATGTCAAAGACTACAAGACCGCATCCGAATTTTTTTGTCGTTTCAATGGCGTTGATATCGGTAATAAAGATCCCCTTGAAGTCCTTGTATGCTGGGGGTTTACTGTAAAAAGCATTATTCTCTGTGACGTTATCTACCCTCTGCCTCTCATGGACGAAGAAGCCCTGACTGACCTGATGGTCGATCTATCTTTGAAGATATGGGGTTATCGAGAGGAAGCATGAGTTTTTTCCAGTTGCACGCCAGCTAGATTATGCAGTGTTAATATTCAACAGTGTTAATATTCAACAGTGTTAATATTCAACAGTGTTAATATTCAACAGTGTGAGCATCACTCCTGATGCGACATCTCGGTTTGAGTGGTCTGTCAGCGATTTTCGGCCGGGATCGGAACTTCCGTAGTGTCCTCTTTGGTACGCGCAGTCATCAGTTCTTTGATGCCGATAGTTTCCCCAACAACTTCGCCACTACTGCCGGCCGTTCACAGGCTTGAAAGTAAACAAGATGCCAGCCGCATCTCCTTCGATAAGGTGTCGGACAACTACGTGGGCCAGTTTTTTGTTAATATTCCACATTTTTCGTGACAAATATCTTTTTATTATATAAAATAACACCTGTTATGTAACAAATGCTAATTAAAGAGGGATCTGTATGCCACCCAAAACAAAATTTGACAAAGAAGCTATTGTAGAAGCCGCTTTTGACATCGCTAAAGAAGAAGGCTTTGCCGGCATAACCGCTCGCAGCGTGGCGAAACGTCTCCATTGTTCGGTTGCGCCGATCTATCTCAATTTCGAAACAATTGATGATTTGATTAAAGCTGTTGTCGAGTGTGTTTTTGCCCTTTCGGATGAATTGATGAAAAAACAAGAAGGATCGGATCTCTTTGAAAATATCGGAAAAGCCAGTTTAGCGTTTGCACGGGAGTACCCTGTCCTTTTTCGTGAACTGGTAATGCAGCAAAATCCATACATGGCTTCGTACGAAACCGTTCAGGAGGCTATTGTTGAGGTACTGGCTGAAGACGAAAACTTGCGCGGTTTGACGTACGAAGAACGCAGGCGCTTGCTTTTAAAAATGCGGATCTTTCAAATGGGGATCTCGGTCATGGCTGCAAATGGTCAGCTGCCTTCCTGGCTTGATGACCAGGCTGCTGAGGCGCTTCTTCTGGAAATTGGGGAGGATCTCCTGCGTATCCAACAAATAAAACAAAAGGAGATGGAGCAATTAAAAAAATAATTATTGCAGGTGGGGTATCACCGGATTGATGTAGATAGCGGGTACAAGTTTTCCAGTAGACTCCAGCCAAATACCCAGGGCTGGATGCGACAAGTGGCTTGCCTGTATGCAGTGGGCAGAGTAAAGTTTCCCACGCGGCTGGAATGCCTGAAATGCTCACAAGTCTTCCTTTTGCATTCTTTATTTTTCTCCTTACTGAACTGTAATTACTGAACTGTAATTACTGAACTGTAATTTTTCCATCTACAAGCCTGATAATTTTATCAGCTTTTGAAGCCAGGTTTTCGCTATGGGTTACTACAATAAATGTCTGATTATACTCCTTATTCAGCTGCCTCAGCAGCTCATAGATCATGTCACCCGTTTTTGTATCAAGGTTGCCTGTCGGTTCATCTCCCAGTACAATTGCAGGGGAACAGCTTAATGCTCTTGCTATTGCAACCCTCTGGTTCTGCCCTCCTGAAAGTTCACCGGGTTTGTGATCCATTCGGTCTTCAAGTCCTACCTCTTTCAGGAGTTTTTCGGCAATTTCCTTTGATTCTTTCCTCTTTTTCCCAGAAATCAAAAGTGGCATCATTACGTTTTCCAGAGCTGTGAAATCAGGGAGCAGGTGATGATACTAGAAAACAAAACCAAGTGTCCTGTTTCTTATCTCAGAAAGTGCTTTATCCGACATTTTTGTTACATCGTTTCTGTCTATCAGGAGGGTACCTGAGCTCGGAGTATCCAGCAGGCCTATAAGGTGCATGAGTGTACTTTTACCTGAACCCGATGGCCCGACAATCGCTATGAATTCTCCTCTCTCAATTTTCAGGTTCACATTATCAAGGGCATTAAACTCCACTCCGTTTTTATAGGTCTTTGTCAGATTTTTAAGCTCAATAATTTGGCTTTCTTCTATCATACTTTCTATCACCTCACTTAAATTATAATGATTTAGGCAGTAAGTGTTTAATCTGCTGTGTCTGCTATTTTCCGGTTCAACTGAGTGAGTTTTACAAAATTAAAGTCAATATGCAAAATTTCGCAAAGAAATTACAAGCGACAGTCAAATATTACAGTTAATTTCACCTCTGCAAAATGCGGATAATGTATATTCAGGCATTTTCAATGGCTTTTACAGGGTCAAGTATTACAGTTAATTTCATCTCTGTGGAATGCGGGTAATATATATTCAGGCACTTTCAATGGCTTTTACAGGGTCAAGTTTTGCAGCCTTCTGCGCAGGATAGATTCCTGAGAAAATGTTGACAATAAAAGCAAAGAAAGCCGCATACACGAAATTGAGCGGTTCAACTTCAATAGGAAGGGTCTGAAGCCCGAAATACGTCTCCGTGGGGACTTCTATTTCATAGTTCTGGAACGCAATTATCGAAATATAACCGAGAATTGTACCGAACATCAGGCCTATTATTCCAATGATCATGGATTGGAAAAGAAAGATAGACATAATGCTCTTTCTCGAAGTTCCCATGGCTTTCAGGATGCCTATTTCCCTGGTTCTCTGAGCAACGATGGTGATCAGGGTGTTTGCAATTCCAAAGCCTGCAATTGCGTAAATCAGGAAGTAGAAAATATTTACAGAGACCTTCTGGATATCTAAGAAGCTGAGGATTTCAGAGTTTGCTTCACTCCAGCTTACAGCATCAAGTCCGGTTTCTCCTTCAATCGAAGATGCAATGGCATCTGCCTGGTGGGGGTCTGCTACTCTGACTCCTATGTTGCTTACAACTCCCGGTTCATTGAAAAAATCCTGAGCCGAATCGAGCCTTGCATAGGCTGTTACCTCGTCTGCAGAAGTTCCAGTATGAACAAGGCCCACGACCTTGAAAGAAGTTGTATTCGATCCCGGAAAAACAGCATCAACCCGGTCCCCCACATTGACTTCAAGGTTTTTTGCAAGTTGATCCCCGAGCAGAATCCCATATCTTGTATGAATAAGGGCCGTGAAGTAACCTTCCACAACATCCTCACTTACCCTCATAATACTCTCTTCAGACATTGGGTCAACTCCATGAAGAGAAACACCTTCGGCATTGTCTCTGTATTTAAGCGCCACCTGTCCAATATATTTGGGGGAGGCAGCTATAACTCCCTCTTTTTCGGAGATCAGGGCCGAGTTGTATTTGTAGAGGTGAATAAACTCCTCTTTTTCATCCTGAGGATTGATAACAATATGTGGATTGTCCTCAATACTGGACTTTAGAAGCTCTCCTTGAAAGCCAGAAAGCAATGCCATCATTATTGTGATTACGGCAACTGCAAGGGCAACGGCAAGTATAGAAAAAAGGGTCTGCTTTTTTCTGGATAATACCTGCCTCAAAGCGATTTTCACTTCATACATCTGAATAAACTCCTGGATATGAATATGTATCAGAGTTTTTAGACAACGGATATTTTATGACTTTAAAAATATTAAATTAGATAAGATTCTTAGCCAACTGGATACTTACATTTTAATCTTTGCAATTAATTATCAAACTGACTTTGAAATTACATTATCTCGCACTCACTTTGAAGTAATAGCTTTTATAGGGTCCACTTTCGCCGCATGCCGCGCAGGATAAACTCCTGTAATCAGGTTAAGCAGAAAAACAGCAAAAATAATGAATAAAGTATCCATAAAGTGCACGGCAACAGGGATAAAGGAAATACTTCCGTAAACATCGGATGAATCTGGCTGGATCTCATACTGTCCTATTGTCAGGGCTATAAGGACTCCTGCAAAAGTGCCGATAAGAGCGCCCAGAAGGCCAAGAATCCCGCTCTGGAGGATGAAAATTTTCTGGATGCTTGAGACCGGTGCACCCATAGCGCGAAGCATACCTATCTGACTCGTTGCACTGATAACCGAAAGATTCAGTGTACTGACAACGCCAAAGGAGGCTATGACAACAACAAGCCCGTATATGATATTGTCTGTAGTGCTTTCGAGAGCAAGGGTGCGGAGGATTGCAGAATATGTCTTTTTCCAGCCCTCTGCATTATAACCAAGTTTTTTGATCTCGTTTGCGACTTCCCTATCCCTGTTAAAATCACTGAGACGGACAGAAATCCCATTAACCACGTTCGAGGCATCATAGAATTGCTGGGCAGTATGCAGGGAAGTATATGTCAGGGACTCGTCAAGAGAAGACCCGGTATGGAAGATCCCCACAACTCTTAAAGAGAGAGGATTTGCATTCGGAAAAGACACATCTATGAAGTCCCCCAGATTAACCTCAAGTTTTTCCGCAAGCTTTGAACCTATAACCACCGTATTTCTCGAGAACTCCAGTTCCTGGAAACTTCCCTCAACCATATCTTCTTCGATAGATCCAATTTCATTTTCCTGTGAAGGGATTACACCTCTAAGCTCAGAATTAAGGGAGTTGTCCTTGAACTTGAAAGAAGCCTGACCTGTAAGGAAAGGAGAAACTACAGTAATTTCTTCAATTGAGCTAATCCTTTCTATCAAAGTGTCATAGAGATAGATGTAATCCTCACCTTCTTCTGGAGAGACCGAGACATGAGGAATTTTGTTCACCGACGTGTTATAAAACTCCTCTGTAACACCTACCATAATAGAATGGGAAATTGTAAGTATCATTACAGCTAGAGCTATTGCTCCTACCGAAAGGAGGGTCTGGAATTTTCTTGCCCTGATCTGTTTGAGAGCAATTAAAAGTTCATAACTCATGGGATTCACGGCCTTTTTGATTTTTTATTATGTATTTTAAAAAATACAAAAACCATAGCAATCCCCGCAGTTCCTGCTATAACAGAAGAGCCAGTGATTCCATTTCCCTCTTCTTCGTCTGAGGTTTCATTTCCTGTATCAGGGACTGTCTCACTCTCATTCATAAGAGAAAGATCAGACTCAATAATGGTTTCCCTGCGTTCTATAATATCTCCGTCGTTACCGATAAGTTCAATCTTAAGTCTGTAAACTCCTTCAGTGAGCCTTTCTTTCCAGGCGACCTCAATGGTTTCGTCATCGTTATTCAGCAACACTGGAACCCTTTGCTGGACAGATTCAACAAGACTGTCATTCCCTTTTTCAGAATTTGCGTCCAGTTTGTATACTGAAAAAACCAGACTTCCTTCAAAAGGCACCTGGGAACGCCCTAAAACCGTTGCACTTGCTCCGGTCTCGTCTTCGTAGATGTCAGTAATCTCGGCATCGTCTCTGGCAGTGAAACGCTCTGTTGAAACTATAAACCCCTGGTCTGGGGAGTAAACATGGACCTTTACTCTCCCATCATACTCTTTATTATTTTCAAGGAGAGTACCCCAGGATGCAGAAAAGGCTTCAGGAACACTTGTCAAGGATACCTTTTCGGTTTTTGTTTCATAGATTACGTCGTGCCCGTTTACAAGCATATATTCTATATCAAAAAGTGAAGCCTGATTTGGGGAGAGTACAACAGAGATTCCTTCGGAGTTAGGGACAAGATCGTCTACCTGAAGTCTGGAAGCTGAGTTGCTGCCGTAAACAAATTCATACCTAGTGTCATGACAATTTAAATTTGGTGCCTTTTATATACTTTAAATGCTATATAACTCTTAATGGTGAAAATCAAACTTAAAGATAACGAGGAGCAATACCTTCAAGACTTTGTTAAAAAAGGACAGAAAAATGCAAGAGAATTGATCAGAGCACGAATTCTATTACTTGCAAACAAGAATAAAAAGAATCTAGAAATCGCTGAAATACTGAATGTCGGCAGAAATACCGTTGGGAGAACCAAGAAGAGATACTTGAAGGAAGGTCTCCAAAGAGCTATTCAAGATAAGCCAAGAACTGGTCAACCCATAAAATATACAGAGAAACACGTTGCAGAAATCATAGCTCAAGCATGTACTACACCTCCTGCTGGAAGAAAAAAGTGGACACTTGTACTGCTTACTGAAGAATTGAAGAAAAAAGAAGGTTTTGAGACAATAAACAAAGAGAGCATTAGGCTTGTTTTAAAAAAAGCAAAACTAAGCCTTGGTTGAGGAGAATGTGGTGCATCCAAACTATAGACGCAGAATATAGGGAAAGAATGTACGACGTTCTCAGTCTTTATGAAGAAGATTATGATCCAGAAAAACCTCTAATATGTATTGATGAAAAACCAAAGCAAATTATTGGAGATAAGAGAAAGTCCATTCCGATGAAACCCGGAAGTCCAGAAAAATATGATTACGAATATGTTAGGAATGGAACTGCAAACATATTCATGGCAGTAGAATTTAAAGCAGGAAAAAGGATGACTTTGGTTACCAATAGAAGGACTAAGATAGATTTTGCACATTTTGTTAGGGCACTTGTAGAAAGGAAGTCTAAAACAAAAACTATCCGTTTGGTCATGGACAATCTCAACACCCACAAAGAAAAGTCGCTTGAAGAAGCTTTCGGAAAAGAAGAAGCAGAAAAGATTCTTAAAAATGTAGAATTCCATTATACTCCTAAACATGCGAGTTGGCTGAATGCAGCAGAAATAGAGATTAATGTCATGGATATAGAATGCACTGGAAGGAGGATTGGTAACATGGGTACTTTGGTTCATGAAGTAGATTCCTGGACTAAGAGGAGAAACGAACATGAAAGTAAAATCAACTGGAAGTTTACTCGAAAAATTGCTGACGAAAAAATGTCAAAATATTATGCACCATAATTAAGTTTCCAAGACACTAGATTCTGAGAGTATCTGCCCCTGTTCCATAAGCCTTGCTCTCAGAGTATAAGCTCCACGCTCAGGATTCCTGACATCCCATAAGCCAACTTTCGTAACTCTTGTATTCGCAGGAAAACTACCAGTTAAAGATTTCTGTGTAGCAATGATTTCTTCACTACCCTTTCCTGGCCTGATCAGAGATGTCTCAAGGGTCAGGCTCTTTTCCGGCTGGGCTGAGTAGAGTGTTACATCAAAGGACTCGAAGTCGCTGTAGAGTTCGACTATGCATGCTGGACCTGTTCCGTCGGTCTGTGTGCCGTTTGCTGCAGAGGCCTGGAGGGCCGATAAAAGAAGCAAAGCAAGTACGAAAAGTATTGATTTCATGATTTTACCCCGATTCAATAACAAAACATTGTTTTGATCTGAAGGACTTCTTATTATTTTTTGATTAAGACACAAGTTTACTAAGATTCGATGAATACGGCTTATTGGTCTTCAGCCAGTGTTTCAACCATAGCATCCTGAACGGTTTCATACGAAGCCACGTATGGATTTTCTGCATTGCCAGTTCACGAAACAAAACCGGAAACTCCCATACAAACACTGAACTGTTTTTCCCTATATTTTCCAAAAGGTCCAGACCTTCTTGTTTTTTCAGCATTTGTTTTGGATGGTATACAGAATCACTTTAAAGAACATATGTTATATAACATACGTTATTTATCGTATATATAAATTTGCTTATAATTGAGGAACAACGTTCACTTGACAAGCAGTAATTAGCACAACTTAGTAATGGTATTTTTGAACACTGTTCACTTAGAAAATTTCATATGCCTGCTAAAAAATGTGTTCAGGACAAACAGACAAGTATCAAACGGGACAATAAGGCGAAATTCATGATTCCTCGGTTCCGAAGACGCATGGAAACTAATATAAATCAACGACCAGATAGCAGTCATATGAATCTTGATGAAAACAATAAACTTGTTGAAGATGAGTTCTCATTGTCCGAACTTCTCATGCCGGATACTCCAATGATAAAGGAAATAAAAAGCATTTATGAGAATGAATACGAGTATAGTGAATATCTTAGTGAAATCGAGTATTCAATTGCCGAATATTACTACAAAGAGAACCGGAAAGTAACGGACAAAGATGTCATAAAAGCATTGAAGAATATAAAGCAGAACCGCGACAATCCAATTAGTTTTTTTGAAAAAGCCCTTGAAAAGGAAATTGTAAAAAGCCTGGTTGAACCTCTTGAGGAAAGCCCGCTTACCGACCATGAATTTACTCTTGTTCTTGACTATGTTTTGTGGGTCATTGATAACAGGTCCTGGCTGGAGGGAAAACAGGCCTATGTAAAGTGGATTACATATGTTCTTGGCTTTTTTTCAGAGGAAGAAGAGAAAAAATACGAAAGGCAGTTCAAAAAATTTGCAAGTAAAATGGGCGTATCTGGAGCTCAGGTTGATATGCTCCTCATGAAAAAAGATGCTGAAGATTTCTTTGACGAGGAAGAACTTTTTGAAGAGGGAGACTTATTAGAAGTACTGGGGCCAGACGAGATTTTTGGAGTGGACAGTACGGCAGATAATCTTGAAACGGGTTTCTTTTTAATGGATAACAATGAAAAATTTGATTACCTGCTGGAAAATGGTCCAGATTATGTTGAACTTGTTCAATCCTATGTCCTGGACCTTATGGAAATGGAAGATTTTGAAAAAATCCAGGACTTTTACAAAAAGTTTAATCAAAAGTATGAAGATTTTTACCCTTTGTATTTTGTTATGGGGATAGTCTACATTGAAAGAGATCCAACCCTTGCAAAGTCATATTTTGAAGAAACTCTGAAAGCTGTTGAAAAGCAGGAAGAACTTCCAAAAAGTTCTAAATATGAACTAAAACAGAATCTCGACTCTCTGATAAAATACCTCATTGAAGAACCCGCTGAAAAACCAGAAGAAAAAGTCCGTTCAAGTAAAAAAGGTAAAAGAAAAGGTGTATCTGCAAAAAAAGCTTCAAATAAGGACGATGAAATCGAATGGATCTAAATGGATCTAATATATTTAGTTTTGAGTCTTGCCCTGTACCGTGAGGTTTCCGAGAAACGATCTGCATTTATTGTAAGCTTACCGGCTTTAAACATTATTTAATTTTATGCTAATCAGGATTCACATTTCTTATTTTTATGCTAATTAGGATTAAATATATTTCTTAGTTATATGTTAGGCAGTGCACCATCATCAAAAACCTGCAATACTTATGATACAAACATCCAAATCTTACTGAAAATATAAGGGAATGGCTTTGTCCCGAATGTGATGCCTTGCATAATCGGGACATAAATATCGCTATCAATATCAAAAAATTTACACTTATGGGGCATGAAAAAAGAGCTCGTGGACTCGTTGGTAGAAGTCAGGGGAATGAAGCAAGAGAATCTTCACTCTCAAGAACTTGAGCCGTCAGGCGAGAGTTTCAGGGCGAGGTAGTTCACCCAGATTCATTAATCAGTTTACTTTCTGTAGAAATTCCGGCAAAATATCTATTTATCAATGAAAGTTTCATTTCCTTTATAGATAGAAGCAGATGGAGTACTGGTTCTGGAAGACAATATCATAGAAGTAAATAACCTTGAATATTTTTTCGGCGAAATAAAAGCCGTCGATAACATCAGTTTTACGGTAAGAAAAGGGGAGATATTTTCTTTTCTCGGGCCAAACGGGGCTGGGAAGAGTACCGTAATTAATATTCTTACCACTCTCCTGCCTATGCAGAAAGGAAGAGTAACTATTGCAGGCTATGATTTGAGAACCGAGCCTGAAAAAGTCAGGGAATCAATAGGGATTGTCTTTCAGGAGTTGACTCTTGATAGGGATATGACTGTAAGGGAGATCCTTGAATACCACGGAAGGCTCTATTCCATGCCAAAAGTTCAAAGGCAAGCGCGTGTTGACGAATTACTCAGTCTGGTAGAGCTTGAAGCAAAAAGGAATGTCCTGACAAGATATCTGAGCGGCGGAATGAAGCGCAGGCTTGAGATTGCAAGGGGGCTCATGACCCGTCCGAGAGTGCTTTTCATGGACGAGCCTACAATCGGGCTTGACCCTCAAACAAGAATAAGAATCTGGGATTACGTAAAGGACATCAACCGGCAGGGCACAACTATTTTCCTGACAACCCATTACATGGACGAAGCCGACCAGCTCAGTGACAGGATAAGCATCATAGATCATGGGGAAATCATTGTCACAGGCAAACCCTGGGAGTTAAAAAATGCGCTTGGTGAGGATCTTATATATCTCGAAACAAGTGATAACAGGGGAGCCTCCAGCCTGTTAGAGAAACTTGATACTGTAAAAGGGGTTCGAGGTAAATCAAAAGGAATAATTGCCATGGTCAATGTGGACGGTACCTACCTGCTGCCTGAGATCATGGATAGACTTCGGAACGGGGGGATTAAGATCAGGGCCGTAAACCTCAAAAAACCATCAATGGATGACGTTTTTGTCCATTATACTGGAAGGGAGCTAAGGGATACAGGGACCGAAAAAACGATTGTGGCAAAACCAGGAAGGCGTTAAGTGATGCATAAAGGCTTTCTTACCATATACTGGCGGGACATGCTGAGGTTTGTCCGGTTCCGAACTCTCCTGTTTACTTCCCTTGTCCAGCCTGCACTATGGCTGGCTTTTTTCGGAGTAGCAATGTCAAACAACTTTGAAAGGCTGACTGCAACCATGCCAGTTATTCCCGGGGTGAGGGCTGTGGGTTACCTGACATTTATAGGTGCAGGCGTCATTGCCATGACCACGCTTTTTACAAGTCTTTTTGGGGGAACAGTGCTGCTATTTGACAAAAACTGGGGGCTTATGCGCGAGACCCTTTCAAGTCCTCTGCCAAGAATCCATATAATCATAGGGATAGGACTTTCAGCCATGACAAAATCCTTTATCCAGGCCACTGTGATCATGGTTTTTGGGCTTTTACTGGGAGTCCAGTTTTTTGAAGGCTACACAGCAATACAGATTCTGGTTTCACTCTTTGGGATCATGCTTTTCATAGGGACATTTTCTCTCGGGTTTCTTTTCCTTTCGGCTGCAATAGCAATAACAATGGAAAGCCCGGAAGGAATGCAGGCTGTGATAACCCTGCTTACCATGCCTTTCTTTTTCACGAGCAATGCCCTTTATCCTGCAAATTCTTTTCCTCCCGTGCTCCGGGCCCTGTCAACAGTCAATCCACTCACACATCTTGTCAGCGGAATCAGGTATTTTGCAATAGGGAGTGAATTCTCGTCAATTGGACTCCGCTATACTTACACTCAGGGAGAGGTTATTGTCTCTTTCCTGGCTCTCCTGGCTTTTGCGGGGATAATGTTTCTTATTGCAAGGTGGAGGTTTACCAGGGTTACAGTTACGTAATTTCAATACTGCTCATTTTTAAAGATGTAAAGATAAAAGTAAAACGGAAAAGTAGGAGGGTAAACACTATGGTCTGTACACACAGGAATCTGATAAAAATAAAGAACATAGAGCAGGGCTCAAAGGGATGTGAGGAATGCCTGAAAAGCGGAGATAGCTGGGTGCACCTGAGGATTTGCCTGATCTGTGGGCATGTGGGGTGCTGTGACCAGTCAAAAAATAAACACGCAACTAAGCACTTTGAAGAAACCGGGCATCCTGTGATCCAATTTTTCGAGCCAGGTGAGGATTGGAATTACTGTTATATTGACCGCCAGTATCTTGAGTAAAAGACTGACAATTGAGTAAAAGACTGACAACCGAAGAAATTGAGAATAACAAAGAGCTCATTCTCACGAGAAGAACTTCTTTTCAGAAACTTAATTTCCAAAAATATATCCCTTTTTTTATCCGTTTTATCTTTTATTTAATAAAAAATAATTAGATAAAAATAAACCGATAAAAGGGGTAGTAATGAGTTTAGCAGGTCAAACAGCTCTTGTAACTGGGGGAAGCAAAGGGATAGGAAAAGCTATCTGCCTTGCTCTGGCAAAAGAAGGAGCAAACGTCATAATTGCAGCAAGGAACGAAAGTGAAATCAAAGAGACAATGAATAAATTAAAAGCAATGGGCAGTAAATCCATGGCTGTCCGGGCTGACGTGCAGAATGAAGAGGACGTAAGACGCCTTATTTCAATGACAATTGACAAATGCGGCAGGCTTGATATTCTTATCAACAACGCAGGGGTGGCCTACAAAAAGAAGCTGGAAGATACCACCCTGGAAGAGTACGAAAAAATGATGGATACCAATTTAAAAGGAGTTTTTCTCTGCACAAAGTATGCGATTCCATACATCAGAGAGAGCAATAATGGTAAAATCATCAATATATCCTCAGTAGGAGGATTACACGGGCTTCCGAATTTATCTGTATACTGTGCCTCGAAGTTTGGAGTAAACGGCATAACAGAGTCCGTTGCTGCCGAGCTAGAAGGAGAAATAAAAGTCTATGCAATCTGCCCGGGCGGTGTGGATACGGATATGTACAGGTCACTCTTTTCGGACAGACCTTCGCTCAAGCCAGAGCACATCGCGGAAAAGGTGCTAGAACTTGTCTCGCCTGATTCAAAAGTTACATCAGGGAAGATAATCGAGATACAGGCTCTTCCAGTCCCTCAGCTTTAATAGTTGAAACTTAAAGGGTAGATTTCCGGCAATTCTGGGCAATAATTCTAGAAAATTTGTAGTAGGTAGTTCTGTTAGACTTATAGTAGGTAATTCTGGCAGACTTATAATAAGTAATTCTGACAGACTTGTAGTAGGTAGCTCTGGCAGATTTATAATATATACATTATCTTTTTGCCAGGTCTTCTTACATTCTTTTGCCGGAATTCCCTTTTCCTTTTAAGAGGTAGTTCTTGATTGCAGTTCAGAAATATTGCTTCCAAAATTATATCCTTATCCTGCTTGATAATTAATTAAATGACTGTAGAGTGACTGCTATGAGATTGAAAGGCCAGACAGCCATTGTAACCGGTGGGGGAAGAGGAATTGGAAGGGCTATCTGCCTGTCGCTGGCAAGAGAGGGAGCCAACATTGTAATTGTCGCAAGAACCGAAAGAGAAATTAGAGAAACTGCCAGGTTGGTGGAAAGGGAAGGTAGAAAGGCTCTTGCGGTAAAGACCGACATTCGAAAAGAAGAGGAAGTCATTGACATGGTTTCAAAGGCAGTAAACGCTTTTGGAAAAATTGACATTCTCGTGAACGATGCAGGAGTGGCATACAGGAAATATCTTGTGGAGACTTCAACCGAAGAATATAATGAAATTATGGATACAAACTTGAAAGGCATGTTTTTCTGCACAAAGTACGCTCTTCACCATCTGCTTAAAAGGGGAGAGGGCAGGATTGTAAATATATCTTCAGGGGCAGGAAAGCATGGCATACCAAAACTTTCGATATACTGCGCTTCAAAATTTGCAGTAATTGGTTTTACAGAGTCTCTTGCTTACGAAGTCGGAGGTGGGCTTCAGGTTTATGCAGTCTGTCCTGCAGGTGTGGATACCGGCATGTACCGCTCGCTTTTTTCAGATGAGCCGGTTCTCAAGCCTGAAGATGTTGCAAACAAAGTTTTGGAACTTTGTTTACCAGAAACCAGTCTTCCTTCAGGCTCTTCAGTAGAAATTCACAGGCGGCCTATGAAGATATTTTGATTTTAACATTTGTACGGAAAAAAGGCATAATTTTTGAATATAAGGTGGAAACATGTTCAAAAACCGTAAAGACGCAGGGGAAAAGCTTGCAAAAGCTCTTGAGAAATACAGGACTGAATATCCTATTATTCTTGCTATCCCACGCGGGGGAGTGGAAGTTGGACTGCAGGTTGCAGCGAAGCTAAATGCCGATTTTTCTCTCATTATTGCAAGGAAAATGCCTTTCCCGGACAATCCTGAAGCCGGATTCGGGGCAATAGCCGAGAACGGGAGCATGTTTATTTTAGAAAATGCACACTACTGGCTTTCAGGGGAAACCATTGAACGGATAAAACAGGAGCAAATCGCTGAGATTGAAAGGCGGATAAAAGCCCTTAGAGGAGGAAAAACCCTTCCCGAGCTTGCAGGAAGAACCGTAATTCTTATTGACGACGGCATTGCAATGGGCTCTACAATGAGGGCAGCCATTGAGCTTTGTAAAAACAGGAAGGCCGGAAAAATAGTGGTTGCAGTGCCTGTAGCAGGAAGAGAGGTTGCAGAAGAGCTTCAGAAAAAGGTAGATGAGCTCGTGGTGCTTGAGATTCCTGCCTACTTCAGGGCTGTTGCTCAGGCTTATGAGAGATGGTACGATGTTTCGGATGAAGAGGTTCTCGATCTGCTCAGAGAGAGTATAAGGGAAAAAGAACTGAAAGATCAGGAATTTCATGGGCTTGAAACCTGAAAAAAATCTTCCTCTGTTGTTCTATGTTAAACGGACATGATATTCTTCGAATAACAGGCACAAAGAAATGAAAGTACTCTACTTTACCCTTCTTTAACTATCGATCTCGTCATTACCTTGGGTGGTAATGTTGTCCTAATTTTGGTTTTTCAAACCATCGCTAAACTAATCAGTGAATTGCCATCGAAGGCTTAAATTTGATACGGAGCAGAAAATCAAAAGAAGCATTGGGAGCTAGTGTCGAGTCAAACACAAAATGTCGTATAAAATCGGTTGCAATTATTCGGAATCATTGAATCTTTGATGATTGGCTCGACACTAGTTTTGGTCCGTACTTTCATGCTAAATAATCTATGTTGTTAAATAGCATTTACTGTTAACCAATTTCTTGTAAGTTGTTTATATTAAACATCCTCAACTGTTAACTAATTTCCAATGAGTACGTCATGTTAAATAAGACTCTTAAATAAATATGGAAATTCTATACAATTAGTAATCTTAAAAACCAAAATCTGTTACAATTAGTAAATTATGCAATAACCTTTCTGTTTTTTCGGAGTGAAGTTCTGGAGCAGATTTAGAATCCTTCCACAAAATTTTTCCAAAAACTTCTTTTTCAAAAATTTCTTTTTTCAAATTTTCGTTTTAAGAATTTCTTTGAAAGACCTCTTTATGAAAACCAGATTGCAGGTGCAAATAAACCTTGAAGAGGACAAACAGATAATAGTTAAGCTTTTCAAAAATTTTTCTCCGGGTTTTCCCTCAATCCTTCTTGCCTTTGAAGCACGATTTTAAATATTTTTATTAAAGTTCCGAAAAGGCACATCAGAATAAAAACTTTGCGTTATTTTGAATAACGGAAAAGCTTTGTTCTCTTAGAGGTTGTCCTTGTTATTTTCAGATTGGATATTTAAAACCGCTAACCCTTAGGTAAAGAATATGAATATACCAAAAATAGTCATATATAGATCTATAGATTATATAGAGCGCTCGAAAATATATGGAAACTATAAAATATAATGAAATGGTCTGAAATACCATACAGACTCAAAATTAAGACAAGTGTTCAGGAATTAATGAAAAATAATAAATCTTTGGACTAATGAAACAGATAAACTTATTATAAAAACTAAAGATTGGAGTTTATAATTACTATTATAATTACTGTAATAAGTTTGAAGTTTAAGATTTCTGGAGCAGAAAAAAATGGATTTACTTATCATAGCGCTTATTTTAGCGGGCCTTTATATGGCCTGGAATATAGGGGCAAATGACCTCGCAAATGCTATGGGAACTTCAGTTGGAACAGGATCTTTATCAATTAAGCAAGTGATTGTTATTGCTGCTGTCTTTGAACTTTTAGGTGCCGTACTCTTCGGTGAACGAGTTACCTCTACAATTGCCAATGGGATTGTCCCCATCGACATCATAGGCAAAGTCCACCCAGGTATCGTGGCGGTGGGAATGCTGGCTGCGATCCTTGCGGCAAGTTTTTGGGTAACTCTTGCGACTTTTTATAACCTTCCTGTTTCAACCAGCCATTCCATAGTTGGTTCAGTGCTCGGCTTCGGGCTGATTGTAGCTTACAACGGAACTATCTCTTTTTCTGACATTCACTGGGGAGAACTTCTAAAAATTGTTGCCAGCTGGTTTATATCGCCAGTTCTTGGAGCGGTTTTTGCTTATCTGACTTTTTCCATAATAAGAAAGATTTACCTGCATAGAGCTATAGACCTGCCTTTTGTTGAGAAAAAATTCATATCCTTACAACTCATAACAGGCTGTTACATCGCATTTGCGCACGGATCAAACGATGTAGCAAACGCGATTGGTCCTCTCTGTGCAGCACTTAATGTTATGGGAGTTTCAGGGACAGATGCCGGAATTCCTATATGGGTGCTTTTGTTGGGAGGCCTTGGAATGGTAATAGGAATGGCCACCTGGGGCTATAAAGTGGTTCTAACAATTGGCTCAAAGATTACGGAACTCACCCCCACACGTGGTTTTTCTGCCCAGTTCGCAACAGCGACAGTGGTTTTGCTTCACAGTTACAGTTCCCTTCCGATTTCGACTACACATACACTTGTCGGTTCGGTTATAGGGGTTGGACTTGCAGGCGGGATTGCAGCCGTTGACCTGCGCGTGATCTGGAAAATTATTTCTTCCTGGGTAGCAACAGTTCCTATAGCCGCCCTTACATCGGCATTGATCTTTGTAGGATTAGAGGTGATCTTTTTATGAAAGACTACATCCGTTCTGTCCTTGACGTGGTTGCTGAATCTCCCTTTGTGCCTCTGGAAGCACACGCAAAAAAGGGAGTGCTGGCAGTTGAAAAGCTGGCTGAAGCAATGGAAGCCTACTGTGCAGGAAACCAGTCTATTCTGGAGGAGAGAACAGATGAGATTGACAAACTGGAACATGAGGCTGATAAACTCAAACAGAAGATAAGGGCAAGCATTCCCTCATTAGTAAGATTGCCCGTGAATAAAAAAGACCTCCTTTCCTTTCTTAAGCAGCAGGACTCTATTGCGGATTATGCTCAGACGGCTGCCTACTGGATGACCCTTCGGTCCTGTAAGGATATCCCTGAGGAAATTAAAAAAGGCTTTCTGGAACTGATGGCCGCCTCCCTGAAGACTGCAAGGCTTTACGATGAACTTGCGGGTGCACTTTACAAACTTCTTGCAACTTCTTTCAGCAAGGAAGAAATCAAAGAAACTATGACCATTATTCCCGAGGTCGAAAGGCTGGAACATGATGTGGATGTGCTTGAAACAGCACTTCTGAAAAAGATCTTTGAATACGAGGATGTTCTTGGAGGCGCAGGCGTCTGCCACCTGATGGGACTTGTTGAGAGAATAGGAGGCATCGCTGATAAGTCCGCAAGTGCTGCTGACCGGCTGAGAACAATGATCCTCAGAAGGTAAGTAATTACTTATTCTCTTTTTAATAGAATTTCCTTTTCGACTATAACATTTACCTTTTTCTCAATAACACTATCCTTCCCGACTTTTACCAGCTGAAAACTCTAATATCTAGAAGATCAGCATCCGTTTATTCCTATTTCTTACATTTTTTTTTGGCTTACCGATAGAAGTAGTTCCATTATCTATAGAACACAACCGGTTAAGAATATCCTATTGGTACGCTTGCCTCAAAATTAAATTGAGTAAAAGGTTTCTGATCTAAAATGTTAATGTAACTCAATATATTAGTTTGGAACTCAATAAATTAGTTAGTTCAAAATTATAATTTACTTTATATTTTTATAATTTATTCTTTTTATTTTATATTCTTCTTTTTCTTTTAATAAAGACCATCATTTTATCTATTATTTCTTCAATTTATTGAGTTTTCTCAATGAGTAACATATTATATTAGTTGAAGTTGTAATAACTGGAATTTTTATCAGTAGATAATAATTATTTAAGTATAAACCAAAAAATTTACAAATAAATTCAAAAGATAATACGACAAATGAACAAATGTGAGAGAAAGATGTTATCATGAAAAATAAAATCGTAATTTGCATATTCTTATTAAGCATTACTATAGCGGGCCTTGGATGCAGTTCGCAGTCAGATGGGTCACAACAAGAGAATTCACAACTAAATGACTCGAAAAATGAGAGTGCTGGAGATATCAGGGACATAGAAGGCATCTGGATGGGAAATTTAACAATCCCAGGTGGATTGGAGTTAAGGATAGTGTTCAATATTTCTACTAATCCCGATGGGTCTATCAACGCCAGCATGGACAGCCCTGATCAGGGAGTAAGCGGCATACCTGTTGAAAGTGTTAGTTATAAAGATGGTAACCTGAACCTTGGAGTAAAATCCATAAAAGGAAGTTTTGAAGGGACATATAAGGAGAATAACAAAACCATAGAAGGAGAATGGAAGCAGGCAGGATCAGCGTTTCCACTTGTGCTTGAAAGGGTCGAGACAGTTCCTGAAATGCACCGAGAACAGGACCCTGTAAAGCCTTATCCGTACACCGAAGAAGAAGTTGTTTATGAAAATAAAGAAGCAGGAGTAAAGCTGGCAGGAACGTTAACTCTTCCACAGTCCGAGGGGCCTTTCCCGGCAGTTATACTCATAACGGGTTCAGGACAGCAAAATCGTAATGAGGAAATTGCGGGTCATCGCCCGTTCCTTGTACTTTCGGACTATCTTACACGCCAGGGAATTGCGGTGCTTAGGGTCGATGATCGAGGTATTGGAGGTTCTACCGGAAACGTTTCACAGGCTACAACTGAGGACTTTGCTGGAGATGTACTCACAGGAGTTGAGTACCTCAAAAATCGCAAGGAAATCGATCCAGGTCGAATCGGACTGATTGGACACAGCGAAGGAGGGCTGATTGCCCCTATGGTAGCAGTAAAGTCTCCGGATGTTGCATTCATTGTACTCATGGCTGGTCAGGGAATTACCGGGGAAGAGATTTCGTACCTCCAGAGTGACCTGATTTACAGGGCAGAAGGGGTAGACAATGAAACTATCGCGCATAACGAAGTCCTGTTGAGAAGAATGTATTCTGTGGTAAAAGAAGAAAAGAATAACACAGCAGCTGAGGAAAAGCTTCGGGAGATTCTAAGGGCCGAGATGGCGAATACGAGCGAGCAGAAAATAGAAAGTTCAGGCAATTCCGAGGCTGTTATTGACGCTCAAGTAACAGCACTCACCTCGCCATGGATGCGCTTTTTCCTTACATATGATCCCAGGCCAGCCTTAATGAAAGTCAAATGTCCTGTTCTGGCTATAAATGGAGAAAAAGACCTTCAGGTTCCGCCTGAAGAAAACCTCAGGGCTATAGATGAAGCTCTCAAGGCCGGTGGCAATAAAGACTATACGGTTAAAGAACTGCCAGGCCTCAACCATTTATTCCAGACTGCTAAAACAGGGTCTCCCTCAGAGTACTCAAAAATAGAAGAGACAATTTCTCCGGCTGCTCTGAAAATTATAGGAAACTGGATCTCGGAACATACACCGTAAAAATCAAAATAAGAGTTTTAGGAAACAATAGAGTGAGAGGGAAATAGTAATGTAAATGTACAGATATATTTTTATTGTAACTTCTTCCTTTTTCTCTCTTTTTCTCCCTTTTCTCCCTTTCTCTTTTACGATATTAATTGACATGTATACTCTTTGTCTTTATTATATAATTATTAATAACTATTTTTATTAAAGTTTGTCTATCTAATTATTGCATATCATGTAGATAGGCAAAATCGGTCTTAAAATATCTTTCAATATCATTAAAAAATTTAAATTTGTTTCAAAATGGCGCGAGTAAGGTTTGACTTCCGCTGACTCCAAGTAAAATAGGCAGATGGTATAATTAAGAGACATATATTACATCTATTATTCCATCTTTTAACTAAAAAAAGATAATTATAGCTTTTAAAGAAATATATGGCCTTAATAATGCATGTATGTAAAAAAAAGTATTATCCCGCAGGCTTTTTCGAATATAGGGAACTATATTAACTTTTTAGGAGATATGACTTTCCGAAAAGACCTTCATTTGGTTTTTAACTAACGAAAGGTATAGTTACGCACAATTTGAAATATTATCATCTTTCACGCTCTGAAATAAAGAATTATAAAGCTTTAAATTCCATTTTTGAGTTTTATAAAAGTACATATAAGAAAGTAAGCTTATATATTAATTTATCCAGTTAATCTTTTGTTACGGTTATTCTCTACAAATAGAAATATAAGGAGGAAAAAAATGAATTTTAACAGAAAGTCAATATGGAAAATTACGGCATCTGTTTCTGTTGTATTAATGTTATTGATATTAGGGATTTCTGCAGCTTCGGCATGTCCAGCTAAGGAATCCGCTGCCGAATCTACTGACTATAATTATCAACATATCTCATCTCATAGCAACTGTAACAACGCAGAGTGTGAAGGAAACTGCTGTGACGAATGTGCAGATGTTTGTGGCCAGGATTGCAAAGGAGAGTGCTGTGACAACTGTACTGATAACTGTAATGGATCCAATTGTACAGGAAACTGCTGTGACGAATGTGCAGATGTTTGTGGCCAGGATTGTAAAGGAGAGTGCTGCGACAACTGTACTGAGTGCTGTGACAACTGTACTGAAAACTGTGACGGATCAAACTGTGCAGGAAACTGCTGTGACGAATGTGCAGATGTTTGTGGCCAGGATTGCAAAGGAGAGTGCTGCGACAACTGTACTGAAAACTGTAATGATGACGATTTCGCAAGAGACTTCTCTGGTGACTGTATAGTAATCTGCGACCAGGATTGCGCAGGAAACTAAAAGATCACGCAACAAATAAACCTTTTAAAAGCCCTGTCATTGATTCAGGCCTGATAAAAACAAGAGGAGGATTTCGAGTACTTTATCTTGGTAACTCATTCATTTCCCGATATATCATTATGATTTATCGAAATTCTCTTTAATTCCTTTTTTAATTTACATGATGTTTTAGCCTTTTTTTGTTATAATGTTTAGCCTTTTGTTATGATGTTTAGCCTTTTGTTATGATGTTTATCCTTTCTTTGTTATGATGTTTATCCTTGCTATTATTATTATTATTATTATTATTTAAGCCGCATTTTACAGACCCTAAAAGACATGAATTCAACCCTGGGAAACCGGAAGAACTGGCGTTACCATTACTTTATCTATTCGATTTCCATCCATATCCACAACCTCATACCTCAATTTACCTAGAACGATATGGTCTCCAGTTACTGGAATTCGCTGCAGGATAAAAATGATCAGCCCTGCTGTGGTACGATAGTACCCAAGTTCCTCACCTGGAAAGGAATCAACAGACAGAACATCTTTAAGCTTCTCAATAGGTGTATCCCCATCGATCAACCAGGAACCATCTTCCCGAACAATAACCTGTGCTTCCACGGGCTCGCCGAGGGAACGGACCTCACCCACGATCGTCTCAAGGATGTCATGAAGGGTTATTACACCCTGAATACTCCCGTATTCGTCAGTTATAAGGGCAATATGTACTCCGGTTTCCTTGAATGATTCGAGAAGCTTCAGGACTGAGGCGCTTTCAGGTACAAAGAGCGGTTTTGTAACAAGTGCTTTGAGATTAATAGTACCACTTTCCACAAACTTCTCAAGGACATTTTTTACGGATATCATCCCGACGATATTATTCAGATCTCCCTCATATGCAGGAAAATTGGATCGGCCGCTTTCGATCATCTTCTGCAGATTTTCATCAGTTTGGTCTTCAAGGTCAAGCGCAATAAGGTCAGTGCGATGCGTCATAAGGGAATCTACGCGGCGGTCGCCGATCTCAAGCACACCTTCTATCATGCTTAATTCGGCTTTCTCAAACACTCCAGCTCTGGCTCCTTCCTCAAACATAATCTTAATTTCCTCTTCTGTTACCGGAGGCTCAACAGTCTTCCTGACCCTCATGATCCTGAGCACAGCTTCGGTAGAACTACTGAGAATAACTACAAGCGGCCTTGCAATAATAGAAAGATAAAACATAGGTTTTGCGATACTGGAGGCAATTGATTCCGCATTACTGAGTGCAAGCCTTTTTGGGACCAGTTCTCCGAAAATTAAGGTCAGGTAGGTAATTAAGAGCACTACAAGAGTGATGCTTATCACGTTACTGTACGGAGAAAGGACAGGAAATTTTTCAAGGTAAGCTGCAAACTCTTCTGATATCGTAGCTCCGCCGAATGCACCTGTAAAGATTCCTACAAGAGTAATTCCTATCTGGACCGTTGAGAGAAAAGGAGTTGGCTCATTAGCAAGCTTAAGCGCAACAGCTGCCCGTTTATCTCCTTCGTCCTCCCGTTGCTTCAAGCGGGTTTTTTTGGCAGATACAAGAGCAAATTCTGACATAGAAAATATGCCATTGAGTGCGATCAAAACAAGGACGATTGCGATCTCAAGTAAATATGCCATTTTAAAGGTATTAGTCGGATTATAACATAAAGTTATTTATAATCTTTAGAACAATTTATACATTTATATATTTATTATCTTACTACGCATATTTCTATTTTTATTCACTCGTTTTTTCGTAGGGTGGCTAATTTTTCCTGCAATTTCAGCCGGCTGCCGACATCTCTGGAATTATCTCCACAACCCCAATATTAAATCTTACGGCCTCAATAATTCTTACAGCCTCAATAATTCTTACAGCCTCAATAATTCTTACAGCTCCAATCTTAATTCTTACAGCCTCAATCTTAAGCCATGTATCTTTTTCAATCTGAAAACGAGTAAGATTTTCCAGCTTTATTCCAACAGATTTCTTAAATTTATCTTTAGAAAATCTTTCCCGGCCTGTCTTCGTTTATGGCTCTGACCCTTCTGAGCAATGCAGGATGCGTTGAAAACAGATTGGTAGACCAGATCCAGAAACCTTCAGGACTTATTGTGGTTTCAAGGTATTCCTCATAATCAACAACCTTGTAAAGGTGTTCGCCTGCTGAAAGAACTATGAGCCCTTTTTCGCCTGAAGGAACGAGCCGAATTGCAATTCTGTCCGAAGTATATTCCCTTGCCCGGCTCAGGGCAGTCCATAAAAAGTCCTTGAGGACAGGCACAAAAGCAATTGGAAAGATAGCAAGATTATAGAGCAGGGTCACATGACCTGCTTTTATGTGGGCCAGTTCATGAGCAACAATGAACTCAAGTGAATCAAAGTCTCCTTCCCTGTATGCGACCTCAACTATATCCGCATAAAAAACCACATAATTTTTTCGGAAGTAAAGCCTGGTAGCAAACGCGTTTAACAGCCCGCCTTCCTGGATTAAAAAGGCATCCGGAACTTCTTTAAAGTTCAGTTCATAAGAAAGGCGTTTTATGATTTCATAAAGTTCAGGAAACTGCTTTTCTGAAAGTTTGATCGCATTTGCCATCATTCCTCCGTAGGTCTGCCCGGAAACAAATGAGAGAAAAGCAATCACTACCGGAACTACCAGTATATATTCAGGCCCGAGTTCTTCAGGATATAGAAGCGGAACTGTCATTAGTGTGACATAAATAAAAATACTGATCAGCAGACAGATAACAAAAAGAGGTATTTCGGCAGGATGTCTGAGATTTCTTACTTCGCTATCCAGCAAGTTATTCTTTCCCCCACTTTTCTCAAAATTAAAATCATATTGCAAAGTTCAGTAAAGAGTATATTGCACAATTACATATTAATTTTATTAATGAAGATACGGTCTCGCAGGAATTTAATTCAGGGGAAGCTTTTGCCGAAATACTTGAGCATGCAATAAATGAGTATGAAAATCGGGGTATTGACACAGTGCAGGTCATAGAAGAGCTCCTCGATCTGGCAAAGAAAATCAGTGAGGCTGATAAAAGAGGCGAAGGACTGGGCCTGAGTTATAAAGAAATTGCTTTTTATGATGCCCTTGCTGACAATGAGAGTGCTCTGGAAATCCGGGGAAATGAAATATTAAGTCTCATGGCAGCGGAACTCGTTAAGATTATTCGGCAAAATACAGGCGTTGACCGGATTCTCCGGAAAAATATACAGGCAAAAATAAGAGTAAACGTAAAAAGATTGCTGAAAAAGTATGGATACCCTCCAGAAAAACAAAAACTTGCTACTGAGAATATCCTCAAGCAGGCTGAACTTCTGTGCATAGGTGCAGAGCAGTTTACATCCAATTGTATTATGAAAGGGAGTACTCTTATCTTTCCTGGACCTGATTGTGAAGTAATAATTGGAACTAAATAATATTAACACTTTGAGGTCGTCTATAATTAAGTGGCTGTACAAGGTATTCTGAATATAAAACCAACCAGATAACTGTGGGTGATCAGGTTTTGGATGAACTCATTAAATATATTGACTTATTAAATAAAATACAGTTTAATCGTTACTTTTTTATATTGTTATGTACATAATATTAATTGGTTCATGAGGGAGTAATCTGTAAACTGGAGTAAATTCAGGACAGCTTGAAATCTGATCCCGTAATAGACTTCATTGCGCGTATCTGTAAAATGAAGCAAATTCAGGACAGCTTCAAAACTGATCCCGTAATAGACTTCATTAACGCGTATCCGTAAAATGAAGCAGATTCAGGACAGTTTCAAAACTGATCCCGTAATAGACTTCATTGGTGCAGGTCAAACCTTGTGAACCACCTTACAACCAACTTTTTTACTCAACATTCAAGCCCATAGATACTTTTCTCATCTTTTACTGTTTCACCGATTTTTTCGCTTTCTTCTTGTCTTCCATCTTTTCATGGCTGTAATCGTAAAGCCTTCGGGCATATAACCAGACCTAAAACTGCTTCTCTCAAGGGCAAATACCGAGCTATTTAGAGACAATTCAAGAAACCTTCAAAACGTATCTAATACACTCACATAGGCAGCTCTAAAAACTCAATAGAGAGGCTGAGAATAAGTCGGCTTTCTATGGAAGGTTCTGGCTTTCTCAATTTCCAAATATACGATTAGATTTTTTCCAATTCGTTAAAGTGCGTTCTGCCCTGCTATTAAGCTAAAGAGATATTCTTGGAGAAAAGAAAGGTTCTGGCTACTACCTGTTTTTACAAAGTGCAGATAACCGAACTGATACGACGTAAAATTGTACAGTGATCTGTATAAATTTTCCAAATGCCGGAATACAAAAGCGTCAAAATATTACTATAACTGACTTTCCGCAGATGTCCATTCAATTTTCACAATTTTTCTTGCTATCGTTTTTCTGAAAATTACCTTGCTTATTCAAACTTCATTGAAAGCTTCTAACCTCTATTTCCGGAAGTTTCAGTTGGGATAATAATTGCAAATTATTGAGCAAATGCACAAAAACGATAGCAGGAAAAATGTTCTTTTACTCAAGACATCTGCGGAAGGTAGGCTATAAAATAAAAATAAAAAATTTTCTGAATATTAAAAAGTCATATGTTCAATTCCCTGTCAGGAGCATATCATGTGGAAGGAGCATGTCATGTGGATCCGATTTTGATCGGTAAGGCTGATTTCGGTTTTGTCTCTAAATACAAGAAAGGTGCAACTGTACCTGAGGGAAATACCCAGTTTAAGTTCAAGACAGCCTACCTGAAGCTCGACAGTACCAGCTACAAATGGCTGGTAGTGAATAAAGCAGGGATGAACGCCCAGTTCTTTGGCCAGGGTACTATCAACGGTGGCCTTGCTCCAAATAATGAAGAGTACAAGTTCATGATCTGGGTCACGGATGGCAATCCCGACACTTTACGGATAAAGATCTGGTGGGAGAACAATTCTGTTGAAAACATTGTGTACGACAACGATATGGAACAGCCTATTGGCGGTGAGACCATCCAGGTTCACGCCAAATAACCATATTTTTTAATTTTTTAGATTCCTGAAAACTTAAGTAAGGGTTATAGTTGCTGCCTATAGAGAAATACATCGAGTCTCTCGCCTGCAGGCGGGAGAACTCCCCTATTATTTTATGGATTAAAAAATAGTAAATTTCTTTGTAAGAAACAGCAAGATGGTTAGATATGGATTATATTAAAACTGACCAACAGACTCTCTGAAATTAAATTCGTAGGGTTACTACCTATTATTTTAGTTGTTTCTCTAAGGTGTAATGTCGTTTATATAAGAGCCTATCCGAAAAGTCCCGCTGCTCTGAAAGTTATCCATGCACATGCGAAATGAAGCATAGCAAGGTAATTCTCAATTTTCTTTTCCCATCGAATAAGCAATCTTCTGAATCTATTCATCCAAGAATGAGTCCTTTCTACAACCCATCTTCTTGCCTTATGACCTGGTATCTTTTTTTCTATTTTTTCTTCTCCACGTCTCCGTATATGGGTAGTATACCCATACTCTTCAACCAATTCATCGATATCGGGATAATCATAACCCTTATCCATGCATATATTCTGAATTACATTATCAGGAGAAGGTCTTTCAATAATTATACCATCAAGAGTCTCTTTTACAAGCATTTTATCGTGGCGATTGGCTCCATCCACAGCAACAGAAAGTGGTATGCCTTTACCCTCAGTTAATAGACTCCTTTTTGTTCCTAATTTACCACGATCAGTAGGATTAGCTCCAGTTCCAGCTCCTCCCAATGGTGCTTTTGTCATAGCTCCATCAATTGATTGCCATTCCCATTCTAATCCTTTTTTATTATCATATTCCAGAAGACCAGATTGCCACATTTTCTCAAATAATCCTGCTCTTCGCCATTCCTGAAATCTATCGTGTACGGTGCTTGGAGCACCATAACATCGCGGCAAGGCTTTCCATTGACAGCCAGTACGAAGGAGATAATAAATACCATTCATTATTTTTCGATCATTCTCTCGAGGTCTTCCAGGCTTTTTCTTAGGCTTAGGAAGTGGTAGTAAGGATTTGATCTTATTCCAGAATTCATCTGAGATCTCATAATCGTGGCCTGTTTTTCTTGTTGTCACTAATAAAAATTACCATACATCGTAGTTCTTTTACTTTTCGGATAGGCTCTAAAGTGAATTGACACGTTAAAAGTTTCTTTTAAGTTTAGTTTTTGGTTAATCTCACTTACAGGTGAGGAAAATACATAAAAAAAGTAATATTGATTAGGAATATCAAATGTTTTTAAGTGGACTCGGCGGGATTCGAACCCGCGGCCTTTACGTTGCGAACGTAACGATCTTCCCCTGATCTACGAGCCCTTTTGGAGAAAGGAGAATATAAAAGATAGTTTTTCCGGACACATTGTCCGGGTCTCTTCTCCTCTTAAATACGGTAAGCTTCCATAACCTGGACGTTCTCAACGCCGGAAACTTTTGCAAAGGCTTCTTCTGCCGCTTCAGTTCCGCCTTCTTCATCATTAACGATTAATGTTACAATCAGAGCCTTCAAGCCAAAAGCGATAGGCTCTTCAACAATATCTCCGTGAAGGTCAGCCTCTGCTGGAATTACGCCCTTTATCTTCTCTTTCAGCTCTCCAAGGTCAGTATCAACGCTTTCTGGCATAATTTTAATTTTTGCTGCAACGTCACCCATTCTGATTCCTCTTATACTTTTATCTGATCTTTTTGATCGAGTTTGATTACATTTACATTTTCGGCATTAATCTGGTTCGGGATTATTGCCGAATCAGGGTGCCTTGTATCCGCACTTGGAGCAGGTGTATACGTTACCCTGCTGCCTGCAGCTTCCACATCTTCCGATTTCTGATCCGCACTGCGGGCAGGGAAACTTTACATAACCCTTTTCCACGAGGCGAATTCCACATGAAGTACAGTATTCAACTTTTTGTGCTGACATTTTTTTTCTCCTTAATAGTTACTTCAAATAGTAAATTTTGTAACGAGTTGCCGGTGAATCAGGCGCCTTCCTTGAGCATTGAGCTTCTGCTTTTCTAGGCACCTTTGTTAACATTAGCAGATTTAATGAACTGAAGTTAATTAATGCTTTTGGACACGCTTTGCTTCTTCTGCCCTAGTCATATACGATATACGATTTAAATATTCCCCTTTACCACAGTACCGAGCACAGACTTCCCATACACGGCCTGAATTACCCTATCCGAAGATTTCCCGTTTACAATCAGGCACTCCATTCGGTTTTTCAGAAGAAATTCCGGCAGGGCAAAATCAATACAGCTTTCACGACTTCCTCTATAGCTGGCAGCAGAAATTTCCCTGACTAATTTTCCATTTCTGAATATACCGTCCACATCCGTGGCCTTTATTAAGGTTGCCCCAATCTGCTTTGCAACCCAGGCCGCGATAGTATCCGAGGTCACATCCCAGGTATGAGGCAAAGGGTCCTCCGTTCTCAGGAGCCTGTACGGGAAAAGAACAGATACACCCTGAGGCAGACTGGCTATCGAATCTATATCCAGTGCGCGGCTTTTATCCTTAAGATAGCAAGCATACTGCTCCATACCCAGTATAGCCATCCAGTGAGCTGCATCCGCACTCAGGGAAAAGCTCTCATCAGTTTTCCTTACAGCATCAGCAAAAACGCCTCCTCCGGGTACTATTAGAATGGAATAAGGAAGTCCTTCGGATGCACACGCTTCCTCTGGAATTTTCGGGCTTCCTGAGCCAAATTCCTTTACAAGTCTGTTCACAAGCTCGGGAGCCTCTTTGATAAGGCTTCCCCCTATTTTAATTACCACTCTCATAGGTTTCCTTTCAGGCAACTGTTGATCCGCAACCGTTGATCCGCAACCGTTGCGCCGGTTGATCACGCCGTCATGACGTTTTAGATATAGCAATAGTTTTCGCTCAAGCCTTTTTTGAAAAGGGTTGTGATCACGCCGATAGGGTTCGGGGATAAGTTCCTCAAAATCAACCATTGCGCCGGTTAGTCGCGTCAGTCACGTCGTTTTCTGGAGTTTTCGCTCAAGCCTTTTTCAAAAGGCTTGCAGGCAAGCAGCCTGGCAGCCGCATATGCCGGAAAGACTTTTGAGATCTCTTCTCCCCAGCGTTCAGATACTGATATATATTCGAAACCAAGCTTTTCTGCAGCTTCCTTTATCAGGAATTCCCCAAGGCCTGCAGCTGCGATTCTTTTAAGCCCGTTCCGTTCTGCAACTTTGGAAAGTGCCTCAGCCAGGACAGAGATTTGTTTTTCCTTTACCTGGGCCGCAATTTCGTAGATATCTTCTTCCCGGATTTCGGAAAGGTCTGCACATACCAGCCTTGCAAGCCTGCGCATAGCATCGGTTTTGCTCCTGCCTGCTCCATCAGCAGTCTCGCAGGTATACATGCTTTGACCAATTTTTCCAAGCAGGAGATAGGCGTCTGCAGTTGTAGCAAAGAGTTCGGAAGCTGTCCTGCACCAGCCCCTTTCAAGTTTTACTTTTTCAAGGAGTGCGGCAAGGTTTGTCCGGAGGGTGCCTGCATACACGAGTTCACTTCTGACCAGCCGCTCAAAGTCAGTAAGCCCGGCTTTATGTTCTCCTGACAGGACAGGGATAATATCGCTTGTGGTACTTCCCACATCTACAAAAATACAGTCTCCTATCTCTTTTCCTATCAACCTGGCTGAAGCTGCCCAGTTGGCAGCAGCAAGTTCCCTTATATCGTCAGTTTCGCTCTGGAGCTTTCCCATACTGTTTATATAAGACACTTTTGAGAGTCCAAAGGCAGAATCGACACATGACTTTATAAAGCGGATGCCCTGTTCCTTGTCCTCAAAGCAGTCTGCAAGTTCGCCGGTCATAACAATAGCAACTTTTTCGGGCTGCAGTCGCTGTGCGATTTCCTTTAAAACTTCCGGAAGCCGTGTATTCTTCCAGAGAGGCAAATAGTGCAGTTCTACAATAGTTCCGTCCGAGGAGGCAAGTTTAGTGTTTGCTCCTCCAATATCAAGCCCGATAACTTTAGAATTCATTTTTGAGCCTTTTATCATGTTTTTTCAATCTGTTCTCTATCTTTCAAGCTTCTGGCTTTTCAATCTGTTTTCTACCTTTCAAGCTCTTCCGAAAAGCTCGCCCAACGCATCCTTTGAAAAGCGGTATTCTCCCTCAATATGTATAGAGTCCGGAAGTTCTCCAAACTTATTTTTCAAAAGCAGGTCTCCAATTTCCTCTCGCATAACGTGGCTAATTCCAAAAAGCGAGGCTGTGGGCCTGGGGTTTACATCCACTACATACGGAAGGTCAGCAAGTATGATGTCTACACCCACGTATCCGAAACAGTCCAGGCATTTGACTGTGGAGATCGCGGTTTCATAGAGTTCATCTCGCCTTGGAGTCTGATAAGGAGTAAGGCTTCCGTTGTATTTTATGCCGGAAACTCCTGTTTTCTCCTTTTCTATGGTTTCGACTTCTTTTTTGCCAAACTCTATAAACTGGCAGTTTACAGTAAGAGGAAGCGGTTTTTTTCCTGCGATAAGGCTTACGCTCAGAGTTTTTCCTTCAACATACTTGCTTGCAATAAATTCTTCGTTGTTCTCAAACTCTGTGACAAGGTATGTTGTCTCTGCACCGCAGCCGAACCTGGGCTTTGTAACATACTTTTTGCCTTCTTCAGCCTTTTTTGCGATCTCAGGGGCTTTAATCCCGGCTTTCGTCAGAATTTCCGTGCACATCAGCTTATCAGCACAGCAGGTTGCCGACTGAGGTGAACATCCCAGGTTTACGGTATTTTCTTCAAGGACTTTATTCAACTCGGGAAGCATGGAATCAGGTGCAATAATCAGCCCTGCATCACAGTCCTTTGCCTTTCTCTCAATTACCTGCATGAAATTTTCAGCTGTAGATTCAATGCACGTGCCTGCGCAGATTTTCGTACCTGCTGAAGGGTAGTATACCTCGTGCCCAAGACGAACAAAGCTTTCCGAAAGGGTTTTTAGCATGGCAGCTCCCTCCGGGATAAGGGACTTTTCAATGTCCGTGCCGACAGCAAATTCTGCAATCAGGATTTTCATCGGAAAGGAAAAACTCGGGAACTTATTTATTACTTTTTGTTCCAGGCCTTTTCAAAAAAGGCTTGAGCGAAAACCCCGAAAAACGACGTGATCAACCGGCACAACGGTTGTGGCACAAGCCTTTTCAAAAAAGGCTTGAGCGAAAACTATTGCTATATCTAAAACGTCATGACGGCGTGATCAACCGGCGCAACGGTTGCGGCGCAACGGTTGCGGCTCAATGGTTGTGGCACAAGCCTTTTTTCAAAAGGGTTGCTAAAAATGAAATTGCGTATGTAAAAGTTTATATAAATTATACAGTTTATACCATAAAGTTAAACATTGAAAAACATAAAGGTGCCTGGTACTATTAACAGCATAAACCCAAATACTCAGTCGATCTTTGAAAACCCGTTTGTCAAAACCCTTGCCATTGCGGTTTTCATGGGTATATTCCTTGTTGATATGGGGCTCGGGCTCTTTGAGGTTTTTTCCACAAAAGAAAGTCCATTGCCCTCCGCAGTTGTACTTTTGATCTTTGCGGTAATGTTTATTGCAGGCATGGTTTTTTACGAAAAACATGGGCTGGACACCCTAAGTTCCCTTGTCGGTGGAGCTCTTGCAGGCTTTGGCTTTTCCTTTGTGTTTGTGTCGCTTGTAGGCGGCGTACAGTTTGCACTGGATGGAGGAATCTCAGCCATCGGGTGGGACCAGGTAATTTCAGCAGTCGCGGCTTCCATGATTGCAAGCGTAGTAATGCTCAAAACACTCTTCGATAAACTTCAAAACCACTTTTACTGATTTTTCTTTTTATTCTCTTTCTTGAGTAATATGTATCATTAATCGTTCGAAAACTATTTATAGAATTACAAACAATCACAGATCAGGACGAGCGAAACCGTTGTACTTACTTGATGGGGTTCGACGAATGAAAATATTCAATAAAGAAAAGAATAAGGATTCTAAAGAAGATACCCAGACTGAGGCTGAAAATTCTGAAGCCCAAAATTCTGGCTCTTCGGCGGAAGAGATTAATGAAGCACGGGAAAACCCCGAAGAGGCTTCTGCCAGTTCGGAAGCTGAGAAAAGTCCTGAAGTCAGGTGTCAGGAGGAGAAACAGATTCTCATGGATAAGTATTACCGGCTTGCAGCAGACTTTGACAACTTCAGAAAACGGACCGCCCGCCAGATGGAAGAAAACCGGAAAGCTGTGCTTGAGCAGGTACTTCTTGACTTTCTTGAAGTAACAGACAATTTCGACCGCGCCCTTAAATCTGCAAAGACCGCAGAGGACATGAGCTCAATTGTCGGTGGAATAGAACAGCTTTCAAGGCAGTTTTTCTCAATCCTCGAAAAATACGGGCTTGAGAAGATTGAGAGTGAAAAAGCCAGTGAATTTGACCCTCACAGGCATGAGGCAATTCAACATATCGAGACCTCTGAAGTCCCGGACAATACTATAGTAAAGGTTTACAAAACCGGATATGCTCTTAACTCTAAAGTTATCAGGCCTGCTATGGTCTCAGTGGCCAGAAACCCTGATGAAGCCGAGAAATAAAGGAGAAAAATCTTACTCCTGAATTCAGGCATACTTACTTTCTAATTAAACTGAACATTAAACTGAACATTAAACTGAACAGCTTTATTATAACTTTACCAGATAACTTAATTAATAATTTAACTTAATGATTTGTCTAAATATTTTGTTTAACATTATGATTGAATGAAAACTTTAATTGAATAATTTAACCAGGTAATCTAGTGAGGATAAAACATGGCAAAAATACTGGGTATTGACCTTGGTACTACGAACTCATGTATGGCAGTAATGGAAGGCGGGGAAGCTGTCGTGATCCCAAATGCCGAAGGCGCCAGGACAACCCCGTCAGTGGTCGGATTTTCCAAAAAAGGAGAGAAACTTGTAGGTCAGGTTGCAAAGAGGCAGGCCATTTCAAATCCTGAAAATACTGTTTATTCCATTAAAAGGCATATGGGAGATGCCAATTACAAGGTGACTCTTCAGGGAACGCAGTATAAACCGCAGGAAATTTCCGCAATGATTCTTCAGAAGCTCAAAACCGATGCAGAAGCTTATCTTGGAGAGACTCTCAAGCAGGCTGTTATTACGGTTCCTGCTTATTTCAATGACGCCCAGAGACAGGCTACAAAGGACGCAGGGGCAATTGCAGGCCTTGATGTCCTGAGAATTATCAATGAGCCAACTTCCGCGTCCCTGGCTTATGGTCTCGATAAGGGAGATATAGAACAAACAATTCTTGTCTACGACCTAGGAGGCGGAACCTTTGATGTATCTATTCTCGAACTTGGAGGCGGAGTCTTTGAGGTGAAATCCACAAGCGGTGACACTCACCTTGGAGGAGATGACTTCGACCAGCGTATAGTTAACTACTTACTCGCTGAGTTCAGGAAAAACGAGGGAATTGACCTCTCCAAAGACAAGGCCGTACTCCAGCGCTTAACCGATGCTGCGGAAAAAGCCAAGATCGAGCTGTCCGGAGTTGCAAGTACAAATATCAACCTTCCCTTCCTAACAGTTGGTACGGATGGAGAACCAAAGCACCTTGATATAGACCTGACAAGAGCCCAGTTCCAGAAGATGACTGAGGACCTCCTTGAAAAGACCCTCGTATCTATGCGCCAGGCTCTCAGCGATGCAAAGCTCACTCCAAGTGATCTTGATAAAGTGATTCTCGTCGGAGGTGCCACAAGGATGCCTGCAGTAGTCGAGCTTGTGGAAAACTTTACAGGCAAGAAACCCTACAAGAACATCAACCCTGATGAGGCCGTTGCAATCGGGGCAGCTATCCAGGCCGGTGTGCTCGGGGGCGAAGTCAAAGACGTCCTTCTGCTTGATGTTACTCCTCTGACTCTAGGAATCGAAACCCTTGGAGGTATAGCAACCCCACTTATCCAGAGAAACACGACAATTCCTACCAAGAAAAGTCAGGTCTTCTCAACTGCTGCTGATAACCAGCCTTCAGTAGAGATTCATGTCCTTCAGGGAGAAAGAGGAGTTGCTTCCGAAAACAAGACTCTCGGCCGCTTTACTCTTGACGGTATACCACCAGCTCCAAGAGGCATCCCACAGATTGAAGTTACCTTTGATATCGACGCAAATGGGATCCTTCATGTAGGTGCAAAAGACCTCGGAACCGGTAAGGAGCAGTCAATTTCCATTCAGAAACCGGGTGGGCTCTCAGATGACGAAATCGAGCGCATGGTCAAAGACGCGGAATTGCATGCCGAAGAAGACAAAAAGCGCAAAGAAGATGTCGAGAACAGGAACAATGCCGAGGCCCTGATCAATGCTGCGGAAAAGACTTTGAAGGAAGCCGGAGATGTGGCAACCGAAGACCAGAAGTCAAAGGCAACTGCCGCAATCGATGACCTTAAGAAAGCTCTTGAAGGTAAGGACAGTGAAGTCATTAAATCAAAAACCGAAGCTCTTCAGGAAGCAGTATACCCAATCTCCACTGCAATGTACCAGAAAGCCCAGGAGCAGGCTCAACAGGCTCAGCAGGCTGAAGGTGGAGAAGGAAGCCATGATGCGCAAGGTCCTGATGAGACCGTCGTTGATGCCGATTATGAGGTAGTTGACGACGAAAAGCGTAAATAAATAAAAACCAAGTAATGAAACAGGCCTGGAGATTTTCAGGCCTTACCGGAAACCTGCTTCAGGCTCCGGAGCTTTATCTTTTTTAAAATAACAGGGAATCCTGATGGCCACAACACGTGATTATTACGATATTCTCGGATTATCCAAAGATGCCTCACCCGAGGATATAAAGAAAACCTATCGAAAACTTGCGCTAAAGTATCATCCTGACAGGAATAAAGAACCTGGGGCTGAGGAAAAGTTCAAGGAGATCTCTGAGGCTTATGCCGTTCTTTCAGATGATGAGAAACGTGCTCAATACGACCGTTTCGGACATGCCGGAATAAACGGGCAATACAGCGCAGAAGATATCTTCCGGGGTGCGGATTTCGGCGGCTTTGGGGATATATTCGAGATGTTTTTTGGAGGCGGGGGAGGCAGACGAGGTCATATGGGGCCAAGGAGAGGGTCCGATCTCCAGTATGACCTTTACATTACCTTTGAGGAGGCTGCCTTTGGAGTCCATAAAGATATCGATATCCCTAGAACGGAAAGATGTTCTAAATGTTCCGGAACCGGAGCCAAACCTGGAACAAGCCCGAAGCGCTGTCCCACATGCGGCGGTACAGGTCAAATACACACGACTCGCTCCGGACTGGGTATGCAGTTTGTAAGCACCTCTACCTGCAGTACCTGTCACGGCAGGGGTCAGGTAATTGAGTCTCCCTGCCCGGCCTGTGGCGGTACAGGCAGAGTTCGAAACAAGAGGAAGATAACAGTAAACGTACCTGCTGGAGCCGATTCAGGCATGAGCCTTAGACTCAGTGGAGAAGGAGATTCGGGAGAGCCCGGGGCTCCGTCCGGAGATCTCTATGTCGTGCTTCATGTAATGGAACACCCCTACTTTAAGAGAGTCGATTACGATGTAATTTCCGAGCTTCCTATCTCTTTTGCCCAGGCTGCGCTCGGTACGGATGTGATGGTCGATACCCTTCACGGGAAAGTCAAGATGAATATCCCTGCAGGAACCCAGACCCACTCTGTATTCAGGCTTAAAGATAAAGGAATTCAGCACCTTCACGGGAGTAGAAAAGGCGATCAGCTTGTCAGGGTTGTAATCAAGACTCCGACAAAACTTACTCAAGAACAAAAAGAACTACTCCGTCAGTTTGAAGCCCTGAGCATCGGCAAAAACCCCAATGGAGATGAAAAAGGAAGGGATGAGAAATCCACAGAAAAATCCCGAAAAAGTAAAGGTTTTTTTGAGAAAGTAAAGGATGCCTTTGAAGGGTGAAGTACTCCTACCTGCCAGAAAGGTGAACCTTTCTGTCGAGGACGGGGCTTCTTGCTTCATAGATGACCTCATGGTACCTCAGATCAGTTTTCACCGGAAGCTGTCGAGGAATGGGACTTCACGCCTTAGAGTTAAATCCATCCCCTTCTTTCCTTTCTGGGACCTTTCCATTTTCTACCTTATTTCTTTACTTTATCTTATTTCCTGAGGACTCGTTCACTTTGGTATTTGTTTTTTGCTGCAATAATTTGAAAACATTTATATAACTGTTTAATTTTAGAATTTCAACCGCGGTTATATTCCAGTTGTATTTAAAAAGCCTGGATCTTACAAACTCTGTTTGCAAAACATTTAACTTTTAGAGATGGTCAATACGCTGATTAATTTTATCACAAACAGTTTATCGGGCCGCATTCCACAGTTTTGTTTTATCTGTACGCTCTTAACTTTTTGTATTTATTTGCTCAATTTTTCCTGTCTTACTTATCTCGTGCCTGTTGCTTTTTATACGCCAGGTTCCATATTTTAAGGTTCGTTAAAAACAGTTTTTCTGAAGGTGTGCTATGAAGGTTATAATTATCGGCGCAGGGGAAGTAGGTTATCACATCGCAAAGGCTCTTTCTCCCAAAAACGATGTAATAATTATTGAAAATGCTGACGAAGCATCAAAACGGGCAGACGAACTTGATGTTCTTGTTATTGAAGGAAACGGGGCAAATGCTGAGATCCTATCAAATATTCTTCAGGATACTGATTTGCTTGTAGCTGTGACCGGCATAGATGAGGTTAACATTGTAGCCTGCATGACCGCCAAGCTGATTACCCGGGGAAAGCCCGGATGGAAGGAAACTAAAACTATTGCCAGAGTCAGCAACCCGGATTATATTGATTCGCCTGTAACCTCAAGGGCTCAGGCTGGAGTCGATATAATGATCTGTCCTGAACTTTCACTTGCCTCTGAAGTTGCTGAGATCCTGTCAAGTCCATCTGCGATAAGTGCCGAAATGTTTGCCGATGGAAAAGTCAGGATGACTGAGTATGCAATAAGTCCCGAAAGCAAGCTCGTAGGAAAGCAGATTCAGGACCTCAAGCTTGCTGACTGCTGCATTGTTAGTGCGATTTTTCGAAAGCACGAAATAATTATTCCTCATGGAAACGACCTAATTAACGCAAATGACCATATGGTAGTTGTGGGTAAACCTGAAGCTATGGAAGGGCTAGGCAGTACTTTAGGGAGCAAGATACCCCACAAAAATAGAATTCTTCTCATAGGCTGTGGCATTGTAGGATTTTATCTCGCCAAACTGATAGACAAAGAAGAGAATGCCGACCTTAAAATTATCGAGCACAGTAAAAGCCGCTGCATAGAAGTGGCAGAGATGCTGGAAAATGCCCTTATTTTAAACGGGGACGGTACTGACATCAGTCTACTCAGGGAGGAAGGCATTGAGAATATGGATGTTGTTATCTCGGTTACGGACAGCGATGAGAAAAATCTCCTGTGTGCTCTTCTTGGAAAGCAACTGGGTGCAAAGAAAGTGATTGCCAGGGCTGACCGCCCGGACTACCTGCCCCTTTTTGAAATGGTCGGCATAGATCTGGCAGTCAGCCCCAGGGAGGCGACTGTAAATGAGGTACTTAAGCTTACAATGGGCAGAGGAATACAAACCCTGACGACTATTGAAGGCGAAAAGGCAGAAATCATAGAGTATACGGCTTCCAAGAGCTCGAAAATTGTCGGAAAACCTTTAAACAAGGTAAAATTCCCAAGGGGAGCTCTCATCAATATGGTAGTTCGAGGAAAAGACACTATAGTCCCTAGAGGGGACTTCGTCATTCAAAATCAGGATAGAGTGGTCATCTTTTCCATGGCTTCTGCAATGTTAGAAATAGAAAAATTTTTTAGATGAACTTTGGAAGGAAGGTGGTTTCTTATAGACAACAGGGCAGTCTTTAATGCATTAGGAAAAATTCTTTTCCTTCTGGCATTTACAATGCTTGTTCCCCTTTTAGTAGCCTTTTACTACCGGGAACCTCTTGTACCCTTTATTGTTTCCTTTTTCATAACACTTATTTCTGCCTTGCTTCTCATGCGATTTAAAGGCCGTGAGGATTGGCAGCAAAAAGAGGCGCTTTCTATTGTGGCTTTGAGCTGGCTTGCAGCAGCTATTTTTGGGGCTATTCCTTTTCTTTTTGAAAGAGTCTCTTTTATTGATGCAGTTTTTGAAGCAATGTCGGGTTTTACTTCAACGGGTTCTTCAATTCTTATAAATATAGAGAGCTATTCAAGAAGCCTTCTTTTCTGGCGGTCTTTCACTGCCTGGCTTGGAGGCATGGGAATTATTGTACTTTTCATAGCAGTTCTACCAAAGCTCGGAGTTGCCGGCCGTCAGTTGTTCAGGGCTGAGGCTCCCGGTCCAACTGAAGATAAACTGAAGCCAAGAATCCGGGAAACTGCAAGGATTCTGTGGACGCTCTACGTTCTTATCTCTGCTCTTGAAGTTGTGGCTCTGATGCTGGGGGGAATGTCCCTTTACGATGCTCTCAATCATACCTTTGCCTGTATGGCTTGCGGGGGATTTTCTACCTACAATGCAGGAATAGAAGCTTTTCACAGTCCTGTTATTGAATTTATTCTCACATTTTTCATGTTTATTGCAGGGGCGAACTTTGCCCTTTATTATCGGGTTATTCATGTCAATAAGTTTGTTCTCTTTCGAGACGAAGAATTCAGGACTTATTCTTTTTTAATCCTTGGTTTCACGGGTTTACTGGCACTGGTTCTATTCAAAGATATGGGATTCTCTCCATTCAATTCTTTTCGTTATGCAATATTTCAGATAACCTCTGTTATGACAGCCACCGGCTTTGCTTCAACTGATTTTAATATGTGGAAAGACTCTGCAAAAATTCTGGTTCTTTCAGTCATGTTTATAGGAGGCTGCGCGGGTTCTACAGGCGGAGGCATGAAGGTTGTACGTTTTCTATTGATGTTAAAATATGCAAGGAGAGAACTCTTCAAATTTGTTCATCCTCGACTCGTCAGGCCTATTCGGTTAAATAATAAAGCAGTACCGGAGGACATTTTGCAGTCAATTCTCTCTTTTGTTGTGCTTTATATAGGAGTTTTTGTTGTAGGGACAGTGCTTCTAACACTACTTGGAGTCGATATGGTAAGCTCGGCTACAGCTTCGATAACGACTCTCGGAAACATAGGTCCGGGTTTTAATATTGTCGGGCCTATGGCAAATTTTGAATCAATCCCGCCACTGGGCAAAATAATCCTTATCAGTAATATGTGGGTAGGCAGGCTAGAGGTTTATACCGTGCTTGTACTCTTTACAAGGGAATTCTGGCACTCCTAAAGAGAATTGTGGAAAACAAAAGGGGGGTATTAAAATGCTGTTTTATCCTGAAATAATTTTGAGAATTGTGAAAAAAAAGATACTGTACATTCTTCGAGGGCTGACCATTTGACTGGTTTCAGTGCATGCTGAAAATTTATCTTAGTCCCTGTAACTACCCAGAGCCAGAAAAGTCCCTAACTTTGAGACCCTATCTGAAGATTCTATAATATATTTTTTAATGTGGGTAGGATCTAAATTTCTTCTCGTATCTTATATGTCACATTTGTAAAACGACTTTAAACTGTTTACTCAAATTGACAAAGAATTGACTTATTGCGTGGCTAGATATAGGAAATAAAGACCGATTATTATAATTGATACTCCTATTACTCTATCCATGAGGTCACCACTCATTCTGGTGGTTTCCTTAATTTTTTTACCTATTGAACCACCAATAGAGCTGATCACCATAAGAGGAATACTTAGACCAACAGCGTATATTAACATAGTAAGTATCCCTTGAAGCGGCGTTTGATACAATCCTATATAAGTTAATATAATTATTAGCATCGGAGCACCTCTACCTATTGTAATTGCCCCAAAAGAAAGCCCAAGTAAGAATGCTCCCATTATTGTGTAAGAGTTAGGCAATTTTAAAAAATTGTATATGCTTCGTATTGGTGGTTTGTAAACATGTAATAGTTGTAATCCCATTGCAATCATTAATATACCACCAATTGTCCAAGCGATTGCACTGTTTAAAAACAATATATATTTACCAATGTATCCAGCAATAAATCCAAGCGGCAATAGTACTAGCACAGTGCCTATTGAAAATGAGAATACTAGTTTAAGTATGTTCGAAAGTGATAAGTTCGTTTTTCCGCTTGTAAGGTAACCTATTAATCCTAAGCATAACACGCTATTACATGGGCAGATACCTGCTAGTAGCCCAAAAACAAATATACCAGTTACAGAAGGGTCAAATGTTGCTGTCATAAGCTCATCCTATTAGATTAATTAATTCCGTATCCAATTGTAAATCTATCTAATTTAGGGCGCAACCAGAAAATCCTAAATTTCGTACTTGTCTATATTTCAGATAGTAAAGTCTTAGCGTACGATATTTAGAATCTGATGGCAGCATCCCATTTAGAACCTGTATGATTTAAATATTCAATTGATCAATTGAATATTTAAATCATATGGTAAAATTGTATTTAAGCATAACGATGAATTACGACTTAGAACAGATAAAAAAACGAGATGAATCAGGAAGTTTTTATGGAAAAAGAAACCCGTGTGTTTAAAGATAGCGTTTATGCGCAGCTCGCCAGAATCGGAAAGGCTATTTCAAGTCCTCGAAGGCTGGAGATATTGGACATTTTGATGCAGGGATCCAAAACGGTCGAAACAATCGCCCGTGAAACGGATATGAGTGTCGCAAATACATCCCAGCATCTGCAAACTCTGCTTGAATCCAGGTTGGTAGAGTATGAGAAGCGTGGAGTTTACTCATATTACAAATTGGCGGATCGAACGGTGGTGAATTTCATCCTATCTTTACAGCTTTTAGCCGAAAAGCGTATTACGGAACTTCAAAAGCTTCGGGAGGAAATTTACACTAACAGAGATAATATAGAACAAATAAAAATGAGTGAACTCATTGTCAGAATGAAAGAAGGCAATGTGACTTTAATTGATGTAAGGCCGAAAGAAGAATATGAGATGATGCACATTCCAGGAGCTAACTCTATTCCTCTAGAAGATTTGGAAAAGCATTTAGCTACTTTACCTATAAATCAGGAAATTGTTGCTTATTGCCGTGGCCGTTGCTGCTTACTGTCTGTAGAAGCAGTGGAGATATTAAGAGCTCATGGCTTTAAAGCTGTGCGTTTGGAGGCAAGCGTTCAGGAATGGCTTTCACAAAATGATGATGAATATAATAACGCTCATAATTGCTGCAACAAAAAAAACAGCATTATCTAATGAAATGTTGCATTAATTAACCTAATGACTATAGATAATTAGGATGTGGCAGTGTATCGAATTTTCTGTAAATTAATCGTCAAACCTTTGTATACTGATCATAACTCAGTTCTTTCGATGTTGGATTCTCCAACGACTAACCTATTAAGATTTTTGATTTTACATCAAAATTGACACACTACCACGGATATTTATATGAAGGGTTCTGTTGCATAAAATCTGGATTTTTTACAAAATCAGTTAAAACCTTCACAATTAGAAAAGGTAACCGTTCTCACCACCCGGCCTAAACACTTATTTTTCTCGATGTCTGCAGACTCTGAGAAAAATGCCTATGTGTTTATCATAGAATTTTTGCATTTGATGAAAGTTTATCGAAGGAATCAAGAAAATTCTGATATGATGTATAACAGCTGGGTTTACACTCTTATAGCCAAAAAAACGAACCTTTAATAAAAGTTCGTATTTTAGTTCTTATAGAATATGCGAAACCATTTCAGGATAGAACAGGAATAATTACAATGCAGAAAAAATATCTTTTGTGGGACTTTGACAATACTCTGGCATATCGGGATGGAATGTGGGGGCAAACTATATACGACCTATTACAGGAACATGGATACAGCAGCATTAGACTTGAGGATATTCGTCCACTTCTTACCAGAGGATTTCCCTGGCACACTCCGGAAATATCTCACGAAGATTTTTTTGGAGGAATCCAATGGTGGGATTACATGACACTGCACTTTTCTAAAATAATAAATCAACTTGGGATTAATGAAACATTATCATCCGAAATTGCAGGTCAAATAAAAATAAAATACTTAGATACTACAAAATGGCATCTTTATGATGATACAATTCCCTGTTTAAAAAGAGCGATAAATAAAGGTTATGAAAATATAATAGTCTCAAACCATGTACCTGAATTATCCAGTCTGGTTAGAAATTTAGGAATAAGTAATTATTTCGTTCAAGTATATTCGTCAGCACAGTTAGGGTATGAAAAGCCAAATATCCAGATGTACAGGAGAGTGCTTGACAAACTTGAAAATGTTAGTGATGTAACAATGATTGGTGACAGTTATATTGCAGATGTCGAAGGGGCAATAAATGCAGGAATTAAAGCAATACTGGTAAGAAAAGAGAACACTCACAACTATCAAAACTACTGTAAAAGTTTAGATGAGATCTATAATATCTTGCTATAGGGGAATGCAAAAACTTAAACAAACGTCTAAATATCATTCTTTTAACAGTAGTGTTTACACTGATAATACACCGCAACGGTGCTCTTACTTCTTCCGATAGCTTTCTTTTTTGCAATTGTTTTAGCTTTTCAGGGTGTCATCCAGAATCTGGATCAGCACTTGATGTAAAAAAGCAAGCACATTCAGAGTTGTTACCTGTTTAGTGTTTTAGACAGTAGGGGTTTAATGCTATTGATTTCTCAATTCAACCACATAAGTTCTATATCCACATAAGTTCTCTATCTACACGCAAGCTTGTATCATGTGGGGGTGAAATAATGAGAAAAGAACTGATAATTCTATTAGTATTGTTAAGTGTATCTTTTGCAATAGGATGTGCTGGTCAGAAAGGTGAAGCTCCAAATGCAACGGTGACTCCAGCAATTTCAGTAACTCCAGGTGCAGCAGGGCCTGAAGTTATAACTGTTTCTGCGGCTGCCAGCCTTACAGAAGCTTTTACAAATATTAAATCCCAGTTTGAGAAGGAAAACCCTGGAACGAATGTAAACCTTAATTTTGCAAGTTCGGGAAACCTGCGTAAGCAGATTGAAGGAGGAGCTCCTGTCGATGTTTTTGCTTCAGCTGATGAGGCTCAAATGAATATACTTGCCAGTAAATCACTTATCGTAAACAATTCAAGAAAAGACTTTGCTCAAAATTCACTTGTGCTTATTGTCCCTGAAAATAGTGCTCTTAATATCACTGGCGTGAAAGATCTGGCTGACCCTAAAGTTAAAAAAATCGGCATTGGGAATCCTGATACAGTCCCTGTTGGAAATTATACACGTACAGCATTGACTGAAGCGGGTTTGTGGAGTCAGCTCGAAAATAAGATGGTATTTGCTGAAGACGTCAAACAGGTATTCACATACGTGGAAAGAGGAGAAGTTGACGCCGGGTTCGTATACACAAGTGACGCAAAAACTGCAGAACCAGGAACTATCAAAATCATTACAAATGTGCCTGTTAGTATTCCTGTTAAGTATCCGATAGCTGTGATTTCTTCTTCAGAACATAAAGAAGAAGCTCAGAAGTTCATTGATTTCGTAACCGGGAATGAAGGACAGGATATACTGAAAAAGTATGGTTTTGTTTCCCAGTCTTGATAAAAGATGGGACTTACTATAGGAATTACGCAGTTGATACTCAGTTGAACTATCGGAATCACGTAGTTGATACTCAGTTGAACTATCGGAATCACGTAGTTGATACTCAGTTGAACTATAGGAATTACGCAGTTGATACTCAGTTGACGCTCAAAATCAAGTACAATAATAATGTTTAAGCTCTCTGTCAGGCAGTTGAAGGCTTAATATTATTGATTTTTCAATTCAACTACGATTAATTTTTCAATTCAACTGCGTAAATCCTATAATAAAAATTATTGGAAGCCAGTTGGAAGCCAGCTTCATCTGCAAACTATGTTGTATGTTATTTTCTTGAATTTTAATTCAATTGGCAGTGTGCCAATTTAAAGCTACTTTTTAAATATTAAAGACAATATTATTGTTTTGGGGATTGTTTAGGGGATTGAAAACTATTTACCCTTAAACTGAGGGATGAGAATTCTTCTAAAAGTTATTCGATTGGAACTAAATCCATCTTGATGGGGGAAAAGAATGAGAACTGAGCTTATTCTTTTGATGGTTTTATTTAGCATATTTCTGGCAATAGGATGCACGAGTAAAGGCGAAACATATTACGTTAAAATTGAGAATTCTCAATTTTATCCAAATTCAATCACAATATCTTCCGGTAATACTGTAAGATGGACAAATCTCGATCCAACTAATCACACGGTCGTAGGAACTGGTTTCTCATCCGGTAATATAACAAGTCAGGATTCATACGATCATACATTCACGAAGGCAGGGACTTATAATTATTACTGCTCTATTGAGCCTTCCATGAAAGGTATTATCATAGTAAAATAAAATATATCTTAAACATTCTGAACCTTAAGCTATTCCTCTATAGAAAGAATGCTCCTTAGAATACGCCCGTTTAAGTTTCCTTTTCCAAAGAATACTTAAGCAGGTTAAACTATCTAGAATCAAGCTTTTTTTTCGAGGGAACCTTATGAAAGCAATAGTGATAGGAGCAGGCGAGGTTGGATATCATATTGCAAAGTTTCTTTCCGCCACACACGACGTAATTGTTGTCGAAAAAGATGAAGACGTTGCACGAAAGGCCGATGAACTCGATGTCCAGGTTCTTGAAGGAAATGGTGCAAATGCTGATATTCTCGCCAGTATCATTCACGACGCGGACATTTTAGTAGCTGTCACAGGAATTGATGAAGTCAACATCGTTGCCTGCATGACTGCAAAACTGATCATAAGATCCCATTCCGGATGGAAAGAAACAAAGACAATTGCAAGGGTTAGCAACCCTGATTATATCGATGTGCCTGTAACCTCAAGGTCTCAGGTTGGTGTCGATATAATGATCTGTCCTGAACTTGCGCTCGCCTCGGAGGTTGCCGAGGTCCTTTCGAGTCCTTCAGCTATAGATGCGGAGGTATTTGCTGGAGGAAAAGTTCAGATGATGGAATTTGCCATCCGTCCTGACAGCAAGCTTGTAGGAAAGCAGATTCAGGATCTCAAGCTTGATGAGTGCTGCATTGTAAGTGCAATCTTTCGGAAGCAAGAAATCGTTATTCCCCATGGGGACGATATCATTAACGCAAACGACCATATGGTAGTTGTAGGCAAGCCCAGAGCTCTGGAAGAACTTGGTCGCATTTTCGGGAACGTGGAGCCTCACAGAAATAGGATTCTCCTCATAGGCTGCGGTATTGTGGGATTTTATCTTGCTAAATTGATAGACAAAGACGAGAATGCCGACCTTAAAATTATCGAGTACAATAAAAGCCGCTGCATAGAAGTGGCAGAGATGCTGGAAAATGCCCTTATTTTAAACGGGGACGGCACTGATGTCAACCTTCTAAGGGAAGAGAATATCGAAGACATGGATGTAGTGCTTGCAGTTACGAACAACGACGAAAAAAATCTTCTGTGCTCGCTTCTGGCAAAGCAAATGGGGGCAAGGAAAGTGATCGCAAGAGCTGATCGCCCTGACTATGTGCCTCTTTTTGAAATGATTGGAATTGATATGGCAGTCAGTCCCAGGGAAGCAACCGTAAATGAAGTCCTTAAGCTTACAATGGGGACAGGTATCGAAAAGCTTACCATGCTGGAAGGCGAAAAGGCAGAAATTATCGAGTACACTACTTCAAGGTACTCAAAAATCATAGGAAAATCCCTCGAAAAGATCAAGTTCCCTAAAGACGCAATCGTTACCACCATTGTTCATAATGATGACATCATCATACCTAGAGGAGATTCCGTAATTCGGGAAGGAGATAGGGTAATAGTTTTTGCTCTTTCTTCCGCAGTTTCGGCGGTGGAGAAATTTTTTAAGTAAAAGATATATATACAAAATTCAAAAGGGTCTATCAGTTTTAAAATTGAGGGCCCACATGAATTTTAGAGTTGTTTTATATGTGCTTGGCGGCTTACTAAGGCTCCTGGGACTAATCATGATAGTCCCTCTCGGAGTTGCATATTATTATGGAGAGAGTTTAACTCCTTTTCTGGTTTCGATTCTCATAACCACACTTACAGGTTTTCTCCTGCTTTCCTATAAAACTGAAGGGGAATGGATGCGCAAAGAAGGCTTTGCAATCGTTGCCCTGGGCTGGCTTGCAGCTGCTGTTTTCGGGGCAATTCCTTTCATGCTGGACGGGATTTCTCCCTTAAACGCTGTCTTTGAATCCATGTCCGGATTTACGACTACAGGTTCAACAATTCTTACTGATATAGAAAGCCATCCAAAAGGCATCCTTTTCTGGAGGGGCATGATTCAGTGGCTTGGGGGCATGGGTATTATTGTGCTTTTCATCGCGATTCTGCCCAAACTCGGGGTTGCAGGCCGTCAGCTTTTTCGTGCCGAAGCGCCTGGGCCTACTGAGGACAAATTAAAGCCAAGAATAAAGGAGACTGCAAGAATTCTCTGGGTAGTTTACTTTGCAATTTCCTTTCTTCAGGTTATTGTCCTCCTGCTTGCAGGAGTCTCCCTTTATGATGCCGTTAACCATACTTTTACTACAATGGCATGTGGAGGTTTTTCCAATTACTCTCTGAGCGTTGAAGCTTTTAACAGCCCTCTTATTGAGTTAATAATAACGTTTTTCATGTTCGTTGCCGGTGCAAACTTTGCGCTTCACTATCGGGCAATTTACATAGACAAAAAGTTTCTTTTTAAAGACGACGAATTCCGTTTCTATACAGGCCTGGTCCTTTCAGCAACTGGGCTTCTTGCTATTCTACTCTGGCGGGATATGGGCACAGGACTTTTTAACTCCTTTAGATTTGCCATTTTTCAGATAGTTTCAATCATAACAACTACAGGGTTCGCTACAGCAGATTTTAATCTCTGGTCCGATTCTGCCAAAATGGTACTTATACTGGTAATGTTTATCGGAGGCTGCGCCGGTTCTACAGGTGGAGGCATGAAGGTTGTACGTATCCTTATCCTCCTCAGGTACAGTCGAGCGGAGTTATTCAAGGCCATTCATCCGAGAGCCATAAAAGCCGTTAAATTTAACAATAAAAATGTTCCCGATGAGATTGTCAATTCTATTGTTTCATTTGTTGTTATATATCTGCTTGTCTTTCTCTTAAGCACCCTGATTCTCTCGGTTCTGGGCATGGACATTATAACTTCATTTACTGCGTCCATAGCTACACTTGGTAATATAGGGCCAGGTCTGAATGTCGTAGGTCCAATGGGCAGTTTTGACCCTGTTCCCGCTCTGGGTAAACTGGTCCTGATTGCAAATATGTGGATCGGTAGGCTTGAAGTCTATACTGTAATTTTACTATTTACGCCTGAGTTCTGGAGCAAGTAACCGCCCGAGTTCCGTCACCCGAGTCCCGTCTCGGGAGGACGGTGCCCTTTTCGCTACGCTACGCTACGCTCAAGAGGGCTGAACTATAGGCAAGATAAGTTGTTTTTCAACTTGCTCAAGGAGGCTGATTTCCCGATAATCTTTTTTAAAAAGGTTTGATCGCAACTTTTCTAGCAGAAGCTTGACCAAAGACCCTAAACGGTGAAAAGCAAACCTTTTTAAAAAGGCTTAACCGAAAACTCCTGGCAACGGCGTGATCAACCGGCGCAACGGTTGCGGATCAACGGTTGCGGCTCAACGGTTGTTTTTGGATGACTTGAGATGAGATAATTTCCTGTAAGGTAACTAAAAAAAGGAGTCTAATAAATGGAAGAAGGTGCCTGGGCTACCAGGCGTTACATCTTACTCATTACATTTACTTTACGTTACATTTTGCTCTTTACAACTTCTTTTGCGGCATCTTTGAAAAGTACTCGAAGGTCCCAGAGAAGTTTTTTATTGGCTTTAAAGAGAGCCTGTAAGAGGTCAAGAAGGCTCATTCTCTCGAATTTTACATCTTTCAGGGAATAGGCAAGCGAATTCAGGTCCTCGTCACTTAGATTGATAAAGCAATTCTTTACGAGGAGACTCATGTCTATGTCGTGACCCAGGGTTGCTCTCCATGGTTTCTCATAAACTTCTTCGAGTTTTTCGAAGGAGACATCTCCTGCGGATATAGCTGCATATGCAGCTTCTCCTGCTATTTTTCCAGCATCCATTGCATTAAGAATTCCACCACCTGTGATAGGGTCAGATTGACGGGCAGCGTCTCCGATTAGCATCAGCCCGTTAGTAGAAGTTTTCTCAATGCTACCCGAAACCGGAACTCCTCCGAAAACCATCTCAACTATCCTGGCATCGGGAAATTTCTTTTCAACAAACCTGTTAAGATAGTCTACAGGTCTTGGCTTGAATTTTCCAGTCTTGCTCCCGATAACTCCGATCCCGACATTGGCTTTTCTATCGCCTTTCGGAAAGACCCATATATAGCCGCCAGGTGCAATTTCATTGCCTATGTAAAATTCGCAGTGGTGCTGGTCTATGTTCGCTCCAGCTATCAGGTATTGGGCACAGGTCTCGATGTCTATAGGCTTTAAGGAAGTATCGATGCCTGCCCATCTGCCTACCTTTGATTCGACCCCGTCAGCACCTATTACTATCCTGGCCCGCACATCATATTCTTTTCCAAGATGCATGAGCCTGGCTCCTTTGACAAAATCGTCTTCAATGATAAGGCCAGTTGCTCTGGTTTTTACCCTTACTTCCGCTCCGGCTTCGGCAGCCTGTTCTGCAAGGGCTCGGTCAAACACTTTTCTCTCAAGGACGTAACCTACTTCCCCACCAGCGATTTCTTCTGCCATCTCTATCTTTGTACCGTCCGGCGCGTAAATATGGGACGCATTAAGGTCAGAACAAATCCATCTCTTATCAATTTCCACGTATTTTTTGAGATATGCTTTGTTCACGCCTTCGGCACAGCGTACAGGGTCACCTATCTCCTGGCGTTTCTCGATTAAAAGTACATCCAGCCCTTTTTCGGCTGCGGTTCTGGCGGCAATGGAACCTGCAGGACCGGCACCTATCACTAAAACATCATACGTGTCCTTCATTTCATTACCTCAATTGCTCCTACAGGGCAGATGCGATCGCATATCCCGCATGTAATGCACGTACTTTCGTCTACTTCGACCCAGGTCTCTACAAGTTCGAGTGCTCCCTTAGGGCAGACTCCCACACAGGCACCACAGTATCCACACTTATATCTATTTATCTTAATGCTCACCAGCTCACCTGTACCTTTTAAACTTAATTTATAATGCTTAACCGTAGATATCCTCTTTCTTGCAAATAGTGTGATATGGACCGAAAAGCATGACAGTATAATGCCACATTATTTCTACTGATTACTTCAATAGAGTCCTGAAAGTTCTACTTTAATCACTATATTTTTAAACTTTATTTTTTCGGTTAATGAATCTTTTTTCGACTTTCTGAGGTCTAGTTTTCATCTCCAAATTCTTCCTCAGAAAGATCAGATTCAAATTAAGATTTACCCATTTTGTATGGTTACTCTTCCGAATAGTTTTCACAATTAATGTATTTGTCCAGTTAAAGTTATTGGCTCTATTGGACCAATGTATTCGGTATAAAAATTTCTTTCAGTTAATTTTTTCTCTAATATAAATATTTTGTATTACACCTCTCTATATTATATTTTTTTATTTTAATAATTATTGTCATGCTTTCCTTTGTAGGAGAAATCAAACTGCTTCTCTTTCCTGAACTTCCAGGGGTTTCTTCTCAAACTTCATATTTTTCCTATATTGTTTTGAATACCTTGCTTCTACTCCTTCTCTGTGAAAATTGTTATAAGTGCAGAAGGGAATTATCCTGCCATCAGGGGTAGCATAGTGGATTCCGCAGTGTTCAACCCTTTCCAGATCCAGGTTGTAGAGGTCCTGAAAGTGCATAGCTCCGAGGAAAAGTGATTTTCGATGGAACTGAGCAGCATGTTCTCTTGTACCGTTTTTAAGAAAATTAGTTATCAGGGAGACTATCTTAAGATCCTTTGGGCTTCTGGCTTCATCGATGTAGCGCGGAATATGATAGAGAACTTTTGCAAGTTTCGTTACGTTAGAACCTTGCCCTTCAAATTCTGGAGTAACGCTCTCAAGGAACTCAAGGAACCCATCCACGTCCACAAACTCAGTTATCGGAATTAGCTTTCCCTCGTTTTCAAAGATATAAGTGGCAGCTCCACAGTGAGGGTGAATTGTAAACTCGGGGAGCGGAACCTTTCGCACCGCACTCACGAATCGGATGATGGGAACTGCAGCAGATGCAGGATACCAGGCCGAACTGGGAATTTCTCCTTCGGTTTGTTCTTCCAGGAGTGATACTAGATCGGGAATTGTTATTCTCTGTTCTTTTCGCAGGGCCTGATCAATGCGGCCTGCGAACGCTACTGGCTGGAAGTTTACACCTCTCACTACATCCTCATTTCTAGCCGCAAAGCGGACAATGTCTCCAACCTGGTGATCATTAACACCTTTTATCAGGGTGGGCACGAGCACAACACTATTCAGACCGGTCTGCCTGCAGTTTTCAAGAGCTTTTTGTTTTACAGGAAGGGCATTAAATCCTCGGTTCTCTATGTATGGTTCCTTGGAGACTCCGTCAAAGGATAGATATACAGTATGGAGCCCTGCGATCTTTAAAGCTTCACAATATTCCTGGCTTTTTGCGAGCCTGACACCATTAGTTGCAATCTGAATCTGTGTAAACCCAAGTTCTTGAGCTGTTTCGATAATTTCCGGAAGGTCTTCCCGGACCGTAGGCTCTCCTCCAGCAAATTGGACGGCATAGCAGGGAACAGGTTCTTGATTTCGGAGATTCAGCATCATTTCTCTTATCTGTTCAAAGTCTGGCTCGTATATAAAGCCACTTGCCTTGGCATTAGCAAAGCACACCGGACAACTGAGATTACAACGATTGGTAACGTCAATGTTTGCAAGCAAAGTCCCGGTTTTGTGCCTGGAGCAAATTCCGCAGTCCCAGGGACAGCCACCGGAAGAAATAGTCTCATTATTGGTTGAAACTCCACTACCGACATAAGAATAGCGCCTGAACCTGTCGTATAGTTTGCTGTCCGACCAGTAGACATCCGTGAAGGTCCCGTGTTCTGGGCAAGTTTTTTTCAGCATTATCTTGCCGCTTTCTTCAAATATAGTGGAATCAATAACTTTTTTGCATTCTGGACAAACAGATTTTATCTGTTTCATTAATACACTCCCACTAAATTTATTATAGAAGTAATTTACTTTTTTTTAAAAGGTCACCCTTCTCAGGTAACCTTTCGCGATTTAATTCTAGCAATAATTTTATATTTTTTTTATTATATTTTCGGCCAGAAGGTCGATAAGGAATCCATTATTTCCTGAAAATCCTCGTCCTCAATTTCATTCCTGAAATGAGCGAGGGAAAGAACCGCATATGTGGTTTCAGCAAGAATCCTGGTATTTTTGTCTATTAGAAGACCTGCAGCTGCCCACTCTTCAAAAAAAGGCAGAATCATTTCCACGTTTTCTCTACGAATATTTTTAATTTCTTCCTCTGAAGATCGGGAAATTGTCAGCTCAAGGTGCTCTTTTTCAATGTAAACTTTTCTCCAGACCGGGTGGCTATTCGCAATATCCAGTACATAATGAAGATAAGCCCTTATCGCTTTATCAGGTTCCTTCCTGTATTTCAGGAAGGAATTTTCTAATAAGTTGTCCTTTAAGGCTTCCCGCTCTTTCTTATATATATGTAGAAAAAGATCCTCTTTGCTATTGAAAAAAGAGTAAAAAGAACTTTTTGCAATTCCAAGGTCTCTGGTAAGATCTTCAATGCTCGTTTTCTTTATTCCGTATATGGCAAAGCATTCTTTACCCCGATCTATGATTTTGTTTCTTATGATCTCTCTTTCTTCAGATGTAAAAGATCTCACAGGCTCGCCTCTTCTGAAAATAGCCCATCCACATTTTTGCTGATTCTGTATATCCTTACTTCACTACCCAAAATCAAAAATATTAATCTCAATGAATCATTGGGTTTTTTATTCATAGCATAATAGGCATATTACTTATTTAAATTTACTGATTGATTAGTCAATCTTGAATTTACAGACAAACATATGTGATTCTGGTCAAGAAGATTGTTCCTAAATATGAACCAGTCCGACCCTTCCCCTGCTCATCTCAAGCCTGAACTTTTTGCTGATATATTCTTTCGCAGCTCCGCTTCCGTGTATAAGCAGTTCAACCAGATCTTCGGGTTCATCAATATCAGTACCCGCAAAAAAAGAATCATATACCTCAACACTCTGTCCTGTTTTTTCTGCAATCGAGCAGTGCGTCAGAAAACTCGAACCATAGTACCTGACTCTGTAGCAGGAAGGGTTTTTGATAAATAGTGCATTTGTACCCCCACCTTTTCCCGGGACAATACAAACGTCTTCTTTTGTTGAAGTTATCCCTTTAACATGGTCTGGAGATAAAAGGGGAAGATCAGCCATAACAATAATAACCGGCTCCTCAGCCTGCTCAAGGTACCCGTTAAGGGCTTCATTCAGGTCATTTTTATCCAGAAGCACGTTGGCTTTCGTCATATTCTCAAGCCCGTACATAGAAGGACTTAAAATATCGATTGTTCCCACTCCGGCTTCCTTAAGGGTGTCTATCACCTGATTCAGCATCAGTTCCACAAACTCTTCTCTCTCTTCCCGAGTCAGGACAGGGGACAATCTGGATTTTGCACTGGATTTTTTATAGGGAATTACGGCTTTCATCTTGACTCCTGAAAATCTAAGTTCGGAAATAAATATAATGAATATTAAACTCAATTCACTGAAATTTATATAATTTAAAACCCCTGCGTCCCGGAAACATAAACTCGTTTTCCTTCTGATTCCGGCTTGCAGCAATTTCAACCGCTCTGGCTATATTAAATCGTTAACCACACTGATAAAGGCGCACAGGAAAAAGTAACTTTGCAAAATTCACCCTCTCAGGCAAAACTCAATTTTTCTATATTCTAAATCTATATTCTAAATTCTAAATTAGTCCGCTTGAGCGAACGAAGTGAGCGAAACGGACAGCTCCCGAGTCTAAACTCGGGAGCTGAAACGTTACCTAAACCGAATTGATTCCGTCCTCCCGAGACGGGACTCGGGTGACGGGACTCGGGAGATTAATCTCTGCTGCCTATCTTTGTCTTTCCTAAACTGGGAAGGGGGTCTACCCTATTAGGAATAACTGGTTCCACTTTCCGGTACAGGGTATCCCTCTGCATAGGAGTTCTTCCTGCCCCTTTTATCATCCATTCGAACTCGGCAGGAGATACATATTCCCCATTACTGCCTCCCGAGGCTGTGGAGATCTGGTCTTCCATAAGCGTGCCTCCGAGGTCGTTTGCTCCGCACTGCAAGGCTACCTGAGCGAGTTTCTTTCCTAACTTTACCCATGTGGCCTGAATATTTTTAACATAAGTATGCAAAATTACGCGGGAAATAGCTATGAGCTGAAGGTCTTCAAGCCCTGTGGTCGAGAATTTTCCGGATGCAATCATCTTTTCCCCTATAGGATTATTGTAAGGCAAAAAGGCCATCGGGATAAGTTCCGTAAACCCACCTGTCTCTTTCTGGATTTCACGGATAATAAAGACATGGTCCAGGCGTTCTTCAAGGGTTTCTACATGTCCGTACATGATAGTGGAATTGGTGGAAATCCCTGCTTTATGTGCTTCGGTTATGGTGTCAATCCACTGCTGGGTACTGATTTTTCCAGGACAGATAATTTTTCTTACCCTGTCGGAAAGGATCTCAGCCGAAGTCCCGGTAAGGGAATCAAGCCCGCTTTTTTTAAGTCTGCGCAGGGCTTCTTCAACCGACATGCCTGAGATTCCCGCTGCGTAATTTACTTCCATAGGGGATAGGGCATGAATACACAGGTCAGGGAATTCGTCTTTTACTGATTCTATAATTTCAAGATAAAACTCTATATCGGCTTCCGGGATATATCCGCCCTGGATGCATACCTCCACAGCTCCTGCTTTTCTCGCTTCTCCTGCTTTTTCCAGGATTTCTTCAACGCTCAGGATATACCCTTTCTCTGTCCTGTAGGCACAGAACCCGCAGTTTCCAACACATTTGTTTGTGATGTAGATATTCCTGTTCACCACATAGCTGACTGTATCGCCTACCGTACTGGTGCGCAGATCGTTGGCGAGCTCAAACAGCTCAAAAGGATTTCCTTCAAGCAGAAGGAGGGCATCCTCTTTAGTACATTTTCCCCTGTATGCCCTTTCAATTACGTCTTCTGGAGTTGTCGGTTTTTTCGTGTACATCCGATCATCCTTTTTAAAATTCCATCATTTCCCTGACTGTTATTTAACTATCCAGTTTATTCTGAGGCTCCACACCCTGTAATCCTTCCAGTGTTCCTGGAAGCCAGCTCACGTACTCCTTTGTAAAGGGTTGTCCTCTCTTTTGGAACTCTTCCGGCTCCGTAGATCATCCATTCCAGTTCTTCAACAGAAATGCTTTCTCCATTAGGGGCTCCTGCCAATCTGGAAATGCTCTCTTCCATAAGTGTACCTCCAAGGTCGTTTGCACCGCAGTGAAGAGCAAACTGGGAAAGTTTCTTCCCCAGTTTTACCCAGCTTGCCTGAATATTATCTACATGCCCATGAAGAAGGATACGTGAGATAGCATAGATTTTCAGGTCATCGAGGCCCGGAGTAGCGTACCTGCCCTCTCGGATCATTTTTTCTCCAACAGGATTATTATAAGGCATAAAAGGCAAAGGCACAAATTCGGTAATTCCGCCAGTCTCCTTCTGAATCTCCCTGATAGTCAGGATATGCTCGATTCTTTCTTCGGGGGTTTCGACGTGCCCGTACATCATGGTTGCAGTAGTTGAGATTCCTGCAGCATGTGCCTGTGTGACCACTTCAATCCATTCCGCAGTCCTGAGTTTTGAAGGGCAAATAATTTTCCTAACACGGTCAGAGAGAATCTCGGCTGCAGTTCCGGGCATTGTATCAAGCCCGCTTTGTTTCAGCTTTGAAAGGGCTTCACTTACCTTTATACCACTGATACGAGAAGCATGGTAAACCTCCATCGGGGAAAAAGCGTGAATATGCATTTCCGGAAATTCGGCTTTTATAGCTTCTGCAATTTCCTGGTAAAAGTCCAGGCCCACATCCGGGAGCAGACCTCCCTGAATACAGACTTCGATAGCTTTTGCCTTCTCAGCTTCTCTAACCTTTTCCATAATTTCTTCTATGCTGAGGACTTTACCATCGTTTGTCCTGAATGCACAGAACCCGCAGGTGCCAACACAGCGGCTTGTGAAGTTTATGTTTCGGTTTACTACGTAAGTAACCGTATCTCCTGCCGTAAGGGAGCGAAGTTCGTCCGCAAACCTGAAGAGTTCGAAAGGAGGTACCTCCAGGAGCAGGAGTCCATCTTCTTTTGTACTCTTCCCCTGGTATGCGCGTTCTATGAGATCTTCGGGAATCCTGTTGTTCATTTTTCAATTCCTCCGCATGCCCTCTTGTTCAGGGCTTTTTCCTGTAACCGTCAGCATCAGAGAGTTGTTCTATAAGCCCGCCTATCCTGTTCGAGTACCATTCTTTTTTTACATACTGAGGGTAAATTGGCAGGCGTTCCCTGAGCAAAATCGGACTTAGTTTCCTCTGCAGGTCCTTTACATCCGGCCATTCGGCTTCAGGATTAATCCAGTCAATCGTCAGTGGGGATATGCCTCCCAGGTCAGTCACCCCTTTTGCGATAAGGGCTTTTGGGTCTATAAGGTTTGGGGCAACCTGTACTGCTATGTCAGAAGGAAGGATCTGCCTGGCCAGGCAGATAGTATCAATCATTTCTTCTATTGAGGGCGCAGGAAAGTTTTCCATGGGTGTTCCGGGTTTTGGGGCAAAGTTCTGAATAATGACTTCCTGAATGTGCCCGTATTCCCTATGGAGACCCGCAATAGCCTCAAGGGACTCTATTCTATCTCCCCTTTTCTCCCCAATTCCTATAAGAAGGCCGGTAGTATAGGGAATCTGGAGTTTTCCTGCCTCTCGAATGGTATTGAGCCTGAGTTCGGGAAGTTTGCCCGGGCAGTCCTTATGGGCGTCCAGGGTTGCCGTGCTCTCAAGCATAAGCCCCATGCTCGCGTTCAAAGGCTTTAAAGCCTTCAGCTCCGAGCGTGTCATAATTCCTGCATTCGTATGAGGAAGGATTCCAATATCGATTGCAGCCTCACAGAGAAAAAGAAGGTATTCAAGCGTGGAAGAATAACCGAGTTCTTTAAGCCACTTCCTGTACTCCGAAACCTCCTCTGCATACTCCCCGAAGGTGAAAAGGGCTTCAGTACACCCTGCCTTCACCCCGTTTTCAAGTACAGGAAGAATTTCTCCGGGCTTCATGAGCCTGGCACCTGGTTGTCCGGGCTCCCGCCGAAAACCGCAGTAACCACAGCGGTTCCTGCAAATATTGGTCACAGGAACGAAAACATTTTTCGAATAAGTCACAAAATTGGGATTTTTTGGTGGAATGATAAAACACCTGATGAGTTTGTTTTCTGGAATTTCAGCCCAGGATTTTCTTCATGGTAGCGACTACACCGAGAGCTACACCTTCAACCTCAATGCCGCCTTTTCCTTTGGCCCCATCCCCTACAACGTAAAGCCCGGGGACAGGAGTCTCGTTACCAGGATCAGTGCCTGAGGCTGCCCTGTTTACCGGCCAGTTGTCGTGGTATGACTGGATGAGCAGGACTTCATATTTTTTGTTGGGAAAGATTTCTTTAAGGTCCTGAAGCCCCAATTCAATTTCAGCTTCGAGATTTTTCACGTTCTCAGGGGCTACATGCTGATGGGACATTGTAAGGTGCTTGCCAGGTGGAGCAAGTTTCGGATCAACCTGCGTAACCTCGTTTATCCCATTCACTCTTTTTGCATATGGGGTTAGGAGGACACCCGAATGCCCTACAAGCGGCTCGTCTGCAGCAAGACAAATCTTTATGCCGGCAGAAGGCTTCAGGGTTTCAAGTCTTCGGAGGTATTCTGAAGCCTTTTCACCTGACAGGGCCTCCGCGCAAAGGCATGCCGTTGCAGCATGTCCCAAATTGCTGATGACCAGGTCTGCTTTATGAACCTCCTCGCCAACAAGTACGCCTGCGGCTTTTCCGTTTTCCACAAGGATTTTTGAAACCTCGGTCTCTGTATGAATCTTTCCGCCGTGTGCAGCAATCACACTTTCCAGAGCATCGATTATGCCTTTGCACCCACCTATGGGAACTCCTGGGCCGCCGAATCTATACATGTTTTCAATTATCTCAAAAATTTCTTCCACAGAAACTTCGTCACTTCTTAGGCTCAATGCCCAGCCGCAGAAAGCATCGGCAAATCTCACAAGCCATTCGTCCTTAAACTGGGACCTGAGCCATGCCTGCAAACTGCTTCCTGTCGGGCGGTTCTTTCGCGTACTCACTATAAGAAGAGCGATCTTCAATCGGTCTTTATGCGAGAGAAGTGTGGAAAAATCAGTAAAAGAAATATCTTTGAAGCCTTTCTCATAATCCTGACTGCCTTTTTTCAGGGGTACGCGTACAGTTGTATTATCGGACCTCACGATCTTTACATCGGCTCCTACTTCGTTGAGAAACTTAGCTAGAGGGCCTGCAGGTCCATGGGGCAGGACATGGAAAGCTCCGCTCGAAAGCTGGAATCCTTTGTAAGGGAGATTTGTAAACCTGCCTCCTGTGATTGGAAGCCTTTCAAAAACGTCTATCTGGTATCCTGCCTTTGAGAGCCTGGCCGCACTTAAGAGTCCTCCGAGTCCCGCACCAATTATAATCGCTTTCATGCCACCACCTCTATGGCCTTAACAGGGCAGTAGAGAACGCAGAGCCCGCAGTCTATGCAGGCATCAGTAGCTCGTGCCTTTCCTTTTACCTCTATTGCTCCTTTTTTGCAAAAAGAAGCACACTGGCCGCACCCTACACAATTGTCATTAATCTTCATGCGATTCCACCAGTTTTTCTATCATGAAAAGACTTATTATAATGTATTGGTACAGTGTGTTCTCAGGGTCATACTAAGAGCCTATCCGAAAAGTGGTTACCTGCTATAACTTTTACAATATGCAATATGCAAAACCGGAACGGATGCCCGAACATTTAGATTTATTGCAACTTTTCGATATGCATTACTGACTTTTCGGATAGGTTCTAAGAAGTATAATATTTTCTTTAATCGTGAATGCGGCGACTTGTTGTACTCGATAATGTGTTATTTATTTATTTTCTGCCAACTATTTTTATACTGCTTCACTGATGATTCTGCTATTGATTTTATTCATATCTCGCAAAATATACAAGTGGGCTTCCATTCCAGATTCTGCAGCAAGATGGCCTTATTTTTATTAATTCTTTATTATTTTTATTTTATGCGAGGCATGAAAAACCTTTTATTCTAGGAATTTCTCATGATTATTTATTTATTATATATGAATGTTTTATTCAATCTAAAATAATTAAAGTATATATATACTTATTGTGTTTATATGAAGCTTACTTATATATATTATAAATAATATTATTTATGTTTGGGGAACTCGAGGGAAATAACATATACATAACTTATATAAATCCGCAAACGGACCAGGACTTTACTCCAATTTTTAAAACATATCCATATTCTAAAAACAGATTTTAATTAACAGATTTTAATTATTTGAACTTAATATTTATATATTATTATCTAGCAAATAGCGATAAGTAACTCCTCATTCGTTTGCAGCAATTAGTATGGGGTTCTGTAATTTTAAACAATTTTAATTATTAATTCTATTAATCTCACTCAATTGGACCTATGCTGCCTGAAGCAGGAATTCTCCTGAACTTCTGGCAATTATCATATAATTCCGGGCAAAGAAATCTAAATCTTCAAAGCCCAGAAGCAAATGCCTGTATACAGTGACCCTTTTATTGAAATTAAGGACCTGTGGACTCAGGCATCTATAAAAGGACCTGCGTCTGGACCAAAAGCAATTTCCCTAAAACCCGGTTGCCTGGACGCAGTTTTTTGTCCAAAAACCCAAAATTCGTGTCATGTAATGCTGCAATTTCAGGTTGCTGCACTTTAATAGGTGATATTAATGTCTGAAATAATTGATAGCTACATACCAGTTGCAATATTCCTTGTCGTGGCACTTATTATGCCTCCAATGACAATGTTTATGGTAAAGCAACTGAGCCCGAGGAGCAAGGCAGCCGGCAAATACACGACATATGAGTCGGGTTCGGTTCCCACAGGAACTGCAAGGATCCAGTTCAATGTTGAGTATTATCTTTATGCGATCGCTTTTGTGCTCTTTGATATAGAGGTGCTTTTTCTTTACCCATGGGTTACAGTCTACAAAGGGCATGGGATCACCTCTCTTGCAGTGGTTGAGATGTTGGCCTTTATTTTTATACTGCTCTTCGGATACATTTATCTATGGAAGAAGGGGGCCCTTACATGGGTGAAGTGAAGGAGAAAAAAACGAGTAAACCCTATGAGGCCTCGGAAGAAGAAATTCCTGGAGTTATCACAACAACAAGCAATGCGATCAGTGAATTTCTCAAGAAAACTAAAGTTCAGGACCTGATCAACTGGGGAAGGAAAAATTCGCTATGGTTTATGACCCAGCCAATGGGCTGCTGTGGAGTCGAGATGATTGCAATGGGCTGTGCCCACTATGATACGGACCGCTTTGGGATCATTCCGAGAAACTCTCCAAGACAGGCCGATGTTATGCTCATAAGCGGCTACGTGACAAAGAAGTACCTGCCTGCTTTAAAAAGACTCTGGGAACAGATGCCTTCTCCGAAATGGGTCATCGCTTTTGGAGACTGTTCAATTAGTGGCGGTCCGTTTTATGAATCATACAGCACTGTCCAGAATATTGATGAGATATTTCCAATCGATGTCTTCGTTCCAGGATGTCCTCCAAGGCCAGAAGCAATGCTTCAGGGATTTGTGGAACTACAGGAAAAAATCAAAGCCAAAAAAGACCTGGGCTCGGAGTATTAAGATTACTGAGGTTCTTCTGAAATTTCAGAGTTATTTGAGGGAAAATTATGGATGTAACAGAAATTCTTAAGTCATTAACAGGTGCATTTCCTGAGGCAATCTCCGAAGCAGCAGCCGAGTCCGAAATCCGTGCCAGGGCATACGTGGACAGGGAAAAGGCGAAAGAAGTTTGCCAGTACCTTAAGGGTTCCCTTCAATTTGACCACCTCTGCTCAGTCTGCGGAGTGGACTATATAAAAAGGAATGAGTTTGAGGTAGTCTATCATATAGCATCATATAATCATCCTGTGGTTCTGACGCTTAAGGCCAGACTTCCGAGGGAAAATCCGGAAATCGAATCCGTAGTATCGGTGTACTGGAATGCAAACTGGTATGAAAGAGAAACTTACGAGCTTTTCGGGATTCTATTTAAAAACCACCCTAACCTGAAGCCACTTGTACTTCCCGAAGATATGCTTGGAGAATGGCCCCTCAGGAAAGATTACGAGGGCTTTCCGAATAAGACGGCCAGAAACCTGGTGTGAGGGTGAAAAATGGAAGAACAGCTTGAACCAAATGAGATGATCGTACACCTGGGCCCTCAGCATCCCATGCAGCCCGGTCCCTTCAGGCTAAACCTGAGGTTGAAAGGGGAAACAGTCGTGGATGCTGACATAGAACTGGGTTTCATTCACAAAGGTATTGAAAAAATTCTGGAGAATAAGACTTACCTCCAGGGAATCACAATCGTTGACAGGATCTGCTATCTTGTAGCTCTTGTAAATGAAGAATGCTTTGTAGGCTGTACCGAGAAATTACTTGGCATCGAACCGCCTGAGAGGTCTCAATATATCAGGGTTATTCTTGACGAGCTCACAAGAATTCAGAGTCACCTGCTGGGTATGGGCGAGTTTGGGGAGTTCATTGGTTTTGTCTCCATGTTCATGTACACAATCAGGGAAAGAGAAGAAGTTCTGAGCCTGATCGATATGATCACAGGAGCCAGAATTACTCACAGCTATCTCAAGTTCGGAGGAGTACGCGACGACCTTCCGGATGGGTTTAAAGAAAAAGCAATTCCTGTCCTCAACAACCTCAAAAAATCAGTTGACGATTTTGAGGAAATGTTCCACACGGACAGGATCTACAGGGAAAGGACTGTTGGAGTTGGTGTCCTGACTGCTGATGTCGCAAAGAACCTTGGGGTCTCAGGGCCTCCTTTGCGTGCAACTGGTGTGCCTTTTGACATCCGGAAAAACGAGCCTTATCTGGTCTACAAAGACCTTGACTTCAAAGTCTGCACTGAAACCGCAGGAGACTGTTTTGCAAGAATACAGGTCAGGATTAACGAGATCAGGGAAAGTATCTATATCCTGGAACAGTGCTTCGACCAGATTCCCAGCGGCCCGCTCTTCCCCGAAGGTTCACTATACGGCAGGAGAACCCCAGTAATGAGAGTTCCTGCTGGTGAGGTATTCTACAGGGTGGAAGACCCCAGAGGGGAAATGGGAATGTACATGATTTCTGACGGTTCGGACAAGCCATACAGAGTAAAGATTAGAGGACCTTACTACCCTACCCTGCAAGCTCTACCTCCCCTTATAATAGGCACGACTGTTGCAGATGTGGCAGCAATCTCGGGCAGCATGGACGGGTGTACCAGTGAAGCGGACAGGTGATTCTGATGACAGTAGTAATTCCTGAATATATAGCTCCTTTAATACCCTGGGTCCGTGGAATAGTTGGCCTTGTTCTGATTGGAATTATTTTCATGGGAGCAATGGGAGCTGTCTGGCTTGAACGGAAGCTTTCTGCTGACATCCAGACCAGAATGGGGCCCTGCCGCGTAGGAAAATATGGGCTTCTGCAGCTTGTAGCCGATGCAATCAAGCTTTTTACGAAAGAAGACTTAAAGCCGCTGAATGCTGACAGTTTACTTTTTAATAATGCTAATATTTTCATGCTTGGTTCGGTTTTTCTTATGCTTGTTGCTCTTCCTGTGGGCGCGGTCTTTATTAATGGGGTCGAATACACGCTTGCGGTTACCCAGATGGACATCAGCGTGCTTTACATCGAAGCGGTGTCCGCATTATCCATTTTTGGAATTTTTATGGTGGCTTACGGTTCGAATAACAAATACTCCCTGCTCGGGGCTTTTCGAAACTTTGCCCGAATGGTAGGATATGAAGTACCTCTTGGAATAACTGTCATAAGTGTAGCTGCTATGACAGGTTCGCTTAATATAGTAGACATTTCGATTGCGCAGGGTCTGCACTGGAATATTTTCCTGCAGCCCCTGGGATGTTTTGTATTCTTTGTATCACTTATGGCTGATATGGGGAGACTCCCCTTTGACCAGAACGAGTCCGAAGAAGAATTGATAGCAGGATGGATTACGGAATACTGTGGAATGCGTTTCGGGCTGGGTTTCTTTGCCGAATATATCCACATGATCCTTGGTTCTTTCCTTGTAGCCCTTCTCTTCCTTGGCGGCTGGAACGTACCAGGCTTTATTGCAAACAACTCCTTCTTTGGCATTATTGCTCCAACAGGCTTCCTTATTGTAAAAGTTGTCTTTGTACTTATGGTAATTATAGGGCTCAGATGGGCTGTCCCGAGGTTCAGGATTGACCAGGTTGTTGACCTGAGCTGGAAAAAATTGCTTCCTCTTGCTCTTTTAAACCTTGTCTGGGCTGTAGGGCTCGGACTCTACCTGGGGGTGTGAAATTATGGTCCTTAAAAACATTAAATACGCAATTAGAAACATCACAAGACCTCCCGTAACCAGGATGTACCCGGAAAAACAAAGCGAGCTTTCCGACCGGTTCAGGGGGCTTCAGGTACTTGATAAAAGTAAATGCATAGGCTGTGGCATCTGTGCCAATACCTGTCCCAATGCCGCAATCAAAATCGTAAAAGCTCCGATTGCACCAGGCAGCACAAAACAACGCTGGTTCCCCAAAATTGACATCGGACACTGCCTTTTCTGTGGGCTCTGTATTGACCAGTGCCCGAAAGGTGCACTTTCAAGTGGTAAGGAATACGCTAAAGGTCTCGTTAAGTGGAAGCACAAAGACCTGCTCATGACCCCTGAAAAACTTGCAAGGGAAGTCGATCTTGAGGAAGGTGACGAGAAATGATCGGACTCGAAACAATTGGAGAAGCCCTGAAAATGGCTGTCTTCTGGGTTCTTGCCATCTCTACAGTATTCTTTGCAGTTTTCGTGGTAACTGCAAAGGATATTGTCCGGGCCGGGCTTGCCCTGATCATGTGCATGTTTGGAATTGCAGTTCTCTATATCCTTTTGAATGCCCAGTTCCTGGGAATCATTCAGGTACTGGTTTACATCGGAGCAATAGGAGTTCTCATTCTCTTTGCAGTTATGCTGACAAAGCACGAGATAGGAGGTGAACCCGGTGAGGATTAATCAGCCTTTAGCCTTTCTCGTAGTTTTGCTCTTTACAGCTATTGTGGTAATCGGGGCTTTTGGGACTTCCTGGAACACGGTTTCCGAACTCCCCCAAAACCCGGCTGACCAGAGTAATATAGAGGGCATTGGAATGCTGATCTTTACTCATTATGTAGCGCCTTTTGAGGTCCTTTCAATTGTCCTGCTCGCCTCCCTCATAGGAGCGATTTACCTGGCAAAAGGGGAGGGCAACCGATGATTCCTTTAATCTTTTACCTGGCAAAAGGGGAGAGCAACCAATGATTCCTTTAATCTTTTACCTGGGGCTTGCAGCCCTGCTGTTTTCAATAGGACTCTATGGCGTAATGACACATAAAAACGGCATCAGGATGATTATGTGCATTGAGCTCATGCTCAACTCCGCAAACCTGAACCTGGTAGCTTTCTCCAGCTACACGAATACACTGAACGGGCAGGTTTTTGCCATTTTTTCAATTGCCCTTGCAGCTGCCGAAGCAGCGGTCGGGTTTGCAATCCTCATGGCAATCTATAGAATGCACGATAAGATCAACCTTAATGAGCTCAAGATCCTGAGGTGGTAAAAACGGCTCTGGAAGAATTCGCATTTTTAATTCCCCTGCTTCCGGCACTGGCTTTTGTAATCACCTTCTTTTTTGGCAGGAAAATGCCATCAGGTGGCGCCATTGTCCCTATACTGGCAATTGCCGCTTCCTTCATAATCTCTTTAATGATTACTCTCAGGCTGCTGGCAAACCCCAACGAGGTTATAAGCCAGTCCTATCCCTGGTTTGCAGTGCTCAATATAGGAGTGTTGATTGATCCCCTGGCCGCAGTAATGCTGTCAATGGTCTCTTTTGTGAGCCTGCTGATCCATATCTATGCAGTTAGCTATATGTCCGGTGACCCGGGAGAGGCAAGGTATTTTGCAGAAACCGCACTCTTTACCGCAGCAATGCTTTCCCTGGCACTTTCGGACAATATCCTTCAGCTCTTTGTTTCCTGGGAACTTGTAGGGCTGTGTTCTTATCTCTTAATTGGCTTCTGGTTCGAAAGGCCCTCAGCTGCAGCGGCTGCCAAGAAGGCTTTCCTGACAACCAGGATAGGAGATGTGATGTTCCTTACAGGAATAATTGTACTGACCTCTGATCTCCTGAAACTTGCAGGCGGATTCCAGGAAGGGACATACCTGCTCCGTTTTGACGAAATCTTCAGTTACATTCCACAACTGTCTGCGCTTCATTCAAACATTTTCGGTTTTGAAGTAAGTCACCTTACAATCATCACCCTGCTCTTCTTCGGAGGAGCCGTAGGAAAGTCCGGGCAGTTTCCTCTACATGTGTGGCTGCCTGACGCAATGGAAGGCCCGACAACGGTTTCTGCCCTTATCCATGCTGCGACAATGGTTACTGCCGGGGTCTACCTGGTCGCAAGAACCTTCCCCATGTTTATTGCAGCCCCTGATACCCTTATGGTGGTTGCTTACCTTGGAGGTTTTACCGCGCTCTTTGCAGGCACGATGGGCATTGTAATGAATGACCTCAAGCGTGTACTTGCTTACTCAACCATAAGCCAGCTCGGATACATGATGCTTGGCCTTGGCCTCGGTTCGGCAATTGGGCTTGAAGCAGTAGGCATTTCTCTATTCCACCTGATCAATCATGCTTTCTTTAAGGCTCTTCTTTTCCTCTGTGCAGGCAGTGTAATCCACGCAGTAGGCACTCAGGATATGAGGGAACTCGGAGGCGTAAGAAAGGTAATGCCAATCACGGCTGCTACTATGACAATTGCAGCCCTGGCTCTGGCAGGTTTCGGGATTCCCGGAACCTTAATAGGAACAAGCGGTTTCTTCTCAAAAGATGCAATTATCGAGGCTGCCTATCTCTTTGGAGAACACAGCAACAACTGGGTTCCCTATGCATTCTCAATTGCGGCTGCACTCCTCACTTCGATCTACATCTTCAGACTGATCTTCATGACCTTTACAGGGAAGCCGAGAAGTGACTACCACGGACACGAGTCTCCCGCTATTATGACAATCCCCCTCTCCATTCTGGCAATTTTTTCCCTTGTGTTTGGGGGGCTGACAAAAACAGGGTTTATGGATTTCCTTGAAGAAACATTTGCAAACAGCTTTGTGAATCTTGACATAGGAAGCCTTGCAGTCTTAGGTCGAAATGAGCTTGTAGGGGCAGCAGGGAGCGAATCTCTCTTTGTCCAGTGGCTTCCGATGATAGTTGCCGTTGCAGGTCTTGCAGTTGCCTTTGTGATCTATTATCTTAGGATAATTAAACTCGGGCCGCTTGCTTCCATGAAGAATCCGATTTACAGGCTGCTTTACAAGCGCTATTACCAGCATGAAATATATACTGAGTTCTTCTCACTCGGAATCGTATACGGAGTCATTGCTCTCCTTTCTCAGGTGCTTGATGTGATCATTGACAGTATCGTGGAAGGAATCGGAATTCTTACAGTCGGTGTAAGTGAGGAGCTTCGGAGAGTCCAGACCGGAGTTGTTCAGACTTATGCAATTGCAGTAATTGCGGGTGTGAGCCTGCTGATAATACTTGTTAAGTTAATAATGGAGGTACTCTGATGCTGCCGGTCGCATCACTGTTGATTCTGGTGCCGCTGATTTTCGCAGCAGTGACCTTTTTCACAAAAACGAAAGAACAGGCTGCAGGCCTGGCCTTTTTAGGGTCCCTTGCGACTCTCGGCCTTACCCTGTATGCCTACCTGAACTTTGACAGCAGTACGGCTGCCATGCAGTTCTTTGAGTCGATAGACTGGATTCCCTTGCTAGGAGTCAAATATTCAGTCGGAATTGACGGCATTTCCATGCCCCTTATCCTCCTGAATGCAATAGTTATCCCGTTCCTGATCCTTTATAGCCGGAAGGAAGAAAGGGAATCCCCGAACAGGTTTTATGGGCTAATCCTTACCATGCAGGCTGCAGTTATAGGAGTCTTCGTAGCCCTTGATTTCATGGTCTTCTATACCTTCTGGGAGCTTACTCTGATTCCTCTCTTCTTCATGGTAAACATATGGGGAGGAGAAAAGCGGGCTCATGCGTCTTATAAATTCTTTATCTATACGCATGTTGCCTCTCTGGTAATGCTTCTTGGGATCTTCGGGCTCTTCTATGCCTCCTGGCAGCAGACAGGGATTCCTACCTTTGACATAAGGGAGCTGGTTGGACAGTTCCAGTTCTTAGGGTCCGGCCTATTAAGGAATGCAATCTTCCTCTCAATCATTTTCGGGTTCCTGGCAAAGCTGCCGATTTTCCCCTTCCATTCCTGGCTTCCGGATGCTTATACCGAAGCCCCGACCGCAGGTAGTGTACTCTTTATTCTGCTCAAGATCGGAGGATACGGGCTTTTCAGGATATCACTTCCTATGCTTCCGAATACTGGTAACCCTGAGCTTATGATTACCATTCTGGGTCTGCTTGGAGCGTTCAGCATATTGTACGGGGCGCTTCTGGCTCTGAGACAGAAAGACCTCAAGCGCATGATTGCTTATTCCAGTTTAAGCCACATGGGATATGTTTTACTGGGTTCGGCAGGCTTTGTTGCTCTTTCGGTTTCAGGAGCTATGTTCCAGCAGTTTTCCCACGGGCTTATAATGAGTATCATGTTCATGTCCGCAGGAGCGATCCAGACAAGCACGGGGACAAGGATAATCAACAATCTTGGCGGGCTTGCAAAGAAGATGCCGAGTCTGGCTGTACTTATGATGCTCGGGTTTATGGCATCCCTTGGCCTGCCAGGGTTGACTGGTTTTATTGCCGAGTTCTTGGTGTTGGCCTTCAGCTATGTCAACCTGCCTGGATTCGTCTTGCTTGCCCTTCTGGCAATAGTGATTACTGCAGGTTATCACCTCTGGGCAATGCAGAGGGCAATGTTCGGAGTTTATAACGAGAAGCTTGGAGATGTCAGGGACATTAACTCTCTTCAGGTTTTTTCCATGGCAGTAATTGCCCTGTTTGTGGTCTATTTTGGCTGGAACCCGAATCCGGTGCTTAATATGATGATTACGAATTCGGAAGCAATAGTAAGCCTTGCGGCTGCCCTGGGGGTGTAAAAAATGGAAAATTTAATGCTTCTTGCACCTGAAATTGCAGTTGCTGCAACCGGTCTGATTATACTGCTTATAGGGGTCTTCATGTCCCCCCAGACCAAAAATGTGCTAGGTTACCTGGCAACTCTGGGAGTCCTTGCAGCTCTGGTCCTGACGGTACAGAGTTTCGGGACCGAAGCTACGATGTTCTATGGCACTGTCAGCATTGATGCCCTTTCCCAGTTTTTTAAACTGGTCTTCCTGGCAGTTGCATTGATTGTTTCAATTGCTTCAATCAAGTATAATGAAAACAGTGACCATACCGAAGAGTTCTATGCTCTGGTGCTTTTCGCAACCCTCGGGATGATGGTTGTTGCCTCTTCAAACGACTTTATCCTGCTCTTCTGTGCCTTTGAGCTGGCAAGTTTTGCTACCTATGCCCTTGCAGGTTTTGAGAAACAGAACCCAAAGTCCCTCGAAGGAGCCATGAAGTACTTTATGATGGGTGCGGTTTCTTCAGCGCTTATGCTTTTTGGGATCTCTTTTGTGTATGGAGCGACAGGCACTACCAGCATTCCAATGATTGCTGAAAATGTCTCTCTCCTGGCAGAAAACCCTATCGGGCTTGTTGCAGTCGTGCTGCTCATTGCAGGTTTTGGCTTCAAGATGGCTCTTGTGCCCTTCCATATGTGGGCTCCGGATACCTATCAGGGTTCTCCTTCAGTTGTCTCTTCCCTTCTTGCAGCCGGGTCGAAGAAAATGGGTTTTGTGGCGGCTTTCAGGGTTTTCATCCTGGCGCTTGCTGCACTCCAGCCTGACTGGCAGTTCGCTTTCACAATTATGGCAGTCGTAACCATGACCTTCGGAAATGTGGTTGCAGTCTCTCAGACCAGTGTAAAACGCATGCTTGCTTACTCTTCACTGGCTCAGGCAGGATACATTGCAATGGCTTTTGTGGTAATGACCCCAATGGCTCTTACAGGTGGAATTTTCTATACCCTTGCCCATGCTTTTATGAAAGGAGGAGCATTTATCGCAGCCGGTGCAGTTGTCTGGATGATAACTACTCAAAGAACAGGGGACCTGCAGGTTCCCGACCACCTGGATAACTTCAGGGGCCTTGGAAAGAGAATGCCACTGGTAGCTCTTTGCATGACGGTTTTCGTCTTTGCCCTTGCAGGTATCCCCCTGACTTCTGGTTTCATGGCCAAGTTCGTGCTTTTCTCCTCAGCCATTCAGGCAGGCATGACCTGGCTTGCAGTAATTGCAATCCTGAACAGTGCCCTTTCATTGTTTTATTATGCACGGCTTGTAAGGTACATGTACTTCCTTCCCCCTGAAGGCAAAAAGATCGTCTTGCCTTTCCCATATGCAGCAGCTCTCCTGCTTGCAACAGCCGGTGTGCTTGCAATGGGACTCTGGCCTGAACCTTTCTTGCAGTGGGCAATGGAAGCAGCAAAGGTACTGATCTAAGGAGATATGAGAAATGACAGATTGTGATCTTTGCGGACGTGCACTCCCGAGCGTTATTCCTGTCCGGGTTTTCCGTTCCCGCCTCAAATTCGCCTATCCTGAGGGTGTCTGGAAAGGGCTCTGTGAGAGCTGCCTGGATTCCGCACAGGAGACCTATTTAAGCATCAATAAAGATGAGATCTCCTGCAGGAGAAACAAATGCGTTCTGTGCGGTAAAAAGGGCAGGGTTTACCCTGTGGAAATTCAGATTCCTGATTTTTCAAAAGGAGTTGTAAAAAGAAAAGTAAATGTCTGCACAAAGTGCCTGGATTCTATTAATGAGACTTATATCAGGTTCAAAAGGGAACAGATCGAGAGTTCGGCTTGTGAACACGGGCATGGATACGTTCATGAACATTGAGTTTGAGTAAAGCCGCATTTTGCGGCTTCATCTCCTAAAGTTAACAAAATTTGATTTCGAATTTTCAGCAAATTCGCTATACTGCCTTTTTTCATTTTAATGCTAGATGTTTTATTCTTGCTAACATAATAGATAATTTTGTTGTTCTCTAAAGAAAAAAAATGAAGATATTCAAAGTAGTAAATATATTCAACTATATTTTTAAAAGCCTGATTTTTATTCATAATGTATTACTATACTGTTAGAAGATAAAGATATTTTTATAATATTCTACAAAAAAACCGAAATACTTATCTATATTTCTGATGATTTGACTTTAACTAATAATTTGAAAATTATATACATGTTTTTTATATGTTTAATAGTGTTGGTCTATTCGTGAATGTCAGGACTAAAAGATAAGACCAGAAAGATAAACAGATAGGGGAACCTCAAAAAATAAAGAGTGGTAGAAAAAATGATGGTTAAGAAAACACATAGGGGACATATCCCCAGAATAGCTATTGGAATATTGGCACTTATCATTGTAACGGCTGCGTACACAGGGGTGGCAGGCGCACAAAGAGGAGATATCTGTTTGGGTTGTGATCCCAAAACCCAAAACGCTACTTCACTGCAAGCAAGCGCTACTTCACTGCAAGCAAGTCATTATGGTAGCTCGCCGTTTGCCCCACCACAAAACAATGACCATACCTTTGTAGTTGATAAAGGTCCGGGACTCGATACGGGGTGCACTTTTCGTAGCGAAGGTCCTCTTGTTTTTACTATTGATGTTGGGCGGTATCCTGGAAATCTTGATAAACTTATTGAAAATGGACTCATCGAGAAAACAGCCGAATTGAAGATGCCAGCGTATGACGTGGACTTTGATGGCGGCGCTTCAGGCTACAATCCCGAGCGTGACCGTGTGTATTTTAATGGTCACCTTGTGCCAACGGAATTTTTAACTGGTGAAAACAATGTTTGGAAATTGAATAGTTTTAACATTCCTATTGAATGGATTAATTTCCCTTCAGATCCGGGTGAGGGAAACTCCATAACTAAGGCGACAAATACAATTACTATTGACATTGATACTGCAAACTCTGACGAAGTATGGTGCACTTCTATAGATTGGGCATGTCTGAACATTACAGTTACCCAGCCTGTTCTTACGGTGCATGGCATACTATACGATTTTTTCGGAAGGAATACTTGGGATGCAATCTGGAAGCCGAAAATTGAAGGACTCGGGTTGCCTTATGCATCTATTGATATGGGAGACTTGGATAGTATTCAGAATAACGCGGGCAAAATTAGTAATCGTATAGATAGTCTCAAGAAGCGATGGGGTATAGATACCCTCAACATTGTTAGTCACAGTAAAGGAGGGCTTGATTCAAGGGATTACATTGAAGGTGCTAACACGGTTGGGACTCTTGTACAACTGGGTACGCCAAATGAGGGAAGTCCGCTTGCGAATCTTGCGCAGGCAGGCTCGGTTGCATTATTAGGTATTGCCCCAACAGCAATTATCGACTCATTTGCTGCGCCAGCAGGTATACAGCTTACAACATGGTATATGTCCTCATATAACCATTTTCATGTCCTTAACCCTCAAACGAAATACGTTTCACTAGGAGGCAATTACCGATTTGGAGGATTGGGGATTATCGACGCTATTGTTCAAGGATTTTATGGCGGAGAAAATGATGTAGTCGTGCCGCTTTCATCGGTTCATGCGCTTAATAATGCTCAAAATGTAATATATCTAACCTTCTCTTCGAGTGGTAATGATAAAGACGCGCAGCATACATCACTAACCAATTCAAGCCGTGTTTATGATATGGTTAAATCCTATGTAACGACACCGCAAGTTGATCCAGCTTCAGTACAATCGGTAACACCATTAATATCAAATGTAAAGGCATTAACTCCGATACAAAGTCAGAATACAGCAGCAGCACAGAGCGCTATGACATTTACGAGGACAGCAACCATTGCTGATACAATTAGTCAAGGACAAACCAAGATCCATACACTCTATATGGAAGGAGACACTCCAATTGCATTTACTCTGTATCATGGTACGGGTGAATTAAATCTTGCGCTTGTCTCACCTACCGGAGTGCGCATCGATCAAACTAATGCTAATAATACTCCCGGCGTTGAGTATACTAGTCTTAAAGATATGGATGGTTTCCGATTCGAAATATATGGCATTGAGCACCCGCAGCCTGGCAACTGGACCCTTGAGGTAACAGCGCCATCTGTAACCAACACAGGTGGCATTGAACCGTACTGTCTGAATGGATACCTCTCAAACACACCAATACAGTTTTCAGCAAATTCAGATAAACAATCGTATCACATTGGTGACCCTATTATATTTTCCGCAACACTGCGTAATGCTAGTGCACCTATTGTTGACGCACAAGTCACAGCTAAAGTGGCGTTGCCGGACGATTCAACTGCTAATGTAACGTTTGTCGATGATGGTACTGGTGATGATAAAACAGCCGGCGATGGCATTTACACCGGCCGACTATTAACAGCTCAAACCGGAATATACAGAGCCCGTGTGTTAGCAACCGGTCCATCAAGCTCTCCGTTTAGCAGAGAACAATTATTGCTCATTCCCGTTAGCATCAGCTCATCAAGCTTTACTAATACCTTTAGTGACACTGGAAACGATACCGACAGTGATGGCTTGTTTAACGAACTCGATATAACCGCTGACGTCAATGTATCCGAACCGGAAAACTACCGAGTTTTCGGCCAGCTTACAGACAACCAGGGGACAATTATTGGAACCACTGGATTAAATGCAGAACTTACAAGTGGTATACAGCAGGTTACTTTGCGTTTTGACGGAGAGCGCATTTACCAAAGTGGATCAGACGGCCCCTATACGCTTAGCATAGTCCGGCTTGCTGAAGATAAATCAGGCACGCCATTACCACTCGATGAGCGGCTCAACGCCCACACAACGGCTGCGTACACTCATGGACAGTTTCAGCGATCGGCAATTTATATTCCTCAAAGCGGCACTGATCAAGGAACTGACACTAACGGAAACGGACTCTTCGACCGGCTGGATATTAATTTGGACGTGGATGTCATAGCCGATGGATTATACAGCTGGAGCGGGCGTCTTGTTGACCAGAATGGAACAGAGCTTGGATTTACAACTGGTTCGGCATCGTTTACTCGTGGCATCAATATCGCAACCTTCAGCTTTGATGGAAACCCAATAGGGAAAAACGGCGTTGGCGGACCGTACTTACTCAAAGACGTTTTGTTATACAGTAACACTATTTCCACAACAGTATTCAACGCTTACACAACAAAAGGGTATAAGGCGAGCGAGTTTGAGGGATATGCAATTGACAAGACACCACCTTCATCAATTACCGACCTGCAATCCACTATCGGCACAACCTGGCTCAATTGGACATGGACAAATCCCACAGACCAAGATTTCAATCACACCGAGATTTTCCTGAACGGCATCTTCAATACCAGCACATCTGCCGAATACTTCAACGCAACAGGTCTCAAGTCGGAAACAAGTTATACTATCAGTACGCGCACTGTAGACAGTTCTGGAAATGTAAATGAGACATGGGTCAATTCAACAGTTACTACCGACAAAGAAGTATCTATGCTCCCTGTAGCAAACTTCAACAGTAATGTCACAGAAGGTTATGCTCCACTTGCTGTCCAGTTTACTGACAACAGTACAGGAGGAACTCCCACTTCATGGGCATGGGACTTTGGAGATGGAACTCCTACTTCAGCAGCGAAAAATACTACGCATACATACACTAAAGAAGGAGTTTACACAGTAACGCTCACAGTAACCAATGCAGCCGGAGAAGATACACTTATAAAAACCAATTATGTAACTGTGGTCAAAGGTGCTAATTTTTCGGCATCCCCTGATTCCGGAAACAAACCATTAAACGTCACATTTACTGACCTCACTGAAGGAAACCATAGTTGCTACTGGGATTTTGGAGACGGCATACATGCAAAAGGTTCTTCTAACCCTACCCATACATACACTGAAGTCGGAAAATATCATGTCACCTTAACGGTACGCAGTCTCTACGGCACGAGTGAGATAACAAAAGATATAACTGTTACAGAGCTTCCTGATGCTGCCTTTGAAGCGACCCCAACTTCAGGAAATGCTCCATTAACAGTTACCTTTACTGACAAGAGCGAAAACAACCCTACTTCATGGGCATGGGACTTTGGAGATGGAGCTACTTCAGATAAACAGAATCTCGTACATACTTACTCTACACCAGGAGATTACACGGTAACTCTTACAGTAAGCAATGATGGTGGAAAGACTACAGATGAAGAGACAACTCGCATACATGTAGGTGTAGGTGCTGACTTTTCCGCGAATAAAACTTCAGGAAATGCTCCGCTAACAGTTGCCTTTACTGACAAAAGTACCGGAACTATAACTGGCAGGTTATGGAATTTTGGAGACGGAGCAAGTTCGAAACAAACTAAGAATCCTGTACATACATATAAAAATCCGGGAATCTATGATGCTAAGCTGACAATAACCTGTGCAGACGGTTCTACGTCATCTAAGGTTGTCAAAATAACTGTTACAGAACTTGTTGCAGACTTCACCATGGATAACAATGGTGTAGGTTATGCCCCGTTTTGGGTCAAGTTTATGGATACATCTAAAGGTGCAACAGCATGGAATTGGGACTTTGGAGATGGAACAACTTCAACCAAGCAGAGTCCAATACACCAGTATACAAAGGACGGAACCTATACTGTTACCTTAAAAGTAAGCAATGCTAATGGTGGTGGACTTTATGAGTCAAAGACTGCCACAGTAGGTGTTGCACCACAAAAAACTCCTGATGCAGACTTTGATAGTAATGTCTCAAGTGGTATCGCTCCCCTTGATGTCAAGTTTACAGACAAGAGTACCAACAGTCCAACCGACTGGGTATGGAACTTTGGAGATGGAGCTACTTCAACCGATCATAACCCAGTACATACTTACAAAGCAGGAGGCACCTATAAGGTTACACTTACAGCAAGCAATGCATTTGGATCCGATTCTGTTGCAGATTTTATCACTGTGGATGATGTCGTAAAGCTGGCTGCTGATTTTTCCGCGAACACAGCATATGCTCCACTAACAGTTGCCTTTACTGATAAGAGTACAGGAAATCCAACTAAGTGGGCATGGAATTTCGGAGATAACTCAGCACGGGTAAAAACTCAGAATCCAACGCATAAGTATTCCAAAGGTGGAACCTATACCGTTAAATTGACAGTAACTAACGCAGCAGGTGCTACAGCCTCTAAGTTTGTCAAAATAGTTGTTCCAAAAGTGGTAAAACCTGTTGCTAACTTCACTGCATCTTCAACCTCAGGAAAAGCTCCACTAACAGTTACTTTTACAGACACGAGTAAAAACGCGCCTACTTCGTGGAAATGGGTTTTTGGAGACGGAAAGATCTCAACTGAGCAGAATCCTGTTCACAAGTACACTAAAGCAGGAACTTATAAGGTTAAACTTACAGTAAGCAATGCGGCAGGTACGAAGACATTATCGAGATATGGGTATATTGTGGTCTCCTAATAAGCTAAAATGAAAAAAGATAAATCAGTGCCGGAAAGGAAAAATAAAGAAAAAGATCTTATTTCATAACTCCGGCTGCCGGGAAACTTGCCTGGGTTTAAGCATGAATATAGGGCAGTTTCCCAGTTTCTCAAAGGGAATCGTTAAAAAGAAGTAAATGTCTGCACAAACTGCCTGGAATCTATCAATGAAACTTATATCACCCACTTTCCGCAGTAAATTTTCGTAAATTCATATTTTTTCCGCTATCGGTTTTTAATTAAACGTGGATTTATTGTACTTTTACGCGGTAGGCAAAAGCATCTATGTAGTGTAAATTTAGAGAACAGAAAGCGATATCAATCAATTTTCACAACTTTCTACAAACAGTATAAATTAATCAAACTTGTATAAAAAACGCTATCCGGAAAATTGTTGATTTTCGAAAAAATACTGCGGAATGTGGGATCAAGTTTAAAAGAGAGCAGATAGAGCATTCGGCTTGTGAACATGGGTACGGGCACGTTCATAAGCATTGAGTTTTGAATAAAACCACAAAATGCAGATTTTTACCTCTTTTATTTTCTTATTCATATCTCATTTTACTCCGCAAGCTTCGCTGCATGTTCTGCGGTGAGCAAATGTGTCAAAGTCTTTCAGGTCTACTGCAGAACGCTTTTCATAGTTACTTTCAAGGTCCGAGCTTTCGGGATCTATTGATTAAAGGTAGTTTACGCAACGCTGCATAAAGCTCAACTTTCTAAATAACTTATCTGCTGCTGACATCCTGAATACCCCTCTTCTCTCTGATTCGTTTTAGTAATTCACTATTTAATAAATCATCATGGTACTTTCGATCCAGGTATCTGGACATGACATATTGTTCAACGTCTAGTTTCAGGTCTTCATTTCTCACAAATAACGGCACATTGGGTCTTATGACTTCAAAATTAATAACGGGGGAAGTATCGTTCATCACCAGGAGGTCTATATGATCGTTCTTGAGGAGGGTTGAAAGCTCTCCTATTAATTCCAGACGCTTTTCTATTCTTTCTCCTTTTGTAAGTTTGCTGGAAAGATAAACACCTATATCAATATCGCTTAGAGGCCCTTCTGTTCCCTCTGCTGTCGAACCAAAGAGATATGCAAGTTCTATATATTCCTTCTTATTAAAAAATTCAGGAAGCAAGATACACAGAACCTCTTTCCCTATCTCGTGAATTTTAAGACTCGAAAGTTATTCTGGTCTTGGTTTTCCATCCCTTCCTCAAATTCACCTATACTGAGGATGTCTGGAAAGGGCTCTGTGATACCTGCCTGGATTCCGCCCAGAAAACCTATTTAAGCATTAATAAAGACGAAATCTCCTGCAGGAGAAACAAATGCGTTCTGTGCGGTAAAAAAGGCAGGGTTTGCCCTGTGGAAATCCAGATCCCGATTTTTCAAAAGGCGTTGTAAAAAGAAAGGTAAATGTCTGCACAAATTGCCTGGATTCTATCAATGAGATTTATATCAGGTTCAAAAGAGAGCCGATCGAGCGTTCGGCTTGTGAACACGGGCATGAACATTGAATATGAGTAAAGCTGCATTTTGGAGGCTTTATTTCTTATTTTTAGCGGATGCTCCTTAGGGAGGAGTTACCTCTTAAGATAGAAATGGACGAACTATGGATAATAGTCCAAAAAAATAGTTCCTAGAATGAAAGATTATGGAGATGATGGACCATGGATGTGGGTAGCTTTTGTACCAGGTTGTAGGCTAATACTTGACTTTGTAATAGGACCAAGAAAACAGTACGTTGCGGATAAGTTAGTGGAGTCAGTTAATAAACATCTTTCTGATAAAATCCCTCTTTTTGTCACAGATGGATTGAACTTTTATAGAGAAGCTCTTTTGAAGCATTTTGGAGTTTTGATTGAGTTTCCAAGAACTGGGAAAAGAGGAAGACCAAGGAAACCAAAAATCTTTCCCCCTGATGATTTGAATTATGCACAGGTAGTCAAAATAAGAATAAATGGGGTACTTAAGAAAGTAGAGAAGAAGACGATCTTTGGAAAAGACATTGAACAAAGTGAAATCTCAACAACTTTACTTGAAAGACAAAACCTGACTTTTAGGCAGGATAACAACAGAGTTTCAAGAAAAACAATAGGGTTTTCAAAAGCGAAAGAATGGTTAGAGCATCAAATGAGGTTATATTGCATGCATTTTAACTTTTGTAGAGGTCATGAAGGATTAAGGTACAAGGATGAAAGAGGAGTGGAATGTAAAAATACACCTGCAAGAGAAGCAGGAATTGTGGACTCAATATGGACTTTAAAGGAACTGCTGGCATTCAGGTGTTTTAAAACATCAATCAAATAAAGATTGACCATCAATAAACTTAAACAGTTCAAAAAAATAAAAGGCCTCAGTATTGCCTGTAACTCTTACCATGGCTGCCTATCCCCTCTCCATTAAGACTCACTTACCCGAAAAATGAGTCACTAACAAAAAGTTGTTATATAGTTATCTGGCTATGCCAAATTGCTTTCTAACTTTTTAATTTCCTCTTCTGTTCTGGAATACTCATTTTTGAGTCCTATAAGCTTCCTTTGCAATTCGTTCTTCTTTAGCCTAGCTTTATCCCGATTCTCCCAGAAGATGGAACCCAATTCCGATTGAGTTTTTTCATCTATATATACCACCGTTCAAGAGATAGACCTATCTGGATATATAAGCAACGAGCTGAATCATTTATTTTAATTAGGTGATTTTGGATCGTCCATAGATAGAGGGTAGATGTTTTCAGGATAAAATACCAAAAGTGAGTTTTGATCGTGAATCGAACGCAAAATCATGAATATATTTTTGAAACTTTACTAATTTGATGGTAAAATTGGTTTTGGGATAAGCTCAATTTCGATATAATATTACTTTTGGGACAGGCTCTATATTTATTCTTTGATATGAGTCGGATTATTTTCTCCTAACTTTTCACCTAACTTTTCACCTAACTTTTCACCCCACTTTTCATTATCATTTTTAAAGTACTTTTAAGATGTCGTTTGATTAAATAATTGTCTACTTGTGTCTTTCAGCGATTGAATTAAAAATTTAAACTGTATTAAGGCATATATGCCTGTATTAGAGTCACAAACGAAGAAAAATATCTCGAAAATGGTAACTTCAAAATTTTCTAGGGATGATTGAGATTGCGAACTTTAATCTTTATTCTGACAACTTTTCTTATTTTTAGTGGATGCGTTGAAGATAATAATACCACTCAATCAAATGAGTCAGCATATCAAGAGCCAGGAAATAATACACCAGAAAATCTGTCCTCAACAACTCTGTCATCCGAAGACGAAAATATCCTTTAACTCAAAGTAACATCCTTTTCAAGTATTTATATGCACGATAATTCCGTAAACATATTAAGATACCTCTTTAGTTGGGATAATGTTCCCGGGAACGAAAGTCAAAAACTCAGTAATTACCTCAAGAATGAGCTGGAAATAGACTGGGTAAGTAATGCTCAGATCACTAAAACCAATGACAATAATACTATCCGTTTTTCTACTCCCACAAACTCTGTAGAGTTAAAGTTTGCAGACGATAAAAATACGGTTTTAATAACCCCCAATCACATTCAATTAAAAGTAAAAGAGGAAGATGACAGGTTTTGCATATACAAAGTTGAACAATACTATGGCGGAGTGGATCCCGAAGCAAGCAAACTTGGATATAATCTCAATGAAAGATATTACGCAGTATATGGGCTTTCAATAAAGAATAACGGTTCAAAGGATCTCGATTTTAAATTAAATGAACTTCATGTACGTGATGGAGAGCATATATTTAATACCACAACTTTTGACCCTTACGGTTTTTATGTTGGGTCAAGATCGGAGGTACTTTCGACCCTCAAAAAAGAAAATAAAATTGAAAATACGACACTTTATCCGGGACAAACTATAAACGGATCTGTGGTTTTTCAGGTTAATTCGTTGTATAATGAATCGTTTTTACTGACGTATAATGAAACTCCTGTTTCCTCAGCATCTTTTGAAAAGAGTATAAAAGCTCTGAGAATCGCAGAACATTACGATTACTCGGTAATTTTTGGCATACCACCTTATAATGATGGTGATCTTGAAGCTTTTGAACCAAACATTATGGAGTATCCATACGTATATTCCAGCTGGATAAACAGAAGTGTATTTGAATACTTCAAAAGGGTAGATTCGGAAAGCGTGTTGAGTTCCCCTCCCGATGACATGAATTTTACCAGAATTACCTATGCATTAAAAGTCATACCTGAAAGAAACATAACGACGCTTCCTGGAAAAACACGTTTCAGAGTTGTTGATAATACTGAAGAGGAGCTAATTAACACATCCGGTTTTTATGGGGATGAGAAAATAGCAATTATCAGAAATAAAACCCATGAACTCTATTCAGGAGAGAATGAAGAGAATATTGGCATTCCACAAATAAAGTTGTCTAACGCTACAATCGTTCGGACTTCATTTGAACGTTATGGAAATATGGATGTTGGTATTATTTGTTTTAATAATCAGGATGTTATAGTGGATGATTCTCAAAATATAACTATAGCAAGATTCAGTAATTTAGGGGTTCATTTTCCTTAAACCAGGACGTTGTAATGGACAATTACCATAATCACGCCGCTAGAGCCTCATTCAATACTATATTCAAACTTTTTACCTAACTTTTCGCCCGTTCTACTCGAAATCTTTTTATTCATGCATAATAAATTTTATTAAATTTGTAATGTAAGTTCTGAATCAAAAATTAATCTGATTGTTTCAGTTTCAAAATAATTCACTAATCCTTTTAATTCACTAATCTTTTTAATACTTCAGGAAGAATTATTATGAAAAAAACACTGGGTAGTCATATTTTCGAGGATGTCCCCATCACGTCGATGGCTATTGTTTTGATATTATTTGCCATTTTTCAATTGCAACACCGCTCAGTTTTTCCTGATGATTGGTTTCCTTCTCAATTTGCAGTTTCATCTTTCATGATTCTTTTTTGTGTGTGGATTTTAAGTGAAATTATAAACTTTCTTTTTAGCAGGAAGAATTCGCAGACAACAAATAAGGATAAAGGTTCTTGTTGGATCATTATAGCGATGGCCTGGTCAGTACTCTTTATTGCTTTTACGTTACGTGGTTTTGGGATAGGAATATTCGGCGGAAGTTTGCAATATGCAGGACTTGTTTTGATTGCGGTCGGTATTATACTCCGCGAATGGTCAATCTGGGTTCTTGGAAAGTATTTTACTGGTCAGGTACAGGTTCGTGAAAAAGCAAAGCTCGTAACAAATGGACCGTACAGATATATTCGACACCCATCCTATACTGGAGGTATGCTATCCCTAATAGGGATTACTCTAGCGATTGGAACCTGGTTTGGAGCGCTTGTTGCATTTGTCTTAAGCTTAATCGCATATCAGTACCGCATACATGTTGAAGAAGAGGCATTGCAAAAAGCTTTTGGTTCAGAATATGAGGAGTACAAAAATAGAACATATAAGCTATTTCCAGGTTTTTGAAAAGAACCTGAGAAGGTACTTACTTTTGTTTTACGCCGCCAGAGCCTCATTTAATTCGCTGATAACCAGATTCATCTCATCCCCGAACAACTGGTACATTCTGCTGCGCCCGCCAAGAGCATCAAAGGGAGTGTAATCAAGGTCATCGATTTCTAGATGGAAGCTAGTTGCAACATAATCCTTAATCATGCGGAGCCAGTTCATCTGGTCTTCATTAAATTTCAGGGTTCCTGCCTGCTTTTTGAATACCCAGTCCTGAAAGTTCCGGTTCACTGTCTGGTCATAGGCCGTCAGCACAGGGTCGACTCAGTTATTCTGCGGATCAGGGAAACCAGGGCCGTCAGTTCGTTTTTCGGGGAATTCCCGTTCACCTTTTCCAGTTGCTCGTAAGCCTGCCAGACCTTCAAAGAAGCGAAATGGGGCTTTTCCAAATGCAGGAGTTTTTCAGAATTGAGAAGGAAATGCAGGAGTTTTTCAGAACTGATAAGGAAATGCAGGAGTTTTTTATAACTGATTAATAACTCACGTGCACTCCTATAGATTGTTTTTATTTAATTTCTTCTTAAAAGAAATACCATTATCAATATCATTACGAGGCTTGCCGCTCCAAGTCCAGGTATATCAGGAACAGGAATAGTAACGGACTTATCCTCAGACGCGGATGGTTCAGGGTCTGGATCTTCTACATGAATAGGAAGATCGAGCGTGTAATATTCTCCATCCTCTTTGTTACTTCCAAAATAATAAACTACCTTGCCTGTGACAGTAAAATCTCCAACCTGGTTGGCTGCAATTCTCACTTCAATATCCCTTCCCTTGCCGGGTTCAATGTCATATGTAGTTGTGTACTGTCCTGCACCGGACTCAACAAACTCTGAAGAAGAAACACTCATCCCAGACGGAGGGATAATAATTGCCTGGACATGCATGGTAGGCTTTGTGATAAAATCCACGGCTGAAAGCTTGAGCAGGATGTCTTCTCCCTTAAGAACTGACGTTTTTTCGCCATGAAGGTCCACACTTGCAGAAGATTTTTCCGAGTGGTCGGATGATGTTTTTTCAGGTTCTTCTTGTGTTTTTTCAGATTCTTCTTGTGTTTTTTCAGGTTCTTTACTATAATAATTGTTTACAGTAGTTGTTTGCGTGTTAGTTTGTGAATTATCATAATTGTTTACAATAGTTGTATCATAATTGTTTACCGCACCTGTTTGTATGTTTTCAGGTTCTTTTGTCGAATCGTTTTCCTCTTCTTCCTCAGTTCCTTTTACATCCTCTTTGCTTTCTTCAGAAACAGCCTTTCCTTCGTAATGATTTACCAGCTTGGCTTCAACTCCACACTTGGAGACCTCTTCCCCTAACTCATTGAAGTATATGCTACCGTATCCTTTTGCTGAGTCTGGATCTACATAATACAAACTGAGCATCTGATTACCATTTTTATCTTCCCATGTATCACAGTTCCATGCCGGCTGTTTATCTTTCACGGTATCAAATACTGTGATAATATAGTTATTAGATACTGGTATATCAGCAATAAAATCAGTTATTTCTTCTTTTGTCGGGAGATCTTTGTTTTCAGTTGCTGCTACACACGATGTCAGCAGAGCGAAGATTAAGAAGACACCTGTTATTTTTAGTGGCAGTTTCATTTTAACTCCTGTTTCCAATCTGTCGTAAATAATTTATATAATCAGAATGATGGCATCATAACGAAGTACAAAAACATACACATACCAGCTATGAAGTCAAATGGTCCGACGGTCAGGTTCTGTTGCAAAAATAATATTTCCTCAGTTTGACACTATCATTTTTGCCTCTGTGTGTCATTTTCCCGTAATTAAATTAATTAACTTTCTTAATTGTGAAACGTTTTACTGGTTTTGTAACAAAGCTAGATTTTTTGCAACGGAACCGAATTAGGTATCTATGCATATGTCGTGGAAGAAGAACTTTGTGCAGTGGCTACTGACGCAGTGGATGAAAAAACAATAAATAACAAAAGAAGGGTGGTTGAAGCTAAAACAATCAGGCATGATTTTTTTGTTGTCATTATATTCTCGTCCTTTACAGTATTTTTCAAAAAATATAGATTGAATAATTTAGTTGTTCAAAGAATCTATAAAACTTTCCATTTTATTCTGCTCCACATAAAAATACTTAAATTTTAATAGAGAAAGTAATCCAATTTACCTTCTTTTTGACTGCTGCCTGTGACTGTCCAAGTAAGTGATTATTCAAATAATATTGAAAAAGTCCAGGATCCAACTGCTAAATATGAGATTACTTTCAAAAATCAAGGGACCAACTGCTAAATATGAGATTACTTTCAAAAATCAAAGAACCAACTGCTAAATATGAGATTACTTTCAAAAATCAAAGAACCAACTGCTAAATATGAGATTACTTTTAAAAATCAAGGAACCGAAGGCTAAATATTGGAGTAATTACAAATTCTATTTTCTCTACAATGAGCCCTATGACAAACCTGCCTGTTTGAATATCTTCATAAACGATAAAGTACAATAATAACTTGGGGTGAATTTGTGCATAAGTTAATGAAAATAGTGGGTTGTATCTTAGCAATAATAGGATTCGCCTGTGTTTTAAAATACATCATGCATTGCAAAGAACGTTATTCTTTGTGTGGTTGGCATAAAACAAAAGAAGAAGAAGAAAAACCAGCTGGTTCAACTGTATCGCATAAAATAAAAGTAGAAGATGAAGAAAAACGACAGGGTACCAGGTATGGCTCAAATCCCATCCGTTATTAAGTACCAAGACATCTTCATTTTCTATCAGGGAATTAAGCACCCTGATTTCTGGCGTCTCTCCTAAAAAGTAAACGAGCGACGTTTTCTACCATTTTCTTTTCTTTGTTCAATGTGTCTATTTTCGCGTGTTTCTTATCCATTTCCTGTTTGCACTTATCTTTGATTATTTTGACCTCTTTGTAAATAAGCATGCTTTCTTCACTAATTCCCTTCGTAGACTCTATATGCATTACAACTGCATCTACATCTACACTTTTATCCAATAATGGTTCTACTTTACGTCATTCTGCATACTTAATATCCAGCTCTTCACCAAGTTTATCTTCAAGTTCAAAGATTTCATCCCAGAGTTCCATAATTTGGCTGTTTATCTCTTCTTTTGTAGACGTTATTTTCTCCCCCATTTATTAAATCTCACTTTCTTCATATGTCTTCAAAAAAATAACATTTTTCTTGTTATCGTTTTTGGAGAATTATTTTAAAATTTGCAGTTATTATCTCAACTGAAGCTCAGGGAAATGGTTGCTGGAAGTTTTCAATGAAGGCAAAAGGTCGAAAACTGTGGGATATTTCAAAAATATACAAATGAGCTTTAAAAATACAAATGAGCTTTAAAAATTCATCAAAAAGTAAAAGTACTTCAAAAAGTGGTAAATGAAAGTAGAAAATACATTTATAAGTACGGACTATCTTAAAAAAGAATAATAAGATTTGAAATTCCCTTAAAGAAAAGACTGTAATAATAAGAAATACTGAGTCCTCAAAAGATCAGTAAAAGTTAATTAAGATTAAACAAAAACCAACAGAGGTTAATAAGGGTCAATAAAATCTAAATGGTTAAGCTTCAAATTGAATATTAGCTTAAAATTACATAGATTTTGATTTGATCTGTTGATTTCCTAAATTTCACAATCGCAAGATGTGAGGAATAAGATGAAAACAAAAATAATTGTGCTGCTTCTTATATTCGGCGCCGTTTTATTTTCAGGATGCACAGGGAATGAACAGCCCTCAACAGAGAAAAATGCAACCCCTGAAGAAACTGTAACTCCTGTGGAAAATACAACTGTTGTAGATACACCGGAAGAAAATACAACTGCCATAGAAACCGAAACCTCGGAAGAAAATGTAACTCCGGAGGAAAATGTAACCTCGAAAGAAAATGTAACCTCAAAAGAAAATGTAACCTCGGAACAAAGTGTAACTTCGGAAGACAATGGAAGACTTAATGTCTCAACTTCTGAAATTAAGGACACCCCATATCTGTTAAGACTGATCAATAACAGAATAAGTTCTTCAAGTCTTGAAATAAAGAAGGGAGAATCAGTTTCTTGGGTAAATATGGAAGACAGCCCAAAAAGGATCCTTACCCTCGTGAGCGAAGAAAAGCTTTTTAATAATACAAGACTCGCTTACAAACGTGCTTTTACATATACCTTCAACGAGACAGGGGACTACAACTTCAGTGTTGTCGGCCAGTCCAGAATGAATGTCACCGTTAGTGTTGATGAACCCTGATAAATAGTTTCTAAAAATTGAGGAGTCGAAAGTTCAGGGAATATCAAGCTTGATGAATGTTCTAACTATTTGCAGGAAAGGCCAATAAAATTTCGGCCAATAAAATTTCCTGGCAATCTATTTTTCAAATTTTTAAATCAGGGCTTTTCTGGATAAATACATCTTAATTTGCTTTTTCTTAAGTATACATGGTCTTTTCGAAGGCTTTCTGAGGCCTTCAGAGCTACATCCACAAATAATATACGAAGTAACACTCATATTAGTTTCTTATTATATGGTCTGGATCAGTGCTTATTATCCGAAATTCATGGCTTTGCTTCAAAAATAACTCCGGCTTAAAGGACTGTTCTAAGAAAGCATTATTATTTATAAATGGCTTATATTAAATTGGGAATACAAAAGGTAGATTAGCAATAAGGGGAAGGGGATTGGAAACAAAAAAAATAATTTTACTCCTGATAGCCCTATCAGTAATAATATCAGGCTGCCTGAGCTCGGAAGACGAAAAGGATAATGGGAAAAAAGACCGAGAGGCAAGCGGCAGTTCAGGAGGTTCGCAAAGACAAAGAGAAGTGAGAACGCCTGTAGGAATGCAGGAAGAAACGTGGACGCCGGAAAAAACGGAAACTGAAGGGGAAATGTGGACACCGGAAAAAACGGAAACACCGGAAGAAACGGGAACTCAGGTAGATTTAAACGCACCAGAAGAAGCGGAAATTTCTGGAATGACTAATGAGCCTGAGATGGAGCAAACAGAAGCCTGGACCGGGGAAAGGGGACAAGCTGGAGCAAACCAGCCTGTTGAAACCATACCGACGTCATACCTTGTAAGGCTTAAGAATTATCTTATGATCCCTTCAAGCCTGAAAATTAATATCGGAGATACAGTTGTTTGGAGGAATTACCAGGAGTCCAGTGTGCTTACCATAACCAGCAAGGAGCACCTTTTCGAGGACCAAAGGCTTGCATATGGAAATACTTTAGAGTATACGTTCAATGAGTCAGGAAGCTACAATTTCAGTGTAAAAGGATATCCGAAAATGCAGACGACCATCACTGTAAAATAAGATCCCAAAGTATAGCAGTTTCAAATGACATATAAAACTATAGTCGAAGGCACAACAAAGGTTTCAGTTCCGGTACCGCCTCCGGATGCAACCTTCCCTCCCTCGGCAGCTCCGGTTTTTTATAATCCGGAGATGGAACTTAACCGCGATATTAATGTTGCAGCTACGGCTGCATTTGTGGAAAGGCTTCTTTCGAGAAAAGAACTTCTCAGGGAAGAAGTCCGTTATGTGGACGCTTTTTCAGCGTCAGGGATTAGGGGACTTCGGATTGCAGGCGAAGTAGGGATTCATGCGACCATGAATGACTGGAGTCCTGAAGCGCTTGAACTTATAAAGGAAAATATCAAAATTAACGGGCTTGAGGAAAAGACCCTGGCTACCCGCAAGAGTGCAAATGTGCTACTTCACGAGCAAAAATACCATATCGTGGACCTCGACCCTTTTGGCACTCCCGCGCCCTTCCTGGACGCAGCATCGGCCTCAGTCAGGAGTATGCTATCGGTTACAGCAACAGATACGGCTCCCTTATGCGGGGCCCACCTGAAAGCTGGGATACGGAAATATGCGGCCGTACCCCTTAACACGGAATATCATAGTGAAATGGGGCTTCGAGTTCTCCTGGGAGCGTGTGCCAGAGAGCTTGCAAAGCATGAAAAAGGGATGTCACCTCTGCTTTCCCATGTGACGCGCCATTATGTTCGCACATACCTCGAGGTTCTTCCTGGAACAAAACAGACTGACCAAACTTTAAAGTCAATGGGCTTTAGTATTCATTGTCCGAAATGCGAATTTCGAGGGCCTGTATACGGACTTGCAGTACATATAGAAAAAGAATGCCCTGTTTGTGGGGCTTCCACACAAATTGCAGGTCCTCTATGGCTTGGGCCATTCAGGGAACAGGCATTCTGCGATGAGGTTATTTCCGAACTTGAAGTGCATCCTCTAAACACAAAGGATAAAGCAAAAAAAATAGTTACTTTCTGCAGGGACGAACTCGATATACCGATGTTCTATGACCAGCACGTGATCTGTAAAGAACTTGGAGCTTCTGCAACCGGAATAGAAATCCTGATAGAAGCCCTTAAAGCCCACGGATTTGAAGCATCAAGGACTCATTTCAGCGGTACTTCATTCCGAACCGATGCGCCTATTACAGAAATTAAGGAAATAATCAGGGCGCTTTCAGAGTGAGTTCCTCAGATAAAAATGCAAAAGTAAAAGTAGAGGTTAGGAACTGTCCCAGTATTATATAAACCACTGAAGAATCCCAGTATTATAAGCCATTGAAGAATCCCAGTATTATAAGCCATTGAAGAATCCAAGTATTATATAAACCAGTGAAGAATACTTAAAGTGCTTTGACTCAGATCTAGAAGTAACCCGCTAGAGAAATTCCAATGTGATATTATGTCCGACGAAAATCCAGAAAAGTTGTTTTTGCAGGAAAAACCCACTCGTGCGCTATTGTTTATAGGCTCAATGGGGAAGACCTATGCGTCTGTTATTTCTAAAGAGATAGACTCCACCTTTGCTCATACAACAAGGATCCTCGCGAAAATGGAACAGTGCGGACTTATAAGATTCACATCCGAAGGGCGGATAAAGTTTGTCGAACTTACAGAATACGGAAGAGAGGTCGAAGCTGCTCTTAAAGAGTTCAGGGATTTAATTGAAGAGGAGCCTTTGAAGGATAAGAAAGAGGAGTCCCAGGATACGGGTCCTGAAAGGGAAGAAGCTGCAGAAAAGGAAGGCGAGAAAGAACCCGAACAGGCAGAAGAGCTTGACCCTCTGAGTGCCGAAATTTTTGAGAAAATTCAAAAACTCAGGAACAAAATCGAAAGTATACATAGGGACGCAATAGAGCAGAGAGATAGTAAGGATACGATTTCTCGGAAACTTGGCCCTTATAGTCGGGATATTAAAAAACTCCAGAACCAGATTGAAAGGGCAGAAAGCCCCATTAATGAGACTGTAATCTCAGCTCTGGAAGAAAGTGAAAAGCTTCTGGAAGCTTACCTCAGGAGCTGAGGAATAATTCAGTTCCCGGTAAAAACAAAGCAGAAGAGAGAATTGGTAGGAAAAATATGATAAAAGTTGTAACCCTCCAGCATATTTACGGAAAGAACCGGGAAAGAATGGCTGGACTTTTGAAAACTCTGGTTGAGAATGAATTGAAAGACCTTGAAGTAAAATTTGAGATTTCTATTACCCCTGAAAACTGGGCCGAGTTCACTCTTGAAGGCGAGGATGAGGAAGTGTCTGCGAGTCTGCTGACCTCCAGATACGGGACGCCTGCAAAAAAAGCTGAACCCGGAAAGGTGTATATGGGTTTTCTCCAGGCTTTCGGAGAGGACGCTTTTCTGGTCAATATCGGGGTGCCTGTAAAAGTTGAAACCGAAGAACTGAAAGCTCTGGGCAGCGGAAAGCCAAAACAGCTTGCATCGAGATTCGGTCTCATCCCCCATTTGCCGGTTGAGGTTGAGGTTATTGAGGCTAATAAGAATTTAAAAGCTCGCTTCACCAAAAAGCAGCTTGATATCTGGTGGAGCTGGAAAAAGGCAGCCACTGATCGGGTAACTGTTAACGGGGCAACCCGCTCGGAAATCAAAAGCGCAATTAAAAAAACAGGTCATGGAAGGGACATTTATGAAATCGAGCGCCTTGGGCTGCTGGAACATGCAATTGTGTGCCGAGAAAAAACCGACGGGCCTGGTATAGTTGCAGCAATAGGACCTCGTCTGAAATCCGAGATGGGAGTCGCAATCGGTGACGATCGCTGACAACTGCACCCTGACAGAGAAAATATGACCGGGAAAATAGGCAGAAGCCCGAAAAAAGAGCTGGTCCGGGAAAAATTTTATAAGCCAGTTGATTTTAAGAATAGATTGTGGCTTAAGACCCGAAGTTATTAATAATAATTCATATGTAACATTGTTAGTGCGGTAAAGGAATTTATATTGTTATCTTAAAAAGGCAGTGTTCATGCCCTGATCCGTAACATTCGGTCTCGGTAACTCTGTACTCCTTTTCGAGCTTTCCTTTAAGAATTCCCTCAATAATGCCTTCTGTTAAGGTGCAAAAGGGTTTTCCGATTACGGGTATTGATCTGGCTTTGAAATTGTCTTCAATCTGAAGAGCAGGGAGGTCCACAAGTACGGTAACCCTGCACTTCCCCTGAAATTCCAGAAAATCCCCGATTTCCCTCAGGAGTTCTTCAGGGGTTTCTGATTCAAAAATGGGGGAAATAGATTTTCCGAGATCGGTTCCTATCATTTTTACAACAGGGGTATTATCAATCCCATATGCTTCAAAGCCAAAGTAAAGCGCATGGAGAAGGATTTCTGTAAAACAGAACCTATCGTTTCCGCATGAGGGAACCTTTTCCAGTAGACTTCTGTAATGCTCTATGAAAGGCTCCTGAGAACAGCCCATGTAGCGGGAAGTGAGAGAATAAATCTTTCGGCGGCGATCTCCTGGGTCAAAGTTTTCTTCCACAAGCTCGCATGACCTTAGATTGTTGAGGTGTACGGAAATAGTTGATTTGGCTTTTGCTGTAAATTTTACGATTTCGTCAAACGACCTGGGTTCTTCCCTGAGCAAATTAAGGATCTGGAGTTTAACAGGACTGCCTATTGCTACCATCCCGTTGTCATTATAAAAAAATTCAGTTTTACTCTCAGGTTTTGCCATAATATCTTTAGATAAGTTGCATTTAGACTATATAAATCGTTCGCACGCCCACGAATGATTTCATATTATATATATTTATAAATTTATAAAAAGAATCAGTTTGTATTTCTGTAACACGGAAAACGCAGCATTCGCAGAGTGATTCGATCTGGAATATTACAACCACAGAAAACACGGAAAACACAGAAAGCACGGAAAACACAGAAAGCACGGAAAGCACGGAAAGCACGGAAAGCACGGAAAGCACGGAAAGCACGGAAAGCACGGAAGAAACATGCCTTTACTACGTATTTCCGTGTCTTCCGTGCTTTTCGTGGTTTTCAAAAAATTCATTTAGGGCATACTTTGGAATCAATGCACTAGCTCAGACAGCTATAATGAGACATTTAGAAGGTAAGGTTAATTTTCTTAATCACGTCCTCGATAATTAAAAGACCTTTCTCTAACTCTTCCTTCTTGATGTTTAGTGCGGGAAATATCCTGATTCCATTACCCTGAGTTTGAGTGACAAATAAACCTCTTGACAAACACTCATTTTTGACATTTGTAGCGATGTCTTCGCTCTGGAATTCGACCATAATAAGAAGTCCTTTTCCCCGTATGTCGGCAATTACATTCCCATAAATTTTTGGCCATAAACTCATTTTTTCCAGGGCAAAAGAGCCCATTTCTTTCACATTTTGGGAAATGTTGTTATCTATCAGATATTTTATCACTGCATAGGAAACGGCACAACCAAGAGGGTTGCCACAGTATGTACCTCCGTGGTCGCCTATTTCGAGTTTCTTTGCGACGTTCTCAGACAAAGCAAAAGCACCAAATGGGAAACCACCTGCAATTCCTTTTGCCATTGTCATAAAGTCTGCTTTCGCACCACAATAACTTGTAACAAAAGCTGACCCTGTTCTGAAAAATCCGGTCTGGATCTCATCCACGATCAACAGGCTGCCATTCTGATTACACAGGTTGCTTACCTCTTTCAGGTATCCTTCAGAAGGTATGTGAACTCCACCTTCTCCCTGAATAGGTTCAAGAATTACTGCAGCAACATTCTCGTCCAGAGAACGTTTCAGAGCCTCCAGGTCATCATAGGGAACGAACCGATAATTAGGCATCAGAGGACTATACCTATCCCTATGCTTGGCCTGACCTGTAGCCGACGTTGTACTAATAGTACGTCCGTGAAAACTTTGATCTGTAGAAATGATATCAGGTCTGCCTGTTACCTTTCGAGCAAGTTTAATGGCAGCGTCATTTGCTTCGGCTCCACTATTTGTGAAGAATACTCTTGTAAGATTGGGAGGCAGAATTTTTGCGAGTAAGGAAAGTAGACGTGCACGTGCCGGAGAATATGTAAGTCCCGAATTGGGGTTTTGAATTATCTTTCTTCCCTGATTAATCAGGGCCTCAGTGATGACCGGGTTTGCATGACCAATACATGTTACACCCCAACCTGCTGTGAAATCAATATACATATTCCCTTCTTCATCCCATACATAAACTCCATCTCCTTTTTCAATGGAGATTTTCTGCTTCACGAAGAAAGGCGGGAGGCACTTGTCCTCTATTTCAAATGTTGTCTTGCTTGACATTATAACTCATTTCCTCTATAACCGGAAGAAACTTGAGGATAGCACCTGAGCAATGCTTATCTCAGACCAACTGTCCGGTATCGATAAATTCAATTGAAGCTATCCCACTTTATTAATCTGTTGATATCTGAAACAACTTCTTGACAAACTCATTAAAGAAATATGTATCTATTACTAAATGAAAAAGTTGTATTTTTTAAGAAAAAATGTTCATAAACACTGGCTTCATAAATATTTTTTTAATATATATTAAAAAAATATTTGGCTCTCAAAACTTCCATTCGCATTTCTTATGTCACGATATTTGAAATTCCTCCTATTATAGGTTTTTTACAAAGCTTGATTTCAAGGGACACGATTTTATGTGATTTGATTTGCTAGAATTAGAGATTTCTTCCTTTTTAGTCTTTGATTTTTATTTAAATTGTTCATAAAAGCGAAATTTAAAAATAATTTTACATATATAGTTTACGTATCTGCGAGCAAGGTCCACGAAAACTAGGATTGAATCTTGTAGTCAACGAGCTAAGCAATGGGAACATACATGAACTACAATAATATGACAAAAGACGACTTTGACAGAATTCTTTATGCACGTATTAAGGAGGAAAATCTTGAATCAATAGTCAATATTCCAGGAGTTTATGAAATAGTATCTAAACACTTCGGTAGTGATATACTTCTTAACGAAGAAATTACTCAATCAATAGTTAAAATTCCAGGAGTTTATGAAATAGTATCCAAACATTTCAACAATGATATACTTGAAATGTGGGAGTATGAGCAATATATAAAGGTCAAAGAGATTGTAGAAAGAATTGGTTTGTGGAATCCAGAATTCCAACGAACCTTAGTGTTATTAAAATTACTAAATGAATTAACTGAAGTGCTTTACGGTACTCTGGATCTAAAACTGGATAAATATGTCAACCTTCGTGCACTTCCGGTTAGAGAGTTTTTTAAAGATGTCGTGGATAAATATTCAGAATACCCTATCTGGACATGTGATTTTGAAGGATCATGTCTTGTTGGTGCAGAGAGGTTTGAAATAGAACCTGTTGATTCAATTCTCCAGCGTTTTGAGGGTGATAAATAACATTTGATAGAGAACTTTTATATGAAGAAGCGTAAAACCCCTGTTTCTTTATCTCAGGGAATATAAGCATCAACTTCTCCCCTATTCTTTTCAGTATTTTTTAACTTCATAGACCATCGGATAATTTAATATTAAATTAAGGTATGCGAAAACCAAGCAACCTTTTTCCAAGAGTCTACCATCAGGCTCAGTAGGTCGTAGAAAAACCTTCGACTCTAGCTTGTAACTACGTAAAGCCGAAACGAGCGAAAGAGCGAGACTCAGTACGGATGGTTCAGCCGGAATTAAAGCCTTTGGAGATGCCGATGGTCATCTATGAATGAGGAAGCCGCTAAGTCTTTAGCTTAGTGGCAGGTCACAGTAATTAGAAAGCCTATCATATAATGACTTTGTAAGTATGTTTCCCAATCGTAGCAATGATAATCCTGGAAACAAAATCAAACAAGAATCTATCCGAAAAGTATTGTAACCCACTGTAACTTCTACATATGCAATCACAATCTAAACGGATGAAAGACACAGTTGTTAATTACTTTTACAAATGCTTTGCGTTTTTTCACGTTACTTATTACCCTAAAATCAGATGCGAAGGGTGGGGTTTGAATCCACGAATACCTTCATAAACGGATCTTAAGTCTGCCGTCTTTGACCGTGTTGAGCAACCCTTGCATGTTGGCTTGTTTACTTTTAGATAATATTTAGTCCTATATGTTATACTCTGAACATGGTGATTCAGACGAAAAATTGAATGTACTTTTTCCCTTATATTTCGTCTCTCTTTTATATCCCAAAACCCACTATCTCTCAAATTTCCCCATCAGAAATAACCATAACTATAAATCAGGGTTACTCAAAATAGCCATTTGTGACCTCTGGAGAAACTGTACGGGCGGAAATCCTTGTATCCGGAAGGGTACAGGGCGTGGGTTTTCGAAGATTTGCAAGAAACGCAGCCCAGCGTCTGGGCGTAGAATCTAACCCCAAAAATTTAAGAGACGGCAGGGTTTTTGTCATTGCTGAAGGCAGACCTGAAGCTGTGGAACTTTATATAAATGAACTCAGGAAAGGCCCCATGTTTGCCCATGTGGAAGATGTTGATGTCACTTTCAGGGAAGCCCTTGGAAATGTTTACCAAGCCTTTTGAAAAAAGGCTTGAGCGAAAAAGTAGGAAACAGGCGCGGTCAATGTCTATTCAGCTTTTTTTCAACCTTTTTGAAAAAAGGCTTGAGCGAAAAAGCAGGAAAAAGCATGGTAAATGCCTCTTCAGCTTTTTTTCAGGATCTTTGCAATAATCACAATTCCTACAAGATTGACCAATCCTATCAAAAGGTATCCTATCAGGTGCGTTAAGCTCGAATTAGATTTTCCAGATTCCTTTTTCGAGAAACCAGCAGTATAATTTTTTCCAGAACCTGAATCTGATTCTGAACTTTCCTCACTACTTTCTTCGATTTTCTGCCCTTTTTCAGTGAATTCCAGTACCGAGTCGGTTTCAAGAGTGAGATCTTTTTCCTGTTTTTCAAGGCTGTTTCCGGAATCAAGAGTAGCACTGACCGTATAGGTGCTTTCCGGCTCAAGCCCAAGGAAGAGGAACTCGTCATCATGTTGCAGGGAAGCTACAATACTTCCATCCTTTACGTTTCCTTCCTTCATGTCTCCGTCTTTCCCATTCCCATTCTTCCTGAGTTCTACAGAGCCCTTTTCCGGAAGTTCCACCTTCAGGTTTACGTGGTCTGTCAGGAGGATCTGTTTTCCTTCTGCAAACCTTGGCCTGTCTGGAATATCAAGAACTCCAAGCAACGTTGAAGCAAAGTCTTCCTGGCCGTGCTTTCCCCTGAGAATTCCGCTTTCAACGTCCTGGGCATGCACTATAAGGGGAACGAGTTGTGCTTCATCTGTATCCGTAAATTTTTCGGACTGGTGCCCACCTTTGGAATCATCTTTGGAAAACCCCATTCCATGGTCTGCTGTCAGTACAAAGGCAAGGTCATTTTTTTTGCATAGCTCATAAAGTGGGGAGATATCGGTATCAAGACATTCAATGCAGTCTACATACCCATAATTATCACGGTGGTGTCCACTTGAATCTACAGCACCTACATTAATAGTGAGCAGGTATTTTTGTTCCGGCCTGTTTCTGGCCATATACTCAACAATATTGCATGCAGTCTCGACTCCCCATCGGTCATACCCACTATACTTTTCCCGGGTCTCTTTTGATGTGACATATCCGGGAGCTTTGTCAGCAGCTTCTTCCATAACCTGTATAAGCCCTTCAGGTACCTCCGAACTGTCAGAGGAAGGTTCGGGTTGCTCAAGAACAATTTTTATTTTATTTATTGAGTTATTTTCATCCCTGAGAATGACATCCTGCTCGGCACGGATTGACCAGGAATCCCCTCTTTCCATAACCGCAATACAGAGATAGCCTTCCCTGTGTAGAATATCGAAAACGGTGGCATCCTTAAAGCTTACAAGTTCACTGTCTGCACCCGGATTTCCCGTGACAAGGACTGAATGCCCTCCTTCGGTAAAGGTCTGAGGTGCTCGGAATTCCAGAACCCTTGCGCTCTCTTTACCTATTTTCGGTAGATTCTCAAGTTCGGCTTTTTCAAGGGTTGCACCGTCGAGTGCATGAGGTGTAAGTTCAGGATAAATAAAAGGCGCACTCAGACCGTCTACAATCAGCACGACTGCACCCTGAGGTGTGTTAACAGGGTTTACCTCCACTTCGGTAAGTCCGGAGGCAGGGGCTGGAAAAATGAAAAAGACAATAAGCATTACAAGAAAAAATAGAACTGAGGTTTTGCCATTTTTCGTTAAATTACTTATTTTTTCCAAATACTAATCAAAAAAGGTTATTTTGCAAAAAAATTAATTGCTTGTCTTTTAAATAGATTTTTAAAATATATCGTAAGGATTATACCTGATTAAGGCTATTTTAAGTTTGCAATCTAAAAACAAACCATAAAAAGGCATAATCCATGATAAAAATTATTGATAAGGGATATAAATATTTATTGCTACAACTGAGTGATTTTTTAGGAATTGCAAAAACAATAGTTGTAAGTCTGAAGAGCATTGAAGGTCGAAAAAAATATGAAAATCTATTTGGAAAAAAAGTTAAAGACAAAAAGGAAAATATAAGAGTTTATGCTCTTCA
>JGI20225J20221_1000321_pt2 | contig 123584 bp, 89 predicted proteins | sample BioMet4_FD_20221 | JGI IMG/M metagenome (IMG submission 20221) | reverse complement strand
GCATGGTGGCTAAATCATGTATCATTTGCTCCTATATGCGTAGTTTTTTTGATATTCGCTTCCCGCTTGTAATGAAAGAAAAACGACAATCATTTTCATTGTCAAAATGCTCCCCCAACGGGAGTTACATTTCAGAAAGAGATTCGTTTATCTCCGTTTTGTTCCGCCAGTTGTCGCCGCTATCGATGTGCTCGACGTCCTCGATGCGCTCGACGCCGGGAAATAGCTGGTGGCGCTGTTCGAGGTCGATCCCCCGCCACTCGACGAAACCAAGGAACTTGTAACCACGGAAGAACCGCTCTCTTTGTGGCCGTCTTCATCCCCATTCTCGCACCCTGAAAGCACTAGGCAGGCTAAAGGAAGGAGAAATAGACCGATTTTCTTTTTCATATAGCGTTTCCTCCTTTAGGTGGTTTCATTCTACGAGAAGGCGAAAGAAATGTCTCTTTGGGCGCTCAGGAGTAAGCCAATTGGAGAGAGATCAGGCCAAAAGTATCCCTGTTTTCGCGAGGATATCAAAAAACACGGTAAAGATCTGCTCGGTTGTTCCGCCGGTCGTCACAGTAATAGCGCTGGATGACATGGCTGTTGTTGCCGCGCTGGTCGCCGCCATGCTCGTATGGGTGATGCTGACAGCCGCTGAAGCGCAACCGGCCAAGAACAGGAAAACTAACGGCAACAGTCAAATTATCTTTCATACTTTTTTCATCATGTCTCCCGAGTTTTTTGACCCTAGTGATTGATTAAGAAATGGACGAGCTCTTTTATTGGCGAGTGGACAAAAATCGGTTTGAGCGGCGCCAAAGGCCAAAAAAAGGGACCTCTTACGAGGTCCAAGGTGATTCCGCATAGCGAGCTTGCAACGACCCGCCACGCGAGGTAACTAACCTAACGATCTTTCCGTATGACTCTCCATCAAACTTAGGACTATCGTCAGCCTATACCTTTCCATACGGCTTGCGCCTCCGGATAGACACCGCCACTACTTTCCCGCTGGCTGGAGGACGAGGCCCTTCGAACGCGCCGATCGAGCGCTTAGGCAATTCAGTAGGTTTCCCCGCTGAATGGCATTATTTAACCATGGAGCGAAAAACTGTCAATTATTATTTTTGAAAAAGTGGTTTTCTTTCGTCAAATCGGCCCTTTTTATTTTGTATAGCCTCTTTTTTAAACGAAAAAGGCCTGGAGCTAACCAGGCTTTTAAAATCAAAGAGAAATTAGGCTTCTTTGCTCCGGTAAGAAATGACACCGGTCACAAAACTCAGAAGAGAGGAGGCCGCCGCGCAAGCGCCGGCAATGATGAAGCCCCAGCCTAAGGTTAACGTCACGGTGTTATCAAGATAGCCATTGACGATCGGTTTCGCCAAGAAGAAGAGAATGGCCGTGGCAGCAAAGAGAAGCCCCGACAAGACATCAAGGACGCCGACGAACTTTTTACCGCCTTGGCCAAAACTAAAGACCATGCCCAACAGCTGGAAGAAAGCGCCAATGCAAGCAAGAACAAACGCGGTAATGAGGCCGCCATAGGGGCCACCATTATCGGAATTGACGCCAGCCGCGCTATTGCCGAAAACAAAATCGTAGGCAACGATGTTTTCGCCCTCGCCCGTCACAAAACCCGTCCCCAAGGGGAAAAGCAAAGCGCAGGCGCTCAGAATGATAATCACGAGTCCCAAGAGAATTACTAATCCGTTGTTCTTTTTCATGTTCAAAATCCTTTTCGTTGAAACGAAACTATCTTACTAGGTTATCCCCTCTTCTTCAAGAAGAGACCTTGGCGGATTCGCCTTTCTTTTGCGTCATCGTAATCATGGGGGTGGTTCTCATCGAATCCGTCGCTAGGAAAGCATCCGGCCCAAGGAGGTTGAATCAACGTTCGTCGGACCAACCACGTCGGTGAAATTGCTCTGACAACTCGAAAGAAGAAAACTCGCAATGTTTTTCAGCGAGGTTTGTAAAATTCCAGCGTCAATTTGCAGTGATATTCACTTCAATAGAGTCAGAGGTCATCGACGAGAAACTAACGGTGAAGGGGAAAGCATTTCCATCATTCATCCGCGCGGTCGGAAAGCTGCCGGAATAAGCCGAGAAGGAGAAAGAGTCGCCCGTTTGGAAGAGGGTGCTGTTATCGGCGGTGCAGCCAAGTCTGACCGTCTTGCCATGACTCGTGACCGTCTCATAAGCCGTATCGAAGTTCCGTTTCTTGGTGCAATCGATCTCCTGAATGAGACGGAAGGCCAAGGTCGTTCCCACTTCGGCATTATAGCCAGCGCCATTGCTATGGCCGATCGTCGTGTAAGAAGCATTGGTATCGTTCGCCTCAACAACTTTATCGGAATAACTGACCGAGGATCCATTGATGAGGATCAAGCGCGAATCGACGTGATAAATCCGCACCCCGCTCTCGGTGAAGCCTTGCGTTTCGTTGTCGGGGTAAGCCGCGAGTGAATCCTGCTTGTTCAAGAGGCTCGGCGTGTAGAATTCGAGCAGCATATATTCATCGAAAGCGCTGCCGTTCCAGCCATCGGTCGTCGTCGGCAAAAGAATCGCCTGTCCAGTGCTGGCCGAAGGTTTTAAGGTGATGCTGGTCGCGCCCGTCACGACATAAGGTTTGATCCAGCCCAAAGCAAATTTGCTGTAGGCGTCATGATCGATGATGTTGTAGTCCATCATATCGACGCGGCCCATCGGACCATAGTTGGTTGGATAAGCGCTGGTGGTCGAGGCAACATAATAATCATCAAGACCCATTAAGTGGCCGGTCTCATGGACGTAAGTGTGGGCATCCCGTCCAGAACTACCATATCCGGCATACATGAAATCGTAAGAAGCCCAACTATAACGAAAAGGGATGCACGTGCTGGTTTTGCCGCCGTTATTCATTGCGCTTTCATAAGAGAGGAGATCGCTGTAGGTGTAAGCCCAAAAATCAGTGGAATCGAGCGCGCTATTTCTCTGAACATCAGGCGCGCTATAGACAAACCAAATCGCATCGATGACATTGTCGTTATTGCTATCAAATTCACTCAAATACGTCGAATAAGTCTTGGCGTACCAAGCAGTCGCATCTTCCACGATGTTCCAAGTTGGCTCCCACGATTTCGCATAGGCCGAAGAACCGCTGTAGCTCAATTTGCTGAATTCACTCGTCGTATAGCCGGAATCGTACCACGGAGCGACAGTACCATTGATCAAGAGCTGGCCATAAGAGGATTTGTAATAGTAAGAGGCAACGCTCTCCCATGAGGTGTCGCTCGGATCGCCAAAGAAGGTTTTGTAGATGTCTCCCCGAACCGTTTCGTTGGCATTGCCTTTGTAATCGTCGAAGACGACAGGGATGACCAAAAGGTTGACTTGACCGGTCGAGGGCATCACGAATCCCGAAGCAAGATTGGCCTTCTCTTCGTTAATCGAGGTGGCTTGTGCAGAGAAATTCGTTCCTGAAGCAGAAAAAGAAAGACTTGGCGCGTCATAGGTTTTGCCGTCTTTAGAGGCGGTTGCTAAGCCTGAAGTGGTTGCGACCGTTTTATTGGAAAACAGACTCCAAAGATTGCAGGAAGATAAACCGATGAGGAGCAAGCCCCCAACCGGGACGATGATTATTCTTTTAAAATGCATTTTCTTCATACGATGAGTATATCGGCTTTTCCTCCGTCCGTTATAGAAACATTTTAAAACTCCCGCTTATTGGGTTAAAGCAATAAACAAGGGCAAGGAGCACCAATTCGTTTGTCAAGCCGGAAGATTGGCCATCAGAATTGCAAAGAGGCCAGCGATTAAAATGAAGACGGCGCCGACGACAAGCAAAAAGGCGAACGGAGTTTTTTCGCGGGAATTTTGGAACCCGACGAAATCGGTGTATGTCATGTTGGTGACTTTCATCGTATGAATAAAGCGCGATAAGAGACGCTGGACAGCATAATTCAGGAAGTTGAACGTGCCTTCGTTGGAAAGGAAAACAAGCATGCCGCTCCCGAAGATCAAGACGCCCGAGAAAAAGAAGCCATCNCTCAGAATCCAATAGATATTGCGGAGTTCCGTCTGCTTAAACAGATCGCGAACCCAGAAGATCACAAGGGAGAAGAGACAACCCACGACAAAAGAGATCAGGTAGGCTAATAGACGCTTCTGTTTGAGAGAAAGGTTCTTCATCCCTTCTTGACCGCCAAAGCTGCGTCGAGCGTTTTGATTTCTTCTTGATACTTGGCAAATTCGGCTTGGTTGCAATAGACAAAGTGGCCGGGGAGTATCTCTTGGAACGAAGGCTTATCGGTCGAATAATCGTGGGCGACCGCCGCATTATAAAGAATGCGTTTCCGGTGGGCTTCATAGTGGGGGTCGGGAAGCGGAATCGCTGAAATCAAGCTCTTGGTATACGGGTGGAGCGGATGGCGGAAAAGCTCTTCCGAAGTGGCAAGCTCGACCATCTTGCCATAATACATGACGGCGATCCGATCACAGAAGTATTTGACGACTGAAAGGTCGTGGGCGATGAAAAGAATCGAGAGATTCATCTTCTTGCGAATGTCGTTCAACAAGTTGATGACCTGGGCCTGAATCGAGACGTCAAGAGCGGAAATCGGCTCATCGGCGATAATCAGTTCCGGATCCATGATGATGGCGCGGGCGATGCCGATACGCTGACGCTGGCCACCGCTGAATTCGTGGGGGTAACGGGTGGCGTGCTCGGGCAATAGACCGACAAGGTTGAGAACCTCGATGACACGCTCATCGATGTATTTCTTATCGTGAATGCCACGAATCTTCAGACCTTCGGCGATGATTTCGCGGACGGTCATGCGCGGGTTGAGCGAGGAAATCGGATCCTGGAAAATCATCTGCATCTTCGACATCAGCTTGTCCTTGCGGGCTAAATGGATATCGTCGAAGCGTTTCTTATAGAAAGCCCACCGCTCTTGCGGAGTGTGCTTTTCCGAATTGAATTTCTCTTCGCGTTGTTTATAACGCTCTTTGACCGCCTGGACTTTGGCCTCGGTGTACTCCTTGGTGCCGTGTTTGTTGTCATAATGGTGTTGCTTGATCCGCTCTTGCTGGAAGGCAATCGTCGCCTCCGCCGTCTTCTTCGTTTCGGCGATGAGGTCATCGTAATGCTTCTTCGTCTTGGCAGTCACCGCTTCATCGCTGCCGACCTGTTCAAGATCGAGCGCTTCTTCATCGCGCAGTTTCTTGATTTTGGCCTTTTCGCGAATTCGGGTGTATTTGATTTCCTTCTCATTCCATCTCGTCCCGGCCGAAATCACTTGGCCTTTGAATTTGACTTGGCCGCCAGTGATGTCGTAGAGCTTGATAATCGAACGACCGGTTGTGGTCTTGCCACAACCCGATTCACCAACGAGGCCGAAAACCTCGCCTTTGTAGATGTCGAAAGAAACATTATTGACCGCCTTCGTCTTTTGGTGACGGCCCATCCGGAAGAATTGCTTGAGGTGGCGAACTTCAAGGAGCGCTTCTTTCTTCGAGGAATCGAAATGAACCGGTGCCTCTTCGTTTTCGTCCCCATCTGGCAGACTCTTGTCCGCATTTTCATGCGATGAAAGGATGTCGCTATTGAGGGAGGGGTTCGACAGATTGATTTTATCGTCACTCATTGGGCGCCTCCTTTCGTTTTCTCGCTATCGAGCGGGAAAGGTTTGCTGGGGTCAGCCGCGATTTCGCTATAGGCTTCTTCGTTCTCAGCATGCGCGTTCTTATCAAGGGCGGCCTTGATTTCGTCCCCATATTTCTTCTTCATCTGCTTGATGCGTTCTTCGACGATCTTCGGCCGTTCCACTTTCGGAGCGCGCGGATCGCAAAGCCACGTCGCCGCGTAATGGGTCGGCGAAAGGCGGAAGAACGGCGGTTCTTCTTCGAAATCGATACTGAGCGCGTATTTGTTGCGCGGAGCGAATGCATCGCCCTTCGGTGGGAAAATCATGTTTGGAGGCGTGCCGGGAATCGCCTCGAGTTTCTCTTTGGTCTCGAGGTCCGGCATCGATGAAAGCAAGGCCCACGTATAAGGGTGGCGCGACTCATAGAAGATGTCGTCGACGGTGCCGAATTCAACGATCTTGCCGGCATACATAACGGCAATCTTATCCGCCATGTTCGCGACAACGCCGAGGTTATGAGTGATAAAGATGACCGAAAGTTTTCGTTCCTGTTTAATCTTGTTGATCAACTCGAGAATCTGGGCCTGGATGGTGACATCGAGCGCGGTCGTCGGCTCATCGCAAATCAAAATCTCTGGGTTGGCCGCCAAAGCAATCGCGATGACGATACGCTGGCGCATGCCGCCTGAGAACTCAAAGGGGTATTGCCGGAAGCGTTTGCGTGGTTCGGGGATACCAACTTCTTTCATCAATTTAATCGCCATGGTCTTGGCCATTGACTTGGTGACGTTATAGACGCTTAAACCCGCCCGTTCCTTGAGATAAGGCAGGATTTTTCTTGAGAGGGCCATCGCATCAAAACTCGAATCGACAAGGGCTTTGCCATAGATATCGATCATATTGTCAATGGCTTTGGTGATGTTGCCGATCAAAAGGTCATGAGGAAGAACGTTAGCTGGAACTGGTTTCCAGTCCGGAGTTTTACCCGCGGCGATTAGCCGGTCGTATTTGGCTTTTTCTTTGCCAAAGCGTTTCGTCTCCTTGGCGTTAGTGACCATCGCGCGATAGTACTTATCAAGCGCCTCGCCGAGGGCGGTTGAGAAAGTGTAGGAATAAGAATCCTTCTCGAGAGCGAGCGAGTCGATCGTGGCTCTAATGGCAATAACGAGCTCTTTGCTGGCGCCGGCGGTTTCGGCTTTGACGAGGACTTCTTTGGCGAAGAGCGGCTGTTTCTCCTTAAGGAGGGCGATCGCGCTCTTCATCGCCTCGAGCGAATGCTTATGTGAATAATCGAGCGCTTCGGCCGAACGCTGTTCAAAGACTTGGGCGAATTGTTCGCGCAGTTCTTTTTCACAGACGTCATTCACTTCCTGGCGACTGCCCATCGGCAATTCTTCTTTGACGAAGCATTGATGATAGGCATAGGCAAACAGGTCCGGTTCCACTTCAGCGAGAACCGCATCGACAATCGCAGCAATCGCATTCAAGGTTGGCAAAAGCGGTTTGTAATCTTTGTCCTTGGCTTTGACGAGGACTCGGCAATCCGTGATAAGTTTGCCGCTTAATTCGCTGAGCTTTTGCTCATCGGCAATAACGAAGGGATGGATGCTTTCTTTGAGGAAGCGGACCGTCTCTTTAACGAGCTCAAGCAAATCAAAGTCGACTTTGTTGGTGCAGTTGAAGATCAAATCGCTCAGATCTTCTTTAGCATCGAGCAGCGAGGAATGGGCAAAGCGATAAGAAGGCTCTGCCTTGATGTAGAGACTGGAAAAAGTACGCAAATCCGCGATGGATTTTTTGATGACCTCGACTTTGGCGGGGTCATTGCTCGCCGCTTCGTTCATCCGTTCTTCGAGGTTAGCGAGGTACTCGTTGAACTCTTGTTTGTTGTCGCGCTTATTGGCCTTGTTCTTCAAAAGAGTAGCTTCGGTGAGCTGACGGCCAATCCGAATGATCGGATTTAAGGAAGAAAGCGGATCCTGGAAAATCATGGCAATCTTGTCGCCACGAATCCGGCAGAAGGTTTTCTCCGGAATCTTGAGGAGGTCCATGCCATCGTAGAGCACTTCGCCTGACTCAATGATACCGTTTTTGGCCAAGATACCCATAATGGCGCGGTTGGTCACCGACTTGCCCGAACCCGACTCGCCGACGATCGCTAAGGTTTCGCCCTTATTGAGGTTGAAAGAAATGCCTCGGACCGCTTGAACGCGGCCAGAAATCGTCCGAAAGGAAATGCGGAGGTCTTTGACTCGAAGGATAACGTCTTCTTGTTCACTCATAACTATTCCTCCGCTCCACGTAAGGACGGGTTAAAGGCATCCCGCAAGCCGTTGCCAAACAAGTTGAACGAGATCATCAATAACGAAATGATGATGCAGGGCGGAACGATAATATGCGGATAGGTCGTCATGTATTGCTGACCCGTCGCCAAGATGGTGCCGAGCGAGGTGATGCTGCCTTGGTTCAAGTTGATGATGTTGAGGTAAGAGAGCATCGATTCAGTGAAAATTGTCCCAGGGATTGTGAGAACTGAAGCGGTGATGATCGTGCCTAAGGTGTTGGGGAAGATGTGCTTCCACATAATGCGGGCATCGGAGGCACCCAAAGTGCGGGCGGCCAAAACGTACTCTTGGTTCTTAAAGCGGTAGAACTGGGTCCGGAGTCGATAAGCCGGTCCGATCCAGCCCGTCAGAACGAAGGCGAAGACGATGGCGCCGAAGGGGCTCATCTTATTGGTGGAAATCAACTGGATATTGACGATGGAGGCCAAGACGATGAATGGGATATCGGCCAAAATATCGGAGATGCGCTCCATGATCAAATCGGTGACGCCACCATAGTAGCCTTCGATCGCGCCGTAGATCGCGCCGATCGTAAAGTTGACGATGAAGGTGCTGACGCCCAGTAAGAGCGAAAGTCCAATGCCCGAAGCCAACCGGACCGCAATATCGCGGCCGAGATCATCGGTGCCGAGCAGATAGTTCGGAATCGCGCCGTTATTCATGTAGCGGTAATAGTTCCAATACCAAACGCGGATGTAGCGTTGGTTCGAGGCTTTGGCCTCCCAGAACTGGACAGTACCGGACGAATCGCGGAGATAGGCATCTTTCATTTCGCCGAGTTTCGCGAGCTCGGTGATTTTGGCGCCATTTTGGTCGATCGGATAACCCGACTTGGTCTGGAAGAAGATGTTGGCGTTGCTGGCTTGGGAAGAGATTTCGAGCAACGTATCATCGACCATCGGGTAAATGATTTGGGCATTATTTTTTGTCTGCCAATCGACCATCGCGTTGAAAGCGTCTTCGGTGATGCCATCCATGTAGACGAAGCCTTTTTCGTAATAGGCTTGGACTTTGCAATCCCGATAGACGGTTCCGCTTGAGGTGTAGGGCTCGCTCACACTCTTGAAAACGTTGAATTGCGAAGCCTGGCCTTTTTCAAGCGAGATCGAGGAACCATCGTGGTCCTCGTAGCCGATTGAAATCGCGCTTAAGCTGAGATAGGCCTTCGGATTGCACTTCTTGGAATAGGTGCCATCGGCGATATTAATATGGGATAAAGGTTCGTTATACGGCACCATCAATTTGTAGTTGCCATCCCCGTTCTCGCCACTCGAATGGCTTGAGAAAACCGGAGTAAAAATCGCATAGAGGACAATCAAAATAATAATGACGGCGCCGACAACAGCCGCCTTGCTCTTTTTGAAGCGGAGCCAAGCGTCTTTGAAATAGCCCACCGGTTTGGTATCGAATTTCAAATCGGTTAATTTGGCATCCTTCTGCGCAAAAGCAAAGGGGTTCTTTCGTTCTTTTTCCTGCTGTTCCATAGATTATTTCTCCCCCATTCTGATTCGCGGATCGATGAAGCCATAACTGAGGTCGATCAAAATGCTGGCAGCCAAACCGATGAAAACGTAGAAGCCGTTGCAGACCATGTAGACATCGTAGTCCTTCATGTTAATGGCTTTGATGAAAAGATAGCCAACGCCTGGGATCGAGAAAATCTGCTCGATGACGAGCGAGCCACCGATGATATCAATGAAGTCGGCCAAGATCGATGGCAAAATCGGGACCATCGCGTTATTGAGGGCATGGCGGACGGTCGCCTGGGTGTTGGTCAAACCCTTCGCTCTCGCCAAAAGCATGTATTCGGAAGTGAGCGACTCGGTCAGCTCGGCGCGAACGAAGCGAGCCAAGCCGGCGATGGTACCAAAAGAAAGCGAGAGGATGGCCGGCACCAAGGAATGAAACATCGTCCAAGAAAAATAAGAGCCGCCCGCGTCAGACAAAGACGAAGCGGTCAAAGGCCAAATTTGAACTTTAAAGCAAAAGAAATACTGAACAAGGAACGCATAGACGTAAGAGGGAACGGAAACGAAGACCATGATCAAAACCGAAATAACGTTATCTTGCCATTTGTTTTTCTTTAAAGCCGCGAAGATGCCAAGAACAATGCCTAATGGAACCGAGAAAATGAGCGAATAAGTGTTAATCAGCATCGTCGGCCCAATCCGGTTAGTCAACGACCGAATCGCCGAAAGATTGTAGTCAATGTACCAGGAAGTGCCCCAGTCCCACTTGGTAATGATGTTAACGAAATAACGCCAAAGTTGAATCATGACCGGTTGGTAATAACCCAAGGCTTCCCAGCGGGCCTTAATGACAGCGACTTGGCTCTCGTTAATGCCTTCAGGAGGTGTTAAAGGCAGACTCTTAATCATGACGAAGCAGATGACCATAATGATCAAAAAGGTCATCAGCAACAAACCAATTCTTTTTAGGATGTATTTGAACATGGAAAGAGTCTCCTTTATCCCCTACTCAAGGACGCCCTAAAGAAACAAATATTGGGTGGGCGGCCGAAGCCGCCCCCCAATTATGCCATTAGAGTTGTCCGACAGACAAGGCCATTAGGCGTAGTCAATCGTACCGCCCTGAGCCTTAACGTAGGCAGTCCAGCCGGCGTCATCATAGTTGAACGAAGTCCAACGGATGCCACCATAGGCATACATGACGTTATAGGTCGTGGTCCCGTAATTGATCTTCTTCGAGAAGAGCGAAGCAGAACCATAGGAGCTGACAACCGCGAAGTTGTATTGATCCAAGAGGCCGTTCTCAAGTCTCGACAAGATGAACAAGCGGGTCGCCATCGGAGTCGTCGCCGAGCCAAAGGTCTTGGCGTCGGTGAGCGAAGCTTCCCAATCATAGTAAGTCTTGGTCATATCTTCAGCCGTGCCATCGCCATTGAAATCGAAGTTCAAGGTTAACGGAGCCTTCTTCGGATCCCATGAACGAACTTCGTTGTACTTGTAGCCATTGGCACCGGTGTAAACATCGAAGCCGCTGAACGGCCAGAAGGCCGCGCCGCCCCAAGCGCAATCGGAGATTTCAATCGCGCCGCCGTTGATGGCATCATAACGAGTCGTATCGCCGTTATAGGATTTGCCTTCGAAGGTGATCTTGCCTTCGAGCGGAGTGCCATCCGTCGCCGCAGCAACGTTCTCATTGAGAACCTTAATTTCGGCAATGCTCGGCGCCAGCGTCTTATCGTAGAGGCCGAGGTTGAGTTTGATGGACTGGCCAGCGGTGTAGTTGCCATCAGCAATGGCAGCATTATACGCGCTGGTGAACAAGGCTTTCGCCGCGCTCACATCGAGACCGGTGACGGCCTTATAAGCGGCATTGAGATCAGCGTAGGTTTTGCCTGCGCCATATTCCAAGCCATAAAGGTCGACGATCGCTTTCTTCGCTTCATCCGTATTCCGATAGATGGAGGCTGGATCATTTTCCACATCGTAGTAATAAAGGCTGTTGAGAAGGCCGAAGGCCGGTTCATGGCCCGAGGTCGCTTCGCTGCAGAACTTCTTACGATCAATGGAGAGCGAGAGGGCTTTGCGGAAGTCTTTTTCCGCCAAGATCTTCTTGTTGTTGCCATCGCCAGCGGCGGTCTCCAACTTGGTCAAATCATCGACGTTGCTATCGAAGACAAGACGTTTGGTGTAAGTTTCCGGGGTGTGGAGAATGTAATCGCTGTAGCCGTACTTGCTCAAATCAGCCTGTTCAAGGGTGATTGAATCAAGTTCGCCTTTTTGGAAGGCAAGCAAGGCGGTTTCATGTGACGGAATGACATCCATGACGATGTTGGTCGCTTGATACTGACCGGCGTGTTTGCCATCGGTCCAACCATACCAGTTGCTGTTCCGCTCAAACTTAATCTGCTTATCTTTTTCAAAGCTGGTCAGTTTGTACGGGCCATAGGCCTTGTACGAATCATAGCTGGTGCCATAACTGGTGGTCACAAGCGTGCCTGTGGTGTCCTTTAGGCTATCAAAGAGAGTCGTATCAAAGATCCAGTTCGACGTCATGTTCGTCTTGAAATAGAACGGCGTGACAGCGTTCGCGGTGATGTAAAGAAGGGTGCTGTCATCTTTCTTTAACAGGCCGACCGTGTCCCACGAAAGAGCGGGATCGTGGAGCAAAGCTGAACCGAAGTAGGTATCGATGGTCGCGTCAAGAACGCTGCCATCGTCCTCTGCGAGATAGGAGGTGCAAATCTTCATCTTTTTGAGCTCGGCGCGGATTTCATCGGTCATTTCAGTCGCATCCGGGAATTCACTCGGAACGTTGACCGTCTCGCCGCTGGCATTCTTATAGGAGAAGTAGGAAGCATAACCGCCACCGGTGGTGATGTCGGCGAAACTGGTGCCGCCAAACCAATCACTATCGGTCATCATGACACTGGACATCCAGTTCAAATAGGTCTTTTGATCGACCCGAGTTGAGCCGGCTTTGACCAAATCATCGGCAGTGCCCAAGGCATGGTAGTTATTGCTGTCCGAGAGGTAATAAGAATAGCCGCCTTTGATCGCAACATCGCCCGTATAATAAGTGGTCGCACGGTAGTTCTTCATCTTCGGATCGAGCATTTCCTTCATGCAGGCCACATAAGTGTCCGCATTGATGGCGGTGCCATCTTGGAATTTGGCCGCCTTATTGAGGTCAATTTCATAAACCTGCTCGGTCGCATCCGAAGCCAAGCCCCACTTCGTGGTGAAGGTGGTATCCTTCAGATAGTCTGCCGTGACATCTTTGATGTCGCTGGCCATTTCGTAAACGAACTCGTAATCGGTCGAATCCGCTTTTTTGGCCAAATCGACGAAACCCATCTCGCAATAGCCTGGGATGTAGGTATCGTTGCTCATTTCCCAAGAGACTGGGCACCAGTTAGTCGGAGTGGAGGAATCATACTCACGCAACGTGTAGGTTTTTCCTTCAACGTCTGTCGAACCGGAAGTGGAGTAATCCGAAGCGGCTTGCGACGATGAAGCAATGCCAGGATTCGAATTGCATCCTGAGATAAGGGGAACAACAAGTGTTCCACCTAGCGCAAGGGCTAGGATTTGTCTTTTTTTCATATAAAGATCCTTTCTGGTCTCAGCTTTCTGAAACGTGCTAACATTCTTAAATAAGTCGGAAAATTGTCAATAATTATTTTTTGGTGATAGCCCATGTTTTCCCGTATGAAAGCGGTTTCATAGTCTGTTTCAGACCATGTTTCCTTGGATACCGCCTTACTGCAATAAAAGAAAGAATGACAAGGGGAGGGCCAAAAGAATGGTGTCAACGCCTGATAGGAATCTCTAAAAAATGGCGGCAAAAACGACTGCGTTCCGCCCTGATGAAACCCGACATTGGCCGATGAGGATTTTACCGAACTTTGCCCGGTGGCAGCTTTTTTTGTGAAATATAGCAGAGACTAAATAAACCCCCGAGGATAAGGAGAGAAAAAATAAGGGTCAAAACCACAAGGATAATCAAGGCGATTAAGGGGAGGTCGTTCCTTCCCAAAACCCCCACCGCTTCTTGGAGGGTCGAACCCAGTGTCGGCTTATCAAATATCGATAGAAAAGTGGGCCAAAAAGACGCCAAGACCATTTCAAAAAGTAAAAGTGAAGGAAAAAGAAAGATGCCGGGGCTGGCCAAAGCATCAAAGCGCTCGGGTAAAAGAGGCTCGGCTTTCCCTCTCCAGGCTTCGTCCCCCCGTCTTAATACAGGGAGCCGAGCCAGCACATAAACGCCGAGTGGCCAACTGAAGGAGGCCAAAAGAACCAAAACAAGTCCAAAGAGCGAACGTACTTGGTAGGTCCATAGCCCAACAATCAAGAGCCAATAAAGAAAGCCAACGATGAGCGAACGCCTCCGCTTTGAAGGTTCCTCGTCTTCGTGATAGACCGCCACCAAGCCAAAGAAATAGGCGCCCAAGAGAGCGAAGGCGGTAAAAGCCAGGGCCAAGCCGGTGCTAACGAGGAAACCCCTCGTGATCAAAACCACGAAGTCTTGGCCTTTGGCGTTGGTTCCTAGCGCAAATGACTGGGGTGCGCAGCTGGGAATCAGACCTTGAGCGTATTGATAACGATATGGACTAACGGTTCCCCGCAAAGAGGAATGGCTGTCGTAAAAAAGTTCTTCACTAATGCTTCGAATCGGGCAATGTTCCGAATCGAGAATTTGAAAGGAAGCGACATCTTGGCTTGCCTTCTTTTGCCAAGAATATGAAAGATAACCGCGAGCGATAAAATCATTAACCTCGTTCTCAGAGAAGACCATTTCCTGAAAACCCGAATTGGCGAAACCAAAGGCTTTAGCATAGGCATCGAAGCGGAAATCGGAAGAGCAAAGCTCAGAATGAAAGATTCCCAACTTCGTCCCTTCCTTCGCCAACCAAGGCGAAGAGGAAGCTAGCATTCGGGTGGCGTCAAGGAAAGAAACGGACTCAACGCTCGCCCCTGCGCGTGCCCAAGATAAAGAGGAAACATAAAGCGTTGGTAGAACACCACCGCCCAAGGGCTCCACCATCAAGGCAAGTCTGGCGGAAAAACTGCTCAAGGATGTCACCGAAAGAACCGAGGAATCAACGCTTGAGGAGTTCAAACGGATCGTTCCATAAGTGTGCGAAGGGCTTATAAGAGGGATTACGCTCTCCTCGGCTCCGTCTTGATCTAAATCCGCGCGAAGAGAAAGGCTCCAGCTGGGCGAGAGACCCGTCCCAGTCATCGCCTCTTGATCAACAATCACTATCGCTTCGTGCTCTTGGTTTTGCTCATAAAGCAAGGCTGGACTATCGATTTCGCTTTCTTTATTATCGATTAAGGATTCGATTGCGACCGCCCCGCCGCGGCCATAGGCTTTGACTTGGGCGTTCATCTCGTTTACGTAGGAAGAAGAGACGGTTAACGGAGACACAATGGCAAAAGAAGGGTAGCGCATTTCCCCGTTCTTTTCGGGGGCTGGCAAGCCGGTGGCGGGATCAAGAATGGCCCCTTCGACTTCAATTGTTCCATCGAGAAAGCCGTTTTTCCCGCCGCTTATTTTTGCCGGCAAATTGGCGGCAGCGGGATTTTCGATGAGTTGCGCATGCGGGTTGGCAAAAGAAACAGCAATCGAGCAATCGAGAAGAAATAAAAAGAGAAGAGCGCCGATCCTTAGCATTTTATGTGCCTTGAAAAATCGAAAACTCCTTTGCAAAAGCCTCATCTTTCGTTTTAGGAGTGCCATCACACATCCCTCCCCTCGAGGGGATCACTATGAAAAAGCCAGACTTAAAAATCGCAAAGGTGCCTTAAAATCCCGAACAAGGTTTTTGCCATTGCTTTGTTTCAAGCGAATCCCAACGATTGATTCTTTAACATTATGACCTTTCAAGTCTAGGATCGAAAGAAAAAAAGGATCGCGAATGCGGTCCCTGTTTGGTTTCGGCTAAAGAATCAGAGCAAGGCGATCGTTAAGGTTGCCCCACCCTCAGTGAGCGAATCGATACTGATTCGATAGGGGATATCGCCCCCATCGTTCAGAGTGATTCTGTTCGGGAAAGAGGAAGAATAATCGGCAAAACTAAAGGTATCGCCAACTTGGAAAAGGATAGCATTATCAGCTGAATACTTGCCCGAAGCAAAATCCCGTTTTCCGGTGCAATCGAGTTCTTGAATCAAACGATAAGAAGAATCGAGGAGGTTTTGGCTCGCGGAATTGCTGTGAGCCAAGGTGGTGTAGCTCGAGCTGGTTTTCGCTGTCGCGATTTTGTTCGTGTAGGAATTCCCACCACTGCTTTTTGTCGCTAAGCGAGCGTCGACATGATAGATCCGAATCCCTTTTTCGCTAAAGCCGCAAAGGTCTGGCCTTCCCGCATAGCCCTCGAGCGAGTCCTGCTCATTCACCCCTTCGGGTGTGTAATACTCAAGGAGCAAGAATTCATCAAAGGGCGTTCCATTCCAGCCAGAGGAGGAAGGAAGCAAAAGGCAATCCCCGCTCGTGACGGAAGGACGCAAAGTGATGGTGCCGGGCTGGTCCACGACATAAGGCGAAACCCAGCCATAGTTGAATTTGCTCCAGGCGTTGTGATCGATGATGTTGTTGTCCATCATATCGACCCGCCCCATCGGATTGGCCGCGCCATCATAGTCGTAATAGTCCTGAAGCCCCATCATATGGCCGGTTTCATGAATCAAGGTGTGGGCGTCCACTTCCGCGGTGCCATACCCTTCAAAAAGGAAATCGGTCGAAGCCCAGCCAAACGTATCGATCGTCGGGGCACTCAAAGAAGGAGCACTGCCAAGCCAGGAAGTAAAGGCCCAGAACGTCTGACCAAGAGACGAGTCTTCGCTATAGTCCGGGCAGGCATAAAGAAACCAGACACCATCGATATTGCCATCTTTATCGTTATCGAATTCTCTCAGATCGCTCCCGGTTGAACCCTGATACCAACTAAGAGCGCCATTCAATAACGGAATCAGGCTGGTATCGTTGATACCAGAAGCGGAGCCTTGAATGTCCATTGGGGAAAGACCACAGTCATAGAAATCACTGACGGTGCCGCTTAAAGTCAATTGGCCATAAGACGATGCCCGATAAAAGGAAGCCAAAGACTCCCATCCCGTTTCGCTCTTTTCGCCAAAGAAGGCTTTTTTGATCGAGGTCTTTAACGACGATGTAGCCCAACTTTCGTAACCCTTCATCTCGATGGGGATCACCAAGAGCTTTTGCTCCCCGGTACTCGGCAAATAATGCATGCCGCTCGAAAGGCCGAGATCATGGACGTTCACCAAGGAAGAGAATTGGGAGTATTGCGGAGCCAAAGACGAGGAGGCCGCCGAGGAAGTGAGGCCGCTAGAAACGCTGGTTAAAGAAGCGCTCAGCCCACCGCAGCTTGAAAAGACGAGGGAACTCAATAAAAGGAAAGGAATTTGAAAAGGTTTTTTCATAACGAAAGCGTTTTGAAAAACGCTTTCCTACTATAGGAGAATTGGCCCAGTTTGTCACGCAAAAAGCGCCAAAAAAGCGCTCCCCAGTTTTTGAGAGAGGGAAGCGCTCAAGAAATCGGATCGGCTTAGGCGTTGAGGGTGACTTTCACCTTCGCGATCGCCCCATAGGTATCATCGGCGGTGATCGAAAGGACTTTTAAGAAAAAGTTGCAAGCAATGCTGTCGTCGATTGTGAACTTTTGGGTCGTGCCGCTCCACGAGGTGATCGTCTTCGCTTTGTTCCAAAGATTGCTCTCGCTCGGCATGAAGGCTTTGGCCCACGGATACTTGCTGGCCAAGCTGAAGCGCGAATTGACATGGAAGAGCGAATCATTGGTGGCATTGTAGGTCGAAATCTTGGTCCAGTTGGTCTCGGCGATGGTCGATTCCATCATCGACGCGTGGGTATAGTACTTCTTGGTCGCGTTGCTGTCCGAAAGCGTCCAATAGTCGCTGTCGACGTGAACACCGTTTCGGCCAGCATAAGTGTTGCCCAAGCGAAGATCGATTGCCTTTTGGCCGATATCATCGGCGGTCTTAAGGTAGTTATCATGGCCTCCTTCAGCAGAACCTCCATAGGTGCGGGCGTCGATATGAAGAATCCGAATGCCCGGCTGAGTGAAGCCGGTGGTCGACTCATAGCCTTTGAGATAATCGGTCTTGCATAAGCCATACGGCCCGACCAATTCGACCATCAAATATTCATCGAAGGCGGTGCCGTTGTAATTCGGCGAAGCCAAAACCAAGGAATCGCCGCTGATCGAGGCCGAGCGGAGCGTGATGACCGCGCTCTTGCCATCGGCGAGATCGCTTTCTTTCAGGATCCACGGATTGATCCAGCCCAGCGAGAACTTCGAGTAGGAGTTATGATCGCCGAGGTTGTGATCCATGTAGTCGACGCCAGCCATCGGGGCCCAGGTATTGCTGTAGTCGTAATAGTCATCGAGGCCAAGGGTGTGGCCGGTTTCGTGGATGAAGGTGTGCGAATCGTAACCGTTATAACCCGACATGAAGTTGGTCGAAGCGAAGGCCAAGGTCTTGATATTCGGATTGCCCACATTCGGTTGATTGCCACTATAGGTGACGTAGGCCCACCAGAAGTTGGTGTCGACATAGGGATAGGCATAGACGTCCCAGATCAAGTCGACATAACCATCGTTATCGGTATCGAAATCCGATAGCGGGGAGGCGGTTGCGCCTAAAGAACCATGATCGGTCTTCGCGTATTCGGCAAGATACCAAGTCCGCACATATTCGGAGGCGAAAAGACCGCCATTGCCGCCCGAAGCCGACTGAAACGCCGATGGGGTACCGTTATAGTGAACCCAAGTCGGAAGAACGACAACGTCGAAGCCGCCGTGTCCATAGCTTGAGGTCTTGTAGAAATCCTGAACCGAAATGTAGCCGCCAACGGCTGCGGTTTCTTCAGAAGTTCCAGCGAAGGCCACCCGGATTTTCTCAAGAAGAGCATCGTCCGCTGTGATCGTATCGCTTTTATCATTAGCATCTTTATCAAAACTGATTGGTGCGACCAAAAGCTTTTGTGGCTTCTGGGCGGCCGAGTGATAAGAATCGACATGCGGGGAACCCGCCGTCCGATAAATCGAGGAACGATTAAGCTGTTGGGTCACACCGGTGGCGTCTTTGTAGGTGGTTTGGCCTAAAGGGAGATCGTCATTCTGGATATCGCCAGTCTCAGTGCTCGAACTACTCGAAAGCGCGCTCGAGCTCGAAGAGGCGGGATTGCCCGACGAGGTAATGGCCGAATTGCCGCTGCTCGGCGAGCACGAGGCTAAGGCCAAGGCGACAAAGACCGATGACAAGACGATGAATTTGCTTTTCATAATAACCCTCCTTAATGGGAAGCGCCGAGATCGATCATCATCAGAACGAACCCGGCAACAATAAACAACAACGAAACGAGAAATAAGGCAAGCAAAGGTTTTCGTTCTTCGGCATTTTTGATTATTTTATAATCATAAAATGTCTTGGGGAAGCCTTTTTCACGATAGTGTGGGCGGAAAATCGTGTTGAAGAGAACTTGAAGCGAATAGGACAGCATATCGAATGCCCCCTTGCTGGCGACCCAGCTCAGCAAGAAGACGAAGAAGGAGAACAGCCCGCTTAAGCCTACCCCATCTTCGAAGAGTTGGAGCAGGCGCGGCGTTAAGGGACCAGCCCCCAAAGCGTAATACTCGATCAACGCGATGGTGAAGGCGAGAATCCAGGCGGAGAGGAAGGCGATCGCCACGCCAATCCAGAAGATTTTGGGGTTGCCTTTCTTTTTCTTGGGCTCCGTTGCCGGAGTATTCACTAACGTATCACTCATGAAGCAAGTTCCTCGAGATAGCGTTCAGCCTCTTCGTCGTTGCAATAGACGAAGTGGCCGGGAACCAGTTCACGGAAGGTCGGCTTTTGCTTGGAATAGTCGTGGGCCTTCGATGGATCGTAGACAATCCGTTTGCGGCTGGCTTCGATGATCGGATCGGGGTAGGGCACGGCGGAAAGCAGCGATTTAGTGTAAGGATGGAGCGGATGTTTGAAGAGTTCTTCCGAGCGGGCGAGTTCGACCAGGCGGCCGTAGTACATGACGGCGATTCGGTCGCAGAAGTATTTGACGACCGAGAGGTTATGAGCGATGAAAATCAGGGTGAGGCCGAGGTTATTGCGAAGATCGTTGAGCAAGTTAATGACCTGGGCTTGAACCGAGACATCGAGGGCGCNATCAGGGTGAGGCCGAGGTTATTGCGAAGATCGTTGAGCAAGTTAATGACCTGGGCTTGAACCGAGACATCGAGGGCGCTCACCGGTTCATCCGCGACGATCAGTTCAGGCTTCATGATGATGGCGCGGGCGATGCCGATACGCTGACGCTGCCCACCGCTGAATTCATGGGGGTAACGATTAGCATGCTCGGGCACGAGGCCGACGAGTTTCAGAACGCGGGCGACTTCGGAATTGATGTACTCTTTGTCGTGGCAGCCTTGGATCAATAGGCCCTCGGCGATGATGTTGCGGACCGTCATGCGCGGATTGAGCGANGCGATCGGATCCTGGAANATCATCTGGACTTTGTTCGCGATATTGGCGTGTTTGGCTTTGCGGAGTTCCTCTTTATAAAGGTGGTACTCCTTGAGCTCGTCATCGCTCAATTGATCAGGACTACGATCGGTCAATTTGCTCAGCAAAGGGGCATGCTCCTTTTTGACTTTTTCCATCGCTTGGTTGGCGATGGCTTTGTTGTAGTTTTTGTTGTCCTTCTTGGCTTGGACGATCTTGTCGTGCTGAATCTGGCCAATCGCCTCGGCTTTGGACTTTTCCTCACCGATTTTTTGATCGAGGACTTTCATCTTTTCGTAATAAGGAGCGAAGAGTTCGGCGCCTTTTAAGCCTTCGGTTTTGCCCGAATGAAAGCGTTGTTCATAAAGGATTCGCAGAGGTTTGGAGTGAAATTGCTCTTCAAAAGCCTTAGCAAATCCCACCCAAAGTTGGTTTTTGCCTTCCTCAAAGCCTTGAATAGCCTTCTTGGCACGGATGTTGGTGTATTTAATCTCTTTTTCGTTCCATCTTGTCCCGGCCGAAATCCGAATGCCATCAAGCCAGATATCGCCCGAGGTGATCGGATAGAGCTTCATGATGTCACGGCCGGTCGTGGTCTTGCCGCAGCCGCTCTCGCCAACGAGGCCAAAAACCTCGCCCTTGTAGACATCGAAAGAAATGTCGTGGACCGCTTTGAGGTACTTTTCTTGAGCGCCCTTGAAGGAGAAGTATTGCTTCAGATGCTTGACTTGGAGCAAGACCTCGGCGTCTTGGTAATCGAAGCTCTTCTGAAATCTAGCTTTCTGAGGCTTCTTTGTTCGAGTGTCACTCATGGGGAGCCTCCTTCAGGTGATTGAGAATTGAATTCTTCTTGTTGATGGGCTTTGGAGTGTATTCCGGATGGGCTTTTAAAGCCGCGCGGATCCGTTCCACCACCACTTCGGGCGCGTTTAATTCCGGCGCATCCTCATGGAGGTTCCAAGTCGCAGCATAATGGGTGGGCGACACTTCAAAGAAGGGGGGCTGATAAAGGCTATCGACCTTGAGGGCGTCCTTGTTGCGGAGAGCGAAGGCGTCGCCTTTCGGCGGCAAAAGCATATTCGGGGGCGTGCCAGGGATGGCGTTGAGTTTTTCTTTGGTCTTCAAATCCGGCACCGAACCCAACAGGGCCCAGGTATATGGATGGCGCGGATCATAGAAGATATCGGTCGCCGTGCCATATTCGACGATCTTGCCGGCATACATGACGGCGATATCATCGGCCATGTTGGCGACGACGCCGAGGTCGTGGGTGATGAAAACGATCGAGAGGTTTTTCTCTTTCTTCAGTTTGTTGATCAACTCAAGAATCTGGGATTGAATCGTCACGTCGAGCGCGGTCGTCGGCTCGTCGCAGATCAAAATCTCTGGATTCGAGCAGAGGGCAATCGCGATGACGATGCGCTGACGCATACCGCCCGAAAGCTCGAACGGATATTGCTTGTAGCGGCGCTCAGGCTCCGCGATGCCGACTTCGCCGAGCATCTTGATCGCCCGTTCTTTCGCTTCTTCGGCCGAAAGGCGAGAATGCAGATTCTTGACGGAGGTGAGGAAGAACGTCCTAGCTTCTTTCAAGAATGCGGTCTCTTCTTTGCCGCCGAAATGGGAAATCTCATCGAGGCGCGTCGCAAGTTCCGAAACGACCGCTTTCAAGTGTTTGGAATGTTCCGCAAGCGGAACGATCGCTTCGCGTGAACGCGCCCGAACGGCGGGTGGTAAATCAAAGAAGTTATCGACATGATATTTGCTCAAATCCTTTTGGAGTTTCGCATCGAGAACAACCGATTGTTTAGCCGCAATGACAATATCGTGGACCAAACTCGGGAAAACCGAGAGGATATTATCCGGTTCGACTTCGAGAGCAAAATCGGTGTCCCGCAAATCGCCATAGAGGGCCTTGAGTTCTTTTTCGGCTTCAGGGAAATTGACGTCTTCATCCCCTTGATGCTTCGCTAAGAAAGCTTGGAGTTTTTCTTGGGTTTTCTTCACCGCAATTTGCTGTTTTTCCAAGCAAATCGCAATTGCTTTTTCAAATAAGGGCAAATAAGGCGTGAGATCAAGGGTGCCGCTATCAGCTTCTTTGACCGCGCGTTTCAAGGCTGCGGCTTGCTCTTTATCGACCGAAGCAAAAACGGAGAGATAACGCTTGAGATCGCGTTTGGCTTCTTTGACATCGGCCCGGTGTTTCAGCACCATGGCCTCGGTCAGCTGTTTGCCGACAATCATGATGGGGTTGAGCGAAGAAAGCGGATCCTGGAAAATCATCGAAATCTTAACACCACGGATTTTGGAGAAGGCCTCTTCGCTCACGTGAAGCAAATCCTTGCCGTCATAAATGATCTGGCCATCTTCGATGATCTTGTTGTTGGCCAAGATGCCCAAGATCGCCTTTGAGGTCACCGACTTGCCCGAACCGGACTCGCCGACGATCGCCAAAGTGCGGCCTTTATAAAGCGAAAAAGAAATCCCACGGACCGCCTTGACGGTGCCGCCATCGGTCCTGAACGAGATGCGAAGATCTTTGACTTCGAGGATTTTTTCGTTAGTTTGCTGTGTCGTTTCCATCCGTTAATCCTCGCTTCCTTTCAGTGACGTATTGAAGGCGTCGCGAAGACCATTGCCAAACAGGTTAAACGAAATCATCAATAAGGAGATGATGATGCACGGGAATAAGAGAACGTGCGGGTAATACTGAAGTCCGGCCGCCTGGCCTTCGTTCAGTAAGGAGCCAATCGAAGAGAGACCCGAGGTCGAGAAGTTGATGATGCCAAGGTAGCTTAAGCTCGATTCGGAGAAAATGACGCCGGGGATCATGAGAACGCTCGAGGTGACCAAGGTGCCGATCGCGTTCGGCAGAATGTGTTTGAAGATCAAGCGGCCATCTTTGGCGCCCAAGGTCCTTGAAGCCAAGACATACTCCTGACCCTTGAACCGATAGAACTGCATTCGCGTGGTTGAGGCGACGCCCACCCAGCCAGAGTAGACGAAGGCGACGAGGAAGGCCAAGACGATGATGCCACTTTCGCCGAGGGCGGCTTTGAGGCTGACGTTATTGGTAAACTGAATCGAGCAGATCGAAAGTATGATGATGGAGGGGATGTTGGCAATGATGTCGGTGATCCGTTCCATGATGAGATCGGTCGTGCCGCCATAGTAGCCCGACATCGCACCCCAGATGAGACCGATAATGAAGTTAATCGCTGAAATGCCGATGCCCAAAAGAAGCGAGAATTGCGTGCCTTTGGCTAGGCGCAAGAAGATATCCTGCCCTGCGTCATTGGTGCCAAAGAAAAAATAGGGTTGGAAACCATCGCGGTAGGTCGCGTAGTCAAAGTAATCGACCCGGACGCTATATTCGCCGCTCACAAGTTCTTCGTAGACGAGGTTATTCGCCGTGTCGCGCTTATAGATGTCGACTGGTTTGCCCGAGGAATCAAGAACGGGCGAGAAGCGGTTCTGCGAATATTTACCCGAGGAGGTTTTCGCGCTCAAAGCAAAATAGACATTGGAATTTTGGTTGTAGTACGTCCGCATGAAATCGATGATGCCCGAAGCCGTCGAAGTGCTGACGCCATCGGCAATGATTTGGGCTTCATAGGTCGTGAGATAACTCTCGACATCGACAAGCGGCTTCATGATCGACTTATCGGCCCGGTAGATGTTTTGGGCTTTCTCGTAAGCCGTGAGGGCCTCAAACTGCTTGGCACTCAACTTAACGTTCTTGTTGCCGACCGCATAAGTATCGATCCGAACTTTGTAAGCTTTGACTACCGAGGAGCCAACCCGGGTCTCACTGGTGGAAACCAAACTGACGAACCGCGAATGGTTCGAATCACCATAAAGCATGGTCTGATAATCATTCTCCGACTTGGTTTCGACCTTGGTCCCATCCCAGAAACCGGTGCCTTTGAAAAGCGAGTTATAAGGGAGAACGTAGGAGAAGTTGCTGTCCATGTAGCCGTTTGGATAAGCGACAGAATCAACGCGAGAACGGGGCGAAGCAAGCGGAACGATGATCGCATAGAGAGCGATGAGGAAAATGATGACGGCCGCCACAATCGAGGCTTTGTTCTTGGCAAAACGCTTAAAGCAATCAGCTAAATAAGAGACCGGTTTGGTTTCGAAGGCTTGATCGTGCAGGTCCTTTTCGTCTTTGTAGCGGACAAAAAGATCTTTGCTTAAAACCGGCTCTCCGCCGTTCTTCAAAGCGGGATTAGCAGGGATATTCTTCTTGGTGAGTTCCATTATTTTTCGCTCCCCATCCGGATGCGCGGATCAACGAGGCCATAGGAAACATCGACCACGAGGGTGCCGACAAGACCGATCAGAATGTAGAACATCGCGACGAATTGGAAGACATCATAGTCGCGGGTTTGAATCGATTGAAGGAAAAGGGCGCCGACACCATTGACGGTGAAGATGTTTTCGATGATGAGGGAGCCCGAAAGAACCGAGATGATTTCGCCAAGGATCATCGGGAAGATTGGGACGAGCGAATTGCGGAAGGCGTGGCGAATCGTCGCCTGAGCCCGNGTCAAACCTTTGGTGCGAGCCAAGAGCATNAAGTCGCTGGTGAGAACCTCGGTGAGTTCGGCACGAGTGTAGCGGGCAAAGCCAGCGATCGAACCAAAGGCCATCGAAAGCACGGGCAAAATCATTGAGCGGAACATCTCGGGCGAGAACCAGCCTGTCGAAGCATCGGCTCGCATGGCGGGCAAAATCTGCCAAACATAGGAGAATAAATACTGAAGTAAGAACGCATAGACGAAACTCGGCACCGAAATGAAAAGCATGACGAGGATGCTGAGGGCATGGTCTTGCCATTTGTTCTTCTTAAGAGCCATGTAGATGCCCAAAAGAATACCTAATGGAATCGAGATGATCATCGAATAGATGTTGATGAGGATGGTCGGTGGCAAACGCTTAAAGAGGACATCNGCNGGCGAGGAGAGCCATTCGATTTTATAGGAATAGCCCCACGGCGCCGGATTGCCTGGCGTGAAAAGNTTGACNAGGAAGGTCCAAAGCTGCCGGAAAACNGGGATGTTACGATAGGTGATTTTGCCTGTTGCATCCACCACTTTTTCCATCCGGCCTTGCGCCACCATGTTGAGATAGAAAATCTCAGGGTCTTTCATGCCGGAATCAGCATTGACTGGAAGTAGGCGAATCAAGATGAAGCAAATAAAGAAAATCGCGATGAAGGTAATCAGCATCAAGATGAGCCGCTGAGCGATGTAGGAAAGGGTTTGTTTGGTTTCTTTGCTGGAGTTTTTTAAAGACGAATGAATCTTTTTGAAGAAAGAGGGAAAAGGATTCGGCTTTTTCGCCGCCACCGCTTCGCTCGAAGGCGAAACCGTGTCGCTAACGGGAGCTGAATTGGCCGTTTCTTCTTTTGCTTTTTCGTCGTCTTTTGTTTGATTCATTTTTAAAAAAGTCCAGGGGTGTTGAAGGGGTCGGAAGAGACACGAACAGGCTGACTCCGCATCAAGCGAAGCCAGCCTGCAATTATAACGAGATTGGCTTAGTCTTGGTAGGCCTTGTAGAGCTCGGCAAGGTTATTGCCGTTCTTCGAGACAAACGCAGACCATTCCGCATCGTTGTAGTTGAACGTCATGAAGCGAATTCCACCATAGCCGATGAGCGAAACGTAGGTCTTGGTCGCATTCTCGACCTTGAAGCCAAGGAGTGAGGAAGTGCCACGGGCAACCAACGGAATCGCCTCGAACCGGTTCAAGATGCCCGCTTCGAGTCCGGCGAGAACGTTGAGTTTCTCGGTGTGGACGGTCAACCAAGCCTGGTAATCGGGGTCGGTGCTGGCGAGTTCGTCACCATACTGGCCTTCGTTCAGCGTCTCTGTCATGTACTTAAACCAAGCGTGGAAACTCTTGGTCTCGGTATCGGCATCAATCTTGCCATCGCCATTCACATCAATATCAAGGTTGACGGTATCCTGATGGCCCTTGAAGCCATATTCACAGGTCGAAGTGAAGGTCTTATCGCAATAGACTTGCATCAGACCGTAGGGGTCAATGGCGGCGCCACCCCAAGTCGAGAAGATCATATCGTAAGCGCCGTTTTGCGCCGAGGTGTAATAATCTTCATCTTTCACCATCGTGATCTTGAGCGAGAGGGCGTCGGTGTTGGCCAGCTTCCCATCGGCAACCACCGTCTTCTTCGCTTCGTCGAGGATGCTCGACCAAGCCGAATTGATGAAGTTATACATGTTTTTCGTCACGGACGAAGTGTCATCGTAAACCCGGAATTCGATGGCGATCGTATTGCCCGAGGCCAAGTGACCGCTTTCGCTTGAGGCAAGTTCATCTTCGAGGCCTTTGGCAACGTAATAGGCCGCCAAGGTCTTGTTATAGCCCGTCGAAGACTCCGGCAAGGCTTTCGCTTCATCGGGGGTCGCGCCACCGAGGGTGCCATAGACGGCGTTGTAGACGGATTTGCCTTGCTCGGTCGAACGATAGCTTTCGCCAGTCGAGACGTTGGCGAGATAGAGATCGTTTAATAAGCCGGTGAAACCTTTCGAGCCGCTGGTGGCCTTAGCCGCGAAATCATTGCGGTCAAGGGCAAGCGAGAGGCCTTCGCGGAAGTCTTTGTTCGCCATGATGGTCTTGTTGTCAGCGCCGCTTTGACGGGCAAGGAGTTTCGCTCGGTCGCTATTGAAGGAAATCTTCTGCGTGTAGGATTCGTAAGTGGTCGAACGACGGCCAGAGCCGCCATAGCTTGACATATCATCGACGGTCAGGTCAATATCGTCGAGGTTGCCCTTTTCGAATTCGCCCATCGCGGTCGCATGATCCTTGATGATGGTCGTATTGATGCCCGTCATCTTGAACTGGCCGACGTGGTTGCCATCGCTATAGCCATACCATTCCGGATTACGTTCGATTGTGATCTTTTTGCCCGCTTCGAAGTGGGTGAGTTTGTACGGACCATAGGACATGTAGTTGGCGGTGTCGTTGGTCGCATAGATGGTCGCCTTCGAGCCAGTAGGCAAAGTCTTCGTGAGCTTATCATAAAGCGCCACGTTGACAAGCCAGTTGCTCGAAAGGGCGAACTTGAGGTTCAAGTTGGTGATTGACTTGCTGAGATAAAGGCGGAACGAATAATCGCCGGTTGCTTTGATGCCGACATCATCCATCGTGATCGCGGGATCCGCGTCGTGGGTGATGTAGGTGAAAAGCGGGTATTCCCAAGCCCAAGTCTTCGAGGTGTTGCCCCCGCGGCCCAAGGTGGAAACCACCGTGTAAAGATCGGCTTTGAGATCGGCGCGCGTATAGGTAACGATATTGGAGTCGGTCCAGGAAGAATCGTTGATGTTTTTGACCGTCTTGACCTCTTTATCATCAAAGAAACTGATATCGATGTCTTCTTGGTTCTTGAACATCTTGTCTTTCACATCGCCCGGCTTGGTGACATTGGCCCAATCGGCCGCGTCATCTTTGCCAGTGTGATCAACAAACTTCCAGAGATAATAGGCGACACCGGCGGTGATGCGCTGGGCCGCGAGCTCAAGGGCATTGCTGCCTTTGGTTGAACGGTTATTCAGAACAGTATAGAAAGTGGTATCGGTGTCGGCGTTGCTAAAGACACTCGCGACATAGGGGGTATATTTCCCTAAGTTGATGAACCAGAAGCCCGTGTCATCGGGGACCTTGCCAGTCGCGCTATCAATATAAGTATAAGCGGGCTCAATGGTCTGACGGCCTTGTTTGTAATAGTTTTCAGCGTTGGCCAAAACGAGGTTACCGTTGTAGTAGCTGTCGGCGCGGAAATTGACATAGAGCGGCGAAAGCTGACGTTCCATCGAATCGACGTAATCTTTCGCTTTGATGGCGCTGCCATCTTCCCAAACGGCCTTTTGGTTAAGATTGATGTCCCAGGCCATGCCTTTTGAGGCGTTGCCTTGGGCGGAGAAATACTTTTCGATCTCCGCATCGGTCAACGTGGTTGGGTCAACGGAAACCGGGAAATCCGCCGCCATTTCCGGCACGAATTTGTAGCCGTCTTTAGCATCATTAAGAATCGTGTCATAAAGCCCCATTTCGGTGAAGCTCGTGATGTAAGATTCATCATTGGTCTGCCAATTGTGGACGTTCCAGTTGGTCGGCGAAGTCGACAAATAGGTATTGTAAGTCCAAGTCGGGTCGCTGCTCGCTCCACCGCCGCAGGAAACCAAACCCGCGACACTGGCTAGCGAAAGTGACACAATGGTAGCAATTTTTTTCTTGTTCATTAGAGATCCTTTCTCAAGTGCTTAGAGCATAGATAGAGGGGCTAGTGGTCTAGCCCCTCTAAGGAAATCGGAGTAAACGAAACGGATTAGGCAAGGGCGGAACTAGTCGGAGTCGTGGTTGAAGCCGGAACGAAGGCCGAGAAGTCATTGGTCGTGGTGCCAACTGCGCTGATCGAATATTCCATCGTCATATAAGCGGAACCATTTACTTTGCCAATCGGAAGATAGACAAGGGCTTTCGCTGCAATAGTCTTGGCCGTCGTATCAACGGTGAAACTCAGCCAATCAGAATAAAGAGTCAAAGCGTGCTTATCGCCACTTGAGAATTCAGACGCCTCAGTGAAATAAGTTCCAATCGTCTCCGGGCTCGCCGATCCCCAAGCAAAGAAGCGGAGCTGGTCGAACATCTGTTTGAAGAGAAGATTGGCAGCGGTTGTTCCATCATTATCCCCAACCTTGCCTACAAAGGTGGTCGCAGTGCCAGAGACCGTTTTCTTCGTCCATTCGGTCGAATTGACGCCGGCCTCAGTCACCCCATCGATCTTGAAGCTCTTTGCGCTAGCGACACTCCAAACATCAGTGACGCCAGTTACTTCCGTCGTGGTGGCCACTTTCTTAGTGCTATCGTAAGCAACTTTATAAACTTTGCTATCACGATTGAAATATGAAGCTTCATCCACGAGACTTACGGTCGCGGTTGCGACGTCAGTTGCGATGCTCAATGATTCGTTTTTAGCAAAGAATCCATCACTCGTAATGGTCGTGGTCGAACGATAGCCTAAGCCATCGGTGCCAAAGAGCGATGCATAGTTGTAGTTTGCCGGCGTAGCAGCGACAGTTGCAGTTGGAATCGGAGCGCCCTGATCATCCGAAGCATACAATGAAATGGTCGTGGTGTAATTTCCTCCGGTTGCAGTATCAGTGAATTCTTTGGTGACTTCCGGAGCGGTGATGGTTGCCGGAACATACGAGGAATCTTTGATAGCGGTTTCCATCGCGGCAACCGTGGTTGCGCCGACATTCTCCAATGTAAAAATCTGAAAGAGGTAATCCTTACTGTCTTTGGTGACATAGAGGGCTAAGGTAACGCTCTCGATAACGCCATTGTTATCGGCATCGGTGGTTCCGACAACTTCGGTATCGCCGATCGAATAACCAGTCACACCACTACGGCCGAAGCCGAAATTGATGAAGGCGGTCGTTACCGCGGTCGGAGCCGTGATGGTTTCAGCGCCCGTATCATCGAGGGTCGAAGTGAAAGCGTTGCCATCGACCGAGAGATCATTGCTGATGTAATAATCCGAATAGTTCACTGCGCCGGCATCAAAGACTGGCTTGCCCGTCGAATCGAACGCGCCCCAATAGGCTTTGCCATCGGTTAAGGTGGCTAAGAGAGTCGAATTCGGGGTGCCATCGGTGCCGACCTCGCCCGGATTGGCGGCGTTATAAACGGCAATGTACTTCTCATTATGGAAAAACGAAAGATCATCATAGACCAAACTGTTCGTAGTCTTGTCAACGGTCATGCAGGTCAAAGTATAGTTCTGCGGAGTGGCATCAAGGGTCTTGAAGAAATCAATCAATTCAATGCCGGTTTCCGTCTTGACTTCGACCGTCGGTTTAATCGACTTGCCGCCAGCCTTCACAACAAGCTCCATTGAGCCTGGCGCGGTTGACTTAAAAACGTGGCCAGTCAGCGTGACAGCGGTGTTGCTGCAGGTGACGGTGTAGTCTTTGCTCGTGGTCGCCCCATCACTCGTGGTAACGATGATGACGGTATCAAGATCAAGTTCAGCGCCGACCTTCACCAACGGAATGTTCGGAGCAGTGATCTTCGTCACGGTCGGGCTTTGCGAGGTCGAAGAAGAAACCGTAACACTAGAATCCAAAACGGAGGATACAGCGTCATGGCCGCCGCAGGAAGCCATGCCGAGCGCTAAGAGGCACGAAGCGCTCATAATCAATGCAATTTTAGCTTTTTTCATAGATAAAACTCCTTTTTTGCACGTAGTTGTAATATAAAACCGAAGTTCAAAATTTCAATGTTTATTTTCCCGCGAATAAATAGAAGAGTAAGAAAAGAAGAAAGAAAACGAGCCGTAGCCCTATCAATTCATGGCTTCCGGTAGGTAAACTCCAAAATACTTGAAAGCGCTTTCTTTCAAATCGTCATTAGTGGAATACCGATGAAATCTAAGGAATAAATTTAATTGACAAAAAAATAATTATTGAAAGTGTTAGCGGTTTCGGCATGATTAACCTCGAAAGGGAATTTTAAACATTCTATGAAAACTCCGACTCGCTTATCCTTACTTATTCGTTCTTGCCGGTTCGATCATGCTCGCCTCGTGCGGAGGCGGCAATCTCGCTAGCAGTGCTTCGTCGAATGCCGCTTCGTCGAATACTGATTCGTCGAGTGCCGCTTCGTCGATTACTACCGTTTCTTCCACTTCGACTGTTTCTTCGAGCGTCCCCGAAGTTGCGATGGCTGGAACCGACACCAAAGCCGATCCCTACCTTCCGTTAACCGCCAAACACTGGGTCTCGTTAGCTAGCCTTGTCTGTGGCGAAACAATGGTTTACGTTCAACTCTCGAATAATATCGATCTCTCCGGCGTTGATTACGTGCCAATCGGCACTGCCGCCGCTCCGGCCAACATCCATCTGAACGGCAAGGGCTTCGCGATTCAAAACATGACAATCCCCGATACCACCACGGGCATTACCGCCTTTGGCCTCTTTGGGGTTCTCAATGGCGTCGTCGATAATCTCTCGCTTGACGGTACGATAAGTTATATTGCTCCGAAGGGACAAACCTACGCTGGATTAATCGCTGGATGCGGCCTCTCTGCCGCCATCTCGGGCGTCCACGTTAGCGGGCAAATCCAAGTTTTGCACAGCGACGCCATCACCGATGCGGTGCCAATCGTCGGCGGCATTATCGGCTATCAGTATGCCAGCGATTACTATTTCTGCACGATTGAAGAAAGTTCATCGACGGTTTCGATCGAAGCCTCGGCGGAAAAAGGATCCTATGTCGGCGGCATCGTCGGCTATCTTTCCATCGATAGCGTCACCTGGGGCGCCACGACCGTCAATAACTGCTGGGTCGATGTCGATTATCTCAAGGGTGGCAGCGTGGCCGGGGGCGTTATCGGCTTCGGCTACTACTACTCCTCGATCGTTAATTGCTACGTCAAAGCGACGACCATCAGTGCTTCGGCCGATGAAGAAGGCATCGCTGGTGGCTTGGCTGGTTTGATGTTCAGCGAAACCGGCGTCAACAATTCGATTGCCCAAGTCGGGACGATCAATGCGGGAGCCACTTCGAGCATCGCTGGCGACCTCGTCGGCAGTCTCGCCGAGGATTCTTTTGATAATGGCTATGGCCGAACCGCCGGTGCTGAAGTCTATCAGTGCTACGCCAAAGGCGCCGCCCTCACCGGGGCGAGCAAGAAGCCAATCGACACGGCCTATAAGATCGAAACAGACGCTTTAACTACGGCGCTTCTCACGGCGATGCAGTTCTCCACCAATGTCTGGAGACTGACCGATCACCAACTGCCTGAGTTCCTTTCTTACACCGCAATGACTCTCCGCAACGAGATCACCTACACCGTCAAACTCAATAACGGCACCGACGAGACCGAAGCTTTCAAATCAGAGGCGGGCCAATATCAGCCATCCTATGCACCGGCGGCCCAATACGCGAACCACGTCTACGTCGACAGTTATTACGATGAGGCCTGCACCGCCTCTTTCCGTTGGTACGTCCCCAACAACAGCGATACCACCCTCTATAATTCCTGGTTCGATGGCACGAAGATCGCCGGCTTCTATGGCGGAGCGAATACTTACAATGGCGTTCTCGCCTTCGCTCCGGAAGGCACGATGGTTTGGCTTCAAAACGATGGCTATTCCGCTGAAGGAACCTGGTGGTCGGATGGCACNCATCTAATCTTTGACACCGCGTTCTACGAGAAAGAAGTGGCCGATCTCAATCTGACGGCCGGTACGATTGGCTTCCTCGATCCGAATGATGGCGAGACTGAATACGCCTTTACCAAGAAAGGCAGTTTCTTCGGCTATTGGCGCAATGCCAATGGCCTCAGCTTGTTCCTCGATGGGAATGGCGCGGGTTATTATGGCGATGGCGACACCATCACGGCAATCACCTACACCAAGACCGAAGGCGGGTTTGTGACGCTCGGCGCTTTTGGTTCTTGGGCAGCGACTCCGATCACCCAAACGGGCGACAACATCAGCTTCACCTTGGATGATGGCGATGCCCCGATCGCGGTGACGATGACCGCCTATAATGGCGAACCTGATTACAGCAAGAAAGCCTTTGTCGGCACTTACCACGGCTCGAGCAAAGACTCGAGCGGCAAGAGCATCGACATGAAGCTCGACACCAAAGGAAACATCGACTTCAGCAAAGACGATTTCCAACACGTTTATGGCTATGGCGGCTATCGCCAAACGATCGTTAACAACGTTTTGAGCATCAAGAGCTCGGGCGTGCCTGGCGTCGGCGGCGACTACAAGTGGACTCCGAGCAAGAAGGTTCTTCTCAAAACCGATGGCTCGGTCATCTATGCTCAAACGGGCACCTACGCCGCGACTTACGCCACGAGCGATAACACCATTCGGATCTTCGTCTATAGCGATGCCAACTATTTGGTGATCAACAATAATCTCGATACGACGACGGCGATCACCGGAACGATTGCCGATGGACAGACCATCTCGATCGGTGCCAATGATTACACGATCACCGGCATGGTCTTAGCTAAGAAGAACGTCATTGACTACACACCGCTGGTCAATACCTATGAGATGTTCATTAATGGATCGACCACCGCCAGTTCGAACGTCCTCGTTCTTAACGCGGACAAGACGGGCACCTACAACGGCGACGCCATCGCCTATACCTACGATGGCACGAAAGTCGCTTTCACCTACAACGCAGCCTTGACCTTCGATCTGGCTTTCGATGCGACGGCGAAAACCTTAACGGGGACGATGGACGATGGCGATACGACTACCAACATTGTCTTCAAGGTGAAAACGGTGACACCCGTTGAGACAAAGAATATGCTCGGTACTTTTAGTGGCACCGTCACTACCGCCGGTGCGAACCACGTGACCGCCAGCATTGTCATCACGGACGATGGCAAGATCACCTATACGGTTTCGGGTGGCAGCGCCGTCGAAGGCACTTGGACGGGCGACAAAGCCACGTCCATCAGCCCGAACTGGGATGATTTTGACGGAGACTACGACAGCGAAAGCGGCACCATCACTTACGACGCCACCGCCGATGCGATCACCCTCGATTTGAGCGGCGCCTTCTCTGTCACGGGCACCATTTCGCGAGCCGCTTAGGGTTTTCTGAGCAGATTTCGACCAAGGACGCGCTGCAACGCGCCCTTTTTTCTTTGAGTGGCCCTTTGCAAAAAAGATGGGATTTTTGCATGGATTTCTTCTCAATAGATATTCGGTAAAAAGAAAACGAATAAAGTCCCAATAAAAAGACGGAGGCAAAGGTTAATAAGGTGCCATGGGCAACCAGAAAGCCCATCAGGAAAAGGGTTGCGTGTTTTGAACCCCCTTGCGCAACTCTTTTCTTTTTGAATTAAATGCGTTCATACTAAAACTCAAGGAAAAGGGGAAATCATGCATTCGTTACGGCCGCTTCTCGTCTTCGCCAACATCATCGCCCTTCTAGGTCTTTGTGGTTGCTCCTTCGCTTTTCCCCAAGGTGGAAGCTCGATTTCTTCTTCAAGCCGTTCGGCTTCGGAAAACACATCGACCTCTCAAGAAAAATCCCTCAGCTTATCCTTGGCGAAAAACACGATGAGTTATGGCGGCGAATTCCTCACCGCTTGCCAGCCCAGCCTTCTTTATCGAAATGGTAAGGTGGAAAAAACGCTCAGCATCGCTGATGCCTCCCTTTCAGCCAGCATTTGGCAAGGTGAAACAGTTTACGAGCTTGGTGATTTGCTTCCGCAAGGCCATTACACCGTTTCCGTCAGCTATCCTTTTGCCAAAGTCAGTGCCAGTGCCGATTTCGACGTGCTTGCCAGCGATCCCATAGCCGCCAGCGAAGGCCATGGTTACAAAACAATAAGCAATCTCGCCGATTATCGACTCGAGGCCCTTCCAAACTATGCTTGTCTCGGGCCGAAACCGCTCAAGAGCATCGGAAGCCAAAAGATTCTGGTGATTCCCGTCACTTTTAAAGGCAACGCCGCTTTTACGAGCGCCGAGTTAGCGGCTGTCAATAAGGCCTATAACGGGGAGGCAAACGAAACCGGCTGGCAATCCCTCCATTCTTTTTATGCCACCTCGAGCTATAACAAACTTGATCTGAGCGCCACGATCACTACACCTTTTGAATATAGTCAAACCGACAGCGAATTCGAAACAACCGCCAATGCCCTCGGAACGAATTATTCCAACGCGGTGAACACGATTGCCGAAGCGGCGATTGATTCGCTTGAGAAATCGAGTTTTGATTTCACACCTTTTGATAGCGACTCCAATGGCTATATCGATGGGCTGGAATTGGTTTATAAAACAACGAAAAACAACACCAAAAATGGCGGAGCCCAAGTTTGGTGGAACTTCACGACCGTCGATTCGGATAGTCAAAGCACCGCCAGCAAGGTCTCTTACTATTTCTGGAGCGAATACAGCGCGCTGGCCAATGGTTACTACACCCCGGACATCGACGACCACGTCTTAATCCATGAGTCTGGCCACATGTTAGGCTTATGCGACTATTACTCCTACGACAAAAATGAATGTCCGGCCGGCGGCAGCGACATGATGGACCACAACATCGGTGACCACAATGCCTATAGCAAGATGCTGTTGGGCTGGTGCAACCCCAAAATCATTGACGGATCAGCCTCGGATTTTACTTTGGATTTGGCTCCTTTTGAAGAAAATGGCGAGGCGATTCTATTAAGAAACACGACAAACAGTCCCTTCAATGGCACCCCATATGATGAGTATCTTCTCTTACAGTATTACACCCCGACCTCGCTCAATTTGAAAGACGCTTCCGGCTATAAGGAATGGTGGCCGCACGGCACCTATAGCCAGGCCGGTCTCCAAGTCTTCCATGTCGATTCAAGACTTTGCCAAGCCAACACGAACGGCTATGTTTATACCGATAACGTGTCTTCGAGCGCCTTCGTCGCTGCCAGCAACACCGGCTCCTATTCTCTCAATGTTGAGCAAAGCGCCAAAAATGCCCCGGTTTATCAATCACCTTATCGGCTCCTTAAGGCCTTGCCAGCCAGCGGCAACGATCTTTTTAAGACGGCGGAAGGGATCCAGCAGATGGGTTCGAATGCCATTCTTTTCGGTGATAGCACAAGCGAGGTTGGCGGTAGTTTCTACAGCAATTATCGAATGCGGAATCTCTTCCCAAATGGCCTTCTCTTCAACGATGGTTCCAGCCTCAATTATTCCTTCAGCGTCAATACCGAAACAAGTGAGAAAATCAGTTTGCATTTTGTGAAGAATGCATAAAAAAGACCAAGGGGAATCGTTTCCCCTTGGTCATTCTTTACTTCTGGGCTAAGCTTTTCAGCTCCGCCACTTTCGCGTCGATCTTGCTCGCCGGCCATAGCAAGTCTTTTTGCTCGGTGGCTGATAAGTACTTCAACTTGCCTTTTTGCGCCAAGAGATCATTGATCTTCTGGTTGACGGGGTAGTTCGGATTGTTGACCTTCGCGTTGAGGTTTTTGTCCTCTTTGACGATGGCGGCCAGATCAGCCTCAGGAACATCCTGAGCAATCGGCTTGGTGCCTTTGGAAGTGACCTTCGGGGCTTTTTGAGCCCGGGCAGGACGCTTGCCTTTATTTGGGTTCGGAACAGCAGAGAGTTCAGTTTGATCTTCGCGGCGTATCCGCCGTTCGATATAGCCTTTCTTCTCAACGTTGGTCGGCACGCCAACGACGAGGGTGGCGCCGCTCGGCACCGCCGTATTCTCGTCTTGGGCATGAACATCGCTCGGTTTGCCCGCGCTTGCGGGGGCCGGCGTTTCTTTCTTCACAACCTTTGCCGTGGCAACACGGCGGCGCGGTTTCTTGCTCGCGTTGGGTTTCGCTTCGGTCGGCTTAACTTCGGGAGCCTTGACAGGAGCAGAGGCCTTCTTCGCTGGGGCTTTTGCCGCCGGAGCCTTGGCGGGTTTACTCACGCTCTTAATGGGCTCAGGGGCTGGCTTCGTTTCAGCCTTCGTCTCAGCGCTCGGCGCCGGGTTTGCGCTAATCGGAGCAACTTTTGCGGGGATTTCGAGCGTAGTCTTGTAATCGCGCTCGGTCTTTTCGATGTGGGCGACCAACGCGCCTAAGGGCAGATCTTTCTTCTCTCCGGTTTTCAGGACACCGACTTGCTTGGCCATGACGTCAAGGTCTTGTCGAGTGAGATCATAAGGTCCGTGAATGGCGGGGAAATAAGGAACCGAGGCATCGCGGAAAATGATGCCATAGTGAACGCCAGTCCGAGTCAACGCTTCTTGGACGCTCGAACCAAATTCGAACCACAGGCGCTGCGGATGTACGGCAGGCGCGGGAGCCAGAGCAACCGCGACTGGCTTTGGAGTTTCGGCGACTACCGGCGCCACCACCATTTCGGCTTTTGGCGTCACGTTCACCATTTGGTGAGGGGCAGAGGAAACTTTGACGGGGGCGGTCTCGTTGGCTTTCGGAGCCAATTTGACCTTTTCTTGGATCAATTCATCATAAGAATAGGCCAACGACAGTCTGTCTTTATCGGCGGGCGCCAGCGCGTTAATCGCAGCTAACTGCTCATCGATATCGGACAACTTTTTATCGGCGGGATAATTCGGATTGTTCAAATTCGCCATCAAACGTTTATCGGCGCTAATGATGGGCGAATCGCCAACCGGTTTCTCCTCGACCGGTTCGGCAGGCTTTTCGGTGCGGGGGGCATGATGAAATAAGCCGCCCCGACTATGACGATCAATCGTATTCGACGTGCTCCGCGGTGCAGAGCTGTAAGTTCGTCCTTGATAGAGTCCAGTCTCGCCAGGATTTTCCTCAAGATCGCCTTGTTGATTCAAACGGTAGACCAGCACGTAGCGGCCCCGTTGCGAATCCAGCGAATTGAGTTTTTTCAAATCGGTGGCCAACGTTTTGTCCTGGGTGATAATCAGAACCTTATTCTGGATCCGGAGACTTGAAACGGCGGTATAGATGGCATTGTCAGCAAATCCATAATTCGTATTGGATTTGGTGACCTCGAGGATTTTGTGAAACCACTTATCGTGGTGCAGAATCTTCAGTGCTCTTTTGGCTTCAATGCGAGCTTCTTGGTTATCTTTGCTCGCAGCATGCTTTTTGAGTTCTTCAACGCATTCGCCTAAGACAATGACATGCAATCCGTCTTTCCAATACTCATGGGATGCCGTAAGGTTATCCATAAACACCGGGAAGGAATCTTCCATCAAGGAACACGTATCCACAAAGACATAGTCATAGATTGATAAAAACTTGGCTAAGCTTGAGGATTTGGTTTCCTCACTGTACATATTTTTTTAGTTTTAATGTACCTCCTAAGGCATATTCTACACTGAAAAGGGCGAACTGCCCACGGAAAGGGAAACCCTTTGGGAAACAAACGCAAGTTTTTAAATAAAAACCACGGAAAAATCCACCTAAAATTTAGTTTTCGCTAATTTCTTTTTAACGAAGGGCAAAAAACAAATGCATTGCTTAGCAATGAAGCCTATACTTTTGAAGCAGCCTTGGAGGCTCTTTTCATGAAAAAACAACAACGTTTCCTTCTCCTTGTCACATCCGCGATGCTCCTCGCCTCGTGCGGGCCGAGCGCAGCAACCTCGGCGAATTCTCTTACTTCAGATTCGAAGAGCGAAGCCGAAAACAGCGCTTCCTCTTCCGCCGTTTCCGCCTCGTCGACCACCAGTTCTGTTTCGGGCGATAGCGTCACTTTCAGCGCCGCCCTCACCTTGCTCACAAATATGGCAGAGCAAGAGACGGCTTTGTCGAATAAAGTCCATGTTGTTCAAACGAACACCAAAGAAAATACAATCGATGCCTCCGATGAGATTTTCACCTTGAAGAAAGACGGATCCAGTTTCTCTACCGGGAGCTTGACCCGAAAAGAAAATGGGACAGAGACCTTGAGCGACACGTTTATCCGCCGCTATGTTGAACAAATAGATAAGATTCAAGATTCCAGCGGTGCCGTCGCTGATTATCCAATGTTCTATCAGATCACTGACCACGCGAAAGACGTCTTCGCCGCCGACGATTATCAAGATAGCGCGACCAAGACCTTTGTCGTCGAAAACGCTGCTGATGCCGCCACTCTCGGCCTCGGCACTGGCGACTATCTTTTAACGAGCGACGTGGCGGCCGCCTCTTCGGCCCAAGCCATCGCTCATCTCGTCAATTTCATCGATAGTTCCATCGTCAATAACGATTACGTCACCCAGCTTGGCCTCAAAACCTTTAGCCGCGAAGGACGCCGTTACTCTTTCACGGCTGCCTATTCTTATGATGGNGACCTCGACGATACTCAAACCTTCATCGTCAACGCTTCTTTCACTTTCGATAGCCAAGATCTTTATCTTGAAAAAGTGGCCTATTCCTTAACGAATAAAGACCAAAGCAAGAGCGACTCTACCGATGTTTATACAACCACATCCTCTTATGAGGCAACCTTAAACTATGGCACGAGGAGCGATGAAACCGCTCCGTTAGAGGTAAACGATTATTTCCTGGCCAACATTTCGAGTATCGACATCTGCAACAGCGACTCAAACCGAAGCAAAGCGGATCCGAAAGCTTTCTCCCTTGAAAATTCCTATCTTTTTGCCAAAGCGGCCGCTTACTCGCCGACGAAGGCAACCAACCTCGGATTGACGAATGCCGCCACTTCCGATAGCGCCGTGATCGCCTTAACCGACGATGGTTATTTCGAAGTGAAGGCTGCTGGCAAAGTCAGTCTGACCTTCACCTATTTCGGTCGACTCGATAGCGGGGTCTACCAGGAACGAAGTCTGACCTCCGATATCGTTGTCGTTGAACCGAAAGCAACCGATTTGACCTTATTCTCCATCACCCCTTCGATCGTCGACGATACCCTCTATATCGGGACATCCTATAAGATCTCGACCTCGATCAGCCCGGCCAAAGCGAGCCAAGCCATCAGCGTGACTTCGAGCGACGAAACAGTTTTGAAGGCCGCGGCTGGAAGCAATGATGAAGATGTGGTTTTGACGCCGCTCAGCGCCGGTAATGCCACCATCACCGTCACGAGTTTGGCTAATCCCTCTTTAAAGAAGACGATGAGTTTGACAACGAAAGAGGCGGTCGCCGCTGATCGCTATCTGAACAGGCTCACTTCGACCACTTATCTTTATACCAATACCAACTATGGTTACACTTTAGCCATCACTTTCAAAGCCGATGGGACTGGGAGGCGGCTCCAGACCCTTACCTCTTCGGGCAAAACCTTTACTGACACCTTTGCCTACACCCTGAAAGGCACCGCTCTCACCTTCTCCGATTGGTCGGATGACGCAATCCATCCCTATCAAAGCGGCTTAATCGCCAAAGACGGCAGCGAATTGATTCTCGAAGACAATGAGTCCGCGATGGTCAGCGATACCTATGAGGCGCAACAAGCATGAACAAACAACCTTTTATCCTTCTTTCGTCTTTTGCCCTCCTTTTGATTTCCTGCTCCAATCCCGCTTCAACTGGCGTTTCCGCCCCTTTTTCTTCGCCGTCCAGCGCTCAGGGAAGTTCGGTGTCTTCTTCACCGAGCGAATCCGTTTCTTCCTCGCTTGAGGTGGAAAAAAGGAGCAAGGAAATCACCGACTTCTTGGCCTTGCTTACCAGTAAAGAAGGCAAAGTCAACCAGTGCCAAAGGACCGCGATCCGCACCTCCAAATACCTAAGCGACGCCGAGCCGCTCACGATGGTGGAAAAGGATGTCTCCACCACCATCCGCTACCAAGGGTCCTCTCAAGGACAAGTTAACGATCAAAATGGCAGCTATAGCCTTCAAGATTCGGCCGGATCCTATGGGGTGCCTTCGCTTTACGAGACCCAGGTCTATCATGACAGCGCCCTCTTCTACCACTTGACTAAATATCTCGATGGCAGTGAAGCCGATAGCAAAAAGACGATTGGCTATACGGCCGCGAATGAGGAGCACATCTTCGGCTTAGGCTTAGCCAACGAAGAGATCGATCTTTTCGCCACATTGAAAGCCTCCCTGAATCAGGCGGACACCGAAGTGAGTTACGTTTTCCCATTGGAGTTCCCCGATAATGGCGAAGCCACTTACTCCTATAGCGTCAAAGTCTACGAAAGCGGGAGCAAGGTTCTCCGCCAAGAAGTCTCCTACGAGAAAACGATCACCTTAAAGAACGCGCTTATCATTCATCTCGAAGAAACCCTAGCGAACGATCTCTATGCCGGCGGCAAAAAAGCCAACTGGTTCTCGACCCTCATCAGCGCCGATTACCAACAAGGGGATTTCGCTTCGTTTACCGGGACTCTCTTCAACCCCGCTGATTTCACTGCGGCTTAAACTTTTTTTCTTTTTTAGGCCTGATTCGTCAGGCTTTTTTCATTGAAAAAGGGCTCCTGCGTTAAGGAGCCCAACGAAACAAGATGAAGAAACGGATCAGACAATCGGAGCAGTGACCGTGATGGTCACCGATGCTTCAGCGGAATATTGTTTGACCTTGATGATGTAGGTCGTTCCCGCAGTGAAGTCCGCCGTAACGCTGAAGTCGCCCGTATTGCCTGCGCTCTTATCGAGCGAGGTTCCATCCGCAGTGGTGATCGACGACAAATCCGGATCGCCAGCCGTCGAAGAAGAGGCGATCGTATAGGTGCCCGTCTTTTGAGCGGTAACAGCGAAATAATAGTAATTGCCCTCGGAAAGCACTTTGGTAAAAGGCGTGCCTTCGGTGATGACCCAAGCCGTCGTGCTGCTCTTGCCATCCTGCGGGGCGGTCGACGAAATGTTCATCGTCACGGTGACGTCTTCGGCCGAGGAAGAATAGAAATGCAAGAAGTAAATCCCATCCACATCCGGCTTATAGTTGACGGTGACGTCAGTACTCATAACCTCGCTCATATCCATTCCCAACAAACCGATTTTGCCATAGCCAGACGCGCTCGAAGCGACGAAACTGTAATACTTGCCCGCCACGAGGTTAATCTTCATGTAGGCATCGCCATAACTCGAAGCAATCGTCGCCGTCGCCGTGGTTGGCGTCCCTTCGATGGTCGGAGCGGCCGCCACTTCGGTAATGCCGCTGACGCCAAAGGTCAAAGCATCCGCCGCCGTTCCCTTGATCACGACCCAATAGACCGTATCCTTAGCAATCTTCTTGGTGGCGATATAAACGCCCGTCGTCGAGTCTTTGCTGGCCGAGAAACCAGAATAACCCGAAGTATCGGTGCTGCCATAGAAACCAACCGAGGCCGAAGCCCCNGTCACTCCGCTGACCGTGAAGGTGTAAATGTCGCTGGTCGGGGCGGTGAAAGCGCGGGCGACATAACCTGTCGCATCAATCGTCGCCGTTCCCGCATCGGCAAAGGCTGTGGCCGGAGCGGCGCTGATTGTCAAAGTTACCGCTTCATCAACAGTATCCGAGACATAGATGATATAGGTGCTATCACCACCGAACATCATGCCGGCTGCAGTCGTGCCACTGGAACGGCTATAAGACGAAGTAGCCGAGGTATAGATCTCAATCTTCGTCGTGCCCGTCGCTCCGCTGACCACCACATTGTAGAAACTGGTCGACGGCGCGGCAAAGGAATAGTATTTGCCGCTCACGCCCGGCTGGATTGAACCGCCTGTGGTCGCAATCGGCGTATCAAGACTCGCGCCCGGAATTAGCTCTTCGGCTAAGAAGTCGAAGGCGGTCAGACTCGAGGAAGTGCCGCCTTTATAACCGACTTTAAGGATGATGGCCCCATCGACGGTCGGGGTGTACTTCTTGGTCAAGGTCGAAGTGTCATATTCGCCATAGCTGTACTCTTCAGCATCCGAGAAGAGCTCATTGCTCGCCGCCGCAGCATCCGCCACAGTCGGATAGGCGTAGTAACTCGCCGCCTTGTCGGAACTCGGGTTCTTCAAGGTGAAACGGTAGTTGTGATCTTTTTGGAGCGCGACGCTGTAATAGGTGAAGCCGCCACCCTTGCCGACTTTAACCGCGGTCCCCAAAGTCAAAGCGATGGCTTTGGCAGGAACTTCGCCATCGGTCGGGTTGGCAATCATGAAGCTATTGGCCGCGCTAGTGGCGGTATAGCCAGCGATCGCGATGAGGTAATCGCCTTCGGCCGTTACCGTAATGAAACTGGCATCGCTTCGGAGATAACTCGCAACCTTAATCGTCAAATCCGCAACGTCATAGATATCGGCATAGAAGAAGGTACTCAAAACACCAGTCCACTTATAGGTTCCAGCCGCCAAATGCACTTTATAGAATTGGCGTTGAACATCATGGAGAATCTGAAAAGACTGGTTGACGCCAAAAGCGTAATCCACCGCTTCCTCGGGCGTATCGCCCGAAGCAGTGCTAACCGTAACTTTGGTGTTGCCGTAACCAAACGAGGTTTCCGAATCGTAAGCGGGTGAAACAGCGATATAGAAGACGTCATTCGCCGCCATCTCAAGCGCGACGATGTGCTCGCTCTCCCACGCTTTCGCTTCGGTGGCCAAGGTCGTGGAAGAGGTTAGCGAATCCAAGTTCACGGCCTTGCCAGTGCCATCATAGATGGCGATATCTTCGGCGACCGTCGTCAGGCTTCCACCTGCGGCGGAGTCAATGGTCGAATCGGACAAAGCGACATAGTAAACATCCGCCGCGGCGGCGGTCAGTTTGTAGAAATAGTGAGCGCCTTCGTTCGCCGAAGTCGTCTTAACCGTTTCTTCAAACGCGCCGGTCACATCCTTGGCGTATTTGATCTTGGTGCCTAATTCATCGGCGGTGATCACGACCGAAATATCTTTTTCGGCATATTTTGTTGGATCGGCAACCGAGGTGGCCCGGATCGTCGCCCTGCCAACCGCGACGCCAGTGACTTTGCCCGTCGCATCGACGGAAGCAATCGTCGCCGCGCTCGAAGTCCAAGTGACCGAAACATCAGTTGCGTTGGTGACGGTGGCCGTGAAATCGGTCGTCAGATCAACACCGACTTCGGCGGCGCCAGCAACGGCAACAGCAACGGCCGGAGCCGTGACTGAAATGCTTTTTGTCGCATTCTTTGTCGGATCGGCAACCGAGGTCGCCATAATGGTGACGCTGCCGGCTTTGACGCCATGGACAACACCGGCTGTCACCGTGGCGATGGTTGCGTCCGAGGTGGTCCAGGTCACCGAAGTGTCAGCGGCATTCGTGACCGTAGCAATCAAGGTGATGTCTTCACCGGCCACAACCGTATCAGCGCCCGAAATAGCGATGCTGACGGCCGTAGCTACCGAGGAGCTTACGACGGCGCTCGATGTTGAAGGCGTAACGGAACTCGTCTCAGTCGAAGCGGGACTCGCCGGAACAGAGGAACTGGAGACTGCCTCGCCTTGGGCGCAGCTCGCTAGAAATAGTCCGCACAGAGCGACTACCGCGATGGATTTTTTCATAAATAACCCCCTTTTGGTTATTCTACGAATTATCAAATTACCATGGCGAACAGAGATTTCAAACATTATTTTAAGGAATAGCAAAATTCCATTTCCGCATTTATAATCCTAAATTTTGCAACTGAACAAATGCGAAATAACACCGATATTATCTTTTTTCAATAAATGTTTTTAAAATAGAGTTAATTTTCAGAATTTTATTGACATTAAGCTCAAAATACGTAGAGTAAGTTTCGTGCGCGCCCACTGCGCATCTTGTTTTTGTTATTTGGAGAACTCCCATGTCCCACATTCATCGTTTCGCCCTTTTGCTTCTTGCACCCACCTGCTTAGCCGCCTGTACGGCAACTCGGGTGACTTCGGCACCCAATTCTTCGGAAGCCCAAACGACCTCGTCGCTCGCTTCGTCCTCGACTTATCCGACAACCAGTTGGGATGCATCGACCGATGCAATCCACGATGGTTTTTCGACTTCAGGAATCTTTATCGATATTGGAGTGGGCACCCCGCTTGTCACTGGGGTAACTTATGATTTCCCGATGCTCTTCTCCGATGGTTCGATTTCAAGCACCGGGGCCAGCATCACCAGTAGCAACGATGCGGTTTTGAGCTTCGCGGCTGATCCGACGAACGCCTCCTCCTTCAAGGGCACGGCCCATGAAGTGGGCGATGTGATTGTCACCGTCAAAGACAGCACTGGTTACCGCCGTTACCGCAACCTCGTCACGGTCCGCCAAGGCTTAAGCGAGACGGAAATGGACGAATATCTGGCTTACTCTGTTTCCTATTTCCGAAGCGACAAGGCGCTCTCGCTCGATTCGACGAGCGATATCAAGATGACCTTTTTGGGTGACCACAAAGGCCAGTTCAGCGGAACATTCGAAACGGCAGCTATCGGAAGCGACGCCACCTTCACTTATGCCCGAGATGCGAATGATGACATCGATGATTATTTTGCCTACAGCATTGGGGACTTCACAGTGAAGAATGTCAATTTCTCGCCCGCTTACTTCCGAATCCACAAGACCGGATACATGCTTCATCTCCTCGATAGTCAAGGTCTCTTAGGCTTTTTGAAGCCTGTCGTCCAATAAAAAGAAAGACAAAGGAACATCTTATGAAAAAATCCTTATTGATCGTCAGCGTCGCTACCCTGCTTGCCTTAACCGCCTGCAATAACCCGGTCACTCCAAGTTCAAAGAGTTCACTTTCGACTACCGAAAGCAGCACCACTCCGACTTCCTCGACCCCAAGCAGCGTCGAACAAGAGACCTATATGGTCGTAATCGTCGCCAATTCGGGCGTCAGCCTCACTGCGGACAAGACCACGGCTCACGAAGGCGACCTCATTACCTTAACCTACACGGTGAGCGCCGGCTACTCCTTGGTGAGCATTGCGATGAATGGCAGTGCTTTAGCCCTCAATAACGGAACCGCCACCTTCACGATGCCAAATCACGACGTCACGATCAAAAGCAGCGTCAACGTGGCTGGAGACGTCGTCCTCAACGGCGATATTGCCGTCGCTTTAAGCAAACAAGAAGATGGAACTTATGCCGCCAAAAACGTCACAGTCACCAATGATTCGACCTTCTGCGTCCAGGTAAGCGCAAATGGAACAACCACCACTCTCGATGGTTCGGAGATCGTCGATAACCGCAAGACTTTCGCTCATATCGAGAATGCTGCGAAAGACAATTACCTCGTCCTCAAAGGCGGGGCAGTTTACGACTTCCTTTATGATCCGGCCAACCCAAGTATGCCTTTCTCGATTCAGCGTTCGAACACCATCACGCTCCCGAGCGATGCTTCTTCGCTCTCCGATCTCCTTTATATGCAGGGGATCAAGAGCGATCCGACTTCCTATCCTTCGGGCGTCAACAGCGTCAGTTTCTTCGATAGCCGCACCTCGGAAAGCTACCTTTGGAAAAAATACGACAAAGCTTCTTTCGCCAGCATCACTTTGGCGGGCGATACGACCCCGAGTTCTTATGTTTATAAGTCGATGGACGGGGACGCCTACACCATCGTCGATACCTACCGCGAAGGCCGGAGTTGGACCGATCCGCTCCCCTATGCGACCACTTCAAAGAGTGCGCTCGATAATTCGGAAAGCATCGGCGGCGTCGGCCGCAATGAAGATGATTCAGCGATGAGCGGCCGCTACAAACTCGTCGATGCAATCGATGGCTATGTTCCTTTCTCGAGTGAGCACAATACCTCGTGGGGCAAATACAAATACGAGTATCTCAAGAACAGTGGCGCCGCCGATCGCGACACCTATGACCATGACGCCAACTTCGACGTTTATGCCTATTCGCACGATGTGGCCTCGCTCGAAGATGCCTTGTGGTCATCTTATTTCAATGGTTTTGCCATCGAGGACGACCGCACCGCCACCAGCGTCAAGATCGCCTCAAGCCGCAACGCGGACGAAGGCTTTACCACCACGATCGATTCTTATCAGACGTATACCCCCTCGACCGCTTCGACGGCTGCGGGCTCCTCGGCTTACATGAAGAGCGATGTCCACGTCACCTATAAAGCCTCGTTGACCTTCACAAAGGCCGGTGCCCCATTAAGTGGCACCTATATCGAGAAAATGTACGATTCGGCCGATTTTGACTTCAGTAGTGGCGCCTTCAAGACAGGCGGCGAAGCCAATGGTTCCGTCGTCAAACGCTTCAATTACGCTTACACCTATGGGGCGGCGGAAAGTGGCAAGCCGTCTTTCGATACCACCCCCTATTTCGCTTCGAGCGTCACCGCAGCGATCCAAGGCACAAAGACCGGCAGCGCCAACATCATCAACGCCGGCGAAAACATCAACGAACTTGGCTATAACGATTTCGTCAACAATCCGCTCGTGATCACTCCGACTCCGAGCAGCGCACTCGATAGCTGGGAATACATCATTAACGCCTCAAGCGATGAGAGCAAGGTCTATTATGATAAGGACCATGGCTATTGGACCAGCTCGAGCAATGCGACGGGCATCGTCAGCTTGACAATCGTCAACGCTTTCGATTCGACTTTGGCCACCACGATCGATTTGACCCTCAATGGCGGCGTCAAACCCTACTCCTTTTCGATCATCTCCTCGAGCGGGAACTCCGATAACATCCAAAGCAGTTCTTCCGTCTTCCTTTACGCCGGGGATATCTTCCCGTGCTACCTCTCGGCTTGGCCGAGCAAATCCGTCTTGACGGGCATCAGCTTCAGCTACAGCACCCCGGGTTTAATTACGTGCACCCTTGATCCGATGAGCGCCGCCTTGACGATCGATAGCACTGGGGCCAAAGCGATCACCGCGGAGACCAAAGTCACCGTGACAATCAACGATACCAACTACGATCCAGACGCCACTAAACCTTCGACCTTCCTCGTCACCCTCGAACCGAACAGTTCAATCTTCGGCGAAGAGAGTTCGATCTTCGGCGATTGGACGCTCGATAAAGATTTCACCGCGACTTATCCAGGCACGACACTCAACTTCGGGAACACGGTCACTCAAGAGACCGCCAGCATCCATGGCTTGCCCGAGAAGACCCGTTATTACAAAGGCACCGTCGTGGTCGATGGAACGACCTTCAGCTTCACTTATTCTTATGACCAACATACGAAAGCGATGACCGCTTCTTCAATCACGGCTACCGGCGGCAAGTGGGCCAGTTACAGCAACTTCGTCATGGCCCTCTATTGCGAGATGAGCAGCAATGAAATCGGCGTGGCTCTTGAAGCCTACGCTTACGAGGATGCCTCCAGTTACACCGCCACATACTATTCGATCCTCGGTAGCATTGTCCATGGCGATGATTCGGACGATGGTGGCTACGATGACGCTTCTTCGAGCGCCAGCGCGACGGCCGCCGCGTTGACAGCTGCCACCGAAAACACTTACGTTTTCTTCACCAAAGCCTAAAGAAACGATCCGCGAACGCCCTTGTCGAAGAGGGCGTTTTTCTTTGGACAAAAAAGAGGGCGGAATCCGCCCTCAAGAAAACAAAAAGCATTCGAAATCAACTGAGCGAGGTTTTGATGAAATTGTCGACCACCGCCAAGTTGCTTTTGCCAAAATCAAACATTGGGAAGATCACGTAGTTTTCTTTCGAACCACTCGTTTGGTAATAAAGCTTGAACGTCACGCTCTGCGTGCTTTCCCCGAGTTCTGCGAAAACGAGACTCAGCCGGGTTGGTGCCGCTTTGATTGCGCTCAACGAAGCGGTCAATTGATAGTTGGAGACAAAATCGCTCAGACTCAAGGCATCGCTCGTTTCATAATGCTCTTCGTCAGCGCCTTGAATGCAAAACTCGAGCCGATCCCATAAGGCAAGATTGGAGGGATAGTTCACATTCCCTTTAGCGGAAATATCAGGCGAAGCGTTATAAACCCCGGTCGTATTGAGCGAGACGGTTGAAGAAACGAGGCTAAACAAATAGGTGCCATAGAGATCGACCCCTTTGTACTTTTTGTGATTAATCCCCATCCATCCTTCGGAAACCGCGCCTTGTTTGGCTCCATTCGCGTTGTAATCGCCATAGAAATAATCAGGAAGGAAATGCTCGGTGCCGTCGTTGGTGGCGTTATCGGAATAATCAATGACCGAACGCGAATAGTTTTTTGCTTTGAAAAGCGTACGGACGCTGGCTAAATTCGTCGGGGCGGCAAAAGGAGAAGCCGCGCGGACGAAGGAATCCAGATCGGCAATCTTGGCATCGCCAAAAGCGCTGATGCTCAGATGGCGGACCTCTTGCGGAAGACTCACCTCAAGGAAAAACGAAGAAACAAGTCCTTTTTGGCTAATGGAAGCCTCGACCGAAGTCAGATTGAAATAGTCAGAGATCGAAAGACCGACGAGTTTGAGAGCCACCAGTTGGTTCTTTTTGTTTTTCATCATCGCATCAAGGTCGCTGTCGGCAAACTCGTCGAGGGCGAAATCGGCAAACGAAGTGAAAAGCGCGGAAGGATAAAGCGAGAGATAGGCAGCACCAGAATCATCGCGCAAAGTTTCTGAAGCGAGATACCCTGTCGCAGTCGTGTCGATCCGATAGAGACCTTCGGGGGCAAGGGCATAGCCCCACTCCGCTTCAGCCTTATCGCAATAAACATATCGATCGGTATAGGTTTGATGATAGGAATAGGGCGCGGAAGATGCGGCAAAAGAAACATCGATGGTGGCTTGATAATTCGTGGCCTTGGCCAAGGCGGTGAAAGCGGCGCGAAGATTCGTGATATCTGCGGGAGTCGAGGCGCTAGAAAGAGGGTCGGATCTCACTTTATCGTCACATCCCGCCAAACTCAAAAGCGCAAGCGGAACCAGAAAGAAAATAATTTTCTTAGCCATAAATTTACCTGTGCGGCAAGGCAAAGATACCACAATGCTTTCAAAAAGAAAAGAAGGTCTTTGACCTTCTTAGATGAGCTTCCAGTGCTCTTTCATCGCGACGGCAACGCCTCGCTCTGCCGCGCTCAGGGAAACGAATTGAGCGACGTCTTTAACCTTCGCGATGGCGTTTCCGGTAGCGGTCCCGTGATAATTGGCCACCATCGAAAGATCATTCTCCCCATCGCCGAAGGTGTAGATATCGTTTGAAGCAATCTGAAGTTTCTCCGCCAAAATCGCCACCGTCTTGGCTTTGGAAACTCCTTTGGCCACAATCTCAAAGAAAAACGAAGAGGTCGCGTAGGATTGATAATCTGCTAATTCCGGANAAAGAGGCAAGGTATGGGCATCGATAGAAGCCGTCGTCATTGACGCCTTTTCGATTTGATAATCGCTCGGAAAGCTTTTGGAACTAAAATCTTCGCACACCATCTTATTGAAGCGGGCTTCTTCGGGAGCGAAGTTGGGCTTTCCCACGAAGCCAACCACATCGCCTGGGGCGTAGCACATATAAGTCCAGTCCTCATGCCCGCCATAAAGTCGGGCCATCTTCAAAAAAACGGAATAAGGGATATAAGCGGAATAAAGGGGGCGTCTATCCGAACTAAACAAGCAAGCTCCGTTGGAGGTGGAATAGTAGATGTGTTCAGGATGATGGAATTTATGGGCAAATTGGATCAAGCCAGGCAAAGAACGGCCAGAGGCCAAAAGGATTGGATTGCCTTGATCAAGAAAGGCATTGAGAGCGGCAATCACTTCGGGATAAACGACAAATTCGCCGTTCTCCATCGTGTCATCGATCAAGGTTCCATCGATGTCAAATGCACAGAGTTTCATGACGGAGAAAAGAATAACCTAATTCCTTTCAGAAGATACAAAAAGAAAATAAAAAAATAGAATTTATAGTTATTATCGTATGTTATTAACATTTCTATAGTATTTTCTCGATTTTATAACTTTTTCACGACATTTTAGAAGTAAAGCAAATGGAAAAATAATGAAAATGAACGTATTTTCTCTTTTTTATATGTAAGCGTTCCCAATTAACAAAAGAAAAATTATTAGTTTTTATCGAATGTTTTTTATGTATGCGCTTACTGTAAGTGCTTACTGAAAACGTTTACATCAAAAAAGCCCTTGATGAAGTTTTTTCTTCAGGTATATTGATTCCCGAGATCAGAAGTCAATGGTCTCAGCGAGCTACCGTTAAGGAGGAAAAAATATGTTCTTCAATAAAAACAATCGTAAGGAAGAAAGCGTCGAGAACCCGGAAGTTATGAATGATAACTATGGCATCTTATTGGATCAGTTAGCCAAGAATGGCCCGATTTTCAGCGACGAAGCCGACGATACCAACAGCCAAAGCAATCGTTAATCTGTTTTAAAAGAACTTTGGTTCAAAGACGCCCGCAACGGGGCGTTTTTTTGTCGAAAGAAGACTACTTCACTATTAATGTTTTTCGTTTCTTGACGAAAAGCTTCAATAGTTCTTCGTGCGGTTCGTTCGGGTAGCCCTTGAGAAATTTTTCGCCATCCCAAGGTTTGGATTTTTCGATATGCATGAGACGAATCTGTTGGCAATAGTGGCGGATAATCGTGTCGGAAGAAAGTTCGCGTTGTTCGTTATAAATCCGCGGCAACAAGAGGATTTTCTCTTTTTGACAGCGATTTAATGCTTCTTGATCTGGCATGGTGAACTTATGAGCGTTAAGAAGGTGCCGCCCCTCTTTTAAGAGACCATCTCTCCGGACTTTTTTCAAATCAAAGAGAATAACGCCAGAGTTGCAATAATGCGGATCGAACATCTTGCTGAAAACCGCATCCGGCACCATCGCCCTATCGCAAGCATCGAGATCGATTCGGAACAAAGTCGAAGGATCTTTCTCCACCACTGTATCCGCATCGAGATAAAGAAGCCGCTCAGGCAAGCGGGACTCGAGATCAAAAATCATCCGGAGCATCGAATAGGGTGTATAGGGAGTGCCAAGATTGGGGGAGTGGGCAAATTCTTTAAGAAAGAGATCGGTTTCGTCCAGCAAAACGACCTGGCTTTCTGGGTTTTTTTCCCGCAGGAGATCTTCAAAGAAAACCCGCTCTTCTTCGCCGAGAGGCTGATAGGTCTTGGCCAAGGGAGAAAAATCGCCAGTAACAAGATAAACGCTGAGAGGTTCGTCGCTTTTTTCTCGATAGGATAATAAGGATAAAAGCAACCCTTCGCTGATCGCCTTGTTGCCACAATACACAACCTGATTCATAAGGTGGCTCCATTGTAGTCGTTTCGCCAAGGAAGAAAAGGAGAAAAACGCTGGTTTGCAAATAGGGGCAACTTGGCCTATTATCCCCTATAGATATGAAAGACTTAGCACCGATTGTCAGCCACAACTTAACCGAGCTTCGGAAAGGGCGCGGTTTGACGCAAGGCCAACTGGCTGAAAAATTCAATTACTCCGATAAATCCATCTCCAAATGGGAGCACGGCGAAACTTTACCGGACCTCAATACCTTGCAAGAATTAGCGGATTTCTACGGAGTCACTCTCGACTACCTCACTCACGTCGAAAGTGACATTTCGCTCCAAGACCGCGGCAAAAATGATCCGGTGGCGGAACGGGTGAATAAATCGGTGATCGTCACTTTGGGAGTCACCTTCATTTGGACGATCGCTATTTGCGTCCTGGTCGGCTGTATTCTCTTTCAAACGCGCTGGCCCTATTGGCTGCCGCTCGTGTGGGCGGTGCCACTCAGTTTCTGCCTCCTATCCTATTTCAACCACAAATGGGGAAAGGCCGAGTGGAGTTTACCGCTCCAACTCGTCTTTATCTGGACTCTCGTCATTTCCGCTTATGTCGAAATCGGCATGGATCTCGGCATGGAAGGATGGCAACTTTGGGTCATTCTCCTCGTTGGCGTACCCCTCACGATCGCCCAAATCTTCTATAAACGGATTAAGAAAACGCGCTAGAAAACGCGCTTTTGCGTTAATGTATCGAAAAGATGGACCTGCTCTTGCGAGAAGGACAAATAGCCAAGTTCGCCATTTCTAATCGGCGTATCCGCGCTCACGCGCGCCACCACTTCTTTGCCTGAGAGCTGAAAGTGAATCGAGTATTCGGCGCCCAAAAGCTCGGCAACATCCACTTTGATGGGTAATGACGTCGATTTGCTCTTGGAGAAGGTCATATCTTCAGGGCGGATACCAAAATAGAAATCGGCCTTGCCACTCGCTAATAAGCCTTCGGCTTCGACCAGTTCATCCCGTTCCTCTTTGAGGAGTTCTTCGGCGTTATAACGCAAGGACTTTTTCTCCGTTTCGCTCAAATGGCTCAAGCGGCTGATATCGGCATCCAAAGCGACTTTTCTTTCGCTGTAATATTCTTTCACCAAGGCGATTTGCTTCGGGCTTAAAGTTTCGCTCTTCCCATCGGGAAAAAGGATTTTGCCATCCTCGTAGTGGACCGAAAGGATATTCATCGTCGGCGAGCCCATGAAGGTCGCGACAAAGATATTCGCTGGCGAGTCATAGACTTCGTGGGGGGTCCCAATCTGTTGGACTTTCCCCTTATTCATCACCATGATCCGGCTGGCCATCGTCATCGCTTCGGTTTGATCGTGGGTGACATAAATCATCGTGTTGCCCAGTTCTTCGTGGAGGCGGACGAGTTCGCTCCTCATCTGAACCCGAAGTTTGGCGTCGAGGTTCGAGAGTGGCTCATCGAGCAAGAAGATCTTGGCATTCCGGACGACAGCCCGACCGAGGGCGACCCGTTGGCATTGGCCACCCGAAAGCTGGGTTGGCTTGCGGTTTAAATATTCGGTGATTTGCAATTTGCGGGCGGCATCTTGGATCCGGGCATCGATTTCCTCTTTGCTCAAGGACCGTTTCTTGACCAACGGCTTCCCCGTCTTATCGAGGAGTTGGTTGCCACTTTCATCGCGGACGAACTCTTTGACTTTTAAACCCGTAAGGCCAAAAGCCATATTGTCGTAAACACTCATGTGAGGATAGAGGGCGTAACTTTGGAAAACCATGGCAACTCCCCGGTCGATTGGCTCTAAATCGTTCGCGTATTCGCCATCGATGAAGAGATCACCCGAGGTGATATCCTCGAGGCCCGCCAGCATCCGAAGGGTGGTGGATTTACCACATCCTGATGGGCCGACAAGCACAATGAATTCGCCCTTTTTTATGTCGATCGAAAGATCGCTGACCGCCTGAACGCGNTTCGAATAGACTTTATTGAGATGCTGAGCCGAGACGAAGATGCCTTCCGGGGCTTTTTTCGGATCGTGCTCATGCGCTTTTCGATACGCGTTTAATTGGGCGTAGTTGGCATTCCGTTTCTTGAGTTCGTCTTCTTCCTCGTCAAGCATCCGTTTGAACTCCGCCTGTTTCTCCGCCTTCTTTTTCGCCTTCAAAAATGCCCGTTCTTTGGTGGGATCCGTTTGCTCCTTCGCGGGATTTGCAACTGGAGTTTCAGGTTTTTTCTTGGGGAATAGAGGCATGGTTTTTCTCCTTAGGCCTGAGAATAGAGGCGAACGTAATCAATCTTCATATCGGCATTAACGAAATCAGCGTCGGGCGAGGCGTGGGCGGAATCGAAGTTGCCGCCGATCGCCAAATTCAAAATAAAATGGAATGGCTTATTGAATGGGGCGTCGTCATCGCTCGTATAGATTGTCCCATTCGCTGGATGCCATGTTCGTTTTTCGACGGTGAAAAAACTGACCCCATCGACGAACCAACTGATCTGGTCCGCTTCCCACAAAACGGCATAGGTGTGGAAGGCGGTGATGTCTTGATCGCCATTGCGTTGACTAAAGGAATGGGTTTTGCTTTGATAAGAATCCGCTGAGGAAGTCGCTCCGCTATGATGGAGAGCGCCCGAAGTCGTCCAAGCGGACGAACCGCGGTTTTCCATGATATCGATCTCGCCGCTCATCGGCCACGAACCATTTTCCGGTAACATCCAGAAAGCTGGCCACATCGCATTCTGTTGGGGAAGGGCGATCCGAGCGACGCAAAAACCATAGGTGGTTGAGACTTTTCGTTGCGTCACGAGGCGGGAGGAGGTGTACTCGCAACCCCCCATGCTTTCCTTCTTCGCCGCAATCGTCAATAAGCCATCAGCCACTGTCGCGTTGGCCGCTTGGTAATATTCGAGTTCGTTATTGCCCCAGCCGCCTCCGCCCACGAGCGGAGTCCAGTTGGCTTTATCCAGTTCAGTCCCATCGAACTCATCGCTCCATTCGAGCGTATAGCCATCGGGAACGCCTGAATCGGCACTACTTGTCCCTTTCGCGCCGCAACTTGAAAGGAGGGCCAAGGCCAATAGGGATAGGATTTGCGATGTTTTCTTTGCTTTCATTTCTGATAAATCCTCACATAGTCTACATCCATCGTCGCACTCGAGAAGCTATCGGGGGGTAGGAGATTGTTGTCATATTGTCCGCCGACTGCCAAGTTGAGAACGATATGGAAAGGGGCATTAAACGGTGCCGGGCCGCCATTATAGGCTGCGTTCCCATTGACCCAGGTTGCCTTATCGACGGTGTTATAGATGTGACCATCAGCGGAGAAACTAATCGAATCCGCCGTCCATTCGACCGCATAAACATGATAATTCTCGATGCTGGATGTTAAGCCATAGGCTTGGGTGTGATAAACATCGGCACCCGAAGAGTTCGCGCTATGAGTTGTCCCGCCAATCGAATAAGCTTCGCGGCCCCGGTTTTCCATGATGTCGATTTCACCGGAAGTCGGCCAGCCTTTTGACTGATAACTGCTCTCAGGGAGCATCCAAAAAGCGGGCCACATTCCTTGGATCGCCGGCAATTTGATCTTGGCAACCACATAGCCATAGGTGGCCGAGATTTTGCCATAGCTTCTTAACCGACCTGAGGTGAAATTATAGGCTGTTGAGCCAATCGTTGTGGCCTCGCGCTTCGCCGTAATGTGAAGGGCGCCATCACCCACGCTCGTATTAGCCGCTTGGTAATTCTCTTGTTCGTTATTGCCCCAACCCCAAATACCATAGTCACTGCCGTTGCCGGTTTGCTGACTCCAGTAAGCGTCGTTCAAACTCGAACCAGCGAACTCATCGCTCCATTTGAGGCTGTAGCCACTCGGAACATAGTCAGTTTCGCTTGGCGTCGGACTTGACGAAGTCGGAGCGGTCGAAGAAACAACTTCGGTAGACGAAATGTCTTCAGTCGCCGAGCTTTCGCCACCATCCGGTTGGGAATTGCTGCCTTTTCCGCTGTTTTTTGAAGCGGAATCGGTCGTAAAAGAGAAAGTGCAGGACGAAAGGAGCCCTGTCATCAACAACAAAGCAACGAGAAGTCTCTTTTTCATCGGCTGACCTCCACATCAATCCGCCCGATTTTGCCTTCCCGGATCGCCAAAGCTAAATCGCCCTCGACACGATCGAACTTTTTACCATTGATGGTGTAGGAGAGTTTGACGCCGGAAAAGCAGTCGAGTTTCTCCGGATTATGGTAAACCACTTCGGTCTTGGAGAAGAGGAGGAACGACGCCTCACCTTTTTGGTCGAAGAAGTCTTTGGATAACTTCGGCTCCAGATGGAAATGAAGAACCTGATCTTCATAAGAGAAAAGCCGATCGCCGGCGAAAAGGAGGACGAACATATTAAGGAACTCAGCGTTGGCGCCAGTGAGGCGAGCGAAATAGCCACGACCGTGTTTGCTCGAATCGGGATTGCAAGTCGGAACGATAAACGAGGACGCCTCGGTTGGATTCCGGCCATAGACGAACGGATCGAGATAGACGACCCAGTTGGTTTTGATTTCGTCATAGAACTCGGCATAATAGCCAGCCTCCAATAGACCCAAGATGTATTTGTAGTCCATGTGAAGAAAGTTGCATTCGCGCTCGAGCCAACCTTTGGTGAAAGCGTGAACCCGACCGATTTCAAACGGCGCATCGTCAATCGCAGCGCAAGTCTTGTAGAAATGGAGATCATGATCGTAGAGATCGCTGGCCTTGATCGTCGCGCAGTCTTTTTCGCCAATCGTCCCATCGGCGAGCTTAAGCGCTCGCGCGCTGGCCTCAAGGAAAGGCGGAATCGTCTCCAAGGCGAAGGAGGTGACTTTGACGACCGGATAGCCTAAGTGATTGATCTTGGCTGTCTTTTCATAAGAAGCCACCCGATAAATCAGATAGCTCGGCAAGATGCCCTTGCCCGCTTCTTTGGCCCGAATCAAGCCTTCGGAGAGAACTTTGTCCATCGCCTGCAAGAAGGCCAGAATATGAACGAGGCCAACCTCTTTTCGGGCGCTTTCGGCATGATCCATGTAGGATTTGCGAAGATTTTCTCTTAAGCTCGTCGCCTTATCCCAATACTGAAAACGGGTGATCTCTTGCTTATCGAGTTTCTCGAGGGCGTTCCGCATTCCTTCATAGAGGTCGTATTGTTTCTCCATGAGAGAAATCGAACGGCGGGCAAATGGCTGCAGATGCTTCGAGGCGTAACGGACGAGACGGAGCAATTCGACGCTTTCAGAAAGACCCGAGGCGAATAAGCCAGGCAAACCATTCATCGCATCATTCCAGCCTGGTTTCTCGCATTCCATCTCAATGCCCATCTGGGCACTGTCAAGGGTGGAGAACTTTATCAAAATAAGGTTGATGATCTTTTCGGCCAAATTGGCAGTGACCTTCTCGCCTTTCTCATCGACAAGCCAAGCGGTTTTGGCCATATTAAAGCCTGTCTTCTCACATTTCTCTCTGAGAGCCTTCAGATCGATTGCCCCATATTGACGGACCTTGCCATCAGGCAAGAGGCAGTACTTCTCCTCGCGCGGATTAACATAGACCGGATCGTAGAAATAGCCATACTCTTCTCCAAAGAAGAGCTTGTCTTCCTGATCGGGAAAGATTGAGGAATAGTTTTCGAGCAAGTCGACGTTGTAGGTCCAATGGTCAACCCAATAGCCTTCAGCAAAATTCGCCTGAATCTGCTGGCCCGAACAGGAAAGAATCGCGGCGAAAAGATCATCGGCTTTCTTCTTGTCGTAATGGAGCTCATCGCGGAGCAAGGTGTACATCTCGCTCGGTTCGAAGTTGTCACTCAAGGATTCGATTTTTTGGAAATCTGCTTTCGGAAGAGCGCTTAATTCAGCGGGGACATTTTGGCGCGAGCAATGGAAGCTCTCTGGCTGAACATTGAGCGGGTTCTGACCATCGACCTGAATCAAATTGAAAAAGAGTTTGATGTTGTAATCGCCAACGAAAGGATGGAAAAAGAGGTCGCTCCGGCGATTCTGATTGACGTCGCGGAAGTTGCCAGGGCCCGAGGAATAGAAACGGCTTGGGATTTGGAAGGCGTTATAATCGCGCTCCATGTCGCCATGTTTGCGGCCATAGACATAATAAACCTGGCCTTTTTTCTTATCGTCGAGCAAGACGGGGAAGCCCCCGCGCAGATTGTTATCGAGATAACTTTGTTTGACGAAGAGATCCCCAAGTGGATTGCCCGTGTGGCATGCGGCAGGTTTGACCAATTCTTCGACCAATTTTTGATTGTCGATGATCGCTTGGTCAATCACTTCGGGTGTGAGTTCCTTCGTCGCCGCTAAATAGGCATCGAAATCGTTCCACATGCCATAGATGGCGTAAACGGTGTAGCTTTCGCCGGGCTGGAGGATTTTTTCGAAGGCATAGAAAGCGCAGGGAAGTTTGTTTTCGGTCTGTTCTTCTTGATTAAGGAAATTAGCAAAAGAAAGCGTGTCATACGGTTCGGTGGAGAGGCTGGTCATGTCCGTGCCGAAGATGGTCGCCGGATCGACAATCGGGGTTAATCTGTTCCCTTTTTCATCGATGGCGAAGAAACCGTCGCCAGCCACTGCTTCTTGGACGATGGAATTATCGCCGGTCGAGGTCTTGAACTTGACAAATGGCGTCTTGTCTTTGAGCCCGTAGACTTGGCAATAGGCGGCCATTAGGGAAACAAGCTCCTTGTAGGCAATGTTGCTTAAGCCATGCGGAAAGAAAACTGGCAAACCATCCACCACCGTAAAGCGAACAGGTTTTGCGGAGATATTGCGGTAAATGACTTTGCGGATCAACGCGGCATAGTCCCGATGAGGCAAGGTCGCATAAAGTACCTTCATATCATGGACCGGCGACTTCTCTTCAATTGAGAAATCCGCCATCGAGGTTTCCATGATTTGCTCATAGCCTTCGTGGTTGAAGAAGGGCTGAATCAATCGTCCATCTTCCTTTAAGAAGGTGCGGAACCCTTTGACGGGAATGTTCGAGTAAGCCAAATTGGCGGAATCAAACGGGGTGATCGGCGTGTCTTTCGAGCTGACGCCAAAACCGCCCATCCCTTGTCCAACGTTGGCATAGAAGGCCCAGAGGGGCTTGCCGTCGAGCCCCGCGACGGCGGGCAAAAACGAAGCGAATGTCTTCGCCTTCTGGAAATCTTCGATAACGAAGCGATTGCCGTCGAAATGATACTGAACCATGATGTTGTTCCTCTATTGCGCCCCTATCGGCGTGAATTAAGCAAGAGTAAATTGTTGAATGATGCTCGGCACNCTGCCATCGGCAATCGACCAAACCGAGGCATCGAAACTCGCGTAATTNGCCGCNGTCTTCAAGCCCGCGTCATCGAGCATTTGATCGTTCGTCAAGGCNCCGAGATTGCTATCGCCCGAAGTCGGTTTNTTCGCCGAAAGATGGGTTTGGCCGAAATAGATGTCGCGCGCCGTACCATCCATCGGCGTAATCTGNAACTTCTTGGCAACACANTTGGAAACGTTGCCCCAGCATTTGCCAACGAAGGCGTATTGGCCATCACTGGCCGANCCATTCGAATCCTTGATGACTGTCTTNCCATCGGAAGCGACTTTATCAACCGCGCACTGCTTCCACCACGGATTATCGTTGGTGTTTGGCGTGCCATGGTCCCAGCCGTTTCCCGTCTTGCCTTTGTAGTCATCGTTCCAATCAAGGTAGATGCCGGCTTTCTCAACGCTGACGCCATTGACCGTCGTGGCGCCAGTCGCTCCGATCACCTGCGAAGTCGCTTGGCAAATCACATTCGAAACGTTGCCCGAACCCGCAACGATGCCAAAGGCACCGCCCATGTTGCAGTCATCATCATAATAATGGGTCCCCATTTCGACTTTTGAGGTATTGTCGATCGTGCAATTCATCACAGTTCCCATACAATTGCCAGCAATCGCGCCAACAATGGTCCGACCCCGGACATTGATGTTGGCAAAGTTGACGTCGCGGACGACGCCCGACGAGCCAATCACCTGGAATAAGCCGACGTTGTCACCGGCTTTATGGGCGTCACTCTGGAAATGAACGGCACCGCTCCCGCTATAGATACCATAGTTGGTCGCGGTCGTATCGCTCCAATAGACTTTGGCATTCTTGACCGTATAGCCGTTGCCTTCGAGAACGCCATGGAAATAGGCATTGTTGGTATCGGTTTCGGTGAAGTAATAGCCTAATGGCTCGAAGTTGGCGATCGAAGTGAGATCGATATCGTTGCCTAAGATGTAATAACCAGTCAGGTTTTTATTGATGTCCTGGAATTCTTGGGCGGTCGTGACCACTTTGGTGGCCGCGAAAAGATCGAGGGAAATGCTCTTGCTCCCCGCCGTCACTTTGACGGTCTTTTCCCCAGCGGTGATCTGTTTCATGAAGTCGGCCCCCAAGGTCAAAACCCCTGAGCGATTGCCATATTGGCCAGCACTGGCTTTGATTTTGCCGCACGTCACCGCGCTCACCGAATCGGTGGAGTCGATTTTAACCGAGATGTTGTAGGCTTTTTCGACCGAGGTATCGTAATAGATTTTGTTTGTTTGGAATACCTTTTCGGACTGATCCGGCAGGGAGACCCCCTTGTTGCAGCCTACGAGGACGACCCCGGCAAGGGCCAAAGCAGAGACGAGTAAGGAAGCGGACAGAATTTCTTTCTTTTTCATGAATTATTCCTCCTGAATAATGCCCCTAAATACCTCTCCCCCGCCTCAGGGCGGGAGAGAGGAGAGAATCGAAGCGAATTAGGCGATGGTCGAAAGCGTCACGTCGCTGAGTTCGAAGTCAACCGCCGTATTGAGGGCGATATGGCCGAGTTCGAAGGTCAGTTTGTTGCTGGCGGCCAAAACGCCACCGGCGAAATCCATGCTCAATGTGTTCCAACTCGTTGCGGTCGGTAACGTCACCGTTCCCTTCGAAGCCGTGTCGTAAATCTGAGCATCGCCACCTTCAGCATTGACCTTATAAGTGAAACTGATCCGGTAATTGGTGCCCGTTATTCCAACAGGAATGCCATTGAAATTGATCTGAACGTAGTAAGGATCGGCACCCCAACCATTGAATTTGACAATCGCTTCGCCATTGTCGCCAATGGTGATTGCGCTATCGGGGAGCTTGAAGCCTGCATCAGCGGCGTTGATCCAGTTGGCTGGCGTCGCAACGCGAAGTTTGACGTAAAGCGTTATATCAGCGGTAACGACATCGCTATCGAGCGCCCATTCGTTGGTCAAAGCGGCTTCCTTGTACCACTTCCAAGCCGTCTTGCCAAAGCCATAGTCGAGGTTTGGAAGCGTAATCTTCCGACCTTTGATCACCTGAACGGTGCCTAAACTGGTCGCACCGTTCATGAAGGTGACGGTGTAACGAACCGCATCAGCTTCCGCGATGAACTTAGCGGTGTAAGTCGTGGCCGCAGTGACGGCCGAGGAGGCGTTGAATTCGGTGGTTCCATTGAACCAGCCCAAGAAAACATAGCCTGTCGCCGGAGTCGGATCGACCGGAGCCGTGACCAACTTGCCTGCCTTGACTTGGATGTCTTTCAGGGTAGCGGCGTCATTGACGAATTTAACTTCATGATAACTCGCACCTGCGGTCGTATCGTTGATGACCGGAGCGGTGAAGCTGAAGGCTGCGCCGCCAAGCTTCGATCCGGCGACCGTGCCTAATTGAATGCCGATCGTCGCACCGGCGCCCTGGGTGACGCCGAAATGGAGAGCGTTAGCGCCAGCCACGAGCGAATGGACTGTGCCACCGATGGTGATATCGCCCGCCACATCGCTATTGACCGTCATAGCGACATCATAGGTGTCGCCCGCTACAGCATAGGGGAGCTTATAGAAAACCTGAACGCCATACCAATCGCCAGTCGAGGAGTAAGCTAACGTGTATTTCCCCTCCGCGTAGGTGTGGGAAGTGACAGTGCCGCCATTGCCAGCCCAATAGACCATTTGGCCTGGAAGAATTTCGGATTCAGTGCCGAATCCAAAGGCACCATCGACGTACATAACATTGACTTTTTCAACGGTGGGTTCTGAGGAGGCCGGAGTGGTCGAAGAAGCCGGCGTCGTGTTGGAGGTGGTCTTTGAGGTGGCCGCCGAGCTTTCGTCTGTGGCCGAGGAGACGCTGCCTTTGCCACCGCATCCGGCGAGGATGAGGGCTGATGAAGCTAAAACGAATAGCAGAGCAGAAGTTTTATTTTTCATAGTTTTTCCTCCTTAAATTTTGAAAAGCTATCTGTTAAGGGATCTGCAAATCCCGTTTAACCTTTGAGACCGCCGACCGAGGTATTCTCCATGATCGTTTTGCTGAAGAGGCAAAAGATCAGAACAATCGGCAAGAGGGTCAAGATAATCGTCGCGAAGAACATGGGATATTCGAATTTCGTTTCCAGCATCGCTTTCTGCATATAGTAGATGCCAACGGCGATCGTTGGTTTCTTTGATAGGTAAATCGAAGGGGTGAGATAGTCGTTCCATAAACCAATCAGGGTTAGGATGGTGACGGCTGTAATTGGTCCTTTCGCCATCGGAAGGATGATCTGAAGGAAGATGCGGAAGTCACTGGCTCCGTCGATTTTCGCCGCTTCGACGTAGGTCCAGGAAAGATTCTTGAAGAAGCTATAGAGCAAGAGGAAGTTGCTACCAAAGCCGCCGGAATAAAGGAAGATGCAGCCGATGACTTTGTCATTGAGGCCCATCGCCTTCATCAATTGGATTTGCGAAGGCAAGGAACCAACGATCGGAACGATGAGCGAGAAGATGACAACTCCGAAGATGATGTTGCGGCCAGGGAATTTGTATTTAGCGACCACATAGGCGGCGCAGCTCGAAGTGAAGACGGTAACCAAGGTGCCGATTCCGGCGACGAGAACCGACATCCCCATCATCTGGAAGATTGTGTAGTTCTGGGTTGTGGCCGAGCGAAAGGAAATCGCTCGGGCGAAACTATCCCAATTCCACGAACTCGGCCACGACATGAAGTCATTGGCGAACTCCGTTTTGCTCTTGAAGGCATTCATCAAGATCCAAAGGAAGGGGAAGATAAAGCTAATGGCGAAAAGAACGAAAAGAATAAACATGATGATAAAGGCGACCTTCTCACCGCCCTTACGGCGGTAAAGGGTATCGTGTTTCCGCTCATAGGCGCTTTGGGCGTGCTCCTCGTGCTTGCCCCGGAAATATTTTTTTAAGGAATAGGTGACTGCGTTCATACGTTAGAACCCCACATTCTGGTAGCACTTATTAAGACCCCAACGGGTGGCCACGATGATCGGGGCGCCAACGACGGAGCAGAAAAGACCCAAGGTGGCTGGCGCTTGAAGGCCACTGCCCCCTGATTCCTGATAGATTTGGAGTCCGATTGTCATCGTGTTATATTGGCCTGAGGTTAAAAAGAAAGGTTGGAAGGTGACGGTGAAAACACTCATCATGCCAAAGATAAAGAGGGTGGTGATGGTCGGCCAGCTGAGCGGAATGATGATCTTAAAGAACTCTTTCATCGGCGAGACGCCATCCATCTTGCAGCTTTCGAGAATGTCCCGCGGAATCCGGCTCATGCCAGCCGTTAACAGGATGACGTCGTAGCCGATGCCAGCCCAAACGCAGAAAATCCAGACCATCCATTGGGCACGATCCCCGATGAAAAGATCATCGAAGAAAGCCCCATAATTCACGTGCATTAAGTTGAGAAAGCCCGCGATGAAGCCATTGGGGCTAAGCGAGAGCGAATAAACCATCGTCAAGATGAATAGAGGCAAAATACACGGCAGAAAGAAAATGACTTTGAAGAANGAATTGCCAGCGATTTTCTTAAAGACGAAGTAGGAAAAGAACATGGAAATCGGCAGNGTAATAAGGCAGGANATGACAAAGTAGACAAGNGAGGCGCTGAACAAACTTTGGGTGTCCGGGCTCGAAAAACTTTGGAATAAGGTAACGTAGTTATAGAAAAGGGTGCTCCAAAAATGGGAGGTATTGCCATCCCAGATATCGGGATTTTGGAAAACCCAGACCAGTTTGCCATTATAGAACGACTTGAAGGTAAGGAAGATTGAGTTGATGTTAACCCCGAGCCACATAATCAGGAATTGGGCAATCGGGTAAGCCAGCATCAAAACCACAAAGAGGTTAGTCGAAAAATGACTAACCTTTTTACTCTTTTTCGGAGCGGCTCTTTGGATTTCTGGTGCGGCGATTCGTGTCATGACTGGTCCCCACTTAATCGCTCAAACTGGCATTGCGGAGCCAAGTCGGCCAGTTGCTCTTGGCGGTGTTGTAAACCAAATCGCCGACTTTGGCGGCCGTATAGCCGTCGTTGTTTTGGCAAGCGCTTTGGTAATAATACTTATTGCCCGCCCACGGCATAACCGAGTTGACGGTTCGATAGGTGATCGGATTGGTCGAAGAGAGGGAGAAGTTAGTGGTCGAAAGTTTCTCGTGAACCGACTTGGCAAAGGTGTCGGTCGCTTCGAGGTCAGAGAGGTCGACCTTCGTGTAGTCAAAGGCTAAGAAAGCGCCGTTGGAGTCCTTGACGAAGGTTTTGCAGGCTTCTTCAGTCGCCATGTAGTTGAGGAACTTCTTGGCGTTGGCGATCTGGGTGCTGTTAGCCGGAATCACCATCGAATCACCGAAGCCGACCATGTAATTGCAATCAGCTGCGCTCGCGGTCGCTTTCGGAGTCTTCATCATCGCGATGTTGAAAGGCAAAGTGCCATTATCCGCGATGGCAGAAAGTTCGAATTTAGCCCACTGGGCATAAGGAATCATCGCCGATTTTCCATTGACGAAGTTCGCTTGGGCGCTCGCTAAGGTTGCGCTATAAGAACTGGCCATCGAATTGGCGGGGTTGGTGGCGATCAGCTTGTACCACATATCGTAGGCTTGCATGAATTCTTTATAATAAGAAGACGGGTTGTACATTTCATAGCCATCGGCATACTTGCCCGTCGGCCCCATATACTTGGTCACCGTATCGATTTTGTCTTTGCCCGCTAATTGGTACCACCACTCAAACACCGGGTAATCCCAATAATACTGGCGGTCTTTGCCGCTCCAAGCAATCGGAGTAACCGTGCCCCGCCCGCCATCGCTCACTTTGGCGTTAATGATAGTTTGGCAAAGGGTGACGAGCTCGTCGTAGGTGGTCGGAACGCTCCAGTTGTTCGCTTTGAACATGTCGACGTTATAAACGAGGCCACCCGCACCTTGGGTGTAGCAAACCTTATAGTAATGCTCGGCTTTATCGTCGCCCGTTATCTTGCTGAGGGCAGCCGCGCCATTGGCTAAACGATCGGCGAAGGTGCCACTGAAGCCATCAACGCTCGAGGTATAAAGATCATCGAGGTTGGCCAGCCAGCCATTGGCGGCATAGCTCTGCCAGTTGATGCCATGCGACATGTAGATATCGTAATCGCCACCATCGCGCAACGCGCTTTCAATCCGATCAAGGACCGAAGTATCCGCATCATAGTGAACTTTGATTCCGGTTTTGGCGGTGAAAGAAGCAGAAACGTCTTTGAGCCAATCGGTGCCATAACCGCCATCATAGACACAGATCCAGATCTCGTCGTCGGCCTTTGTTGACGTCGAGCCACCGCCGCAAGCGGTCAACCCCGCTAAGGAGGTCAGGGCTCCCAAGGCCAAGAGCATCATGCTTTTCTTCTTCATTTTCGTTCCTCCGGGAACCTTTAAGAAATCGGTTTCCTAACTTTTGGTTTTATTATAGTCAGCGCCCCCTTGAGCCGTCAACACTTTTTGGAAAGCGCTTCCAGAATTTTTGAATACAATGTTGAAAAGGATTACACATCACGCTATATTTTTAGAAAGGAAACCGATTTCTTATTTTTATGGAAAACCAACAAAAAACAGCCTTAATTCGAAAGATCGTCGCCTTGGGATTAGGGGTCATTCCTTTGGCGGCTTGCACCCAAAAAGCTGGCGCCTCGTCTTTGGATTTGAGCGTTTCCACTTTCAATGGCACCGCCTATTACGATAGCCTTTCGGAGCGGGTGGCCTACGACTTAACGAATGCCAATAACATCGATGAGCAATTCAGCGGGGGCAAAATGTCCGATGACGTTTGGAATGCCCTTTCAGGTGTCTGGCAGAATGATATGGCTTCTTATCCCCACAATGGTGTACAATCGCGCAATCTTTTTTATGTTAATAACAACGGCAAAACCCAGTTGGCTTTCAAGGGGCGCGGTGTTTATTCGAGCGATAGCGATACTCTTTCGAGCGATGGCTACCGCAAGCCTGAAGGGGCTTGCATCATCAGCAAAAACCATTTGGGCCCAGGCCGTTATGAAATCAACATGGCCGCAATGCCGCGTGAAGGGGGCGTAACCGCAATGTGGACGTATTGCACCACCACCGGTAACGAAGCGACTTCGCAAAACGAGATCGACATCGAGATCGGTGGCAATACCTCCGAAACCTATATGCGTGAATGGTGCACCACCTGGACGAAACATTCGAGCAAGGCCACCATCAACGTCGACGTCAGTTCTCTCGCTTATCTCAATGATGGGGCAATCCACAAATACACGTTTGATTGGTACACCGATTATCGGGGAACAGGCGAACGGCGGGTCGATTGGTTTGTCGATGGCATCTTTATTGCGACAGTGACGGGGAGCGAAGTCAGCGAAACCGAGATGCCTTTATGGATTGGCTTATGGTTCCCAAACTGGTCCTCGGTAGCCTCCTTCGATACCGATTACCTGTTAGTGGATTCGATCAAATACACCGCCTTCGACAGCAGCCAAGCCTATGAGAATTGCCGGGCCCTATCTGGTTATACCCAGACGACACCGAGCCAAAGCAACATCCCAACGATCGAATCAAGCGTTATCAAGAACGTTAATAAGATTGCCAATGGCAACTTCGCCAGTTGGGCTCCCTGCAAGCAGGATTCTTCTTATTTCGGCTGGTTCCGCGATAGCGTCTCCCAAGGCACGGATGTGCTGGTGAATGACGCGGCAAAGGGCCAAGTGCTCCAAGTTACGGCCGGCACCGGAACCGATGGCACCCATGGCGAGTATTTAACCCAGACAATCTCCAATGCCTATGCAGGTTACACCTACCACTACTCAATCGATGCCAAGAAAGTCAGCGCTGCCACTTCAGCTCAGCTCGAACTCCATTACTCCACGATCAAAGGAAGCACGTTGAGCGGTACCAAGACAATCACCCTCGATTCGACGGACTGGAAAACGTATGATGGTACAATCACCTTGCCTGAGAAATGCGGCAATCTCCGCCTAGATTTGGTCGTCAATGACGGCAGCGCGCTTTTCGCAAACGCCCAAGTTCAATTTGTTTCCGCTTCTTAATGATGCGGCTCGCTAGTCGATTCGCCAACGATGAGCGACGCTCGGACTTCCAAAAGCTCCGGCGCCGTTTTCTTATCCTTCATGCCTTGGATCAACTTCTGGGCCAAGACCTTGCCGATCGTTTCGCTATCCTGTTTAATCGTGGTGAGATGCGGCGAAACGACTTGGCTTAACTGAATTCCATCGAAGCCTGTGATTGAGACATCACGGGGACAAGAGAGACCGGCCTCGCGAATCGCGCCCAAGCCTTGAATGGCCGAAATATCGTCGGGGAACATAATTGCGGTCGGCACGTTGAGACGATGCAAAACATTGCTCGTCACATTCCAGACAGAATCCTTATCGAGGTATTTGCTCTCTTCGAGCATCGAGTCTTTGAACTCAATCCCGTTTTCGGCTAAGGCTTTTTTGAAACCTGCGACCCGGAGGTTGGTGACGTCGCTATATTCGCCATGGACGAAGACGATATTGCGATGGCCTAATTTGATAAGGTGATTGGTCAGTAATCGCATCTGTTCAAGGTTGTCGGAGAAAACACCCGTCATCTGGTCGCCCATGTAGTCGAAGCCGACTTTTGGAATCGAAGAATGGATGACTTCTTGCATCTCGGCGCAGGTCAAATCGCCAAAGAGCAAGACCCCAGCCACATCGCGCGAAATGCAGTTTTGATAGAAGGAGCCATTTTGACCCGCCACGTTGCGGGAGACGAAGAGCAAATCGTAGTTATTCGCGTTCATCTCGCTCTGGAACGAATCCAAGACATCGATGAAAAGGTTGTGCTTAAAGGGAGAGATTCCGACGCCAAGGAAGGCCAGAATACCGACGTTGCGAGAGGAGCCTTTCGAAAGCGACTTCGCCGAAACGTTGGGGATGTAATTCATCTCTTTCATCACCCGACGGACTTTGTCCTTGGTCTCTTGGGGGATCGCCTCATAGTCATTGATGACTTTGGAGACGGTCGATGGCGAGACGCCACACTTCAAAGCGATATCATAAATCGTGACCATGTTAGGAAACCCCCATAGGAAACCCTGTTTCTTTGCTTATTAAGGTAGCATAGACTTCAAAGAGTTTCAACCATTTAAGAAACCGATTTCTAAAGTCGAATTTCAATAAAAATGAAACAAAGAGCCCCTTATCCGAACAAATAGGTCGTGATTGAATGGGGCTTTAAGACTAGGAAACAAGACGAGGAACTAAGCGAAAGAACTTCGGAAGTTTGAGCCGAGGTTTCATTAAGAAAAACAAGAGCGATTGTCCCGTCGGGATTTTGGAAGGCGACGCCTGGAAGAGAAAGCGTGTCTTCTAAGGCAATCCGCTTGGCCCCGGGCTGGATGAAATGGGCGAATTGTTCAATTGCAAAAAAGCTATGATTGAACAAAAGCGAATGGTTTTTGCGGAGATATTGAACAGGCGCTTCACAATAATTGCCGACGTGGTTCGGTCCGCCCTCTTCATCGAGGACGATATTCCAATCAATCCAGCCATCGGCGAAGGAAGAAAGATCGCCAAGCATGTTGCGGGCATAGCGTTCCGCGCTCCTGAAATCCCCCATCTTCACGCCCGATTGATTGACCGTCTCGATGCAGCCCTCGCTGAAGAGCAAATGCTTGTCGGGATGATCCTCGTGGGTCAAGCGGACCTGGGCAAAATCTTCGCTCACATACCAATGGAAGGCGATCCCCGCCACCGCTTCGTTCACCTCTGGGCTCGCCAGCGTCTTCGCTGCCCGTTCGCGGATGAGGTCGCGGTTATGATCCCAGATGTAGATGCCGACATTCTTGAAACCGTGCTGGTTAAGTTTGTCCCGTAAGACCAAGGCGAATTCCGCTTCGTCTACTGGGCTATAAATGCAACTCTCCCAGACTTGGACGGCCGCTGGCTCATTCTGGATCGAAATCATCGCAATCGGGAAACCTCGCTTGGCCATTTCCTCGATATAGCGGCATTCGTATTCGGCCCAAAGAGGATAATCCTTTTTAAGGAGGTGCCCACCATGACAAACGTCATGGTTATCTTTTAGCCAAGAGAGCGGGCTCCACGGGCTTGCTAATAACGTCAGAGATTGCCCCCTGATGGCTTTAATCGCATCAAGAACCGGGAAGAGATAACGTTCCTCGTGGCGGAGCGAAAAGCTGTTGAGACTCCGATCTTCACCTTCGAGATAATCGTAACTGCCCAGGGCAAAATCAGAGGAGCCGATTGCCACCCGTCCCAGACAGTAATTCAAGCCATCCTTGCCATAATAACGCTGCAAGACCTCATTTCTTTGTTCCTCATCCATCAAAGAAAGCACATAAGCCGAAGCTTCGGTGATTGCTCCGCCAAAGCCGCGAAAAACCGGGCCGAAAGAATCGCCAAGACGCAGGGTAGGTTTCGCTTTTGTAAGAGGAGGCAACTCTTTTAAACAGGCAAAATGTTCGTCCTCACTCGTTCGATAGGCCTTGATGACTTTCATAAATCCACCTTTCCATCCGTGTTTTGATCCGTCGGTTTCCTCAAGCCCTTCCGAACGATCTCCGGATATTGAGAAGGGTTGATGCTCCGATCAAAAAGCGAATCGGAATAAAGGGTGAAAAAGAAAGCCGAGAAACCAAAATAGAAGAACCCTTCTATCCCCATCGCGATATAAACGATCGGCGAATAGGAGATGAACTCAAAGCAAAGGAAAAAAACAAAGAAAGCAAGGAAGACCGGCACGTTGGTAAGAAAGCCACCAAAGACGAATTTAATCCCATTCCAAAAGAGATGGAAGAAATCACCCTGATAGATAATGGTTTGGGTTTGGACAAAGAATAAGGCGAAAAGAAAGAGAAAGAATAAGGCATAGCTCATCCCTTCAAGCGCGCCGAGCGCCCAGCCCGAAAGGCCACTCAACTTAACCAAGGAGGCGATATCAAGCCGGAGAATGAGGTAGAGCAGGCCGATCACAAAATAGATGGCAAGGAACATTGGGGCGTTCTTTTTAATTCCTTCGAAGAAATCGGCGGGTAAAGAGGCCCCTTCGCCCCAGGCGAGTTTCTTGCTGAAATAGAAAAGCCCGCCCATGCCAAGCCCAGCGATCATCAAGAAGACGATTGCAATCCCATACGTCATCAACATCGAAGGGATGTTATTGAAGTCCAACAAGTCACTGAGCGAGCAAAAAATCAGCCAGCCAAGAACCGGCAGGTAAAAAACGAGAGTAAGAACGGATACCAAAAGAAGATCCCAAAAACGGAAGCGGACGGTATCGCCCAAAAGCTGCCAGCGGGTCGAAGGCAAATTATCCTCTTGGCCCAATCGTTGTTCTTTTTCTTTCTTTTCTTTCATAAATCAGAGCTTGTTGTATTTCTTTGCGTTGCCTTTGGCTTTGGCCACCGGATATTTCAACGCGTTCTTTGCCATCTTATCTTCGATGATCTTCTTGAGATCAAAATCCATCGCAATTCCCATCTGGAAACAATAAATCATCACATCGGCCAGTTCTTCCTTAACCGCCTCCACATCGTATTTCTTTTCATCCCATTGAAAGCACTCGAGAAGCTCGCCGCTTTCGATGCTGATCGACTTAGCCAGGCTGGCTGGCGAATGGAATTGATCCCAATCCCGTTCTTTGACGAATTGGCCAATCTTGGCTTTTTCTTCTTCAAAAGTGTCCATATGTTCTCTCCTTTTTAGGCATGATATAAGCCTAAGAAATAACTTAACGACAGGATGCCATTATCGGTCGTGCCGGACTGATAAGGCGCGAAGTTTGGCGTCTTGGCATTCAATAACAAATAGGAGGATTCCGCCGTTACGCCATCGGTAATGAAATTGATCAAATTGCTAAAGGGATGAAGCGTGTTGTAAGTTGGATCGGAAGCATCAAAGACTTTAAGCGCATAGTCGGCACCATTGACGGGGTAATAGGCGTAATCGTTTTGGGAAATCGCCGCGCTTTTGAGCTCGGAAGTGAAAGGCAAGAAAGAGGAGAGAACGCTGGTCGAAGAGACGTTCTGGAACATCGTGTCGAGGTCGCTTTGATAAAGAATGATAAAATCGCTCTCGGTACCGAACTTCGTATAGTAGGTGCTGATTGAGGCATCCTTGGGCGAATAGCAATAAAGATTGCTCTCCACCACGCCCTTCGAGGAGAAGCGGGAAACGATATCGGAGGAGAGAGTGTTTTCTTTTAGACCATAGCTCTCGACGAAGAAGTTGATCTTCTCGCTAGACTTAATCGCGTCGATCGCGGTGATCGGCCAATACCAAGCGACATAGGAGACGATGATAAAGATAAGGCAAAGCCAGCCATAGGAGACGAAATAATCACCGATATCTTTGCGGTTCGGGGCTATTTTCATACGATCTCCTTGATTCGCACCACCACGTCATCGTAGGCTTCGATCTCATAGACGCGGCTAACAACGAGATGAATATCTGCATTGTTCTCGTAACGGAAAATCATCTTGCGATTCTCCTCGTCCACCTCTTCGCCTTCGAGGGTTAATGTCCGAAAGCCCTTGTAGGTCTCAACTTCATTATGGAGTTCGACGACCCGAATATTATTGATGACGCGTTCTTTCGATAAGGCCTCAATTGAGAAGTCCTCAAAATGTTTGACTGGCGCGTACATCTTCGTAAAAACATAGCCCAAGACAATGAGCCAAAGCGAGGTGATAACCGTCCCTAAAACAATCCAAAGATGTTGGGTTGAACGATTCTGGAAAAGGAAGGCACAGAGGGTGAAGGCAGCCCAAAGAACCGAAAGCAAGCCCACGAAGATCCAAAGGTTTCGTTTCTGTTTCTTTAAGGAGGCAATCCCTTCAAGCGAGATCAGTTTTACTTCCATCTTTTCTATTCTACCTTGCTTGGTACGAAAAAGGGCATTCCGTTACGGAACGCCCTCATGATCAGCTGGAGATTAGTGTTGCTTCTTGCGAGCGATGATGAAGGCGCCGGCGCCTAAGGCAATCACGCCCATGGCAGCGATCGCCGCAATCAAAGCTGCATTGTTCTTATCTTCGGCGGCTTGGACCGTGTTCGATCCCGATCCGCTCGGATAATACGCGTGAAGCATCGCCATCGTCTCTCCATAAGTCGCATTATAAGCCGTTGTGGAATCGTTCAAAGAATCAACGATTGTTTTAACATCAGCGCCCAAGGCGGCGTAGGTGTCGTACAGCGATTTGATTGTCGCTGAATCGGTCGTCTTTGAGCAAATACTCCCTGAAGCATCGAGCCAATCGCTGCCGTAAATCGTAGTGGCCCCATAGGTAAGAGCGCTGTTCAAATTGGTTTCGGTCCAAGCAGATTTGTAGCCAGTCTGAGGAGCAGTTACTGGCAAAACCATAATCACACCGTCCGTGATGGTGCCTAATTGGACGCCTGAGCCCCAACGACCTTCGGTCACGTTATAAAACTGAGCATAACTCGTAGCAGCAATGGCAGGGTAAGCGGTCGTATTAATAAAGAGTTTCCAAACGTTGTAATTCTTGACTGTGCCACCATCGGTTGTATCGGCAATGCGGAAGGAAACATCCTTGCTGTTGCTTTGCACTTTGGTCATCGCCATAGCGGTGTTCGGGCCACCGTTATAAAGGAAGGCATATGCTTTGCTCCAGTTCAATTGCTCAAGTAGGTAAAGATTGAAGCCGTCCGGAGCTTGGACAGTGACAGCGCAGTTGGCAGTAGCCAAAACGGTGTTCGTAGAATTGAAGACAGTCACAGTAATGTTGGCCGTTCCAATAGCCACTGCAGTAATCGTTGCCGAGAGTCCCGATCCACTCACTGTAGCGTAACTAGCGGCATCCGAAGCCCAAGAGATGTGATCATAAAAATCGCCCGTCAACGTGGCCGTAATCGCTTCGGTAAGGCCCGTTTTTAAAGTAGTGGATGTTTTGGATAGCGTAACACCCGTAACCGCCGAACCAGAAGTAACGGTGATTGTAGCGCTCGCTGTCGCAAGAGTAGTCGTCTCAGCAGCGTCACCATAAACAGTTGCGTTAAGAGTTGTCGATCCGGCAACGAGGCCATTGATTGTCACGGTATTGGTCGTAGTAGAAGCCGAGGCAACTGTAGCGATTGAGGCATCCGTAACAACCCATTTAATGTGGTTATAATCATTACCGGTCAAAGTCGCGGTTGCCGTAGCAGTAGCCGTCGCCGCAACAGAAACATTCGCTAGGGTTGCAGCCGAAACAGTAACCATTTCGGCAACACCGTCCGGATCCGCTAAGAATGATCCGGTCCCGGTAACTTTATAGAGATCGTTGGAAAACGTGCTTCCAGAATCGTTGCGAGCCATATGGAACAACGTGTTTGCCGCAGCATATGCGGTCGGAATCGTAATATATGCCTTGCAATCTGAAATTTTGCCTTGGTTATACATGGCGACTGGGCCCCAGTTATTCAGGGCCGCGCCAAAGGTGGCGTTAATCGTCACGTTAGAAACATTGCCAGCGCTCTCGATAGCGTAGGCGAGTCCGCCGAATCCAGAACCATTTGAAGTGCAATTGAACGTCAAATTCTCAACCGTTCCAGAGACAAGGTTGAAGAAAGCTTGGCTTAAATTGATGTTCGAAATGGTGTGTCCGTTGCCGTTAAAGGTCCCAGAAAAGGAACCAACCATTCGTAAACCAACAGCGCTCCCACCGCCATAATCGATATCAGAAGTTAATTCGATGTTGCGGTTATAGTAATTCGCGCTGCCATCGAAAACGGATTTAAAGGTGGCTAGGTCGCCAATTTGAACGGTAGTGTCCGCTTCCGCTTGGCGAATGACATCAGTTGCCATCAAAGCCACGCTGGATCCAACGCCTAACGCAACGGCTCCCAAGGCTAATGAAGCGATCAACATTTTTCTTTTCATGGTTTTTATCCTCCTTAACCATAAATAGGCAGTCCTTTTCCTGTAAGGGCTTCCACTTGACCCTGTTATTATAATGTTTAGGAAATCGGTTTCCAATAAAATTTAACCGATGTTTTCTAAGAAATAATAGGAAACTTTGAGAAACATAGAAAGGGCTTACATTTGAACAGTTTGTTGAAATTTCGATGTTACCTAATCGTTTTTAGAGAGTGATACTTGAGAAAGTCCGCGGGGCGGCAGCAACACTCTTGGTCTCACTTCCGCTCGTGAAAGTCAGCGTTTCTTCCTTGTTCGAGGGGTTCCAAAGCAAGGCTTTCCGGGTTGAGCCAGAGACATAAACCGATCCGGCAACCGCTGAATTCAAATGTAAGGCCCCGTTGGTTTCCTTTTGACCCAAGCTGGCTAAGGCATGGACCATCCAGTAGGAGCCCACCACTTCATCCGGATAATCATCCGCCAAGATCTTCGAACCATCGAAGGCACTGAGGGCCGCCGCATTGTCGCAGAGGGCTTGGATCGCCCAGAAGTTCGAAAACCAGGTTCGCGGAGCGCCACCGACTTTGCTCAAGAGTTGCGCATAGATCTTCTTGAGCATGGCTTTTTCACCGCTCCCGAGGGCGTAGTTGGAAAGGTACTCGCCCGTCGGGAGCCAGTGAATGCCATAGATGAACTCTGGATTGGAGCCAAACCAGGTCGCGTAATCGTTCTTCGTCCCCCAGACAATACCGAGGACGTGAGTGTAGTTCGCTAAGGAGTCGATCCAGTTATTCTCGTCGTAGTTGAACCAGTACTGCTTGACCGCTTCCATCTCGTTCGAGAAGCCCCAAATCGCGGCGTTTTCCATCGCCTGATCGCCCAAAGCAACCCCTAAGAGATAGGCGCCACTCCAACTATTGAGCGCTTCGCCGGAGGACTCTTGATCGTTATCGTCGCCAAAGTCACCGAAGCCATCAGCCCAACTATGGCCGTTATAACTATCGAAACTGCGGAAGGAAGGATAGAGCGAATCCCCATCGTAATTCATGTAGTCTTTGGCCAATAAACGGGCAATATCCCCGTATTGTTCCGCAAAAGTCGAATCATACATCGCCAACACCGCGGCGCCATAAACCAAATAACCCGAGGTGAAATGGTGATCGCTTAAGCGGCTGTTGGTGCTAAAGTTATCGGACGAGTAATACATTGAACCATAAATCTGGTCGTAATAAAGCCAACGTTTATCGCTGGTGCCTGAATAGGTGAACCAATCCACTAACAGACTCTTGAGACGGGCAAGCAAAGTTGCCTTGTCGTTCGACAAAGAAGCTTGATCCGCAGCGATAATGGCTTGGCAAAGCGGATAGATGGCCTTGCCGCACCAATACGGCCCGGGCGAATTAATGAAGTTCTTATCGCTGTCGGCCCAATAGAGGCTGACCTCTCCCGGAACGGTGTCAGCTAAGACTTTGCTGATATAGCTCTCGAGGGTCGTTTTTGAGAAAGAAGAATCCTGGGGCAAAGTGAAGCTCGGCAATAAACCATAGAAGGAATTCTTGACGCTGAAGTTTTTGGCCGCCCGGATTTTGTTGGTGCCCCGAACCGTCTTGATCGCATAAGAAGTCAAAGCATCGGTGCTGTTCTTCCATTGATGCGGCATCAGAATCGAAAGGGGCGTGCTCGCTTGTCCATCGAGATATTGGATATTCTCTTTAAAAGTTGTCTCCGTGGTGCTCGCTTGGGTATCGACGCTATAGGAAGAAGTGTTCTTAAGCGCCATCGCCCGGGCTGAGGCAGCATAGAAAGCCCCTTCCTCTTTATTGTTCATCGCGCAGACGCTTAAGTAGTTGCCTTTGCTCATCGCCAAGTTGATCTGCTGTTTGAAAATCGGCGAGGCGTGTTGGCCTTGGCTGAAGGTGAAGACCGTCTCTTCGGGTGCGCTCAAAAGGAAATCCTCTTCGGTGTAGATCGCAGCACCAACCGCGGTATTCGGACAGGTGGTAGCGTAGCCACTATGGGCGGCAGGGTAACGGACGATCAAGTCTTTGCCGGTATAGGTGTCCGTCGTGATTTGTTTACCCATGAGATCATAGAATTCGTAAGCATTGGTGACGCCGTCAATCTTGAGATTGACCACGACGTTGGACGGATCTTTGAATTCGGAAACAACATAAGGCGTACCTTGGACGAAATGACTCACCATCTCATCGGCGCCGTCCGCGCTATTGCGCATTGCAATATTGACCGCGTTTTCCGAATAGGAAAGGACTTTGGAATAATTGGTCGAAGCGAGGGAGGCCGGTTTGATCGTCACATCCTTGAAGACCGGGGCAAAGTTCGACATGGTCGGCTGCATGACGCCAAAGGTGTCTTGGACCGAGAAATATTGGGTGAATCCCGTCCCTTTATAAGAGAGATAGAGCCCAGACGTTGAATAACCGGCACAAAGCGGATTGAGAGCGGCCAAAGTCACGCCGCCATAATTTGAATGCTCGAAGCCGCTCCACCACTTGTTGGTGGGAACCGCTCCGGCATTGAAAGCTTCGTTATCAAGGAAGTCAGGCGAACCGGGCCGGCGGAAGAGATTGTTGTAATCACTCTTGGTGCCATCCTTCGTTTCGCTAGGAAGGGCCACCGCTCCCGTCCGGTAGGAACCCGAACCGAGACTGATGCTCCGGTCGGCTCCATCGCTCCGATTCCGAGAGGGATGGCTATAAGTACCCGGTGCCACGGTGACCGTTCGTTCGACCACTGTATCGCTAACTTTATATTTTAAGAGATAGGTTCCGGCAGTTCCATAATTAACCGATCCATAAACATCGATGGACGAGGTTAAATCGCTGCCGTTGGAACTTTGGGCTTTGACGCCAGCTAACGGATCAAAATAATGGCCGAGAACAACATTGGCGCCTTCAACACCGCTAAAGCTGACATTGGGGTCGCTAGGCTGAGAAGAGCTGGAGGAAGATGTACTCGAACTTGGCGTCGTGCTGGAGCCTGCAGTCGTGCTCGAACCCGGAGTAGTGCTCGAACCCGGAGTAGTGCTCGAACCCGGAGCAGTGCCCGACGCTGGCGCCGTGCTAGAACTGGTTTCAGTTGAACTCGTAGCCCCGCCAGAGGAAGCCGAATCCGTTTTAGAAGAGGAACCTTTACTCGAGGAAGAGGCGCTCCCTTGAGAAGAACTCACTGGCTCCTCAGAGCCGGACGAAAGGAGGCTTGAACTACCTTTGCCTCCGCAGCCACTCAAAAGAAGCGCTGCCGCTGCCAGCCCCATTATGAAGACTTGTTTATTCATGAAATACCTCCGCAAAACCCTGATATCCTTTTTAGGAAATCGGTTTCCTTAACGCATTCATTATAACGAAGTTGCTCCAAGAAAAAAGAGAAATCGTGAAAGCCCTTTCAAGGAAACTACCGTGAAACAAAAACGAAACAAAGAGGCCATCTTAGCCTTTCCGCAATCCTAAAGTTTTAAAGATTCAACAACCAGCGGATCGACTCATCCGTGACCTTTTTCGCATTCACGACCCGCGGGTTGGCAGGCGTCAAAAGGAGATTTCGCATGTGCCGTTCGATGAAGCCGTGCCGTTCCTCGACTTCAATCAATTTGTTATCGACCAGAGCGGAAGTCAATTGCCAGGCAAACGAGCGGCCATCGTCCTGGAGTCGATCTTTGGTGGCGACGGTGATAACGCTCCGCGGGAAATGAGCGGCTTCTTCTTCCGACATGGCCAAAGGCGAGACGTCGCTCCGACTCAACAACTCGGGATAAGGGCAATACAGATGAATCCAATCGTTCAATAAAGCGGTCGGAAAAGCATCGGGGATTTCACGCCGACTGCTCTGATCCCGCTCCAAATCGAGAAAGGGGTAATTGAGAAGGCAGCCAGCAATCCGCATCTCCTGGTTGAAACGAATGGCAAGCGCGGCAGCTAGATTGGCCCCCGAAGAATGGCCGATCAAATAGATGGGCAAGGTGGCCAAATCATTGAACTTTCGCAAAAGAGAAAGGACTTCTGCCGAAATATCGACCAACTGCTGCGGATAGGGCGCGAGGTAAGAGAGGGTGAAGTCGGCATTGAGGACCGCCACCCCATACGTTCGGGAGAGATAAGCGCAATAGACATCATTATCAAGGACGCTCTTGAAGCAGAATCCCCCACCATGGATATCAACCAAGAGGGCTTTCTTGCCAGGATAAAAGAGATAGGTTAATTCGGGGTTGAAGGCCGGATGGATTTTCCGACCCAAGGTTTTTGCCTTTTTCAAAAGCGCGGCCGATTCTTTGCCACGTTGAATAGCGAGCTCAAGGGTGCTTGGATTTTCTTCCACCATCTTAAGACTATTCTACACAATTTAAGGCTTTTAGTGATTAATGATTTTCCATCGATTAAAATGGACGCATGAAAAGTATCATCGTTGACTTACCCTCGGGGTTGGCTTATCCATCGAGCGTTCTCTCTGCTTTCAAGGTCTACGTGAAGAAGAACCACTTTTTTAATCTGACCGTCTGTGGCGATTCTGCCAATTTTTCCGTCCTCGAAGATACCGAAAATATCGAATGTGTCTATAGCGATGTTGGCGAATCCTCGACTCATCTCGCTCTCAAAGAAATGGCGGGCCGCGAGGACATCGCTGGCCTTCTTTCTTTCGCCGATCACGCCATCCTCATCAAAGAGGCCGAAGCCTTGCTACCCAACGTCGCGATGGCCACTTTTGGCCTTCCCTTCTCGACGAAAACCTCTGGCAAGGAAACGCTGCTAATCGATCCGACGGGCTTGAACGAAAAGAGCGTAGAACGCTATGAAGCGTCCCTCGAATTTGGCAAAGATTACCTGTTGAACGTTCTTCAAAAGCCATCCGTCGATGTCGCCCTCTTAGGAGTGAACGGGGAAAAGGATCCCCTCCTTTCTAAGGTGGATGCGGTGTTAAGAACAAATGAGAAGGGCTATCATGGCTTCCTCTCCCCCGATCACCTTTTCGATGGCTCTGTCGATTTGATCCTCGCCGGGGGCGCCGATGGAGCTTTGGCTCTATTGGCCGCCAAAGGAGCGGCCCAAGCCAGCAAAGAAATGCAAAAAGCCGAATCTTCGCGCAGCTGGACTTCGATCTTAGGCAAGAACAAACATGAGGAAGGAAACTCCCGTTTCGATTCGCGAATCGACCAGCGTGGTTATCTCCTGTTTGGCGCCCACAAAAATATCCTCTGCCTCAATAAGGAAGCGGGCTATGGCGATGTGACCGATGCCTTCCCGCTCCTCGAACATCTCGCCAATAAGAAGCCCTATCAGAAGTAACAATCGGGGGATGTTACGAAAAAAGGATTGCGATTCGCAATCCTTTTTGTTTTGAGGAGAATCGATTCGTTCACTTTTTCTTGAGGTACTTAATCGAATCCAAGCAGACAGCGGCCATGATGATGACGCCTTTGAAGAGGTACTGGTAGTTGACGTCGATGTTGAGGGCGGTTAGGCAATAGGTCATGCCAGTGAAGATGATGGTGCCGAAAACCGCACCACCGATCGTACCGACGCCGCCGTTGAAGGAGATGCCGCCGACAACGCAGGCAGCGATGGCATCAAGTTCGGTGCCATACCCGGTGTTCGGGTTGCCTTGCCCACCGCGGACCGCCTCGACGAAACCGCCGAGGCCGTACATAACGCCCGCCATAATGAAGATGAAGAGAGTGGTCCAGAAGACTGAAATGCCCGAGACTGAGGCCGCTTCGGCGTTACCGCCAACCGCGTACATATTCTTCCCGAACTTTGTTTTATTCCAGATGAACCACATGATCACGATGGCAATGCCAGCCATGATAATCAGGTTCCAGTTGCTATCGCCCGCCAAGCTCTTTTTGATCGAGAGATCCATGTTGAAGGCCGGATACTGAATGTATTCGATTTCCATCATGGCGAACATGATAAGCTGGGTCGAGAGGGTCGTGATGAAGGGGTGCATCTTGAACTTCGCGGAGAAGAAGCCAGCGATGACCGAGAAAATCGTGCAAAGGAGAATGCTGAGGAAAATAGCGAAGACGACCCGGACAGCCAACGGCCAAGCGGTCGTGCTAATCCAAACGCCATGGGTTGAGGTGTAATCCGAACCCGCGATGCAAAGAACCATGCAAACTACCGAAGCGCCCATGCCAGTCATCCGGCCGATCGAGAGGTCGGTGCCCGCGATGAGAATCAAACCCGCGACACCGAGAGCGTAGAACATCTTCGAACTCGATTGCGACAAGATGCCAACGATGTTGTTCCACTGAACCAACTTGCCGCCAGAAGCAGCGATGCAAACGATATAGAAGGCGAGAATGATAAGGTAGAGGGCGTTCTTCAATAGCCACGTCTTAAAGTTGAAGTTATAGCCATAGGTCTTGTATTTGAACACGGCCTGCTCGTCGACGCTGTGACGGGCATTGCGAATCTTGCCTTCGTAACCGTAGAGTTCAAGATAAGCGTTGTATTTGATGGTCTTGGCGGAGTCGATCTTTTCGTTGCGGCCCGCTGAGGCCTCGGCCTTCAAACTCTTGAAATAGACGCCCTCAGCCTTGAGCTTGATCGAATATTCTTTTTTCTCGTCCGGCGTCGAGCGCGGTGAAGCGCTGATCTCCTTGAGCCGAGTGGCGTGCTCGTTCTTCAAGACGACGAGGCGCTGTTTGTATTCTTCTTTGGCGGCCGCAATCAAAACGTTTTGCTCTTGAGTGATTTGGGCAATATAGGGATTTTGAGCCTCTTTGGCTTCACTCACGGCCTGTTTGACGACCTCTTGAACCGCGGGTTTGTTCGTTTTCTGAATTTCGCGAGCTTTGACGATGCCCGCTTGATCGGCTTCGATGATTTTGTCTTTGGTCTCTTTGTCGATCTGTTTATTGAGCTTCACATCGCGGATTTCTTCGCGATAAGCAATGATTTTGTTTTCTCCGTTCGCTCGTAAGGAGTCGAGTTGAGAAAGATAACCGATAAACTTTGGATCGGTTTCGACCGGTCCCGCTTCCACGGCTTCCCCGTGCTTTTGAGGTTCGGGCGCTTGGACCGCTTGGGCGGCCGCTTTGACTTCTGCCATATTCTATTCTCCTTTTTCCTTCCTAAATTAGAGATACTTCGCGCAAAGACGGAGCAGTTCTTCCTGATTCGTTTTCTTCGTTTCGACGATGCCAGCCACCCGATAGTTCGACATGACCAGGATTCGGTTGGTAACACCGAGAATCTCTGGCATTTCTGAGGAGACCATGATGACGGCCTTCCCCTGCTTGGCCAAATTGATCATCAATTCGTAAATTTGGTATTTTGCCATGATGTCGATGCCACGCGTTGGTTCATCCATCAAAAAGACATCGGGGTTTCGCTCCATCCACTTGCCGATGACAATCTTTTGCATGTTGCCGCCTGAGAGCGAGCCGATCTTATCTTCCGGCCCGTTGCACTTGACGTGCATCTGTTTGATTTCATGTTGGGCGGCCCGATACATTTTGCCACTCGAGACAATGGGGCCATTCATGTATTTATCAAGGTTACAAATGCAGGTATTGAAGGAGAGGTCGTCGATTGCGAAGATGCCATTGAAGCGCCGTTCCTCGGTGACGAAGGCCCAGCCGGCGTCCATCGCCTCACGCGGAGAGGTGAAGAGAACGCGCTTGCCCTTATAGAAGATGTCGCCGCGGGCAACCGTCCGGGTGCCAAAGAGGGATTCAAGGAGTTCGGAGCGGCCAGCGCCAACGAGGCCATAAACACCGAAGATCTCGCCTTTGCGGACTTCGAAGGAAATATCTTTGAGTAACGGCCGAAAGCGGGTGCAAAGATTGTCGACTTTGAGAATGACGTCACCCGGGACGTTGGTCATCGGCGGGAAGCGGCTGTCGAGCGAGCGGCCGACCATCGCGGCGACGAGTTCATTGAGGTTGGTATCCTTAACGGGCTTGTCCAAGGTGACCTGGCCATCGCGAAGAATGGTAACATCGTCACAAAGCTGGAAGATTTCATCCATTTTGTGAGAGATGAAGACAAAACTGACGCCTTTCTTCTCTTTGATGTTACGAATGATTGTGAAGAGTTTGCGGACCTCGCGTTCGGAAAGCGAAGAAGTCGGCTCATCGAGAATGATGACTTTGGCGTTATAAGAGACGGCACGAGCGATTTCGACCATCTGACGGGCCGAGACAGAAAGAGTCCGCATGATCGTCCGCGGGTTGTAGTTCATGCCAAGAGAAGCAAAGAGCCGGCTGGCTTTGGCAATCATCGCGCCTTCATCGACGATGCCGATGGTCGTCGGATAACGGCCGAGGAAAAGATTATCGACAATCGAACGGTCGAGGCATTGGTTGAGTTCCTGATGGACCATGGCGACGCCCGATTCGAGCGCTTGTTTCGGCGAGGTGAACTCAATATCCTTCCCATCGAGTTTGATGGTTCCGGCATCGCGCGAATAAATTCCGAAGAGACATTTCATCATCGTCGATTTTCCGGCACCGTTTTCGCCCATGAGACCCATGATTGAGCCGGGGCGAACGTGGAGATAAATATCTCTTAGGACCTTATTCTTACCAAATGATTTGGAAAGGTTATCAATCTCCAAAATGTACTTTTGCTGTTGTTCCATATTTATATAACCCTTTCAAAAAAACAAGAACCCATAGGACTCAGGCATACAACCTGAGCCCTATGGTTTAAGGATCGGAAGAAACTACTTCAAAGCAGCTTTGACATAGTCGGCGACCATCGTGCCTTGGAGGACACCACCTTGGATGGCATCGAATCCGACGTAGAGGACAGTCTTGAAGCGCTTATCGGTCATGACGGCCGAATCAACAGCGCCCTGCGCATCGGTGCCCTGGCGGTTCCAGAAGATGACCGGAACACTGCTCGGAGCAGCTTCAGTCGCATTGAGCTTTGTCGCGATATGATCGAGGTAGGTCGCGGTCGAGGTGGTCTTGATCATGTTGATCATGTAGCCATCGGCAGCGCTTGCGGCGTCGATCTTATCAAGGATGCCAGTCTCGGTGTTGCCATCGCCTTCGTACGTGTTGCCATAGTTGATGGCGAACTTATCCTGATAGAGTTTCATAAGCGGCAAAACGTTGCTGTGAAGGAAGGTATCGGATGAGCTATAGATCGAGAGGAAGACGTTCTTGGTCGCAGCGCCAGACTTCTTGGTGATGCCCGAATCGATGAGGTCAGTGGCGGTCTTGCCAAGGTACTTATCGACGTTGGCAGAAGTGATCGCGAAGTTATCGACCAGCATGGACTTATTGGTCTCGTTGTAGGTGTAATTGGCGGTAATCTTGCCAAAGTCGCCAGCAACACTGAAGCCCTTGGAGTAGACATCGGCGCCAGTTAAGCCATCCATGGCGTTGCGAGCGGCCATGAAGATGCCCGCAGCCTGATCAGAGGCGTTCTGGTTAACGGTGCCCATGATCTTGCCATCTTTGATGTATTGGAGAGCATCGGCGTTGGAATCGTAGCCGAAGATCGGCATGCCAGTCGGCCAGTTGGTCGCACCGAGCGCACCGACGGCCATGCCATCGTTGTTCGAGACGAAGAAGCTGATGCCTTGGCCACTGCCACCCGTCCAAGTATCGTTGGCGTGCTTGTTGAGCCAAGTTTCAGTGGTTGAAGTCGCAGTCCCCTGATCCCAAGTGGCACCAGCGGTGTTCTTTTGTTCGGCGTGTTCGATTTCAACAACCTTGTAGGTCTTGCCATTGGAACCGACGATCGATCCTTCGACCGGGGTTTCGGTGTTGGCGTTGGTCGCGTGAGTCGCCGGACGAGTGCCGAGCGCTTCACGGATGCCTTTAGTACGAGCGGCGGAATCGTTGTGGTCAATCTGGCCGATCAAAAGGGCATAGTTGACTGTGCCACCTTTGTCCATGCCTTGCCAGGTGTTGCCACCCTTGTTGCAAGCGGCGAGAATGCTTACCATTCCCAACGCTAAGACTGGAATAAGTTTTTTGTTCATGATTTCCTCCTATATTCCATGCAATTTAGGGGAGACGTCACAATGACTATAACCCCCCGACATGCGCTAATACTTTAATTGGAAGCGCTTCCCGAGGGAATAGAGAAAAGCACTCAAATTTCGTAAAAATCTCTACTTGTAAGCCCTTTTATGAGATTTTTTCGGCGTTTTCTTGTGTTTACGAAACGAGAGAAGAGAGGTTTCGGGAAACTTTTTCTACTTTGTAGAAAGCCCCGCTTACTTTTTTCGGACGATTTGGCCTAAGACGTGATAGAAATTACCCGAAGGAACAACCTCTCCAGCGGGATAATCCGGGATCGCTTTTTGATCGAGAACGTGTTGCATGAGGTCAAAAATCACGTTTGCTTGCTTGCTCGCGTTATTAAGAACGGTGCCCGCGAGGGTGCCCGCGTCAATCGCGGCTTGACCAGCCTTGGTGTCATCGACGCCGATAATCGGGAAATACCGCTGGGCAAAGGACTGCTCCTCCCCGCTCGAAACGAACGACGAGGCGATTGAACTCGTCAAGGCGCCGCTCGAGGCGCTTTCCAATTCTTGTAAATAGTCGATTGCCCCGAGGGCCATATCGTCGTTATTGGAAAAGAGAAGCTCAATCGAAGGTTTATAAAAACTCTTCATCGTCTCTTTGGCAACGCCGCGTTCCCAGTTGCAATAGGCCGACTCAATGATGTTGACGCTGTAGCCCAAAGCCCGAAGGCGGGAGATGCAATTCTCGCTTCTTTGCTCGGCATCTTGGTGCCCCTGTTCCCCTTTGAGAATCGCCACGTCGACGATGCCATCGCCGTTTTTATCGTAGCCGCTTGAAGAATACGAAGCGGCGCCACCGAAAAGCTGGTTGGCGATATCGGCCTGGAGACGGCCTTCCACCGCCGGGTCGCTCCCGACGTAGAAGCAATTCTTTTGGGCCCAGTCCCCGCTGAAATCGCTCGCGAGCGGTTCGCGGTTGAAGAAGATGATCGGCACATTCTTTTTCTCGGCCTTCTCGATGAGGGCGCTTGAAGCGAGACGGTCGACCGTGTTCATCACCAAGATCTTGGTTCGGCTATCGTTGAGGGCTTCGATTGTCTGTTCATTCTGGGTGGTTTGTTTCCGCTCGGCGTAATGATTGTCGTCATAAGGGAGATAGCCATCGAGCTTTCGTTCAAGGGCCATCCGAAGTGAGCCGATGAAAGTATCGGTCGAATCGTAGATGAAAATCTGGGCAATCGAAGCNGGCGATTGGCAAGCGAGTAAAGCCAAGAAAGGCAAAAGCAAGAGGGTTCTGCGAAGATTCCTATTCTTCATGTTCGATGGCTCCTTCTTTGGGAATCACGACCGTGATCGTGGTGCCGACATCCTCTTCGCTATGGATGAGAACGTCTGCTTTATCCCCATAATAGATTCGAATCCGCTGATAAACGTTCTTTAATCCCACCCCTTGGTAAACCGTATCGTCCTTAAAGGACTTCAAGAGTTCATTCACCTTTTCCGGCGTCATCCCGTAACCATTGTCTTTGATTTCGAATTTCACAAAATCCCCGTCCGAATAAGCCCGAATACCAATCCGACCCTGCTCTCCTTCTTTGAGGCCGTGCCCAATCGAATTCTCGACGAGCGGCTGGAGAATCAGTTTGACCACGAAGAATTTTTCAAGGCCAGGTTCGACATCGATCGTATAGGCAAAGGAGTCACCAAAACGCATCTTCTGAATNANAAGGTAATTGCGCGCGTGCTCAATTTCGTTGGGCAACGGGATGATGTTGCGCCCCTTGGAAATGGAAATCCGGAAGAACTTGGAGAGAGCGACAATCATGTCTTCGGCTTTCTCATTCTCGCCTTTGTCGATCATCGCCATGACGCTGTCGAGGGTGTTATAAAGGAAGTGCGGGTTGATTTGGTTCTGCAGGGCTTTGAGCTCGGATTTCCGTTGCTCTTCCTTTTCGGAAACGATCGAAGCAGTCAGCTCCGAGATACGGCCCATCATCTGGTTGAAGGAGCGGTTCAGTTCCACCACCTCCGAGGTGCCAGAAATCTCGGTCTGCAGGGAGGTTTCATAGTTGAGCGATTCGATTTCGACCATTTCTTTTTGCAGCCGTTTGATTGGGGTGGTGATGCTATTGGCAACGATGTTGAGAACCGCGATAAAGGCAGCGACAACCCCGAGGCCGACGAAGGCGATGATCAGGGTAAAGCGGGCAATGGCCGTCGAAAGCGCATCTTGGTTCGTGAAAATGGCGACGCGCCAAGAGGTGTTGGAAATCGTGGCGGCGTAGAGATAGAAATGGTGGTTTTCGAAAGTGACGGTCGTCGAGCCGATCACCAGATTCTGAACCAGGGCTTTTTCGGAATCCGTGAGGGTTTGTGAAGAGGTATTCGACGTATAGATCGTTTGATAGCCCTTGGTGTAAATGATGAAACGGCCGCCCTCGCCCAAGGTCGCGGGCGAAATGGTGTCGACGATTTTGGCGAAATCAAAATCGACTTTGAGGACCGCGTCCATCTTTCGGTCTTTCTCGTAGGTGAGATATTTTGACAAGGTGAAGGTATAACTGACATTCGGATTGGCGGTCGTGACGGGCGAGAATATGTTGATCAAGGGGTTGATCGTCGCATCAGAAAACCAGACATCGTTCACCGAGGCGTTGTTTTGCTTGCTCGAAGAATCGCCCGAAAGATAAGCGCCCCCATCGGCTTTATAAAGCGACATCGAAAGAATTTCGCCTTTGAACGTCTCGATGGTATCGAAGTAAGACTTCATACCGCTTACTAAATCGGCCTCGTTGATGTTCGAATAGTGACCCAACACGTTATTGGAGACGGTGATGACCGAATCGAAATAACTTTCGTAGTTGGTCAAGACCTGTTGAGAGGTCGCCAAGGTTTGTTCGTTCGTGCTGGAAGTGACGCTGGAAGAGAAAAGAAAATAAGCGGTCAAAATCATCGCGGCCACCAAAGTCACAAAGGCAAGACTGGTCGGCACAATCAATTTCTTTTTGGTGCTGGAGGGTTTTCTCACGATTTGCGGTACTCCACCGGTGAAACGCCGAAACACTTTTTGAAGCAATGCGAAAAGTAATAGGGATCGTCGTAGCCGATTTCGTTGGCGATGACGATGAGCTTCTTATTCGGATCGGCCAAAAGAAGTTTGGCTTGCTCCATCCGCACTTGGGTCAGATATTTCGTAAACGAGGTATCGTGGCGCTTGAGGATCGCGGAGATATAGGAGACAGAATAGCCAAGTTCGTTGGCGACATCATCAAGCGAGAGGGTGCTCTTTTGGTAATTGCCTTCGATGTAATGCCGAATGTGCGAGTAGGCGTCGTCGACCCCCGAGGTCCTTTGGGCGGTGTTGATTTCCAGGATTTTGTCGATCAGGCACTCGAAGGAAGTTTTTGTGCTCTCAGGGCTTTTTGAAGAGAAAATCTCGTTCACGATGCCAACGTGGGGTAAGTAGGTCGAATAGAGTTGGTCGATCGCCACACAGCTTTTCAGCATGCTGTCGAGCAAATTGTTGACAATGAGGAAATAGGAGTCCTTGTATTCGATGCTGCTGATCGTGTCGACCAGTTTATTAACCGCTTCCACCGCATCGTCCCTTTTCCCATAAAGGATGGCATAGGCAATCGCCTTGTATTCGTTCTCGTCGACCTTGCCCACCCCATTGTTCTTTGAGCTTTCGAGGTCGCTATAGAAAAGGGCGATGTTGGTGCCAACGACGGTTCGGTACTCAAGGGTCCATCTGGCGTGGCGGTAGAGTTTGCGGTACGAGCCAATCTCCTCGGTCTCGCCAAAATCGGAAACCCCCGCGGAAAAAGAAACCCCGCAAGTCCGCTTTATTTTGGCGATAACCCTAGCAAATCGAGCCTGTAATTCTTCTTTATTAAAAGGCGTTTTACTCCCGAGCAGCACCGATTTTGAGTTGCCGCTTTCGAAGATGGTATAGGAAAAGGTGGCGAATTCTTCGCCAATGTATTGGCTAAGGTAATAGTTGACAAGTTCGCTGTCTTCAAACGAAAGTTCGTCTTCGTCTTGGTCGGAATCAAAGATGGCGAAAAGGACATAAGGCTCATCGATCCCGATCCCGTCGGCTTTTAATTTCTCGCGGAAGTTGGCTGAAATGCTTTTGAGGGTGACGAGCTTATTGAGGTCATCGCTCTGCACCATTTTGAGGACCGACTCATTCCGCTCTTGAAGGTCTTTGATATTTTTGTCGATGGAGTACTTCTTGTCGAGTTCGACTTTGGCCTTGCTGAGGGCATCCGAGATCTCCTCGAAGGTCACCGGTTTGGAGATATAGCCCACCACCCCGAGATCAATCGCTTGTTTGGCGAAATCGAAATCGTCGTAGCCCGAGACGATGATGGCCTGGACGAGCGGCAGTTCTTGCTTGGCTTGCTTAATGAGTTCGAGACCGGTGATAAAGGGCATCTTAATGTCGGTGATGATGAGATCGGGCTCCAGCGGGATCCCGCCCATCATCGCATCGTAGCCATTCTCATAGGTTCCGATGACTTTGAATTCATCGGCATGGCGGTTCAAAAAGCCCAAGAGGCGTTCCCGAACCGTGGCTTCGTCGTCCACAATGATGACGTTGTACATAGCGAAAACAATCTTAGCACAAACAAGAAAGAAGCAGAGAAACGTCCAATAAGAGGATCCCACCATTTCGGAAGCCACTTCTTTTTAGGAAAAATTATTGAAAAAGAAAAAGAAGGGCGCAAAATTCGTAAAAGGGGGATATTATGGAATTAATTGTTGCGTTGACTGCCATCGCTTTGATGGCGTTGCCTATCGGCCCGATTAACCAATACGGAGGTGATGGAGATTCAAGCGTTGAGGTGACGATTTATGTGACTAATAGCAATTATTACCTTTTTGCATTTAATTCTGGTCATGTTTTTGTTTCTATCAACAATCCAAATGGATTTTCTATCAACGTCGGCTATTATACTCTTCCCGCTTATTCCAATGTTTATGTTGGAAAGTGGCCAAGCTCTTTTGCCGGGAACGCAATAGCCCCATTTTCGGGGCTGAATTATAACTACGAATCTTATCTCGCCAATGAAGGGGAATCTTCGAATGATGGATATTCTCTTGTTGCAAGGAGAGTTACTTGTACGACTAGTGACCTTGCCGTTGCTTCAACTTATGCCTCTTCTGTGAATAGTGGTTATACCTTGATTTCGGACGATTGTGCCACCTTTGCCACTACTTTTTTCAACAAAGCTGCCGGATCGAATTCACTCCAAGTAACAGGGGTTCCTTCCGAAGTTACTAATCAAATTTTACCCGATGAAGCGCATCGAATCTTAATTCAACCTGAGGATTTGGCAAGAACAAGTCAATCTTTTTATTTTTCCGGTACGCCTGTCGCCCAAAATTTTTATCCCCAATAACGCTTCTTTTTAAGTTCGAATATTTATCGTAAGCATGTAAAATCGAGGGAATATAAATGCATCAAATAAAAAATTACATTGAGGAGAGAAACACCCTCCCGAAGAGCTTTCTTGTTTTGTATTCCTGCACTTTAGGAGGAGGCATCCTTGCTGAGGCTATTCTTCTCGGGATTTCCTTTTCGTCATCGCGACAGTTCGCTTCGCTTCCTCCGCTCGTGTTTTTAATTACGTTCGCCCTTTGGGCTCTCGTCTTTATCCTTCTTCTTTTTTTTAAAAAAGACTTAGCTCGGTCTCTTCTGACTTTGTTCGTGGCCCCAAGAAGTCCGTTCAAAGATCTGCTCGCTTTCCTGTGGGAGCAAGGCGTTGTATTCCTTTTCCTTTGGGGGCTAGTTGAACAAAGCCCGAAACTTGGAGGCCAAAGCGGCGATCCCTATGCTCTCGCCTTCCTTTTTGCCGCTATCCTCTTGGGCTTATTGGCGCTCTACCCTCTTTTCTGGGGAATGGAAGAACGAGAAGAAAATAGTCCGATGCTCTTCGAGAAAACGTCCCAGAGCACTCTAATCGCTTATCGCATTCTCACCTTGCTAGTCTCCTTGGCTTTCTCGGCCTTTCTCATGGTTCTTCTCATCTTGAATTTCGACGGGGCTACTCTTGGCGAGAAAGTCGCCCTGTTTGGAGGGTCCATTTTTTTCTTTGCCGTGGCTATCGCGGGCTTAATTCTTTTAAAGAAAGAAAGGTTTGAAAGGGGTTTCGCCTTCTTCGTCTATGAAAGTAGTCGAGCCAAAGATACCTTTCTGATATTGATCGCCCTCCCTTTCGCCTTATCTCTTTATGCCCCTTTCCTTTTCTCCACCACCATCACCTGGGCGATTCTGCTCCCCTATGTTCCTCTTTATATCTTCGATGGGCTTTTTGTTCTCTTTGGGATTTTGCCACTTCTCTTCCTCCGTTACCCCTATTCCAAAGCTTGCACGAAATAATCACGAAAAAGAGATTCGCGTTGATGGGTGTGAACCTCTTTTCATCGATTCAAATCCGCTGTTAGGGCTTCCAGATATGGCAGGCGATCGGTATGCCAATGAACATGAAGGCCACGCAGATGGCGAGCAGGTAATGCATCATTCGGAGCTTAACGCCGTTATAAACGATGAGTGCTTTATCCTTACGGGCATTGGCCTTCTTCGCCTGCACCGCTTGATAGGTCATGATNAGAATGACCGNNNNAGTGAANANNTTNANCATNGTCANAANCGAGAACATTGAGGCATCAGANAGCATTTGGAAGCCNACGATTGTGGCGCTGATGGCCGAGAACANGCCNGTNCCAAGCATNCCTAAGCTNTCNTCGCNNNCGTANGTNTGATTGTAGAAACCGATAATGATCCAGAGGATGATCGCGGCCAAATGGATGTAGGCCTGCAAGAAGGTCAAAGGCGAGAAGTTCTCGGCGGTGAAGGCAACGGCATCGCTAATTCAAGATAGTCCGGAATCTGATTGAAAACCATAGGAAATCGAATTATTGTCTCTTGGGACTGTAAAGATATAATCATCTCGGTCATAAGGCGGTATTTGAAACGGGGTAGCGTCATATGTCGGTTCTCCGATATAATTGCGGTGCATATTGTGGAAATCATCTTGGGGCAAATCGAACAAAAGTTTAATTGCCACCGATAAATATTCATTTGATGGTTGAATATCCAAAATTTTTAATATTTGCACGCAAACCTTCATTGGACAATGGTATTGCTTGTTTTCCTCTTTTTGGTATGTTTGTCGATATATTCTTCTTTAAACTTCTCCGATTTTCAATTAATAATGTTTTTTGCTTCATCTTCTGAACCGACTCAAAATAATCGTTGAGGATCCGGCAGGAAGAGTGGCCAGTAAACCCGAGTAACGGCAAGAGAATAACGAAGAGGCCGAGTGGAGTCATACCCGCATTGCGTGCGGGAGAACACAATAGTTGCGCGTGATGCAATGCTCATTCTTATAGGGGCTCATCGTCTCAACTAAATCGTTGCGTTGAATCGCCACTAAATTTTCATCGATTTTGGTTGACCAAAATCGGGGAGTTTTTCTTCGTCATCCAACAGCATTTTCGGCGGCAAAGAAAAGTAGATGGCGACCCGTTTCATTAATTCCTTCAGCGAAATGTCTCAGCTTCACTACCTGTATTCTGCACCAATCTACACGCTTCTGCGCCAATCTACATAAAAAATGATTTTTAATCGAATAACACGATGCTTCTCGAGTTTTTCTAGATGATTTCTCCCCCGTCAAGATGAAAAAAGACCGCTTTAGCGGCCTTTCTCGCTTAGGAAGAGAATCTATTTCATCAGCGTCCGGAAATAGGCACACTCGTCATCGTTGGCTTTAACGGCGTTCTCTTCGTTAACGATGCAATGGAAGACATGCTGAAGTTTATTGCCTTCCTTGCTGTGGTATTCCTTAAAAACATACGAAATCTTTTCTTTATCCAAAGCCGCGGTCAGGATGGGGTTCTGGTCTTTGATGAAGTCCTTTTCCCCCGTCAGGATATAGCAGGCAGGAAAGCCCGGCCGAATCGCGCCGACAACATCGTAGCGGGGATCCTGCAGGTTGAAGTGTTTGCCAAGATAGACCGGCCAAATAAAATTCTCGTTCTCCTCCTTATAAGAAGTGCCTAACCGGCAATAGGTGCCACAGTTGAGGCCCAAGCCTTTGATCAGCAACGGAAACTTCAAATCGAAGTAATGAGCATAGTCCGAATTGTGTTGCGCTGCCTCATACTGAACGGCGGTATTGGCGCCAGCCGAATCGCCAACAAGGAAGACGTTATTCACATCAAAACCATATTTCTTGGCATTGTTTTTAGTCCAAAACAAAACGTCATCCAAGGCGGTTAAGAGATAAGGGAACTTCTTGCGAGGCGCCAAAATATAGTTGAAGCAGATGACAGCAAAGCCCCGGCGGGCCAAGTCTTTGGCATAGAGATGGTAGATTTCCTTATCCCCATAGCACCAACCGCCACCATGAATGACCACCAAAGTCGGAAGAGGCCCGGCGAGTTTCTCTGGCCGATGAACATCGAGCAAATGGCCTTTGCCCATTCCGCGGGTATAGGAGAGGTTCCGATAGGAAACCACCCCAGAGGGCTCTGGAATTTTGCTGTTGCGCTCCAAATCCCCTTTCCGAATAGAATGGCGGAGACTCCATACTTTAAGATACATTTGTTTGCCTCAATTGGAGTTCATTATCTCGCATTTTGGAAATCTTGGCATAGATAGTTCAAAAGGGCCGCCTCTTCCGAAGCGACCCCTTCCCGTTAAGCTGCCGTATTGGCGCGAGCAATCTTCACTTCGCCTGACGAATCAACGGTAACGGAATACGTATCGGTTGTGTTGAGCTCACCCCGCACTATCGCCTCAGCTAACGCCGTTTCTACCTTGTCTTGGATGAAACGCTTGATCGGCCGGGCGCCATACACTGGCGAATAGGCATTCTCGAGGACGTAATCCTTGAGTTTCTTCGCGAATTCGACCTGATAATACTGCCCCGCCAGACGCGCCTTGAGCTCATTCAGCATCTTCTCGACAATCTGGAACTGAACCTCTTTGCTGAGCGGGTTGAAGTAAACGATCTCATCAATCCGGTTGAGGAACTCCGGCTTGAAGGTCTGATGGAGCAATTTCTCCACCGGTTCCTTCTGACCCTCGAGGATGTATTCGCTCCCGAGATTCGAGGTCATGATGATAATCGTGTTCTTGAAGTCGACGAGGTGACCTTGCGAATCGGTCAAACGTCCATCGTCGAGAATTTGGAGCAAGAGGTTGAACACCTCCGGATCCGCCTTCTCGATTTCATCGAACAGCACAATGGAATATGGGTTCCGTCTCACTTTTTCGGTGAGTTGGCCCCCCTCTTCGTAACCGACATAGCCTGGTGCCGCACCGATTAAGCGCGAGACTGAGTACTTCTCCATATACTCCGACATATCNATNCGGATNATGTTGTTNTCATTGTCGAAGAGNGCTTCNGCNANNGCNNNNGCGACTTCGGTTTTNCCNACGCCNGTNGGNCCNANGAANANGAAGGANCCAATNGGNCGNTTNGGNTTCTTGATGCCCGCCCGTTGGCGAAGAATAGCATTTGAGACCAAGGTGATAGCCTCATCTTGGCCAATCACCCGTTTTTCAAGGGTGCTCTTAAGATCAAGCACCTTCTCACGGTCACCCTTTTCGATGCGCGAAACCGGAATGCCCGTGAGTTTGGCAACGATCTTGGCGATGCTTTCCTCATCGACAACTTCGTCGACGAGCCGCTCCCCGTCCTTGGATTTCTCTTCCAAGGCTTTGAGTTTTTTCTCCATCTCGGGAATCGTCTTATATTGAAGTTCCGAAGCCTTCTCGTAATTGCCGCTGGCAAAATAGTTATCGAGATCGCTCTTCTCTTTCTCGATTTGGCCTTTAAGGTCTTTGGCTTCTTTGATCTCCGCCTTTTCGACCGACCATTCCTGATTGAGTTTTTCGCTCTTGGCATGGGCGGCGTCCAGTTCGGTATTGAGATCGACCAATCGCTTTTGTGAGGACTCGTCGCTCTCCTTGGAAAGGGCAGCCTTTTCAACCTCCAAAGTGCGGATCTTCCGATCGATTTCATCCAATTCGGATGGCATGCTTTCAATTTCGACCTTGATGCCAGCGCAGGCCTCATCGACCAAATCGATGGCCTTATCGGGCAAGAAACGATTGGTGATATAGCGGTTCGAAAGCGTGGCGGCCGCCACCAAAGCCCCATCGGTGATCTGAACGCCATGGAACGATTCGAAACGCTCTTTAAGGCCCCGAAGAATCGTGATGGTATCTTCGACGGTCGGCTCCCCAATCATCACCGTCTGAAACCGGCGTTCAAGCGCCCGGTCTTTTTCGATGTATTCGCGGTATTCATTGAGGGTGGTCGCTCCGATGCAATCGATCTCGCCTCGGGCCAAAAGCGGCTTCAGCATGTTTGAGGCATCGAGGGCGCCATCGGTTCTGCCCGCCCCGACAATCAGGTGAATTTCATCGATGAAAAGAATGATCTTGCCTTCCGAGGCTTTGATCTTATTGAGGACGGCCTTGAGCCGTTCCTCAAATTCGCCGCGATACTTCGCTCCCGCAACGAGAGCGCCCATATCGAGCTCATATATCTCCTTGTCTTTCAAGGTCGCCGGGATATCATCTTTGACGATTCGCTCGGCCAAGCCTTCGACGATTGCGGTTTTGCCCACGCCTGGTTCGCCGAGCAAAATGACATTATTCTTGGTTTTACGGGCCAAAATCTGCACGACTTTGCGGATTTCCTCGTCGCGGCCAATCACCGGGTCGATCTTGCCGGCCTTCACCGCTTCGTTGATATTGCGCCCAAATTTATCGAGCACGTTCTGATCTTGCGAATAATCTTCCATTCCATTGTTATCCATAAAACGACCTCCATTTCGGCAAGGCCATTATAACCTATCCTTTAGCACTCGCAAGTGTTGAGTGCTAATATTGCGATATCCCGGACTTTTAGCGCTCTTTTGCAAAGACACAGCCGAATAAAATCTCTTTAGACTAAATTCGAGAAAAATCGCGTCTTGATGCTTTTTTCACCCCATTTATTGCTTGGTTCTTGCACTTTCCTCATGGAAAGGTTAATACTAACCCCGTCCGATAAGTGGAACACAATAGTCATGGAAAAGAAACTCATTCTTGTCTCGGCCCCTCCCGCCAGCGGCAAGACCTACGTCAGCATGGAGCTGGCGGAAAATCTCAAGCATGTTGTCTATCTCGATAAAGACACCCTAGTTCCGCTATCGAACGTTGCTTTCAACGTTGCCCACGAACCCAATGACCGCGAGGGCGATTTCTTTGAGAAAAACATTCGCGATGTCGAATACCAAGTTATTTTGAACATGGCGCTCGATGCTCTCAAATACGATGATATCGTCTTAATCAACGCTCCGTTCACCAAAGAGATTCACGATCTCCCCTATATCCAAGCGCTCCGAAAAGAGCTTGAGGAAACCTATCAGGCCCACCTAGCAATCGTTTGGATCATCTGCTCAGTTGAAACCGTCCATCAACGGATGATTGAGCGCAACAGCCCCCGCGATACCTTCAAACTGGCCGATTGGGATAAATACGTGAAAAGCCAGCACTTTGAGGTGCCGATTTGGCTAAAAGATGACAAAGATCCTTATTCTTTGATCCTTTTCAATAACAATACCGACGAAGAATTCAAACAATCGATGAAGGATGTCACCCGCTTGCTCGAAGAGCGGAAATAGTTTTTAGAAAAAAGTAGAAGGATTTACAAAAGTGTTGCTGATAAATCGGCCTAGTATCGGTCTTTTGTTCTAAAAACAACTCCTGACTGTATGCAGAAAGCCAACGTTTTGGCTATCTTGTCCTTCATCTTCATGCCTTTCAAGGTTCCTTTATAGACTATCCAGTCCATATAGATTTGGATGTATTCGCTTCTTCCGCCGATGTGTTTATACATAGACCTCTTTATCTCGGCAATAAAAGAATTGATGGGTTGCATTGTTCTCTTGGATCCCGACCAAGAAGACTTCGCCACCTCCTCACTGAGACCAAGTGAGTTTACCAAAATCCGGTGAGGGAAGATGCCATCATGGACGAGTAGTGACCCTGGTTTTATACGATTGCCATAGATTTTCATGACCTTAGTTTTCGTCAGGTGCCCGCTTCCAGAAGAGACGGCAAAACGCCGGCCTGAGGAGTCGACGCCGCAAAGAACCATTATCTGGTTCCTTGGTCCGCGCCCGTCTCCGTTCACCAGCACCCATTTCTTTTTCTCAAGGGCAAAGAAAGCCTCATCAATCCATACTTTTCCTGATAATATCGAACCTTTTTGAAATTCGGCGAAGCACGAGAAGAGTTTTAGTCGCCACAAGTAAGCTGTCTTAGACGAGACACCAAGGACCTCTGAAACCGTCTCCAAAGTCGAGTCTCTGAGCATCAAGGCCACAAGTAGTTCAAACTTCCTAGGTGGCAGTTTCATTGATGCGAGTACTGTCCCAGTTCTCTCTGAGAACGTCGACCCGCAGTCGTTGCATTTCCATCTTTGTCGACCCTGCCGACTCCTTCCGTATTTCCTCGTCCCGAATGATCCGCATCTAGGGCATGGTCTTCCCATAAGAAAAACCTCCTGTGTTTGGATTCCGGGTGGCCGCGAACAGGAGGTTATCGCCAAACAACGCTTCAGCGCGGCCACGCGGAACCCGGTTGTTTGGCAAAAATATTATAAAGCAAAGACTCTATACAAGAGCCTCAGCCAGCAACACTTTTGTAAATCCTTCTAGAAAAAAGAAAAGAAGGGCCTTTTGTAGAAATAGCTCCTGCAAAACCCCTTCTTTTTCATTTGAGAGCCCGGTATTGGGTCAAAAGGCCATAAACGCCAAAGAGGTTGCGTTCACATCCGGGAGGCTGACGTCCTGCCCGGCCGGGGAGGCCAGAAAAGCCAAGTAGGCATGCAGGAAACGGAAGAACGGGATCGCCTGTAACGAGACGGGCCCGAAGCTCTCGAACGGTAGGATGGAATGCCTCGATAGCCACATAAAGACAATCATCAAGGACGCTTGCGGATACCGAATCTTCGAATGGTTCAAAAAAGGATTTGCTCATTCTCTGGGCCAATCTCGGGCGATGAAAAAGGACGCGTTTTGCGCGTCCTTTGAACCCGAGTGGGATTTTATAGTTTCGGTCTTCCCGTCAACCTAGCCCGAGTAATCCCGAGTTAGATTTTATTTAGACCGAATTATTCGCCTTCGACTTGAGTGATCTCGACTTCCATCCCATCGATGGGGACAAAGTCATTCTGCGACCCGCAATAAGGACACTTTTGGTTGTTCTTCGCAATCGGGAACCTCTTGCCGCATTGGTTGCATTTCCCATGGGCAATCGTCGTCACGATCTTCAGGGTCGTCGCCTTGAATTCGGTATCAGCCACCGCAGCGTCCCAGCACTCACTCATAAAGCGAGGAACCACCATGGAGGCTTCGCCGATCGTCAGGGTCACCGAGTGGAGCTTTTTTAGGTCATTATCCTTGCAGAGCCCCCGTAAGGAGTCGATCAGCTGGATCGCGATGCCCATCTCATGCATAACTACTTAATCGTTTCCTTCTTGTCGTTCTCGTGCTGGACGATCTCATCTTTGTTGATCGCCTTCTTCTTGCCTTTGCCCGTGAAGATAATCTTCAGGTTGCGGGCTAAGATATGCGGAACGCTCGACGGAGCGATCTCCTCGTAGGTACGGCCACCTTCGTTGAAGCGCTTCTGGAGGTGGATCGCATCAAATTTGCAGCGGGTCGTGCAGAGACCGCAGCCAACACACATCGTCTCATCAACAAAGGTACGGCCGCACTTCAAGCAGCGCTTGGTCTCGGCTTTGACCTGCTCTTCGCTGAAAACCAAGCGATCATCTTTCATCTTGTCTTCGACCGCAACGCGCTTGACTTCCTGGCGCGGAGTATTGTCCCAGCCCTGGACATCGATGTTGTCCTTATCAAGTTCGTATTTGGCCAGATACGGATTCTGGACACGGCCGATCAGCATGCTTTGGCCCGGATGGACCGAACGGTGCATGCTCTCGGCGCCTTCTTTGCCGGTGGCAATCGCATCGATCGCGAAGCGCGCACCATGGTAGCAATCGCCGCCGACGAAGATATCCTTTTCCGCTGTCTGATAGGTAAGCGGATCGGCTTCGGCGCGACCGCGGTTAACGACAACCTTGGTGCCCTTGAGCAAATCGCCCCACTCAAAGGATTGACCGATCGCGGCGAGGAAGAACTCGCACGGAACCGTTTGAACTTGGCTCTCATCGTATTGCGGATTGAATTTGTGGTCTTTATCGAAGACGGAAGTGCACTTCTTGAGAACGACTTCGGTCAATTTGCCCTTTTCGTCTTTATGGAACTCTTTCACGCCCCAACCATTGTTGATGGTGATGCCTTCTTCTTCGGCTTCGGCAATCTCCTCTTTGGCGGCTGGCATGATGTCGCGGCTCTCCAAGCAATAGAGATTGACCGAGGCAGCGCCGAAACGGATCGCCGTACGGGCGACGTCGATGGCAACGTTGCCAGCGCCCATCAAGGTAACCCGACCATGCAGCTTCAGGCCCTTGCCAAGGTTGACGTTGCGCAAGAAATCAACGCCCGAAACCACGCCTTCCGCGTCTTCGCCCGGCACACCGAGCTTACGGCCGCCTTGAGCGCCAATCGCGAGATAGAAGGCTTCGTAGCCTTGTTTGCGGAGGTCGGCGATCGTCACGTCTTTGCCGACTTCGACACCGGTCTTGAATTCGACGCCCATATCTTTGATCGCAGCGATTTCTGCCTCGACGACGTCTTTCTCAAGCCGGAATGACGGGATGCCTAACGTCAGCATGCCACCGAGTTTTTGTTCCTTTTCAAACACGGTGACGCTATAGCCCATTTCGGCCAAGTAATATGCACAGGATAACCCCGCCGGGCCCGCGCCGACGATCGCCATCTTATGATCGTGATATTCCGGATGCTGGATCCGCGGCTTGACCCGCGTATCCTCATCGAGATCAAGCTGAGCGACGAACTTTTTGATCTCATCGATTGAGACCGGTGTCTTATCGCCAATCGTCCCGCGAGTGCAGGCATCTTCGCAACGTTTGTTGCAGACCCGTCCGCAGACGGCTGGGAACGGGTTCTTCTTTTTGATGAGCTCCAAAGCTTCGGCATAACGGCCTTCTTTGGCTAACTCAATATAACCTTCGATCGAAATATGAGCGGGGCAAGCGACTTTGCAAGGCGCGGTGCCAGTTTCATTCATGATGATCTGACGGTTGAAACGGAAATCCGGATTCCACTTATCCGGCCCCCACTTATGATCAAACGCATGGAGCGGCTCTTCAATCTTGATCTCGGTCTTGTTCTCGAGACGCTCGCCTAAGCGGAGGGCGTTCATCGGGCAGACTTCGACGCATTCGCCACAGGCGACGCACTTGTCAGCGTCGATATGGGAGATATAGTTTGAACGAACCAACGTTGCGGTATGGAAATATTCGCCAGTCCGCAACGAGAAGCAAGAGCAGCCACAGCAGTTGCACATCGCGTGGGTTTTGCCATTGCCGTCGATGTTCGGCATTTCGTGCATCAAACCATTGGCCTCGGCTTTGGCCAGAATCGCGTAGCATTCTTCCTTCGTGATTCTCCGACCATGGCCTTGTTTGATAAAGTCACGAGCGCCTTCATTGAACTGGATGCACATATCCTGTTCAAGATGGCCGCATCCTTCGCCCATCAGACGACGGGAAACACGGCAGGAGCATGGCGCGACCGAGATATCATCGGCTTGTTCGACATAGTGCGAGATCAATTCGGTCTCGTTTACGTCCTTATTGTCTTTAATCGCGCTTTCAATCGGGACGACCCGCATGACGCCATGGCCAACCGGAATGTTGCCGGCGAGCGGCATGATGCGCTTGATCGTGTATTCGGCAAAGGACTGTGCGATGATCGGGTGCGCTTCAACGAGTTTGATATTATCGACCATCGCCTCGAAAATGCCCGGGACAAAGATTGGGATGTGATAGCCTAACTGCCATTTGCCATCAACTTTCGGAAGATTGCGATCTTCCGGATCAACGGAGAACAAACCAGCCCAAGAGCCATCATCGAGGGCTTTCTGCAGCCGGTCCATCGGTAGTTTGCTTAACCGAGCAAGATCGGCGACGGTGTAGCTCTTGCGAACCTTCATCTTCATCGCGACGATCACTTCATCGTCGGTAACCCAGCAAGCCAAGCCGTTATATTCCGGATCGCCATACTGGACGATCGCGCCAGGCAAATCCTGGATGTGGCGGCAGAGTTTCAAAACGTTTGGCCGTTTCTTTTCACCTGGCTCCAAATGGCCCCCGGCTTTGCCCTTCCGATACCTTTCCTCGGCGTACTGCTGACCTTCGACCCGTAATTTAACCTCATCTGCCATAAGGGTTCTCCTTTTTATTTCAAAGCCTGAAAGGCCCTGACTTCCTTGATGATATAATCGGCTAAAGCATCCATCCCATCACCTTTTTTGGCGCTGATGGGGAAATAAGCGCATTTCGGATTGAGCTTAGTGATATGATCTTCGGCTTTCGCTAAGTCGAAATCGAAGACCGGCAAGGTATCCATTTTGCTGAAGAGGACCGCGGTCGCGACTTTGAACATCAGTGGATATTTGAGCGGTTTATCATCACCTTCAGGGATCGAGAGAATCACCAGATTCATCGCCGCCCCTGTATCAAATTCGGCCGGACAAACAAGATTGCCCACATTCTCGAGAATCACGACATCGAGCCCTTCGACCCCGAAACCTTCGATGCCCTCTTCGGTCATCTTCGCGTCCAGATGGCATTCGCCCGCCGTGTGAAGTTGAATCGTTTTGACGCCCGTTTTTGCTTCGATTGTCTCGGCATCGACGGTCGCATCGATATCGGCTTCCATCACGCCTACTTTCAATCTTTCTTTGATACGGTTAATGAGGGCGACCAACATCGTGGTTTTGCCGCTACCGGGCGAAGACATCAAATTGATCAGATAAACCTTCTTGGCTTTTAATTCGGCCCGAAGTTTGTCAGCCCGAGCCTCGTTGTTGGCAAAAACGGACTGCTTGACTGTCAGAACTTTAATTCTATCCATGCGGGTTCTATTTTAACCAAGATAGAGGGGAAATTCTATCTTTCCCATCGAATTACCGATATTGGGTTCCCGATTTCGTTCATTCGTGAGCCGTCAAAAGCTTGAACAAACAAAATAAATCAACGCTAATTGATGTTTTTTTAAAAATGTTAATTTAGCGGACCTTAAAAGAAGCCCAAAATGGCCCTTTTGCATTTTACCGATATACTGAAAAGAGGCTACCGGTGTGTGAAAACAGGTAAAGATGAACTCCAAAGTGCTTAGAATGCCGCCATTTTTTCTTGTGAAAGCCCTTACAGTATCTTATTATTAATGAAATGTCGGTCAGTCACCCGACTGATTTGAAAGAAGGCCTCATCATGGCAAAACGTCGGGGCGATATGGACAAAAACGCTTTCATCAGCGCGGCAGAAAAATTGATCACTGAGCAAGGGGCCAACGACTTTTCTTTGGCGGATCTTTCAAAGGGAATGGGGATTTCGAAAGGAACCCTCTATTACCACTATCCTACCAAGGATGACCTCATCCTTGACATCATGGAAAAGCATATGAACGAGCTTTCCAAAGACTATGTCGAATGGCTCGCCCGCCACAAAGACGACAAGATTAGCAAACAACGTTTCCTCGATGTCATCTTTTACAAGGGCGTCAAACTTTTCAATAAGTCCCGGATGCACATCTATCTTATTAACGAGTGCATGCGCGGGAACGAGTCGCTCCGCAAACGTTACACCGAACTTTGGGACAGCTGGCAAAACAAACTCGAAGAAGGCCTCGCCACCGCCTTCCCCGATGAGCAAGACCGTCAAGCTTATGCCTATCTTTTGATGCTCATCATCGATGGTCTCACCGTTCAAGAGGCACTCGACAATAGCGATAATGCCCTCAACGAACGTATCAAGGGCCTGCTCACGAAAGGAGAAAAGCATGAATAAAATCCGTCAACTCCAAAACAGACTGGACCACGAGTGTCCCGGTTTCAAAGCCAGTGCCAAAGACGATTGCGTCGTTCTCTCAGGCGAAAGCGATGATTACCAACAAATCGTTTTGGCAGGCAAAATCGCTGCAGAAACCCACTTCTTTTATGGCGTGATCAATGACATCAAGTTAAAAGGCTTCATACCAAAGGAGCCAAAGCATTCTTCGATCGTGGATCAAGCTCTGGAAGGCACCAAAGTCGATGTGCTTGTCATCGGAGGCGGTATCGTTGGTTCCGCGGTTTTACGAGAACTCTCCCGCTATCAGCTTTCCGCTTTGCTTGTCGAAAAAGAAGAGGATCTCGCTCTCGGAGCATCCTCCCGCAATGATGGCTGCGTTCATGTGGGCATCGATCTCGACAAAAACTCCACAAAACTCAAGTATCTTATTCGTTCCCGCAAGATTTACGCCCAGCTTTGCAAGGATCTCGATGTTCCTTACCGCGAGGATGGGCAATCTGTCGCCTTCAAGAGTTTGACTCTCAAGGGCCTTGCCGCTCCTTACCTTCGGGCCAAGGCCAGACAAAACCACATCCCGGGCGGAGTGAAGATCCTCTCTCGAGAAAAGATGCTCAAAATCGAACCTCACCTTGCCGAGGATATCAAGTGGGGCGCCTATTTCCCAGCCGGGGCTTGCACCTCGCCTTACGAGTTGACGATTGCCTTGGCGGAGAATGCGGTGATGAATGGCGCCCGCGTCTCTTTTAATACCTATGTCGAGAGCATGGACGTAAAAAACCATCAAATCCTCGCTGTCCACACCAACCGAGGCACCCTCTATCCCAAGGTGGTCGTCAATGCAGCCGGGGTCTACAGCGATGCGATTGCTCAAATGGCCCAGGACCAGTTTTTCAGCATCCACCCCCGCAAAGGAACCGACAGCATCCTCGATAAGGCCGTGACCCCCTCGCTTTCGCAGACGGCGATGACGGTCTATCCCAAACTGGGCGAAGAAAAGAAAACCCACTCGAAAGGCGGCGGATTGATCCCAACGGCCGACAAGAACATTTTGGTCGGTCCCGATGCGATAGAGATCCCCGACCGCGAAGACTACACGACGGTGAAGGAAAGCATCGATGCGATCTTTAGTAAACACAAGACGACGATTGCCTCCTTGTCAGAACGGGATATCATCACCTATTTTTCTGGAACTCGAGCGGCGACTTATGAAGAGGATTTCATCGTCCAAAAAGGCAAATGGACCAAGAACATCCTCCATGCCGCCGGCATCCAATCGCCGGGCATCACGGCTGCTCCAGCCATTGGAGAAGATATTGCTCTCTGGGCGAGTCAGATGCTGAACGCCCCGAAAAAAGAAGCTTTTGATCCCATCCGAAAGGGAGTGGTCAAGACCCGCTTCTTAAGCGATGAAGAACGTGATGCTTTGATCAAAAAGAACCCCGCCTATGGTCATATCGTATGCCGCTGCGAAGAAATATCGGAAGGTGAAATCATCGATGCGATCCATTCTCTCATCCCACCAACCACCGTCGATGGCATCAAGCGGCGCGTCCGAGCTGGCATGGGGCGCTGCCAAGGCGGTTTCTGCCAGCCCCTCGTCGTTTCCTTGCTCGCTCAAGAGTCGCATCACGACATTCTCGAGACCTGCAAGAAGGGCGAAGGCAAGCTCTTTTTTGGCTTAACCAAGGAGGGCAAATAACATGAGCGACTTTGATGTGATCGTCATCGGGGGCGGCCCCGCTGGACTCGCCGCCGCCAAATCCGCTAACGATAACGGGGCGAAAACCCTGTTAATCGAACGCGAAGGCGCCCTCGGGGGCATTTTGAAACAGTGCATCCACGATGGCTTCGGCGTCACTCGTTTCAACGAGAAACTCTCGGGCCCCGAATACGCCCAACGGGAAATCGATAAATTAAAAGACACTAAAGTTGAGGTCTCATTGCTTTCCTTTGTGACCAAACTCTCCGCCACCAGCGAAGGTTACGCGATTACTCTCGTGAATCCGAAGGGGGTCAAAACCCTGACGACAAAGAAGCTCATCCTCGCAACGGGATGCCGCGAAAGAACGGCTAAGCAAGTGATGATCCAAGGGACCAATCCCGCTGGCGTCATGACGGCGGGCCAAGCGCAGTATTACATCAATATCCTTGGTAAAATGCCCATTAAACAGGCGGTGATCCTCGGCTCGGGGGACATCGGCCTCATCATGGCGAGGCGCATCAGCCTCGAAGGCGGCCATGTCGAAGGGGTCTACGAAGCCAAAAGCACCCCATCGGGTTTGGCTCGCAATATCGCCCAATGCCTCACGGACTTTGCGATCCCGCTCCATCTTTCGGAAACGGTGACCAAGGTCTTTGGCGTTGATCGGCTTGAAGCCGTCGAAATCAGCAAGGTCGATGAAAGAATGGCACCGATCCGGGGCACTGAAAAAATCATCCCCTGCGACTCACTCATCCTCTCGGTCGGCTTAATCCCTGAGAACGAATTGGCGAAATCCTTAGGTGTCCCCTTATCGCCTGCTACCAAAGGGCCCGAAGTCGATCAAAGTTTCATGAGCCGAAAAGAAGGCATCTATTCCTGCGGCAACGCTATGCACGTCAATGACTTGGCGGACTATGTTTCTGAGTCGGGCGAAATCGCAGGCAAGGCGGCCGCCACTAAAAGCATCAAGGAACACCACTGCGTGAATGTCGAGGTGGATAAAGCGCTGCTTTATGTGGTTCCCGAATTCGTCGACTTCGCCAAAGAGACAACGAACCTCGTCTTCTATTTCCGCGCCCGCGAAACGTACCAGGACAAGGTTCTAAAGGTCTATTGCGGAGATAATGAGGTTTTCAAACNCGTTTATTCGACATTAAGACCGCCCGAGATGGAGCGGATCAAACTCTCGCTCCCGGCCGAGGGGAAGATTCGCTTTGTCCTTGAGGAGGCAAAAGCATGAGAGAATTCACCTGCATCGTCTGCCCGAATGGCTGCTCGCTCCATTACGATGAGGCAACTCACACCTACACGGGGAACCGCTGCCCCCGCGGGGCTAAATACGCCGAGAACGAAGCCACCCACCCGATGCGTTCCCTCACCAGCAGCGTTCGCACCTCGCTCCCCGAATACCCCGTCGTCTCCGTCCGCACCTCGACTGAGATCCCAAAAGACATGGTCTTTGAGGTGATGAAGGCAATCAGCCACGTCACCCTCACCCGCTATCTCCCCCTCAATGGAATCGTGATCAAAAACGTCTTGAACACCGGCGCCGATATCATCACCACAACGCCGATGAAGAAAGGAAACTAAAACCATGAGCAAACCCTACAAAGACTTCGAGCCACATTGGTACTATGGCCAAGTGCCGCCCCACTCCTACCGTTCCATCTTCAAATGGGGCGATCCCGCTTTCGTCAAGGTTCCCAAAGAAAATCTTTACAAGATGCTGAAGGAGAAGTTTCATCTGAGCGATGCGGATTTCAAGCAGTACAACGCCGACCTCGGCCTCGAAGAAGTCCAGTTTGACGTCCCCGCCAAAGTGATTCAGTCTGCCGACATTGCCTTTTTGAAAAAACTCTATGGCGACGACTTTGTCCGCAACGACGATTACTCCCGGCTTTCGGTCGCTTATGGCAAAACGATGTATGATCTCCTCCGCCTTCGACAAAAGAAGATCGAGAACATTCCCGATGTCGTGGTTTACCCCGATAACAGAGAACAAATCGAGAAGACCGTCGCCTATGCTCAAGAGCACCATATCCCCCTTTATGTCTATGGCGGTGGGAGCTCGGTCACCCGCGGCGTTGAATGCATGAAAGGCGGAATCTCGCTCGACATGCGTTTACGTTACAACAAAGTCATCGCCTTCAATGAAGTCGACCAGACCATCACCGTCCAAACCGGCCTGTCGGGGCCCCATCTTGAAAAGACCCTCAACGAGGCTGTAAAGAATTTCCACGCGAAACGGGCTTACACCTGCGGTCATTTCCCGCAATCGTTTGAATATTCCTCCGTCGGCGGCTGGGTTGTCACTCGCGGAGCAGGCCAGAATTCGACTTACTATGGCAAGATCGAAGACATCGTCCTCTCCCAACGTTATGCCACGCCAATCGGCACCATCGTCACCTCACACTATCCGCGCGAAGCGACCGGGCCTTCGCTCAATCAAATCATGATGGGCTCGGAGGGCAGCTTTGGCGTCCTAACCGAAGTCACGCTCCGCGTCTTCCGCTTCATGCCAGAAAATCGCAAACGCTTCTCCTACATGTTCAAAGACTTCGAAACCGCCCAAGCGGCCTGCCGCGAAATGATGCAGGCCGAAGCGGGTTTCTCTTCGGTCTTCCGTTTATCGGACGCCGAAGAAACCGCGATCATGATGAAACTCTATGGCGTCGATGAGACCCCGCTCCCGAAACTCTTGAAACTGAAGGGCCTCGAAATCGGCAAAGCTTGCTTATTCCTCGGTTTCAGCGAAGGCGAGAAAGGCTATGCCAAGAACGTGGCCAAACAGATCCGCCATATCGCCCATCATTATCGCGCGATGTCCCTCACTGGCATGGTAACCAAGGGCTGGGAAAAGGGCCGCTTCAACGATCCCTATATGCGCGATTCGATGCAGGACTTCGGCATTATGACCGATACTCTTGAGTGCTGCGTCAATTGGTCCAACATGAATCAGGTCTACACCGAGGTGCGGAAATTCTGCAAATCCCGCCCCGATACGATCTGTATGACCCACCTCTCGCACGCCTATCCCCAAGGCGCCAACCTCTACTTCATCTTCATCGCCAAGATGAATGACCTCGAGGAATACAAACACTACCAAGATGGCATCCTGAACGCCATCCAGAAATCGGGCGCCGCCATGTCGCACCACCATGGAATCGGCAAAGCTTTTGCCCCTTGGCTCGAAGGGGAGATGGGGCCGCTTGAATACAGCACTTTCACCGCTCTCAAGAAACACTTTGATCCCGAGGGAATCATGAATCCGGGCGGCACGCTCGGGCTCGACCTGACGAAAGAACAGAAGATCGGAAAGGACGAACCCCTTAAGGACGTTCAGTTATGAGACACGTTTTCGTCATTAATCCCAAAGCCGGCCGCGTCGATCGCACAACGGAAATCTCCGCAAAACTCAAAGATTATGATGGAAAAGTCGATTACGAAATCTATGTGACGAAGTCCTTAGGCGATGCCCAAGGCTATGTCCGGGATTATTTGAAGAGCCACGACCCGAAAGAAACCTACCGCTTCTATGCCTGCGGCGGGGATGGCACCCTCTACGATGTCGTCAACGGGGCTTATGGTTTCCCTAACGCCGAGGTCGCTTGCCTCGCTTTAGGTTCAGGTAACGATTTTGTCAAGAACTTCCACGACCTCGAAGCCTTCCGCGATTTGGACCGTTCAATCGCCGGAACCGCCAAAAAAATCGACTTGCTCAAAGTCGATGACAAGGTCTGCATCAACATCACCAACTATGGCTTCGATGGCGAGGTCACTTTCGCTCAGCTGAAGTACAAGCGCCGCCCCTTCATGAATGGCCCCCGCGCTTATAAAGCCGCCACGCTCCATTGCTTTCTCTTCAAGATGAATCAGCCTTTGAAATTGACTCTCGATGGGAAAGTGGCCTTCGATGGTAAAGGGCTTCTCGTTGTTATCGCCAACGGCTTCTGCTATGGCGGCGGTTACTATTGCGCCCCCAAGGCCAAGATCGATGACGGCCTCATCGATGTTTGCTTGATCAAGAAAGTCGGAAAACTCAAGGCGGCTGGCTTTATGAAGATCTTCCGGCAAGGGCGTCACATCGATAGCCCCAAGACCAAAGATCTCGTGATTTTCCAGCGCTGCAAGAAAGCGATCATCGAGTCGACAAAGCCAGTCGCCTACGCGATTGATGGCGAGGTCTTCCGTCAGCGAAAAGTCGAAGTCTCGATCCTTCCGCTCGCTCTCTCTTTCGTCGTTCCAGCAAAGAAAAACTAAAACGGGGCGGGGTTTGCTGAGGATATTCTCTTCATCGAGAACCAAATTCCTGACATAGCCCCTTTTTCACGATCGGGTGTGTTAGAATCTCCCCACTGTATGGACCTCGCAAAAGATAACGTTTCCCATCTCTACCGCCACTTCCTCTTCAGCGCTTTCGGGGCCGCTCTCGTCGGCTCCGTTTTTTCGATTGTCGACATGGCGATGATGGGCCATTACCAAGGACCCAATGCCGCCGCTGCCCTCGCCATCATCTCGCCCGTATGGAACATCATCTATGCTTTCGGGCTCTTAACGGGGATCGGCGCCAGCGTCCTCTACGCCGAACTCCGGGGCAAAGCCAAAAGCGATAGTGACCCCAACGTCTATTTCACCCTCGGTTTGATCCTCACACTGATCATCGGTGTCCTCGAGGCGGTTTTGCTCAACGTTTTCCTTTCGCCGATCCTTGTCTTTTTCGGCGCCGACAGCACGACGCTTCCCCTCTGCCTCGATTATCTTAAGTGGATTCGCTATGGCTTCCCGCTCTTCACCTTCTCAAATTTCTTGGCTGGCTTCCTTCGCAACGACAAAGCGCCGGGTTTAGCGACCGCCGGCATCATTGCCCCAGGCTTATTCAACGTCCTCTTTGACTACATCTTTATCTATGTCTGCGCGATGGGGATGGAAGGGGCAGGCCTTGCTACGGTCCTTGGCATGCTCTTCGGTGACATCATCATGACTTGCCACTTCATCAGCAAGAAAAACACCTTGAAGTGGGTTCATTTCGAACACCCTTTCCACAAGAGTTGGGCCATCATCGTCAGCGGCTTCTCCTCCTTCTTCACCGATGCGGCAATGGGGATTTCCAACGTGATTTTCAATCGACAAATCGTGGCCCTTTATCCCGAAAAATCTTCGGCCTATCTCGCGATCTATGGTATCCTCATCGGCCTCTTTGTTTTCGTCCAATGCGCCAGTTATGGCATTGGCCAAGCAGTCCAACCTTTGATTTCGTATAACCACGGGGCCGAACTTTATCCCCGAGTGAAGAGTCTTTTGACCCATGCCCTATTCACTTGCCTTGGCGTCACCGCGGTTGCCTTCATCTTGACGGAAAGCATCCCGCTTCCTCTCATTTGGCTTTTCATGACGCCGAATAACGAAGTCCTCGCCTTAGCCCCAGGCGTAATGAGGCCTTTCGCCCTTTGCTTCCTCGCCCTCTCCTTTAACGTGGTGGCTTGCTACTATTTCCAGGCCATCCTCAAAAGCCCGATGGCTTTCGTCGTGTCCCTCTTGCGAGGCGCCGTCATTCCGGCGGTTCTCCTTTATCTCCTCCCCTTAGGCGAGGCAGACCTCATTTGGTACGTGATGCCCATCACCGAAAGCGCCACCGCGTTTTTATCGGCTTTCTTAATGGTTTATTACACGAAAAACCTTGGCAAAACCCGAACGGCTTTGGCAAAATAGGTTTTTTGGACGCGGGATAGATCATCGAAGGTAAGCAAGGAATGGGGATTAGTTCCTTTTTTATAAAAAGACAAATCTGTCAACGAAACGGGAAGCCAGCAAAAAAGGCAAACACCTCTTAGCAATCCTATCGATCAAAGGAAAAAAGCGATTTTTCCAAGAGAGTGATTCTCGGTCTTTCGTCTTGAGTTTTTTTCAAGGGTCGCGAAAAGCAAATCTGGCTGAATTGGCTTGGCGATGTGAGTATCAAAGATCGCTAAAGCGACATTCTTATTCTTTTCCAAACCGAGAGGATGTTTCTGATATTTGGATCAAATCAAAAGCAATGATTTTTGCACAATCTGTTTCTTTTACGAAATCATCGATGGATTCTGTCTTGCTCTTTTTCTCCAAAAGATCTCGACATAAATGGACAATTCTTTCGAGCGATATCGATTCATCTTTCACTGGCTTCATAAAGAATCTCCCTATCCCGCAGAACACCATCCACCATCCGCGGATCCAAGCTCTCGATCGAGGCAACAGTATCGACGTTTTTCCCCAGTTTTTCGCTTAATTCACCGTTGATTCTCCCTAAATCAAATAATGTCATTTCCTCGCCGGGCTCAATCAAAATATCTACATCGCTGGTTTTTTTCGCCTCGCCTCGGGAATAAGAGCCGAAAAGATAAGCTTTTTTAACCTTATTCTTATCAAAGGGACTCAGAACTTGATTGACTACAGAATAAATTTCCGCAAAGGGGAGAATTTGGTCGGAAGTCTCGAGGCTCCTTGCTTGAGCGAGCGTAACAAAAGGCGCCTTCCCCCGGTGTGCCAAAGAGGTCAAAAATGAATTGATTAACGCAGAGAGGCTTATGCCTGATTCTTTAGCTATTTTTTCACAACGTTCCTTGATTTCAGGATTTATCCTCAAATTAATCCGCCCGCTTTTATCCATACCGGTCTTCCTTTCATCATCATTCTAGAATATCTATTATATTATGCAAGTACTTTGTACGTACATATGATTTCGCCATCTCCAATAACCCCCTTCAAACCCCCTCATTTTGATTGTTCCTTTGCCATTCCCCGCCAAATGGTGGTGTCAAAAGAAGGCTAAAGATGATTTCCCGAAAAAGAGAAAATACCTTTTCAATCTCATTCTCCTCACCAATCCGTTAAACTTAAAGTAACGAAAGGAAAACCTATGCCCCCATTTCATTTTCATTTCGATGAAGGAGACGAGATTCTTTATTGGACTACATCAATGGCGAGGATTTCGGCAATGCCTTGATCCACCCCAACTGCGGTGTCCATTGGGGCAAGGCCAACGAAATGACAAACGCTGGGAGATTCGCCGATCTTTATCTTGCCCTCCAGCGGCAAGCGAAAGCCTTCCTCCCGAAGCCCCTGGCCAATTAAGGGAGTCCAAAGAACGGGGTTTTGCTCCGTTTTTTTCTTTAGCCGAGTTGATGGCGCCGAGGTTATAGAGGATAAATGGGTAATTTTCCCGTTTTTACCGATATGTTCATTTTTTGAACATATGGAATCTTTGTCCAATTCGCCTGGCGAAAAAATCATTTGGAGATGGCGACTGATGACGCTCCGCGCTCGGCCAAAAAGATTTGCCCCCTTTTCTTGGGTGAGCTAGGCCGTGTCTTCTTGAGGAGGCTTTTGCCTGCAGCTGAGTAAAGTGCATTTTTTGCCCATTGCTTTTTTCTTCGGTTTGCTCATTCGGTTGCTCCAACCAAAGACGTCGGCGTAATCAAAGTGGAAAAGGGGCGCTCTTTTCACTGAGTAATTATTCACTGAATAATTTGTCAGTTATCTTTTAGTCGAATACATCGAACTTTTTACGAGAAGACATCAAGCCCAACCCCTTGGTACCTATCCAAAAGAAAAGGTCTTCTTTGACGAGGGGGCGCGGAAAGGGGGAGAGTTTGAAGTCCATTCTGAATCTAAGCCATAGACTTCCCCAAAAGAAATGAAATGCGAGAGAATGAAATAGACTATATCAGTAAAGTGATATACTAACCTTTGGTTTAAGTCTATGGGCAGTGTTTTGCAACAAATCTTAAAAGAGAAAGGGATGAGCCTTTATCATCTGGGCCAACTGACCAGCATCCCCTATTCGAGCTTATATGCCTTCTATTCGTCCCAGGATAAGCTTGAGGCATCTTCCTCGCTCACTCTCTATACGATTGCCAAGACCTTGGGGGTGTCGATGGAACGGTTATTCGACGATGGAAAACTGCATTTGCCCAAGCGATTTGCTTTTTGCTTTTGGGATGTGGATTTTCAAGACCTGAGAAAAGAGAACACCCCTTTTGCCATCGCGCGGCTTTATGAGCGGGGTGGGATCGATGGTCTCTGTTATGTCGAGGAGAATTTTTCACGGGAAGACATTGTGAAAACAGCGATGATTCGGCGGGATTTCTCGCCGGTTACCGCCAACTTCTTGTCCCAGCGTTATGGCTTAAAAAAGGAGACGATGGCCTATTACCGCTATGGCGGCGGGCAAGATTGGAGGATAAAACCATGATCTATTGGAAGATTCTTGATGCGAAGCGGAAAACGATTCTCGAAAAACTCTGCGCCGAGCCCTGGATCAAAGATTTCTATCTGGCGGGCGGGACCGCTTTGTCTCTCGAACTCGGCCTACGGAAATCCAATGATTTCGATTTCTTCTCTTCTCGACCGTTCGGAGAAGAGAAACTTTTTGCCGATCTCACGCGAGCCCTCGGGAAAAAGCCTCAGGTGATCTCTTTAGGCGAGGGGACGTGCGACGTCAACGCGGATGGTATTCAGATCAGTTTCTTTTATTATCCCCATCCGCTCTTAGAAGACACGATCATCTCAGCGGAACTCCCCGGATTGCAGATGGCTTCTTTGGACGACATCGCGGCGATGAAAATGGCCGCGATTGGCTCCCGAAGCGTCAAAAAGGATTTCTATGATCTTTACCACATTTTGACATTAAAGAACTATCAGGCGTCCGACTTGATCCGGCTCTTGAATAAGAAATTCGGCAACAAAGGTTGGGGTGCCTCTTATTACGTGATGTCCCTCAGCTATTTCGAGCCGGCCGAAGCGGATTCTTTACCTCAATGTTATGTCCCGTGCGATTGGAGCAAAATCAAAACCTATTTCCTCGCTTTCCAAAAAGCGATGCTGGCGGCTCTTTCTTTATCCGATACCGAAACACACATTGATTAATCACCCGACAATATCTTGCTCTTTGAACAAATTGAGCAATATGTGAATGACGTCATCATCACAATCCGCCTTATCAAAACAAAATCCTGAAAGTCTATCTTTTTGGTTCTTACGCCAAGAAAGAAGCATCCGCCAAAAGCGACGTCGATCTTTATATCGTCTCCGATGGCTCGATGTCCTTAAGCGAGTTGATCGACTTTCAAAGCCGGGTCAAAGAGGCCTTGGACAAGGAAGTCGATGCGGTTGGCTCCTCGAGTATCAGTGAGCCTTCATCTTTTGTTAAACGCACTCAAAAAGACGAAATTCTCCTCCTCGAAAGATAAACGGGGTCTGTTACAGTTCTTTAAGATTATCTTTAGAAAGCATCACTCAGGTTTGAACTTTATGGCGGCACATCCACTCGCGGCGATCGTCGCCTTGGCTTCGGCTTCAATTCCACACCGTTTGGCGCAAGAAATCAGGGCAAAAAAAGAGTAAAAGAAAATGAGGCGAAATTGGATTAGGGGCCTAAGCAATTTTACCTCGGGGAGTATTGTAACTGATACGATAGTGCGATTCCAAGAAAAATCGGGAGATAATGATCGTTTTCTAGTCGGTTCCTCGGTCTCTAAGGGGCTCAGTCCGATTCGCACCCCCTTGTCTTTTCTAGCCGGAACAGGTTCAATTAAGGCACCAAAATGATGAAAGGGGCATGCCATGGCTACACTGACGCTTAAGGAAATCGATCAACTTCATTTCAATCACGTCCGTCTCTTAGAGCACGCCTATTTCGATAGCGATATGCTGCCCTATGCCCTGCCCCGGATCAAACTCAAAGAGACCTCGGAAATCCTCAGCGTTTTCTTCTGGGCTTTTACCTTTGTCTTCTTTGATTATGCCCTCTCTTCCAATCCTTCGCTTCCCCTTAACTTCCGCGATCGTTTCCTCCATGACACCTCTTTTCAGTTTCACCACAGTTTCAAAGAGGAATACCCCAACAGCGTCGAAACCGATCGGAGCCTCAAAGAGCTCTTCGACCATGATGTTTTCATCTTGCAAAAAGCGTTTAATTCCCGGGGCGAAGCGCCCGGGGAATACCATTTAGGCGTGGCCGAAGGACGCGAAGAAGATTCCTCCTTCCAAAAAGAAGTCGAGACCAATCCGATCTACCGCTGGATCGCTCTTTTGGCAGACGCTTCGAATGCGATCATCGATCACGACAACTTAACACTCGAAATGCTCCAAAAAGGCTATCACGCCCCCGCGAAAGAAGATCAAGAGAGGGAGAAAAGGAAGATCCTCTTCTTTAATGAGGCAATCCTCGAGAAGTATTACGAATTAGCGAATAAGGAGGTTGCCATCCCCTTACTCAGTGCGAATGGGTTTCTTTTAGAGAAACCCGCCGCCCAAAGCTAAACGAAAAAAAGAAAGTTCGTTCTAATGCAGGCCCCGTGTCAAGGACACATCAAAAAGCTTTCGGGGTTTTAGGGCGACTGCCGACCAGTCGTTGTTGGAGTGGTCAATAGAGGAGAACATCTCGGTGAGCACGTCCGAGAAATCTGAGCATCTTCGGAGTGAAAGCTTGTCTTTTGTGTGGTCGAAGAAAGACCCCCATCGGGGTGTTGTCCCGGCAGTTGCCTCTGCGTGACGTCGACTGAGCGATGCTGACGTCAGAAAGAAGCCGCATGGAGGATTATACTTTTTCAATGATTTCCATCCCACAAACAAGCCTTAGTCATTTTTGGCATCCAATAGACAAGGCCCACTAATTTCGCCCAATCAATCACGGTGGGCTTCTATAAACGTTGCCTCTTTTCTGCAGGATTATTGCCAAATAAAAGGATGGAGGAAGAAAGCCAATCTCAACCTGCCAAGACCGGCGTTCATCAACATGCCGACTAGTAGAATTGCAAAAAAGTTCCTTTATTATTTGATGTTTGCTGAAGTTTAAGGCTGGCTATAGCCTCAGCATGTATCGTTTGAGGAACTTGTGCCCATCAGGCCTACCTCGTCGCTGGATAATAGACCTGTTGTCTTTTGGGCAAGTTTTTGGTTCGATCAGTTCATTAAGAAACCGAGCCAATCACTGACGCTCGCCATCACATCTTCATAGGGTATGCCCGAGGCGTAAGACTTCTTGGCAAATCTCGCCCAACGCTCCTGGCTCAGGGCGCTCTCCTTGATGGCGGACGCGATTTGCTGTGCTTTCCCTTTGCTCATCTCGAAACCCCGGTGCGAGCAGGTTTCCCGAAAGGCCTTTCTCGCGTCGTCTTTATCCATGCGCCCTCGCTCGAATTTGCCCAAAATGTAGAGATCGTAGAGATCTTTGCTGCGACTGTTGTCGAGGCCTTTCGCCAGGAAGGTTTCCATCTTCTCGGCCACCACGCTTTCGAGGCTGTAGGCCAATAAGGAAAGTCTTTGTTTGGTAACTAGGCATTGGTATTCGTAGTGGGCTTCCGCCGGAACGATGGGGTCCCCGGTGGCCACATCGATGTCGAAAACCTGCCGGACACTCTCCAAGCTTCCTTGGATTTGGAGGCGGAATCCCCCATAAAGATCGTCTGGGCGGATGGGCGAGACATCAACAATGCGGAAAAGGACGTCATCGCCATTATCGATTTGGCAAATGGCTTCGGCCGTTTTGAGGAGCGAATCCCGTTCCAACGTCATTTGGCTGAGCAGGAAATCGATGTCGACGGTCGAGCGATTGTCGATGCCATAAAGCGAGGAAAGATAGAGCCCGCCCTTCAGTACGAAGCGGTCCCGAAACGGAGAGGCCGCCAGCCTCGAAAGGAAAGCGTCAAAGAAAAAACGGGCATAAATCACGTTCGGCAAAACGCCTTTTTCCTTGGCGATGGAGACTGCGCGAGCCTGCAGAGATTGCTTGTCAATTCTCATCCGCCACCACCTCCAGGAGATCCGAAACAACCTTTTCCGAATGGACGAGTTTGGCATACTCGTATAGCTTTAGGGTGTCCCTGTCTTTCTTACGGGCATACCCCTTTAGGGCTTTGATGAAGACCTCATCCTCATAATCCTCGCGGTTCCGGATCATGTCCACGATCGTCTTCTCGCAGCCATAGACCCTGACTTTATTGCCGAAAATGGTTTCCTTCTCGATGATCCCGAAAGAATAACGATCATCGTGCCTTTCGTAATGAATCTCGAGATGCGGGGTTGCCTGGCGGCAGGGATGATAGCCGAAGGGGGCCGTGACCTCCATCGTTTCAACGACCTTCTCGGTCAGCCCGAGAAGAGAAAGGGCGCTCATGCCCGAGAAGACGAATTTCGGATAACGCCACTGAAGGAGAAAGCAATCGTCAGCCGGCCAGGCGGGGTCAGCGTAAAAACCCGGCGCCAGTTTGATCAGTTTCTTCTTTTTGACGAAACCGGAAAGGAACCATAACGGGATCCCGGCCTCCTTGAGGTCTGGGGTAGTCACGCNTCTTTTCTCAGAGAAAATCTTATCGAGTTTCGCTTCGTTTTCCATATATGCACATACATTATAATTTTTTGTATGTTATTTTACAAGCCAATATAATAGCGGGTAAAAAGGGCCTGAAGACAGATGAACAAAGGCCACTGCTCTACCGGAATCGTCTCAAAAAAGAGACATTTTTCCGTTTTTGTATACCTTAAAAAGTGGCCTGCTATCAAGGATTTTCATATGTTCACCCATGCGAGGTCATTCTTGACCCCTTCCCCAAAATGTCAAAAATAAACAAAAACCAGGCATTTAAAATANTTACCTTTTATATTTTTATTAGTTATTATCTAGCGTTCTTAATGTCAGTCGAACTACAGTCTCGACATGTGTAGGGTGGGGTCGGGGCAGCTGTGGCTCATGCCTTGAGGCTGGGCGGGGAATATGTTGACCATTGGGTGGGGACATATTGCGAGCCCTTGTTTTCCCGGTTTTTGGCCGAAAAACGACGTTTCCTGTTTGGCGGTGTTTCCGGAAGGAAGGAAAGGATGTTTCCCCGGGCACGTTGAGACTGTGAAAGGAACATGTGTGGAGGGGGAACGGATCAAGGCCCCAAAGCGCTGTGCCGTCCTGTACGTCATTTAAACTATCATCCGACCACCGCTTGCTATGCCGCTTACCATGTCCTTACCACGTTCCCCATTAATAAGAGGACGTGACCGCTTTAAAAGTTACTAAGTAAAAGCCAGGAAAGACCGTGGTTTTTCTTAAAAACTTACTATGTTAGTTACTAAGTAAGTTACTAAGNGGGGGCATGTGGCGAACCCTCGCTTTCCGCGGTTTTCGGTCGGAAAACGACGTTTTCGATTCGGCAGCGTTCCCGGAAGGAAGGAAAGGATGTTTCCCCGGGCACGTCGAGACTGGGAGAGGAATATGTGCCGTGACGGACAGGGATTCTGCTCTTAATGGCTCACTACTTGCTCGGGATTGAGCAAAAGGGACAGCAAACTGAGATGGTAAATGCCATCCTCATCATAGCCATCCGGCGCCGAAGTATCCTCAACGATGATCTTCTTAAAAGCATCACCCGTTTTGAGGAGGGGCTTCTTCTCGCTCTCCTCTTTTTCTCTTCCGTCCACAAAAACCTGCAGATAGACCTTGCGGTCCATCAAATTGAGAACGAAATCGATCTCGGAAGCCTTGTCTACTCGTTTCCCTTCTTTGTTCGTCTCGGTGAAAACGACTCGGCCGACATCGACGGAATAGCCTTCAACGACCAAAGCGTTATAAACAATGGTCTCGGTGGTGAATCCCCGGTCCCTTTCCCGGTAATTGAGCCTGGCGTTCCTTAATCCGACATCGACGGAATAGTATTTGTTCAGGGAGTCGAAATAGGCCTTGCCCTTCACGTCGTAGGTCTTGACCTCAGAGAAGAGATAGACGTCCAAGAGGTAGCCGATGTAATCCTTGACGGTGTTGTACGACATTTTCGCTCTTAACTTGCTNTTGATCGTGTCCGTCAGTCTATGGACATTGCTGGTGTGGCCGCTCGTGGAATAAAGCTCATCGATGAGGCCGTCCAAAACGTCTTGGCGCTCGATCTTGTTCCGCTCGAGGATGTCCTTGAGGTAGGTCGTCTTAAACAAGCCGTTAAGATAAGCGGCTCTGTCTTCGTCCTTGCTAAAAAGATAGGTCCTTGGCAGCCCTCCGAAGCGGAGGTATTCCTCCAAAGCCTCGTGTTTGTCGCCCCCGCGCCCGCCATAGAATTCCTTGAACGTCAGGGGGTTCACGTGGACCTCGATGGCCCGGTCGCGGAAGCGGGTGGCGACGTCTTTGGAAAGGAGCTTCGAATTCGACCCGGTGACGTAGAGATCAACGTTCTTGAGGCTCGAAAGAGAAATCACCGCTTCGTAAAACGTGATTTGGTTCTCTTCGGTCTGGCTCTCCTTGGGCAAGGCGGGGTTTGGGACGGCATTGACCAAGGTGATCTCATCGATGAAAACGTAGTTCATCCCGTCTTCTTTTAGGCGCTTCTTCACCTCTTTCTCAAGCTCGATGGGGTTGCGGAGCGCGATGTTCTCGATCGAGGACAGATCCAAGGAAACGATGTGATCCGCCTTCACCCCTTGCTCCAAGAGATAGGGACGGTAGATATCAAAAAGAAGATAGGTCTTCCCGCTTCTGCGTACCCCGGTGACGACTTTCGGGATCCCGTTATCGCGAAGTTCGATTAATTTTGCTAGATAAGTCGGTCTTTGGAAGATCATGAGAACACATCCAGTGAAAACTTCATCCACATGTGTATATTATTTTCACTGTGAATATTATAGGCAATCGTTTGTCCAAAAGAAAGTCTTCTCTGATGAGGTTCTGAAAGGCGAGCTTATTTCCCTTATAGCCTCAACCTATGTAGAGTGCGGTCGGGGTAGCTGTGGCTCATGCCTTAAGGCTGGGAGAGGGACATATCAGGAAGGGGGGGTTCTTAATCTCGAAACGATGCCTTGCCGATCCTCAAAACTATCATTCCGGCATCACTTACCATGCTCCCGTTAAAAGAAGGCATAGACGTTTTAAGTTGCTAAGTAAAAGGAAGGATTGATCGTGTTTTCCTTAAAAAACTTACTATGTTAGTTACTAAGTAAGTTACTAAGTCGTTTTCTCCCCGTCTCTCCGTCGGCCAATTTTTATAACTCTTTATAACTTTTTTGGTTTTTTATAACTCTTTATAACTTTTGATGGAGGTTGGAAAAGCAAAGAATTGACCAGGGATCGAAATCAAAGCCTGGTCAGACATTTTTCTTTGAGGAAGGCGGTGATGTCGGCTTTTTCGTCCGTCTCGTAAAAATGGACCAAAAGTTTCTTGAATTCAGGCACGGCCTCGGCCGGGATCACGATCAGCCCTTTGCCGCTTTGAATCAAGTGGTGGTTGGCGAAAATCACAGCGGTCCGCTTATTGCCGTCGAGGAAAATCTGCCGTTTCATCACGTAGAGAAACGCTTCGATTGAGGTCTCCACCACGTCCCGCCCAGCCATGATGGACCCGAGTTCTTCCTTGACCTGGTCCTCAAGAGGCACAGGCGGGATATAAGAGCAACCGCCGATGGTGACGGGAACATTCCGAATCTTTCCGGCGGTGTAGGAAAAGCCCTCCTGCACAACCGCGTTGATCTGGCAGAGAATCGCATAGTTTGACGGGTATTGGATGACCCCGTCGGTCAGGATGAACTCCCAGGCGTGCTTGAGGTTGACCACCTTGCTCACGTCCTCGGAGGTCATGTCCTTCACTTTGCCGCCATTGACCAGCGTCTCGGTGTCGGAATAGGTGGTGGCGACGCCCTCGAGAACGCTTTGCTTGTAAATCGAATCCACGAGGTTTCGCCTCGCCAAATCGATGTTGACTCCGACTTTGGGGTCGATGGAACCCTCAACATAGCCGGCCTCATCAAGCGCTTTTTGGATATCCCGAAGACGCTTTTTGTAATCGCGGGCGAGGGCGCTGTTGGCGATGATGAGGTTAGCGAGCTCCTGGGAGTATTCTCCGGCGTACTTGCTCATCAAAACGCCACCATCCCTGTAATGAACATAAAGATACTTCTTACCATCGCTCTCCCGGATCTCGGTGGAACCGTAAAGCATTTTCGACAGACGATCGTTGATTTGGCTTCTTTCTTGAAGCAGGGCCGCCAGATTGTCCATATTCAAACTCCTCCTATGTGAAACATTTCTAATGCTTTTGTTTCACATATTATATCACAAACAAATCATGTGAAACATTTTTAAGACATTTGTTTCACATATATATTTTGCCGACGCTATCTAACAAAATTCGAATCAAGATAACAAGGTCTGCTCAAAGTTCACTCAAAGTCTACTGTCGGCCACAGTATCAGCCTATCAAGAGGGCGGGGATAAGCGAAGCAGACAGTAGAACTGTCAAAAGGCCGAATGCCATCGAATATTTATCGAATTTTGAGGCTTGCCACCGTCTCAACATGCGTAGAGGCTACGAAATGTAAGCATGACCCTGGCCTAGAGGCTATTGAGATGGATATTTTCCCTATAGCGTCATTACTTACGAAAATATTGGGTGTTTTTATTGATGCCCAAACGCTGGACCAGCCCTTCTTTCATGATTTGGGTCAGGCGGGCTTCGATGCTCCCCCGCTTCAGGGAATAAAGGATTTCCTCGAGGCCTTCTTTGGAGACCGGCTTTTCGGCTTGATTGATGGCCAAAAGAACCTTTTCCTTTGCCGAAAGTTTTTGCTCGTTGATCTCGATCATCTTCAAAAGCCGTCGGTAGCCTTCGCTCAGGCAGAAGAGCAGATAATGGGCGAAAGGTGTCGGGTCGAAATCGTTCTCCTTCCAGCCTTTGTCACTCAGTTTCAGAGAGGAGTAATACCCATCGATATTTTCCAAGACGACATAGGAAAGGGAGTAATAATGCTCAAGCGAGTAGCCCGCTTTAAGCAAAAGAAAAGTCGTAAGTAGCCGAGAAGTTCGGCCGTTGCCGTCGTTGAAAGGGTGGATGCAAACGAAATCCAAAACGAACAAGCAAATGAGAAGCAGCCGATTGACCGAGGGATCCGCCCAAAGTTGATTGAATTGGTAAACCAGATTGCCCACCAAGTTGGGGGCGTCCTCCCACGACGGCGGAGTGAAAACGACTTCAGACCTCGCTTTGGAAACGGAGAGGATGACGTTGTTCTTGTCTTTGTAGCGGCCGCCAAAAGACGGGTTATATCCGGCATACATGTCGTAGTGAAGATCCTTGACGAAAGCCTCATCAAGGGTTTGATAAGAAAAGGAATCGAAAACCCTTTGGAGAGCTTTGTTGTAGCCGAGAAGCATGTAATCCTCAAAGTCCTTGGGGTCTGCCCCTTTATCAAAAAGCTCGTTCTCCCGCTTCGGCGTGACGGAAATGTCCTCGATTGTGTTCGAGGAAGTAACGCTGCGTCGAACCGAAAGGTCATGAAGCCGATTCAGCTTTTCCTTCTTGGGAATCGCAAACAAGGATCCTTGGTAATGCTCNACCTGGCTGAGCAAAGCCAAAAGATCGTCAAGACGATATCGGGCTAATTCGTTTTTGAGATCGATGTCTTTCATGCCAATATTATAGAGGATAATTAGTTTGATGCAAATTTTACATTATTTATTTGCACCATAATTAGCAAAAATAGCGTTTGAGTTGTTGCATATTCACAAGAATTCAAATGATATGGAAGCCAGACTCCGCACATATTCCCATCATCATGTGTCTACAGGCAAAAAAGTCAAAAAACGCCTTTTTTGGCGATTTTCGACCTCCTGTCGAGAATGCCCATTCCATCGGAACTTTTCATATGTTCCCGGACTCTATATCCTTTTCCGGGTCTTCCGAAAATGGCCGAAAATAGGCCAAAATGGGGTTTCTCATTTTCTTAACAGTATTATAATAATTTAGTGTTTATCAGCATTTCTTAACGACAATTCGCATACGGTTTCAACATGTATCGTTTGAGGAACTTGTGCCTATCAGGCCTACCTCGTCGCTGGATAATAGACCTGTTGTCTTTTGGGCAAGTTTTTGGTTCGATCAGTTCATTAAGAAACCGAGCCAATCACTGACGCTCGCCATCACATCTTCATAGGGTATGCCCGAGGCGTAAGACTTCTTGGCAAATCTCGCCCAACGCTCCTGGCTCAGGGCGCTCTCCTTGATGGCGGACGCGATTTGCTGTGCTTTCCCTTTGCTCATCTCGAAACCCCGGTGCGAGCAGGTTTCCCGAAAGGCCTTTCTCGCGTCGTCTTTATCCATGCGCCCTCGCTCGAATTTGCCCAAAATGTAGAGATCGTAGAGATCTTTGCTGCGACTGTTGTCGAGGCCTTTCGCCAGGAAGGTTTCCATCTTCTCGGCCACCACGCTTTCGAGGCTGTAGGCCAATAAGGAAAGTCTTTGTTTGGTAACTAGGCATTGGTATTCGTAGTGGGCTTCCGCCGGAACGATGGGGTCCCCGGTGGCCACATCGATGTCGAAAACCTGCCGGACACTCTCCAAGCTTCCTTGGATTTGGAGGCGGAATCCCCCATAAAGATCGTCTGGGCGGATGGGCGAGACATCAACAATGCGGAAAAGGACGTCATCGCCATTATCGATTTGGCAAATGGCTTCGGCCGTTTTGAGGAGCGAATCCCGTTCCAACGTCATTTGGCTGAGCAGGAAATCGATGTCGACGGTCGAGCGATTGTCGATGCCATAAAGCGAGGAAAGATAGAGCCCGCCCTTCAGTACGAAGCGGTCCCGAAACGGAGAGGCCGCCAGCCTCGAAAGGAAAGCGTCAAAGAAAAAACGGGCATAAATCACGTTCGGCAAAACGCCTTTTTCCTTGGCGATGGAGACTGCGCGAGCCTGCAGAGATTGCTTGTCAATTCTCATCCGCCACCACCTCCAGGAGATCCGAAACAACCTTTTCCGAATGGACGAGTTTGGCATACTCGTATAGCTTTAGGGTGTCCCTGTCTTTCTTACGGGCATACCCCTTTAGGGCTTTGATGAAGACCTCATCCTCATAATCCTCGCGGTTCCGGATCATGTCCACGATCGTCTTCTCGCAGCCATAGACCCTGACTTTATTGCCGAAAATGGTTTCCTTCTCGATGATCCCGAAAGAATAACGATCATCGTGCCTTTCGTAATGAATCTCGAGATGCGGGGTTGCCTGGCGGCAGGGATGATAGCCGAAGGGGGCCGTGACCTCCATCGTTTCAACGACCTTCTCGGTCAGCCCGAGAAGAGAAAGGGCGCTCATGCCCGAGAAGACGAATTTCGGATAACGCCACTGAAGGAGAAAGCAATCGTCAGCCGGCCAGGCGGGGTCAGCGTAAAAACCCGGCGCCAGTTTGATCAGTTTCTTCTTTTTGACGAAACCGGAAAGGAACCATAATGGGATCCCGGCCTCCTTGAGGTCTGGGGTAGTCACGCATCTTTTCTCAGAGAAAATCTTATCGAGTTTCGCTTCGTTTTCCATATATGCACATACATTATAATTTTTTGTATGTTATTTTACAAGCCAATATAATAGCGGGTAAAAAGGGCCTGAAGACAGATGAACAAAGGCCACTGCTCTACCGGAATCGTCTCAAAAAAGAGACATTTTTCCGTTTTTGTATACCTTAAAAAGTGGCCTGCTATCGAGGATTTTCATATGTTCACCCATGCGAGGTCATTCTTGACCCCTTCCCCAAAATGTCAAAAATAAACAAAAACCAGGCATTTAAAATATTTACCTTTTATATTTTTATTAGTTATTATCTAGCGTTCTTAATGTCAGTCGAACTACAGTCTCGACATGTGTAGGGTGGGGTCGGGGCAGCTGTGGCTCATGCCTTGAGGCTGGGCGGGGAATATGTTGACCATTGGGTGGGGACATATTGCGAGCCCTTGTTTTCCCGGTTTTTGGCCGAAAAACGACGTTTCCTGTTTGGCGGTGTTTCCGGAAGGAAGGAAAGGATGTTTCCCCGGGCACGTTGAGACTGTGAAAGGAACATGTGTGGAGGGGGAACGGATCAAGGCCCCAAAGCGCTGTGCCGTCCTGTACGTCATTTAAACTATCATCCGACCACCGCTTGCTATGCCGCTTACCATGTCCTTACCACGTTCCCCATTAATAAGAGGACGTGACCGCTTTAAAAGTTACTAAGTAAAAGCCAGGAAAGACCGTGGTTTTTCTTAAAAACTTACTATGTTAGTTACTAAGTAAGTTACTAAGTTGGTTTCCTCCCGTTTTTCCGTTGGCCATTTTTTATAACTCTTTAGAAGGATTTACAAAAGTGTTGCTGATAAATCGGCCTAGTATCGGTCTTTTGTTCTAAAAACAACTCCTGACTGTATGCAGAAAGCCAACGTTTT